>Ga0272482_10000249_pt1 | contig 17319 bp, 18 predicted proteins | sample RVTome_8_FD_192427 | JGI IMG/M metagenome (GOLD analysis project Ga0272482, IMG submission 192427) | Soil microbial communities from uranium-contaminated site in the Upper Colorado River Basin, Wyoming, United States - RVT160D0 (version 2) ...
CCCCCCGAGTACCTGGCCGAACGGTTGCACGACGCCATCGCCACGGAACCGGACGTCTACGAGCAGGGCATCGTCGTACGGGTCACCGGCAACACGGTGGTGCTGTCGGGCCCGGCGACCTCGCCGACCCAGCGCGACGCCGTCGGCGAGCTGGTCGGGCGCCTCGCCCCGGAGCTCGACGTCGTCAACGAGATCGAGGTGCCCTCCACCGAGCCGCCCCGCCGGGCGGAGCAGCTGTGACCACCATCGCGGCCGTCGGGGACGTGCACGTGGGCATGGACGGGGCCGATGCCCTGGCCGCCGGCTGGGAGGGGATCGGCGAGCGGGCCGAGGTCCTGCTGCTGGCCGGCGACCTCACCCGCTGCGGCGACCCCGGCGAGGCGAAGTTGCTGGCCGAGGTGCTGGAGCGGTTGCCGCTGCCCGTGGTCGCCGTCCTCGGCAACCACGACCACCACGCCGACCAGCCCGACGAGCTGGCCCGGGTCCTCACCGACGCCGGGGTCACCGTGCTGGAAGGTACGTCCACCGTCCTCGACCTGGGCGGCACGACGCTGGGCATCGCCGGCACCAAGGGCTTCGGCGGCGGCTTCGCGGGCGCCACGATCAGCGAGTTCGGCGAGCGGGAGATGAAGGACTTCGCCCGCCACGCCACCACGCTGGCCGACCGGCTCGAGCGGGCGCTGGGCGAGATCGCCGAGGCCGACCACCGGGTGGCCCTGCTGCACTACTCGCCGATCCGGGAGACGCTGCGGGGCGAGGAGCGCGAGATCTACCCGGCGCTGGGCAGCTACCTGTTCGCCGAGGCGATCGACCGGGCCGGCGCCGACCTGGTCCTCCACGGCCACGCCCACCGGGGCACCGAGCGGGGCGTCACCCCGGGCGGCGTCCGGGTCCGCAACGTCGCCCAGCCGGTCATCGACGCCGCCTACCGCCTCTACGACCTCACCGAGGCCTGAGCGCCGGCGACTCTGAGCAGGGCCGCCTTCCGAGGAGGCCCTTGACGCGCGCCCCCAACGCGGATACAAACAAAACCAAACACAACTAGTCGGACATCATTCGGGGGGAAACGGGTCGTGTTCGCCGAGGAGCGCCATCAGGAGATCGTCCGCCGGGCCCGGGAGAACGGGCGGGTCGACGTGGCCACGCTCTCCACCGAGCTGGACGTGACCCCCGAGACCGTGCGGCGCGACCTCACGGCGCTGGAGCGGTCGGGCCTGCTGCGGCGGGTCCACGGCGGCGCCGTCGCCATCGAGCGGTTCGGGGTCGAGCCGGCGGTCGCCGCCCGCGAGACCGTGCTCACCGCCGAGAAGGCCCGCATCGGCAAGGCCGCCCTGGCCGAGCTGCCCGGCGAGGGCGCCATCGTGGTCGACGCCGGCACCACCACCCGCCAGCTGGTCGAGCTGCTGCCCAACGACGTCGAGCTGACGGTGGTGGTCAACTCGCCGTCGCTGGCCACGGTCCTGGCCCGCTACGCCAACGTGACCGTGATGATGCTGGGTGGCCGGGTGCGGGGGCGCACGCTGGCCGCGGTGGGCGACTGGGGCATCGCCGCCCTGTCCACCATCCACGTCGACGTGGCGTTCATGGCCACCAACGGCATCAGCGTCGAGCGCGGCCTGACCACGCCCGACCCCACCGAGGCCGCGGTCAAGCGGGCGATGATCGCCTCGGCCCGCCGCACGGTGCTGCTCGCCGACCACACCAAGATCGGCAACGACTACTTCGCCCGCTTCGGCGAGCTGGCCGAGGTCGACACCTACATCACCGACACGGGCGCCGACGCCGAGCTGGTCGAGGAGATCGCCGACGCCGGTCCCCGGGTGGTGCTGGCGTGATCGTCACCCTCACGCTCAACCCCAGCCTCGACCGCACGGTCGAGGTGCCGGACCTGGTCCGGGGCGGGGTCAACCGGGCGTCGGGTGGCCGCATCGACCCCGGCGGCAAGGGCGTCAACGTGGCCCGGGCGCTGCTGGCCAACGGCGCGGCCGCCCGGGCGGTCCTGCCGGCCGGCGGGGCGGTCGGGCGCCAGCTGGTCGACCTGCTCGAGGGCGAGGGCGTGGCGATGACCGCGGTGCCGGTGTCCGGCGCCACCCGCTCGAACCTGACGCTGAGCGAGCCCGACGGCACCGTCACCAAGATCAACGAGGGTGGCGAGCTGCTGGCCGGCACCGAGATCGACCAGCTCGCCGACGCAGTGGAGGACCTCGTCGGCCCGCTCGACTGGGCGGTGCTGAGCGGCAGCCTGCCCACCGGCGTCGACCCGGGCGTGTACGCCCGGCTGATCGAGCGGTTCGTGCGGGCGGGCATCGACGTGGCGCTCGACACGTCGGGGCCGGCGCTGGTCCGGGCCGTGCGGGCGCGGCCGACGATCGTGAAGCCCAACCGCGACGAGCTCTCCGAGGCGCTGGGCCGCGACATCCGCAGCCTGGCCGACGCCGTGGAGGCGGCCGAGGTGCTGCGGGCGGCCGGGGCGGTCAGCGTCCTGGCCAGCCTGGGGCCCGACGGCGCCGTGCTGGTCGACCGGGACGGCGTGGTGTTCGGCGACTGCCCGGTCGACGAGCCGCGCAGCAGCGTCGGCGCCGGCGACTGCCTGCTGGCCGGCTACCTGGCGGCCCGGTCGACGGGCGCCACCGGGCGCCAGGCGCTGGTCACGGCGCTGGCCTGGGCAGCGGCCGCGGTCGAGCTGCCGGGCAGCGCGGTGCCGGGCCCCGCCGCCATCGCCCGGCGCCGAGCGCATGCCCGGGTGGTCGACGAGGTGGACCGACAGCGGGTGCTCACACGCTCGGGCTGAAGGAGCCCGACGACAAAGGGGGGAACCATGGCAGCGACGACCTACGCACCACCGGTGGAGGGGACCGGCCTCAAGGCCTCGGTCCAACGGATCGGCGGCTACCTGGCGGGGATGGTGATGCCCAACATCGGGGCGTTCATCGCCTGGGGCCTGATCACCGCGCTGTTCATCCCGGACGGCTGGATCCCCAACGCCAAGTACGAGGCGCTGGTGGGCCCGATCATCACCTACCTGCTGCCGATCCTCATCGGCTACACGGGCGGCCGCCTGGTGCACGGCCAGCGCGGGGCGGTGATCGCCGCCGTGGCCACCATGGGCGTGGTGGTGGGCGCCGAGATCCCGATGTTCCTGGGCGCCATGATCATGGGCCCGCTGGCCGCCTACCTGCTGAAGCTGTTCGACGACCGGGTGCAGGACCGGGTGCGCGAGGGCTTCGAGATGCTGGTCGACAACTTCTCGCTCGGCATCCTCGGCGCCGCCCTGGCCGTGTTCGGCGTGTGGGCGGTGGGCCCGATCATCGAGAACGCCACCGACTGGCTGGGCAACCGGGTGGAGTGGCTGGTCGAGAACAGCCTCATCCCGCTGGCGGCGGTCCTCATCGAACCGGCCAAGGTGCTGTTCCTCAACAACGCCATCAACCACGGCGTGCTCGGGCCGCTCGGGGCCGCGGAGGCGGCCGACAAGGGCAAGTCGCTCATGTTCATGCTCGAGACCAACCCGGGCCCGGGCCTCGGCATCCTGCTCGCCTACATGTTCTTCGGGCCCCGCCTGCTGCGCCTCAGTGCTCCGGCGGCGATCATCATCCAGTTCTTCGGCGGCATCCACGAGATCTACTTCCCGTACATCCTCATGAAGCCGCGGCTGATCCTGGCCGCCATCGCCGGGGGCATGTCGGGCATCGCGGTGTTCGAGATCACCGGCGCCGGCCTGGTGGCCACGCCCGCACCCGGATCGATCTTCGCCTACCTGGCCGAGACGCCCCGGGGCGGCTACTTCGGGGTGCTGGCCGGTGTGGCGGTGTCGGCCGCGGTCAGCTTCGGCGTCGCCGCCGTGCTGCTGGGCTTCGGCCGGGCCCGCGACGTGGTCGAGGAGGACGAGGCAGCGGCCGCCGCGGAACTCGCCGCCGCCGAGGAGCGCAGCCGCCGCAACAAGGCGGAGTCGAAGGTCGGCGCCGGTCGCAGCGCCGGCACCGAGGCCGGTCCCGAGGGTTCCGAGGGTTCCGACGTGGAGGCACAGCCGGCATGACCAGCATCGACGCTGCCGAGGTCCGCAAGGTCGTCATCGCCTGCGATGCCGGGATGGGGTCGAGCGTGATGCTGGCCAGCTCGGTCCGCAAGCAGCTCAAGGGCACGCCGATCACCGTCGAGCACGCCCCGGTGGCCCACATCCCCGACGACGCCGACGTGATCCTGTGCCACGCCGGCCTGGCGGAGCGCACCCGGTCGGCGGCGCCCGACCGGATCGTGATCCCGTTCCAGCTGTTCATCGGCGACCCGGCCGTCACCCGGGTGGTGAAGGCCCTCAAGTCCGGCGGGACGATCGATGGCTGACCCCGGGCTGGTCGACCTGCTGACGCCCGAGCGGGTGCTGTTCGGCCGGACGGCCGGCGACTGGGAGGACGCGGTGCGCCAGGTCGGCGCCGTCCTGGTCGGATCGGGCGCGGTGCCGGACGCCTACGTCGAGTCGATGGTCGCCCGCGACTACGACGTGTCCACGTTCATCGGCGAGGGCGTCGCCATCCCGCACGGCACCCTCGCCGGCCGCGACCTGGTGGGGCGCGACGCGCTGTGCGTCGTGCAGTTCCCCGGCGGCGTCGACTGGCACGGCGACCACGTGGTGCTGTGCGTGGGCATCGCCGCCCGGGGCGAGGGCCACGTGCCGATCCTGGCCCAGCTGGCCGAGGTGCTGATGGAGCCCGACCGGGCCGAGGCGCTGCGCACCGCCACCACTGCCGACGAGGTCCTGCGCCTCCTGGCGCCCGACGACGACTGAAGGAGCCCCTGTCATGCGAGCCGCCCGCTTCCACGCCCCCGGCGACATCCGGATCGAGGACGTCGCCGAGCCCGTCGCTGGGCCCGGTGACGTCGTCATCCGGGTGCGCAACTGCTCGACCTGCGGCACCGACGTGAAGATCAGCCGGTTCGGCCACCACCACATCGTGCCGCCGCGCACGATGGGCCACGAGATCGCCGGCGAGATCAGCGAGGTCGGCCCGGGGGTGGAGGGGTGGGCCGTGGGCGACCGGGTGCAGGTGATCGCCGCCGTGCCCGACGGCACCTGCGCCGACTGCCTCGCCGGGCGGTTCACGGTGTGCCCCAACCAGACGTCGATGGGCTACCACTACGACGGCGCCTTCGCCCCGTACTGCCGGGTGCCGGCGCTGGTGTTGGCGGTCGGCGGGCTGCACCGCATCCCCGAGGGCGTCAGCTTCGCCGAGGCGTCGGTGGCCGAGCCGCTGGCCTGTGTGATCAACGGCCAGGAGCTGGCCCGGGTGAGCAAGGGCGACGACGTCGTGGTGGTCGGCGCCGGGCCCATCGGGTGCCTGCACGTCCGGCTGGCCCGGGCGTCGGGCGCCAACCGGGTGTTCCTCGTCGACCTCAACCCCGACCGGCTCGAGCAGGCCGCCCTCGTCGTCGCCCCCGACGCGGCGATCTGCTCGGCGCAGGACGACCCGGTGGCCGCGGTGCTGGCCCACACCGACGGTCGGGGCGCCGACGTCGCCATCACCGCGGTGGCCGCCGGGGCCGCCCAGGAGCAGGCGCTGCGGATGCTGGCCCGGCGCGGCCGGCTCAGCCTGTTCGGCGGGCTGCCCAAGGACAACCCCACCATCACGTTGGACTCCAACCTCGTGCACTACCGCGAGCTGCTGCTGGTGGGGGCCAACGGGTCGAGCCCCGAGCACAACGCCCGGGCCCTCGACCACATCGCGTCGGGCCTCGTGCCGGTGGCCGACCTCATCACCCACCGGCTGCCGCTCGACGACGTGCTCGAGGGCCTCGAGATCGTGGCCCGGGGCGACGCCATCAAGGTGACCATCGAGCCCTGAGCTCCGGATCCCGAGGGGGACCCCATGATCGAACGCACCGTCACCGTGGCCTCGGCCAGCGGGCTGCACGCCCGGCCGGCCCGGATCTTCGTCAAGGCGGCCGCCGAGCTGCCGGTCGACGTGCTGGTGGCCGTCGAGGGCAAGAAGCCGGCCAAGGCCCGCAGCATGCTGGGGGTGATGGCGCTCGGCGCCACCCAGGGCACCGAGGTGACGCTGTCGGCCGACGACGACGCCGAGGGCGCGGGCCGGGCGGCGGTCGACCAGCTGGCCGAGCTGCTGGCCACCGACCTCGACGCGGTCGAGACCGATGCCTGACGGCGGCGCCACCGTGGCGCCGGACGTCCTGCGGGGGATCGGGGTGGGGGCGGGGATCGTGGTGGCGCCGCTGGTGCGGATGGGGCGGCGGCCGTCGCTGCCAGCGGTGTCGGGCCCGGTGGGAGACCCGGCGGCCGAGGTGACCGCAGCCCGGGAGGCTCTCGACACCGTGGCCGACGACCTCGCCGCCCGGTCGGAGCGGGCCCCCGACCCGGACGCGGCGGCGATCCTCGACGCCCTCGCCATGATCGCCGCCGACCCCGAGCTGGCCGACCAGGTCGAGGCCCTGGTCGACGACCGCACCGACGCCGCCCACGCCCTGGCCGGGGCCTTCGAGGTCTACCGCGAGCTGCTGACCCAGGCCGGGGGCTACCTGGCCGAACGCGCCCAGGACCTGGCCGACGTGCGCGACCGGGCCGTCGCCGTGGTGCTGGGCCTGACGCTGCCGGGCGTGCCCGACCCCGGCCACCCGTTCGTGCTGGCCGCCGACGACCTGTCCCCGGCCGACACCGCCGGCATCGACACCGCCCTCGTGCTGGCGCTGGTGACCGAGGCGGGCGGACCCACCAGCCACACCGCGATCCTGGCCCGGGCGCTGGGCCTGCCCTGCGTGGTCGCCTGCCCGGGCGTCCTGGACGTGGCGGACGGGACCGTGGTGGCGGTCGACGCCGCGGCCGGCGTCGTGGAGCTGGCCGTCGCCGGCGAGCGCCGGGCCGAGCTGGAGCAGCGCGCCGCGGCGCTGGCGGCGTCGCTCGCCGCCCCGGTGGGACCGGGCCGCACCGCCGACGGCCACCCCGTCGAGCTGCTGCACAACATCGGGGCCGCGGCCGACCTCCCGGACCCCGTCGGCGAGGGCTTCGAGGGCGTCGGGCTGTTCCGCACCGAGCTGCTGTTCCTCGACCGGACCGATCCGCCCACCTACGGCGAGCAGGTGGACGCCTACGTGGCCGTGCTCCGGGCCGCGGCCGGGCGCAAGGTGGTGGTGCGGACGCTCGACGCCGGCGCCGACAAGCCGCTGCCCTTCCTGAACATGCCCGACGAGCCCAACCCGGCGCTCGGCGTGCGGGGGCTGCGGATCAGCCGGCGCCGCCCCGAGGTGCTCGAGGAGCAGCTGGCGGCCCTGGCCGCCGCGGTCATCGCGGCCGACGCCCCCGACACCAAGCTGTGGGTGATGGCGCCCATGGTGGCGACCGCCGGCGAGGCCGCGGCGTTCGCCGAGCGGGCCCGGGCCGCCGGGCTGCGCCGGGTGGGCGTGATGGTGGAGATCCCGGCCGCGGCCCTGCGGGCGACGGAGATCCTGGCCGAGGTCGACTTCCTCAGCATCGGGACCAACGACCTGTCCCAGTACACGCTGGCCGCCGACCGGATGGCGGCCGACCTGGCCGACCTGCTCGACCCCTGGCAGCCCGCCCTGCTCGACCTGATCGCCGGGTGTGCGGCCGCGGGGAGGGAGCTGGGCAAGCCGGTGGGCATCTGCGGCGAGGCGGCGGCCGACCCGGCGCTGGCCCCCGTGCTGGCGGGTCTGGGGATCACGTCGCTGTCGATGTCGGCCCGGGCCGTGGCCCCGGTGGCCCACGCCCTCGCCGCCCACACCCTGGCCGAGTGCGAGGCCCTGTCCGCCCTCGCCCGCTCGGCCCCGTCCCCCGAGGCCGCCCGGCTCGCCGTGACCTCCGCCCCCTGACCGCCGTGGGAACGGCCTGGTGGGCGGGAGACGACGCCGGTCCGGGTCTCAGGTGACCTCGCCTTCGGGTCACGTCAGGGCCGGTCGCCATGGATCGGCGCTGCCGCATCCCGGTCCGCCGGGGGGTGCGGCCGGTGTTCGGGCGGGTGGTCGTCACCTTCGGTGTGGAGGACGCTGCGGAACCAGTCCTCGGTGGTGGAGACGTGGAGGAGGGCCGCGGCTTCGGCCAGCTGGGGGTCGCGGGCCCGCAGGGCGGACAGGATCGCGGCGTGCTCGGAGATGGTGCGCTCGGTGGCACCGGCTTCGACGATGCCGCGCCAGGCCCGACCGCGGGTGGTCCGCCCGGACACGCCCGTGAGCATCGACGCGAGCGTCGCGTTGCCGCCGGCGGTGGCGACCAGCGTGTGGAACTCCTCGTCGTGTCGGACGAGCTCGTCCTGCGATCCCGCAGTAGACATCCGATGTAAGCAGTCCTCGAGCTCCGTCAGGGCGGCGTCGCCGATGCGGCTCGCCGCCATCCGCGTCGCGGCCGGCTCGAGGATCCGGCGGACCTCCAGGAGCTCGAGCGTGAAGCCGCCCTGCAACAGGTCGGCCGCGGCGCCGATGCCGGCGAGCAGGAGCTCGGGCCGCAGGCTGGTGACATACGTGCCGTCACCTCGTCGGACGTCGAGCACGCGGGCGGTCACCAGGGCCCGCACCGCTTCGCGCACCGTGCTGCGGCTGGTCCCCAACGACTCGGCGAGCTCGGGCTCGGAGGGCAGCCGCTGGCCAGGGACCAGCTCGCCCGTGACGATGAGCTGGCGGACCTGCTGGATCGCGGCTTCGGTCAACGGTGCGGCCATGTGATCCACCTCGCGCTGCGGTCGGACACAAAGAGAGACTAGACATCTGATGTTTGGCGTCGTACGTTACGCCAAGTCGTCGCATCACGGCGAGATGGATGACCGTACCGGGGGGACGTCACCAGATGAGCAACGTGGCCAGCGCAGGCGGGGAGGCGGTGCGGGGGACGGCCCGGGTCGCGCCCACCGCGGCCGGGGAGGCGACGGGGACCGCGGCGGGCGGTGGGCCTCCGGGTCCCGTCGAGGCACCGCAGGACGGGCTGGCCGGCCACTACCGGCTGCTGCGCGTGGCGCTCGGTGTGATCCGCCTCGGCCCGGTCCTCATCCTGGCGGGGCTGATCGTGGGCACGTCGCTGGCGTCGCCGGTGTTCCTGACCACGGGCAACGTCGGCAACGTGCTGTCGCAGACCGCGGTGATCGCCGTGCTGGCGGTCGGCCAGCTGCTGGTGGTCCTCACCCGGGGCATCGACCTCTCGGTCGGCTCGACGTTAGCGCTGGCGTCGGTCGTCGGCGCCATCGCCTTCGAGCACGGCCAGCCCGGGCCGGCCGTGGTCGTCGTCATGCTGGCGACCGGTGCGGCCGTCGGCTTCGTCAACGGCGCCGTCTACGTGTGGGGGCGCCTGCCGCACCCGTTCATCATCACGCTGGCCACCCTGAGCATCGCCCGCGGCCTGGCCCTGCGGCTGTCGGGCGGGCAGCCCAAGCGGGGCATGCCCGGCGCGGTCAGGAGCATCGGCAACGACTCGATCGGGTGGCTGCCCCACTCGACCTTCCTGGTCGCCGCCATCGCGGTGCTGGTGGCCGTCGTCCTGTCCCGCCTGGTCTGGGGTCGTTGGATCTACGCGACCGGCGGCAACCCCGAGGCCGCCCGCCGCACCGGCGTCCCGGTCCGGCCGGTGCTCGTGTCGGTGTACGTGATGTGCGGCCTGCTGGCCGGGGTGGCCGCCATCGTCACCTCGGGGCGGCTCAACGCCGGCTCGCCGACGGCGGGTGAGCTGGCCGAGCTCGACTCCATCGCCGCGGTCATCATCGGGGGCGCCAGCTTCCTCGGGGGCCGCGGCCACGTGGGCAACGCCCTGGTCGGAGCGGTGATGATCGGCGTGATCCGCAACGGGATGAACCTGCTGAACGTCGACGCCTTCCTGCAGCCCATCGTCATCGGGGCGGTCATCGTGCTGGCGGTCGAGGCCGACGTGCTGCGGACCTGGCTCGAGAACCGGTTCCGGGTGCTCCAGGCGGCCCTGGCATGACCGCGGCGCTGACGGTGCGGGGCGCGACCAAGCGGTTCGGCCCGGTGCTGGCCCTCGACGCGGTCGACCTCGAGGTGCACCACGGCGAGGTGCTGGCGGTGCTCGGCGACAACGGCGCCGGGAAGTCCACCCTGATCAAGTGCATCAGCGGGGTGCACCGCCTCGACGCCGGCGAGATCGAGATCGACGGCGAGCCGGTCCACATCGCCTCACCGGCGGCCGCCCGCGCCCACGGCATCGAGACCGTGTACCAGGACCTCGCGCTGTTCGACAATCTCGAACCGGCGGCGAACTTCTACGCCGGCCGCGAGGACGCCGGGCCCCGCTGGCTGCCCCGCCCGCTGCGGGTGCTCCGCCGCCGGACCATGGCCGACGCCACCGTCGAGGTGCTGGACCGCCTGCAGGTGTCGCTGCCCGACCACGCCGCCAGCGTCGGCCTGATGTCGGGTGGGCAGCGCCAGGTGATCGCCGTGGCGCGCGCCGCCGCCTTCGCCTCGAAGGTGGTCATCCTCGACGAGCCGACCGCCGCCCTCGGCGTGCGCGAGTCGCGCCGCGTCCTCGACCTCATCCTCCGCCTCCGGGCGGAGGGTCATGCCGTGATCGTCATCTCGCACGCGATGGATCACGTGACCGAAGTGGCCGACCGGGCCGTCGTCATGCGACGGGGCCGCAAGGTCGGCGAGGAGATCCCCAGTCCCGACAGCCAGGAGAGGATCGTCGCGCTCATCGTCGGCAGCTCTCGCTGAGAGCTCGCCGGGCCCGCCGATCCACAGGAACGAAGGCGCACGCCGCGGGCCGTCGCGGTCTGGCGGCCCGACGGCACGCGCCCGGGCGGCACCGCCGCCGATCACAAGGAAGCAGGACGACAGATGCAGCGGAAGAACCGGATCGCACCAGTGGTGCTCTGCCTGGCCCTCGGGCTGGGCGTCGTGGCCTGTGGCGACGACGACTCGGGCACCGACGCCGGCAGCGGCGACGAGGGCACGGAGGGGTCGGTCAAGATCGGCTTCGTCACCAAGTTCCCGGTGGACTTCTACGACACCATGGTCGACGCGGTGGAGACCTGGAACGAGGACCACCCGGAAGTCGAGGTGGTCTACGCCCAGGGCGAGAGCGGCACCGACGACGAGGGCCAGATCAACGCCATCGAGTCGATGGTCACCCAGGGCGTCGACGCGATCGCGATCACGCCGACCAGCCCCAACGTGCAGGACGCGCTCCAGGAGGCCGTCGACGCCGGCATCGAGGTGGTCCTGGTCGACAACGACATCCCCGGCTGGGAGGGCAAGACCTCGCTCGTCGCCACCGACAACCTGGCGGGCGGCCGGCTCGCCGGTGAGTTCATGGCCGACCAGCTCGAGCCCGGCGACACCGTCGCCGTGCTCGAAGGTGTCGCGGGCGCGCCGTCGCTCCAGGAGCGGGTCGACGGGTTCCTCGAGGGGTTGGGCGACGACTTCGAGGTCGTGGCCTCGTTGCCGACCGACTGCGACCAGACCAAGGGCCTCGACGCCGCTCAGGACATCCTGACCGCCAACCCCGACGTGGCGGCCATCTACGGCGCCTGCGGCCCGCCCATCATCGGGGCCATCGAGGCGATCGCGAGCGCCGGCGCGACCATCGAGGTCGTCGGGTTCGACGCCGGGCCCGACGAGGTGGCGGCCATCGTGGCCGGCGACGAGCTGGCCTCGGTCGCCCAGTTCCCGGCCCGCATGGGCGAGATGGGTGCGCAGGCGGCGCTCGACGCCGTCAACGGCGAGGACGTCGAGCCGAACATCGACACCGGCACCGAGATGGTCACCGCCGACAACGCCTCCGAGTTCGGCGGCTGAGCCGCACGCTCCCGGTGGGGAGGACGCCGCCGTCCTCCCCACCGGGGTGCCGCACCCGGCCCGCTCGATCGTCACCTGACCGCCCTGCGGACAAGGACCGTGATGACCCGCATCAGTGCTCTCGACGTCACCGACGTTCGGTTCCCGACCTCCCTCGATCTCGACGGGTCGGACGCGATGAACCCCGAACCCGACTACTCCGCCGCCTACGTCGTGCTCCGCACGGACGACGGCGGGGCAGCGGGGTGCTCGCTCCTGTTCACTACCGGGCGCGGCAACGACGTGGCCTGCGCCGCGGTGCGCACCCTGGCGCCCTACGTCGTCGGCCGGGACGTGGCCGAGCTGGTCTCGGACGTCGGCGCGCTGGCCCGCACGCTGACGTGGGACGGCCAGCTGCGATGGCTGGGCCCCGAGAAGGGCGTCATGCACATGGCCATCGGCGCCGTCGTCAACGCCGTGTGGGACCTGCGGGCCCGGCTCGAGGGCCAGCCGCTGTGGCGGGTCCTCGCCTCGCTGCCGCCCGAGGAGATCGTCCGCCAGATCGACTTCACCTACATCGACGACGTGCTGACACCCCAGGACGCCCTCGCCCTCCTCGCGGGGAACGAGGCCGGGCGCGCGGCGCGCACCGCCGCGCTCGAGGCCGAGGGCCTGCCGGCCTACACCACCTCGGCCGGCTGGCTGGGCTACGACGACGCCAAGGTCGCCCGCCTGGTGCGCCGGTCGGTGGCCGACGGCTTCACCATGCTGAAGCTGAAGGTGGGCGGCGACCTCGAGTCCGACGTGCGGCGCCTGCGGGTCGCCCGCGTCGCCGCCGGCGAGGGCGCCCACATCGCGCTCGACGCCAACCAGCGCTGGGGCGTCGACCAGGCCATCGCCTGGATGGAACGCCTCGCCGAGTTCGAGCCCTACTGGATCGAGGAACCCACGTCACCCGACGACGTCCTCGGCCACGGCACCATCCGCGCCGCGGTGCGCCCCATCCGCGTCGCCACCGGCGAGCACGTCCAGAACCGGGTGGTCTTCAAGCAGCTCCTGCAGTCCGGGGCGATCGACGTGGTGCAGATCGACGCCTGCCGGGTGGGCGGGGTCAACGAGAACCTCGCCATCCTCCTCCTCGCCGCGAGGTTCGGCGTACCCGTCTGCCCGCACGCCGGTGGCGTCGGCCTGTGCGAGATGGTGCAGCACCTCGCCATGTTCGACTTCGTCGCCGTCGCCGGCAGCTCGGAGGGCCGCTGGATCGAGTACGTCGACCACCTGCACGAGCACTTCACCGATCCGGTCGTCGTCGAGCGGGGCCGCTACCGGGCGCCGTCGGCCCCGGGGGGCGGCGCCCGGCTGCGCGACGCTTCGATCGCCGAGTTCCGGTACCCCGACGGCCCCGCCTGGACCTCCTCGGCGCAGCCATGACGGCCCGCGTGGACGCCCACCACCACCTGTGGGACCTGGCGGTCCGGGACCAGCCGTGGCTGGCCGGCGCTGCGATGGCCCCGATCCGGCGCAGCTTCGGCCTCGAGGACCTCGGCCCCGAGGCGGCAGCCGCCGAGGTCACCGCGACGGTGGTCGTGCAGTCGGTGGCCGACGTCGGCGAGACCGAGGAGCTGCTCGACCTCGCCCGGTCGGCGCCCCTGGTGAGCGGGGTCGTCGGCTACGTCGACCTCGCCGCCCCCGACGTCGGCGAGCAGCTCGACCGCCTCCGGGGACGGCCGTCCGGCGCCTGGCTGGTCGGCGTCCGCAGCCTCGTCCAGGACGAGCCCGATCCCGTCTGGCTCGTGCGTCCGGCCGTGATCGCCGGCCTCCGCGAGGTCGCCCGGCGCGGGCTGGTCTACGACCTGCTGATCCGGCCCGGCCAGCTCGACGCCGCCGTCGCTGCCGTCACCCGGGTGCCCGAAGGCCGCTACGTCGTCGACCACCTGGCCAAGCCCGCCGTCGCCGCCGGCGGCTGGGAGCCGTGGGCGAGCGGTCTCGCCGCCCTGGCCGTCAGCGGCCACGTGTCGGCCAAGCTCTCGGGCCTGGTCACCGAGGCCGACTGGGGCACCTGGTCGACCGGTGACCTCCGGCCCTACGTCGAGCACGCGGTGGCGGTCTTCGGCCCCGACCGCCTCCTGTTCGGCTCCGACTGGCCGGTCTGCACCCTCGCCGCGCCCTACGGGCGGGTCGTCGGCACGACCGAGGAGCTGCTCCGGGACCTCTCGACCACGGAACGGGCCGCCGTCATGGGCGGCACCGCGGCCGAGGTCTACGGGCTGGCCGGCCGGGTGGCCCCGTGAAGGTCGAGCTCGCCTACGGCGAGACCGGCCTCGTGGTCGAGGTGCCCGCCGATCGCACCACCATCGTGGCCCCCCGCCAGCTCGACGCCGTGCCCGACGAGCGGGCCGCGGTGCGTGCCGCGCTGCGACACCCGACCGCGGGCCCGCCCCTGCACGATCGGGTGCACGCCGGCCAGACCGTGGCGATCTCGATGTGCGACGGCACCCGGCCCCAACCCCGCCACGTGATGATCCCGGCCCTGCTCGACGAGCTCGACGGCCTCGTCCCGCCCGACGACGTCGTCGTCCTGGTCGCCACCGGGACCCACCGGGGCAACACCCCCGCCGAGATCGAGGCCATGCTCGGCGCCGAGGCCGTCGAGCGTGTGCGGGTCGTCAACCACGACGCCCGCGACCCCGCCACCCTCCGCCCGGTCGGCCGGTTCGCCGGTGACGTGCCCGTCTCGCTGCACCGCGCCTGGGTCGAGGCCGACGTGCGGATCACCACCGGGTTCGTCGAACCGCACTTCTTCGCCGGCTTCAGCGGCGGGCCGAAGCTGGTCGCTCCCGGCCTGGCCGGGCTCGACACGGTGCTCGCGCTCCACGACGCCCGGCGCATCGGCCACCCCCGCGCCACGTGGGGCGTCACCGACGGCAACCCCGTGCACGACGCCATCCGCGAGATCGCCGCGGGCACGGGCGTCGACTTCGCCGTCGACGTCCTCCTCGACCGCCGGCACCGCATCGTCGAGGTGTTCGCCGGCGACCTCGCCGCCGAGCACGCCGCCGCCTGCCACGCGGCGCGCCGCCTGGCGATGGTGCCGGTGCCCGCCGAGTTCGACGTCGTCGTCACCACCAACGCCGGCTTCCCCCTCGACCAGAACCTCTACCAGTGCGTGAAGGGCCTCGCCGCCGGCGCCGCCGTCGTGCGCCCCGGGGGGACGCTCATCTGCGCCGCCGAGTGCCGTGACGGCTTCCCCGACCACGGCTCGTACCGCGAGGTCCTGGCCTCCCGACCGACACCCGCGGCGCTGCTGCGCGCCATCGAGGCCCGGCGCGCCACCGTCGCCGACCAGTGGCAGGCGCAGATCCAGTGCCGGGTGCAGGCCCGGGCGCGCGTGCTGCTGCACACCCGGGGCCTCACCGCCGCCGACCTGGCCCTGGCGCACCTCGAGCACGCCGCCGACGTCTCGACCACCGTGCACGACGAGCTCGCCCGCCTCGGCCCCGACGCCACCCTCTGCGTCCTGCCCGACGGCCCCCAGACCATCGCCTACGTGGAGGCACCATGAAACTCGTGCGCATCGGCCCGGCCGGCCGGGAACGACCCGCGGTGCTGGCCGACGACGGCAGCCTCCGTGACCTCAGCGGCCTGGTCGGCGACATCGACGGCACGCTCCTCGCCACGGGCCTGGACGCCGTGCGGGACGCCGTGGCCGGGGGCGGCCTGCCCCCACTGCCCCGGACCGGGGCCCGGCAGGGACCGGGCGCCCGGTTCGGGCCCCCGGTGGCCGGCATCGGCAAGGTCGTCTGCGTCGGGCTCAACTACGCCGACCACGCCGCCGAGACCGGAACCGAGCTGCCGAGCGAACCCGTCCTGTTCCTCAAAGCCACCGACACGGTGGTCGGCCCCTACGACGAGGTGCTCGTGCCGCGCACGAGCGAGCGGACCGACTACGAGGTCGAGCTCGCCGTCGTGATCGGCCGGACCGCCCGCTACCTCGCGACGCCCGACGAGGCCGCCGGCGTGATCGCGGGCTACGCCATCTCCAACGACGTGTCCGAGCGGGCCTTCCAGCTGGACCGGGGCGGCCAGTGGGACAAGGGCAAGTGCTGCGAGACGTTCAACCCCCTCGGTCCCTGGCTCGTCACCGCCGACGAGGTCCCCGACCCCCAGGCGCTCCGCCTGCGCCTGTGGGTCAACGGCGAGCTCCGCCAGGACGGCTCGACCGCCGACATGGCCTTCGGGGTCCACCACCTCGTCTGGTACATCAGCCAGTTCCTCGTGCTGCGCCCCGGCGACATCGTCAACACGGGCACCCCCGCCGGCGTCGCCCTCGGCCGACCCGGTGGCGGCTACCTGCGGCCCGGCGACACGATGCGCCTGGAGGTCGACGGCCTCGGCGCCCAGCAGCAGACCCTGGGGGCGGCATGACGTCCCACGACGACGAGGCCGCCGCGGCCGGGTCCTCGGGCACCGGTGAGCTCAGCGGCCTGCGCCTGCTGGTCACCGGCGGCGCCTCCGGCATCGGCCACGCCGTGGCCGCCGCCGCCCTCGCCCGCGGCGCCGCCGTGGCGGTGCTCGACCTCGACCCCGCCACCGCACCGGACGGCGCCCGCCGTGTGGCCGGCGACGTGACCGACGACCACTCGGTGATCGCCGCCCTCGACACCGTCGCGGCGGCCCTGGGCGGCCTCGACATCCTGGTCAACAACGCCGGCATCGGCGCCCAGGGCACCGTCGAGGCCAACCCCCTCGACGAGTGGCGCCGGGTGTTCGACGTCAACGTGCTCGGCATGGTCCGGGCCAGCCGGGCGGCGCTGCCGCACCTGCGCCGGTCATCCCAGGCCGCCGTGGTCAACGTGTGCTCCATCGCCGCCACCGCCGGCCTGCCCGACCGCGCGCTCTACAGCGCCAGCAAGGGCGCGGTCCTCTCCCTGACCCTGGCCATGGCCGCCGACCACCTCCACGAGGGCATCCGGGTCAACTGCGTGAACCCCGGCACCACCGACACCCCGTGGATCGGCCGGCTCCTCGATCGGGCCCCCGACCCCGCGGCCGAGCGCGCCGCCCTGGCCGCCCGCCAGCCGTCCGGCCGCCTGGTCACGCCCGAGGAGGTGGCCGCCGCGGTCCTCCACCTGGCCGGGCCGTCGGCCGGAGCCACCACGGGCACGTCGCTCGCGGTCGACGGCGGCATGGCCGGTCTCCGCCTCCGCCCCCCGGCGGCACCGGTGCCCCACCCCCGGACGGCCGCACCGGAGCGCTGAGCGGTCGCCGCCGGGAGGGCGTCTGAAAGCGCTTGCAGGTCAGCAACCGCAGGTGTAGAACGAAATGCACCGACAGGTGCCCCTGACCGTGACGGGCGCTTTCAGGGGGTGGCGACGAGGTGACCGCCAGCATCGAGGACGTGGCCCGGCGGGCGGGTGTGTCGATCTCGACCGTCTCGCGAGCGCTGCGGGGCCTCCCCAACGTCGCGCCGGTCACGCGTGAGCGGGTCCTCCAGGCGGCCGGTGACCTCCGCTACTCGGCCTCCCCGCACGCCGCCGGCCTGGCGGGCGGCAGGACGCGGACCCTTGCCGTCGTCATGCCGTTCAT
>Ga0272482_10000250_pt1 | contig 17266 bp, 2 predicted proteins | sample RVTome_8_FD_192427 | JGI IMG/M metagenome (GOLD analysis project Ga0272482, IMG submission 192427) | Soil microbial communities from uranium-contaminated site in the Upper Colorado River Basin, Wyoming, United States - RVT160D0 (version 2) ...
CGCGAGCCGTCTTCGTGGACTCTGCGCGGCCGTCTTTGCTCTGCTTTTCCTGCTCAACGCGGGTGGTTCGGCCGACGCCCAGACGCCCTCTCCGTTCGCGGGAAAATACAGCGGCGAGTGGGTTGCCAGACCCGCGCCGGGAGCCAACTGGCCCGATGGCGAGCCGGAACATGTCGGGACGTGGGACATCACGATTGACGCGGAGGGCAAGGTCACTGGTTCGGAGTATGACAAGACCTCTGATGAGAGCGGAAACATCAGCGGCTCCATCGGCCCGGACGGTGCTGTCAAAGTCCTGATTAAGTACCGCGTCCCGGTCACCATCAGCGGGACTCTGGTGAAGAAGGAGGCCCAGCTCTCGGGAGTCCTGAATCAGGCGTGCGCCGACAGCGAGAAGGTGTGCGTCAATATTGAGTTGAAGTTGAAACTCAAGTAGGGACGACCGCGGGGCGTCGCGTCGCGCCGGTACGCAACGCTTCCGAGTCGGGCGGGCGAAAGAGTACAACCCTGCCGGTGAGTGCGGGCCTCCGGAGGCCCGCACTCACCGGCAGGGTTGTTGTGGCTTTGGGGTGTTTGAGGCCGGCGTGTGGGTCGTGGCGGGAATAGAGGGCGGCTCGGCTCGGCGGCGCCCGGCGTCTCAGCCTTCGCCGAGCTGTGTGAGGATTTTGGACAGTTCCATTTCGGTCAACTGCTCGTCGGTCAGTACTTCTGGCGGGATGCCGGGCGCGTCGAGTCCGCCGTAGTGCTCGATCAGACGGCGCAGCGCCGCGAGCCAGTTCTGGGCCAGGGCTTCGATTGAGTCGCGGCGGTACATCTGTTCGTGATAGCGGCAGATGAGTTGCAGCACCCCGCTGGCGATGCCGGCCCCGATCTCAAGTTGATAGGGTCGCTCGCCGTGCGGGCCGTGCATCGGGCCGGCCGACTCCTGCGCCAGTGCGAACCAGCCGTCGTCCGGCAACAGGTGATCGAACTGACCCAGGTAGTTGAAGCTGATCTCCGGCAGCGGCAGCTCGTGCAGCGTCGGCCGTTCTCGTTCGCCTCGACTCATGTAGCGCAGGAGGCCGAACCCGAGTCCCCCGCGCGGGATGCTTTGTAAAGTCTCCTGCACGTGGCGCACAGACTGCTCCGGGCGCAGGGCCTCTCCGGTCTCAAGGCGCACGGGGAAAATCTTCGTGAACCAGCCGACGGTGCGCGAAACGTCCAACGCTTCGGCGAGGTGCTCGCGGCCGTGCCCTTCGACCATCAGGCGCAAGCCTTCGCCCCGCCCCCACACGCCCCACGCCTGCGCCAGCGCGGCCAATAACAATTCGTTGACGTTGGCGCGCGCCGCGGCCTGCACGCGATGCAGAAGGTCTTGCGTGTCGTCTTTCGACAGGTACAGCTCGAACGATTGCGCGCCCTGCTCGCGGTTGTCGCGTGCGCCGAAGTCGGTCGTCGGCGCGTCGTCTGTCAGTTGCAGACGGTCATGCCAGTAAGCCAGCTCCTCTTCGTCGGTGGGCGACTGCGCGTGGCACTGCAACTCCTCGGCCCAGCGCTTGAAGGAAGTGGTCTTCCGGCCCAGAGAGGCTTCGACGCCGCGCTCTAAATCCTCGTAGGCTTTCTTCAAGTCTTCGAGGAGGATGCGCCAGGAGACCCCGTCCACGGCGAGGTGATGGACGATGATGAGGAGCCTCTGCGTTTGCTCCGGGCCGCAGTCGAACAAGACCACGCGCCACAGCGGGCCGCGCTCCAGATTCAGACCGCCTTGCGCCTGCGCGGCGAGAGTTTCGATCCGCTCCGCCCGCGCCTCGCGCGCCAGCCCGGACACGTCTTCGCAGACGAAGGACTCGCGCGCGGCGTCTTCCGACCAGCCCTCGTTCACCTGCCGCCAACCGTCTTCATGCCGCGTGAACCGCAGCCGCAGCGCGTCGTGCTGGCGGCAGAGCGCGCTCACCGCGTCGGCCAGCAGCTTCGGGTCGAGCCTTCTTCTGACTTCGAGCATGACGGCCTGATTCCAATAGTGCGGCGCGGCGAGGGTCTGCTCGAAGAACCAATGCTGGATGGGCGTTAAGGGCACCGGCCCCGTGACGATTCCCTGCTCGGCTTCGACGGCCGCGCCCGCCTGCGCGACGCCCGCCAGTTCCGCAATCGTCTGATGCTGGAAGAGGTCGCGCGGCTTGAGGCTGAGCCCCGCCTGGTTGGCCTTCGCCACGATTTGAATGCTCAGGATCGAATCGCCGCCGAGGTCGAAGAAGTTGTCGTGCACGCCGACGCCCGTCACCCCTAAGACCTCTTCCCAGATTCCCGCCAACAACCCTTCCACCTCGCCGCGCGCGGCCTCGAAGCCGCTCTCGCCGTCTGCGCGCTGCTCCGCGGCGGCCCTGCGCTCCAGCTCCTCCCTGTCAACCTTCCCGTTGGCCGTGAGCGGCAGCGCCTCCAACTCGCGCACCACCCACGGCCTCATCGCCTCCGGCAGACGCGCCTTCAGATAAGGCTCCCACTCTATCGCCGGCAGCGCCTCGCCCGCGGCCGGCTCGCGCACGACGTAGGCCACCAGCCGCACACTCCCCACCTCTTCGCGCCGGGCCACGACGGCCGCCGCCGCGACGCCCTCGTGCTCCTCCAGGACGCGCTCGACCTCGGCCAGTTCGATGCGTTGGCCCCGCACCTTGACCTGGCGGTCGGCCCTCCCTACATACTCCACCTCGCCGTCCGCGCGGTAGCGCGCTATGTCGCCCGTCCGGTACATGCGCGCGCCCGCAACACCCGAGAACGGGTCGGGCACGAAGCGCTCGGCCGTCAAAGCGGGCCGGTTGAGGTAGCCACGGGCCACGCCGGCCCCGCCGACGTAGAGCTCGCCCGTCACGCCCACCGGCGCCGGCCTCAGACTTCGGTCGAGGATGTGCACCTGCATGTTGGACAGGGGGCGGCCGATGGCCGGGCCGAAGCGATTCGACCGGACGCGACATTGTGTGCTGTCAACGGTGCACTCCGTCGGCCCGTACACGTTGAAATAAGCCGTCCCCTGATGCGCGGCCAGCTTCGCCCACGCGGCGTCGTCAATCGCCTCGCCCCCGACCAGCACGGCCGTCGGGTAAGGCTGCGCGGCGTCATCTTTCGTGCTCAGCAGGAATCGCGCGATGGCCGGCGTGCAGTCGACGACATCCACCTGATGGCGGTTGAGGTAGGCCAGCATCTCCGCGCGGTCAGTCCTGACCTCTTCCGGCACGAGGCAGAGCGTGCGCCCGGCGAGCAGTTGAATCAACTGCTTGACCGAGGCGTCGAAGGCCAGCGAGGCGTTGACGCCGACCCGCCGCGGCGTCTCGACGGACGAGTAGACGGCGCGCTCCAGCGCGTGGAAGAGGTTGACGACCGAGCAGTGTTGAATCATGACGCCCTTCGGGCGGCCCGTCGTGCCGGAGGTGTAAATGACGTAGGCGAGATGCCCGTCCTCCATCTGCCACGGCGGGTTCATCGAAGGCTGGTCGGCCCACTCTTCGCCGTCGAGGCGGATGACGCTCGCGCCCTCTTGCGCGGGCGCGTCCGCGCCGTCGGCGACGAGCATGACGTCGGCCCCGGCGTCTTCCAGCATGAAGTCGATGCGTTCCTGCGGGTAGCCGGCGTCGACCGGGACGTAGGCCCCGTCGGCTTTGAGCACCGCGAGCACGCCGACCAACACCTCCGACGAGCGCGACAGCAACAGGGCGACGCGCGTCTCCGGGCCGACGCCTTGCGCGCGCAGGTAATGTGCGAGTCGGTTGGCCCGCTCGTTCAGCTCGGCGAAGGTCAGGCTCCGGTCTTCCGCGATGAGGGCCAGGCGCTCCGGGTGGAGCGCGGCCTGCTCCTCGAAGAGGCGGTGGATGAGCGCGTTAGTCGGCACCGGCGCGTCGGTCTGATTCCAGACCTCAAGCTGACGCCGCTCGGCTTCGGTCAGAAGCGGCAGCGCGGAGAGCCGGGACTGCGGGTCGGCCACGACGCCCCGCAGCAGGGCGAGGAGGTGGCCGGCCATGCGCTCGACGGTCGCGGCGTCGAACAGGTCGGCGCTGTACTCCAGCCTCCCGGCCATCCCGCCCCCGCGCTCCATCAGGAAGAGCGTGACGTCGAACTTCGCCGTCTCGCGGTCGGGCTCCGAGACACGCATCTCCAAGCCCGGCAGCTCGTGCGCCGTCATAGAGATGTTCTGCAAGACGAGCATCACCTGGAAGAGCGGCGTGCGGTTGAGCGCGCGCTTCGGCTGCAACTCCTCGACGAGCAGCTCGAAGGGCACGTCCTGATGCGAGTAGGCTTCGAGCGCGCCGCGCTTCACCTCCCGCAGCAGGGAGACGAAATCGGGGTCGCCGCCCAGATTGTTCCTGAGCACCAGCGTGTTGGTGAAGAAGCCGATCAGCTTTTCTATCTCGGCGCGGTTGCGCCCGGCGATGGGCGTGCCGACGACGACGTCTTCCTCCCCCGTGTAACGCGACAGCAAGACCTGGAAGGCCGCCAGCAGGGTCATGAACAGCGTGACGCTCTCGCGCTGCCCGAGCGCGTGGAGCTGCGCGGTCAGCTCGGGCGGCACCTCGAAGTCGTGCCGCGCCCCGCGGTAGGACGGGACGGCGCGGCGCGGGCGATCCGCCGGCAGTTCGAGCGCGGGGAGCCGGCCGCCGAGTTGCCGCTTCCAGTAGTCCAACTGCTGCCTGACGGTCGCGCTTTCGAGCCACTGCTGCTGCCAGTAAGAGTAGTCCGCGTACTGCACGGGCAGGGCGGGCAGGCTGGGAGTCTCGCCCTCGCTCAGCGCGCGGTAGAGTTCCGCGAACTCGCGCACCAGCAGGGCGATTGACCACCCGTCGGAGACGATGTGGTGCATCGTCACCTGCAACAGGTGATCGTCTTCGGCGAGCTTGATGAGCGTGACGCGCAGCAGCGGCCCCTCGGATAGCGAGAAGGGTCTCCGCGCGTCGGCGGCGGCGATGCGCAGGGCCTTCGGCTCGCGCTCCTCCGGCGGCAGGTGTTGCAGCTCGACGACGGGGATCGCGATCGGCCATTCAGTTCGGACGACCTGCGCGGGGCGGCCGTCGCTGGCGACGAAGACCGTGCGCAGGACTTCGTGCCGGCCCACGATCTCGCGCAGGCAGCTTTCGAGCAGCGACGCTTCGAGCCGCCCCTTGAGCCTCAGCGAGACCGGGATGTGGTAGAAGGCGTTGTCCGGCTCAAGTTGATGCAGGAACCACAGGCGCTGCTGGCCGGAGGAGAGCGGCATCCGCTCCCGGCGCGGCGCGGGCGTGAGCGCGAGGGCGTCGGCGGCGGGGGCGGGCTCGTCCGCCCCGCACAGCTCGGCGATGCGCTGGCCCAACGTCCGAATCGTGGAGTAGGTGTAGATGTCCTCGAAGTCGATGCCGACGCCGAACTCCTTTGCAATCGCGTTGGTGAGCTGCGTGCCGCTCAGGGAGTCGCCGCCGAGGTCGAAGTAGTCGTCGTCGCGGCCGAGCTCGCCGACGCTCAGCACCTCGCCCCAGATGCGCGCGAGACGCTGCTCCCCGTCGGTGCCGTCTTCGTCGCGCAGGACGCGGGCCGCCGTCTCTCGCTCACGCGTCTCGGGCGCGGCCTCTTCCGCGACCGCCGCGGGCTGAGACTGCCTGACGGCGACGCCGGCCCAGAATCTTTTCTTCTCGAAGGGGTAGGTCGGCAGCTCCACCCGGCGGCGGCCCTGCCCTTCGTAGAACGGCTTCATTGAGAGGGGGGCCCCGGAGAGGTAGAGGCGCGCCAGCGCGTGCGCGAGGCTGCCGCTCGATTTGTCCGCGAGGGCGGGGACGACTTCGAGCGAGGGCCAGTCGGCGGCCAGCGCGCGGACGGCCGTGGAGAGCGACGCTTCCGCGCCGATTTCCAGAAAGAGCGGCGCTTCGGGTTTCGCCAGCTCGGCGACCAGAGCCTTCAGGCGCTCCACGTCGAGCGGGGCGTAAGCGCTCGCCTGCCGCGCCTCTTCGGCGGCCTGCGCAAGCGTGAGCCGGCCCGTCAGAACGGCCACCGCCTTGTTGCCCGCGCCCGTCCCGATTAACTTGCCCGCGCTGACCCACAAAGACTGCCAGAGGTGATAGAGCGCGAACTGAAAAGCGCACACGTCGGTCGCCTGATTGCCCGGCCGCCCGCCGAACTGCTCAAGGCATTGGCGGTAATGGCGCGCGAAGACCTCGTGACGCCGCGCCAGCTCGTCGCAGACGCCCGGCCCCGCCCCGGCGTCGCCGGAGAAGAGGAAGACGACCGGCCTCGGCGTGTTGACGAGCGTGTACCAGCCGCCCCCTTCCCCCTGCGCGGCGGCGGCCTCAAGGTCGGCGATCAACTCCGCTTTATCTCGCGCGACGCACGCGTAGCGGAAAGGGTGCGCGTCGCGCCCGACGTTCAAGGTGTAGGCGATGTCGGCCAGCGACTCCGTCGAGTCTTGCAGGCGACGCCGCAGGACCTCCACGTAGCGCAGCAGGGCGGCCGACGTTTTCGCCGACAGCGTGAACACTTCTTCGGTCGCGGCGACACTCTCTCGTCTTGCGGCCGGCGGGGCTTCCTCCAGAACGAGATGCGCGTTCGTGCCGCTCAGCCCGAAAGAGCTGACGCCGCAGCGCAGGGGCGTCGCTTCGTCGGAGCGCCGCCAGTCGCGCAGTTCGGTGTTGAGGACGACGGGCGAGTTCTCGAAATCGATCAGGCCGTTCGGCTTGCGGAAGTGGAGCGAGGGGAAGAGTTGTTTATGACGCAGCGAGAGCACGCACTTCATCAGCCCCGCGATGCCGGCCGCCGAGACGAGGTGGCCCACGTTGGTCTTGACCGAGCCGAGGCGGCAGAACTGCTTGCGGCCCGTGAATTTTCTGAAGGCGTCGGTGATGCCCTGAATCTCGACCGGGTCGCCGAGCTTCGTGCCCGTGCCGTGCGCCTCGATGTAGCTGATGGTCTCCGGCTCGACCCCGGCGTCTTGCCACGCGCGGAGGATGACGGCCGCCTGCGCCTGCGGGCTCGGCGCGGTCAGGCCGTTCGAGCGCCCGCCGTCCTGGTTGACCGCGCCGCCCCTGATGACAGCGTGGATGTGGTCGCCGTCGGCGAGGGCGCGGTCGAGGCGCTTGAGCAGGACGACACCGCCGCCCTCGCCGAAGCCCGTGCCGTTGGCCGCGTCGTCGAAGGCTTTCGACTTCCCGTCCGGGGCCATGATGCCGATGTCGGCCCCGCCCAGCTTGTCCTCCATGAAGAAGAAGTTGATGCCGCCGGCCAGCGCGTAATCGACCTCGCCGTGCAGCACCTTACGCGAAGCCTCGTAGACGGCCACAAGCGACGACGAGCAGGCCGTGTCGACGACCAGCGCGGGGCCCTGCAAGTCGAGCGCGTAGGCCGTGCGCCCGGCCAGCGCCGCCGGAAGGTTGCCGGTGACGGCGGTCGGCTCGGCGGGGCCGGAGTCGAAGAGGCGGCGGTACTCGCCGTTGGCCGCGCTGAAGACGACGGCCGTCTGCGTGCCGCGGAAATCGCCGAGGCTGTAGCCGGCGTTCTCGATGGCCGCGCAGGCCAGCAGCAGCAGCCAGCGCTGCTGCGGGTCGGTGTACTCGGCCTCCTTCGGCGAGATGTTGAAAAACTCGTTGTCGAACTCGTCGACGCGTTCGACGGCGGCCAGCAGGCGGCCCTGCTCGGCCGCCGTCAGGCCGCACTGCGCGGCGCGCTCCTCCGGCAGCGGGCGCACGCTGTCGAGGCCGCGGCTGAGGTTGCGGTAAAACTCTTCCACGTTGGCGGCCTGCGGATAGAGTCCGCTGATCCCGATGATGGCAACGCCGTCTGACATGATGTGACCCTGTGACCCTTGAGAGGCGCGCGAGCTACAACTCGAACCCCTGCAACTCCGGCGGAGCGTCCGCCGGCCGCGACGCGCCGTCGAGCACGGCCGCGATCTCCTCGATCGTGCTGTGCTTGAAGAGGTCGACGACCGTCAGCACGTCGGGGTAGACCTCGTTGAGCAGGCGGAAGACGCGCACGATCTTGAGCGAATCGCCGCCGATGTCGAAGAACTTGTCGTGCACGCCGACGTGCGGGAGCCCGAGCACCTGCTGCCAGATGCGCGCGACTGTCTCTTCGGCGGGCGTGCGCGGCGCGACGTGGAGCGACGCGGGCATGAGCTGCGAGGCGTGCGGCTTGCCAAGCGCGCGGCGGTCGACCTTGCCATTCGGCGTCAGCGGCAGACTTTCGAGCGCGACGAACAGCGCCGGCACCATGTATTCCGGCAGCCTCTCGGCGAGGAAGGCGCGCAGTTGCGGCAGGAGTTGCGAGGCGACCACGCCTTGCAGCGGGTTGTTCGCGTACTTGCCCCAAGAGCTGAACGGCTTGCGCGCCGGCTCCGGGAGGAGCAAGGCCGCGCGGGCGGGCCGCGGCGGCGGAGCGCCGGCGTCGCCTCCCGGCCCCGCGTCCCTGCGCGCGAGCGCGGCCTCGAAGGAGCCTCCGGGGCCTGTGCGCGCGCAACTGAGGGCGACCTCGTAGGGCGTCCGCTCGGCGAGGGCCAAAAGGTCTTCGGGCTCGACCGCTGGCTCGCGCTCCGCGGCCTCCGCTCGCAGCCACTCGCCGACGCTCGGCGGCTCTTCCCCCGCCGCGTGGAGCCAGCGGAGCCCGTGCGCCTCGGCGGTCACGCGCGCGTTCGGGAGGTTCGTCAACACGACGGCCTCGGGCCGCCCCGCGTCGAGCCTCCGTTCCAGCTCGCGCAAGGTTAGCCCGGCCTCCCGCCAGTCGAGTCGCTCGGGCTCGGCCGACGGACTTTCGACGCCGCCGAGGTGCAGCACCACGTCGTAGCGGAAGCGCGTCAGCTCGTTGTGATGTCGGCCGCGCTTCGGGCGAATCTCGACGTGGCCGATCTTCGGGAAGCTGTCCTTGAGCGCGAAGAAGAATTCGGGGTCGAGCAGCAGCTCGTCCTCCTGACTCATCAGGCGGCGGACGTGCGTGGCGAACTCCTCGCGCGTCATCTCCGGCTCGACCTTCCGCGCCTGCACGGAGAAGTGGAAGGCTTCGAGCAGCCGGCGGTTGCGGATGTCGCCGACGTAGATGAACCCGCCGGGGGCGACTACCTCGACGGCGCCCTTCAGGACGCGCAGCAGGTAGTCCACATCGGGGAAGTACTGCGCGACCGAGTTGAGCACGACCGCGTCGAAGGAGTCCGGCGCGAGGCCGCTGAAATCGTCCGCGGGGCGTTGCAGCAGGTTGATGTCCGCCCCGTTCAGCTCGTGCAGGGCCAACTGCTCGCGCAGGTAGCGCAACGACTGCGGGGCGAAGTCGGTGCCCCAGTAGAGCCGGCAGTGCGGGGCCACGCGCAGCAGGAGCAGGCCCGCGCCGCAGCCGAGCTCCAGCACCCGCTGCGGGCCCAGGTCGAGGAGGTTCTCAACCGTCCCCTCCACCCAACCGCGCATCTCCTCTTCCGGGATCGGCTCGCCGGTGTAGGAGCTGACCCACCCGCTCAGGTTCAGCGAGCCGTCGGCGAGCTCACCCGTCTGGCTGTAGACGCCGTCGAAGACGTCGCGCCACTGCTGGACTCGCTCGTCGTCCCACGCGGCGTCCGGAGTGTCGGGCGCAGGCTGCTGCTGCGCGACGACGTAAGCGGTCAGAACCTTCTCGCCCTCCTCGTTCGCGTGGTCGAGCACTGCGGCCTCGGCGATCAGCGGGTGCTGGCGCAGCACGGTCTCGATCTCGCCCAGCTCGATGCGGAAGCCGCGTATCTTCACCTGATGGTCGACGCGCCCGAGGAAGCGCAGCTCGCCGCCCGGCAGGTAGGAGACGAGGTCGCCGGTCTTGTACAAGACCACCCCCGGCTCGCCGCCGAACGGGTCGGGGACGAACACCTCGGCCGTCCGCTCCGGCGCTCCGAGATACCCGCGCCCGACGCCCGCGCCACCGACGTACAACTCGCCGGGCACGCCGACGGGCACGGGCTGCATGAACCTGTCGAGCACGTAGAGGCGCGTGTTGGCGATGGGCCGCCCGATGGGCATCTCCGTCACCTGCTCGTCGGGCGCGCCGGCCAGCGCGTAGTGCGTCACGTCGTCGGAACACTCCGTCGGGCCGTAAGCGTTGAGCAGGGGCACGCCCGGGTACAGTTCGTGCCACCTGCGCGCGAGCGGCGGCGGCAGCGCCTCGCCGGTCACGATCAGCCAGCGCAGCGACGCCAGCCGCGGCGGCCCCTGGCGGCTGCCCGACACTCCCTCCAGCATCGCCTGCAACAGCGACGGCACGACTTCGAGCACGGTCACGCCCTCGCGCTCGACCAAAGACAGCAGCCCCAGCGGGTCGTGCCTCACCTCGTTGCCGACGACGCGCACGGAGCCGCCGGCGAGCAGCGGGGAGAGGAACTGCCAGACCGAGATGTCGAAACACTGCGACGCGTTCTGCGCGACGATGTCGTCGGCCGCGAGGCTCAAGTCGGAGACTTTGGCGAGGAGGTGGTTGACCATCCCGCGCTGCTCGATCATGGCCCCCTTCGGCACGCCGGTGGAGCCGGAAGTGAAGAGGACGTAAGCCAGATTCCGCGGGCCGCTGCGCGGCGGCCCGTCCTCCGCCGACGCTTCCCCGCCGAGCAAGTCTTCGAGCACGAGAGCCCGAGGCCGGGCCTCCCCCGGCACGGCGAGCAGCGCCTCTCCCAACTGCGTCGCCAACTTCCTGCCGGCCAGCGCCAGACGACTGCCGCTGCGGCCCACAATCTGGGCCAGGCGCTGCGCCGGGTAACGCGGGTCGAGAGGCAGATACGCGCCGCCCGCTTTGAAGAGCGCCAGCACGGCGATCAGGAACTCCGCCCCGCGCTCCGCCAGCAGGACGACGACCTCGTCGGCGCCGACGCCCCGCGCGCGCAAAGCGGAGGCCATGCGGTTGGCGGCGGCGTTCAGCTCGGCGTAGGAAAGCTGCCCCCCGCCCGTCCTCACGGCCACGGCGTCGGGTGTCGCCTCCGCCTGCCGCTCGAACAGTTGATGGAAGACGGAGGCGAGTGGGTAGTCCTGGGCCGTCTGGTTCCAGCCCGACAGCAGTTGCAAACGCTCGGCCTCGGTCAGCAGGGGCAGGCGCGAGACTTTCTGCGCCGGGTCGCGCACCGCCGCTTCGAGCAGCGTGAGGAAGTGGCCGGTCATGCGCTCGGCCGTGGCGCGCGTGAAGAGGCTGGTGTTGTATTCGAGCGCGCCCGTCACGCGCCCGTCCTTCTCCGCCAGCGCCAGCGTCAGGTCGTAGGCGACGGCGTCCGTCTCGACCGCCATCGGCGTCAGTTGCACGCCGGGCAGACGCAGCTCCTGAAGGCCGATGTTCTGGAAGCCGAACATCACCTGAATCAGCGGCGGGCGGCTCAGGTCGCGCTCCAACTGCAAGTCTTCGACCAGCATTTCAAACGGCAGGTCTTGGTGCTCGTACGCCTCTAAGGAGACGCGGCGAGCCTGTCCGAGCAACTGCCCGAACGCCGGGTCGGCCGAGAGGTCGGCGCGAATCGGCAGCGCGTTGATGAGGCACCCGATGATGAACTCCGTCTCCAGGCGGTGGCGGTTGGCGATGAGCGTGCCCGTGAGGATGTCCGCCTGTCCGGTGTAGCGGTGCAGCAGGGCCTGCCACGCGCCGAGCAGGATCATGTACAGCGTCGTCCCCGTGCGCCGGCCGAGGCCCTGCATCTCGCGCGTCAGCTCGGCCGACATCTCCAGCGGCGCGCGCGCCCCGTTGAAGGTCTGGACGACCGGGCGCGCGCAGTCGAGCGGCAGGTCGAGCACGGGCAGCTCGCCCGCCAGATGCTCGCGCCAGTAGCCGAGCAGGTGTTCGAGGAAGTCGCCGCGCATCGCCTCCCTCTGCCAGACGGCGTAATCGGCGTACTGAATCGGCAGCGGCGGCAGCGACGGCTCACGCCCGGCGGCGAGGGCCGCGTAGCCCTCGCCGACCTCCTTCGTCAGGACGTTCATCGACCAGCCGTCGGTCACGATGTGATGGATCGTGATGAGCAGCACGTGCGACTCCGCGCCGAGCCTGAGCAGCCGCGCGCGGATGAGCGGCCCCTGCATCAGGTCGAACCCCGTGCGCGCCTCCTCCGCCGACAGACGCCTGACCTCCTCCTCCCGCTCGGCGGGCGGCAGGTGGCCGAGTTCAACGACGGGCACCGACAGTTCGAGCGGCGCGGGCGGCAACATCATCACGGGCTGCCCGTCTTCGACGGCGAACTTCGCGCTCAAAATCTCGTGGCGGCGGACGATGAGGTTAAGACTCTCGCGGAGCGCGTCCGCATTGAGACGCCCTTCCAGACGCAGCGCAGCCGGCATGTGGAACAGGCTGCTCCCCGGCTGGAACAGTTCCAAAAACCACAGCCTGTGCTGGGCGAACGAGACGGGCAGGCTCCGGCTGCGGTCGGCGGCGGCGATGGGCTTCGTGGCCGGCCGCCCGCCAGCGCGCGCTTGGTTGATGCGCTCGGCCAGCGCCGCGACCGTGGGAGCTTCGAACAGCGCGCGCACCGGCAACTCCGTCTGCGCCGCGTGCGCGACGCGCGACACGGCCTGGGTCGCCAGCAGGGAGTGTCCGCCGAGGTCGAAGAAGTCGTCGTGCGCGCCGACGCCCGTCACGCCCAAGACCTCTTCCCAGATTCCGGCGAGCACCTCTTCAAGGGCCGTGCGCGGCCTGACGGCTCCGGCCTCCGCCTCTGCGCGCTGCTCCGCGGCGGCCCTGCGCTCCAGCTCCTCCCTGTCAACCTTCCCGTTGGCCGTGAGCGGCAGCGCCTCCAACTCGCGCACCACCCACGGCCTCATCGCCTCCGGCAGACGCCCCCGCACGTAATCGGCCCACGACTCGGCCTCGTCGCCGGAGCCCGCGGCCGGCTCACGCACGACGTAGGCCACCAGCCGCGCGTCGCCCGCCTCCTCACGCCTGAGGACGACGGCCACCGCCGCGACCCCCTCGCGCTCCTCCAGGACGCGCTCGACCTCGGCCAGTTCGATGCGTTGGCCCCGCACCTTGACCTGACGGTCGGCCCTGCCGATATAGCTCACCTCACCGTTCTCGCGGTAGCGCGCGAGGTCGCCCGTCCGGTAGAGGCGCGCGCCCGGCTCATCGGAGAACGGGTCGGGCACGAAGCGCTCGGCCGTCAGGTCTGGACGCCGCCAGTAGCCGCGGGCCACCCCGGCCCCGCCGACGTAGAGCTCGCCCGTCACGCCCACCGGCGCCGGCCTCAGACTTCGGTCGAGGATGTAAATCCGCGTGTTGGCGATGGGCCGCCCGATGGAGGGCAGGCTCTGCTCCGCGCCCGCAGCGGGGACGGGCCCGGCCGTGGCGACGACCGTGCATTCCGTCGGCCCGTAATGGTTGACGAGAGGGACGCCGAAGTTCCGCGCCGGGTGACGAGTCAGACGGTCGCCGCCGGTCAGCAGCGCGCGCAGAGAGTTTACCGCCGCGGGCCACTCGCCCGTAATCAGTTGCTCGGCCAGCGGCGTCGTCACGAAACTCAGATTGATTTCGTTTTCGACGAACCACCGCTTCAGGCGAGGCGGGGAGATGCGCGTCTCTTCGTCGGCGGGGATGTAGAGGCTCGCGCCGGCCGTGAGGTAAGGCCACAACTCCCAGACGGCGGCGTCGAACGAGAGGCCGGCGAGCAGCGTCGCGCGATCCGTCGGCTTGACCTCGTAGGTCTGCTGGTGCCAACGCACCAGATTCGCCAGCGAAGCGTGTTGGACGGCCACGCCCTTCGGCCGCCCCGTCGAGCCGGAGGTGTAAATCACGTACGCCACCTGCTCGCCTTCGATCACCTCATCCTCGGCCTCGGCGGCGGCCTCCTCTGCGGCCTCCGCCTCCGCGAGGACGACGACTTCCCTGACCTTCCCCTCCCACCTCTCGGCCTGCTCGGCCTCGCAGATGAGCACCTCCACCCCGCCGTCGCGCAGCATGAACTCAAGGCGCCCCGCCGGATATTGCTCGTCGAGCGGCAGGTAGGCCGCGCCCGCTTCCAGGACTCCCAGGAGCGCCGCCACCAATCCCGGCCCGCGGCCGAGCATCACGCCCACCAGTTCCTCTCTCTTGACGCCGCACCGCCGCAGGCGTCGCGCCACCTTCCCCGCCCTGTCCCGCAACTGCCCGTAGCTCACGGCCAGCTCGCCAAAGACCAGCGCCGTCCCGTCGGGATGCCGGCGGGCGCGCTCCCTGAAGAGTTGCGGGACGAGCGGGGCGGCCGGCAGCGGCAGCGCGGTCTCGTTCCACTCGACGAGCAGTTGATGTCGCTCCGCGTCGGTGAGCAGCGGCAGTTGCGTGACGGCGAGCGCGGGGTCGCGGAGGACGGCCGCGAGCAGGGTGCGCCAGTGCGAGTGCAGCCTTTCGATGCCCTCGCGGTCGAAGACATCCGCGCTGGCCTCAAAATACCCGCCGACGCCGTCGGCCCTGCGTTCCAGCGAGAGCGCGAGGTCGAACTTCGCCGTCCCGTTATCGACCTCCAGCCGGCGCACGCCGACGCCCGGCAGGCGCAGCTCGTCGGTCAGTGCGTCGTGCAGATCGAAGACCACCTGGAAGAGCCCCGCCCGCCCCCGACTCCGGGCCGCCGGCAGGTCTTCGAGCAGCTTCTCGACGGGCAGGCTCTGGTGCTCGTATGCCTCAAGCGAGAGCCGCCTCACCCGCCGTAGCAGTTCGACGAAGGAGGGCGCGCCAGAGAGGTCTGCGCGCAGCGGCAGCAGGTTGACGAAGAAGCCGATGAGGCTTTCGATGTCAGTCCGCTGGCGGTTGGCGACCGGCAGCCCGACGAGCACGTCCTCGTCGCCCGTGTAGCGGTGCAGCAGGACGAGGAAGGCCGACAGCAACGTCATCGAGAGCGTCACGCCCTCGCGCCGGCCGAGCGCGTTCAGCCCGGCCACGTCTTCTCCCGTCAACTCGAAGTTGAGCCTCACGCCGTCGAACGTCTGAACTGACGGCCGCGGCCCGTCGGCGCGCAGGTTCAGGGTCGGCAGGCGGCCGGACAACTGCCGCCGCCAGTACGCGAGCGAGTCGCCCGCCGCCTCGCTCTCGACCCACTCCCTTTGCCACATTGTGAAGTCGGCGTACTGGATCGGCAGCTCCGCCAACGGCGGCGGCGCGGAGGAGCCGAAGGCCGCGTAGAGCGCGGTCAGCTCGCGCACCAGCACGGCGATTGACCACGCGTCGGAGACGAGGTGGTGCATCGTGACCAGCAGCAGGTGATCGTCCGCGTCGAGGCGCAACAGGGAGACGCGCAGGAGCGGGGCCTGCGCCAGCGCGAAGGGCCGCCGCGACTCCTCGGTGATCCAGCGCGCGACCGCTTCGTCGCCGATGCCGCGCGCGCCCGCCTCCGGCCGGACGACGTCGAACTCGATGGACGCCTGCGGCGCGATGACCTGCACCGGCTCGCCGTCCACGACGGCGAAGCCGGTGCGGAGCGTCTCGTGCCGCCGGATGATCTCGTTGAAGCTGTCGGCCAGGGCCTCGACCTTGAGCGGCCCGCTCAAGAGCAGCGCGCCCGTCAGGTTGTACTGCGGACTCTGCGGCGCGAGCTGGTGCAGGAACCAGAGCCGGCGCTGCGCGAAGGAGAGCGGGAAGACGTAAGCTTCGACCTCGGTCCCCATCGCCTCGGGCGTGTCCATCGAGATCTCTGAGGTGGTTGAGTTTGACATGTGTGACTTGGTGGGCGGATGGCGCTGCGACCTGACCTTGTGCGTGGCTCGCCGGTGGAGCGCGGCGGCGTGGTTACGAAAGACGGCCGCCGTTGCCGTTCGCGTCGGATGGAACCTTGAGGCGGCGCGTAACTCTGGGGACGGGCCTGATGGCGTCCGCGAGGGCGCGCGCGCGCCGGCCACGCCGCTCGTCAACCACTTCGGCGAGCCGCGCGACCGTCGGCGACTCGAACAGGCTGAAGATGGGAACCTCGACCCGACACGCCTCCTTGATCCTTGAGGCGACCTGCACGGCCAGCAGCGAGTGCCCGCCCAGCTCGAAGAAGTCGTCCTCGACGCCGACGCGCTCGACGCGCAAGACCTGCCGCCAGATGTCGGCCAGCAGCTCTTCGGTCTCGTTTCTCGGCGCGAGGTAATTCTCCGACGGCCCCTCGGCCCGCAGCGACGGCGGCGCGGGCAGCGCGCGCCGGTCAACCTTGCCGTTCGGCGTCAGTGGGAGCTGCGGCAGCCAGAGATAATCCTGCGGCACCATGTGCTCCGGCAGCTTCGTCTTCAAGTACGAGCGCAGCTCCGACGCCGCGGGCCGTTGCCCGTCCTGCGCGACGAGGTAGGCGGCCAGCCTTTGCTCCAGCTCGCCGAGCGACCGCGCCACGACGGCCGCGGCCCTCACCGCCGCGTGCTCCAGCAGCACGGCCTCGACTTCGCCCAGCTCGATGCGGAAGCCGCGCAGCTTGACCTGATGGTCAATCCGCCCGAGGTACTCGATGCGGCCGTCGGGCAGGAAGCGCGCGAGGTCGCCCGTCCGGTAGAGGCGCGCGCCCGGCTCGCCGCCGAACGGGTCGGGCACGAACCGCTCGGCCGTCAGGTCGGGGCGGTTGAGGTAGCCGCGGGCGAGCCCGGAGCCTCCGATGTAGAGTTCGCCGGCCACCCCGACGGGCACGGGTTGGAGGGCCTCGTTGAGCAGATAAATCTGCGTGTTGGCGACCGGCCGCCCGATCGAAGGGTTGCACGTCAGCTCGCGCGGCACGGCCTCGCAGGTGGTGTAGGTGGTGTCTTCCGTCGGGCCGTAGAGGTTGAAGACCTGTTGCACCGTCGGCAGTTGGTAGAGCTGTTTGACGAGGGTTCTGGGCAGGGCCTCGCCCGCGAGGTTGACGACCCGCACGCCGGTGGGCACGGCCTTCATGCGCAACAACTCGGCCATCGCCGAAGGAACGGTGTTGAGCAGCGTCACCTCCTCGGCGGCAGGCAGCTCCGGCAGTTGCAGGGCGTTCTCGGCCACGATGATCTTCCCGCCGTAACTGAGCGGCGCGAAGATTTCAAAGACGGAGAGGTCGAAACAGACAGAGGTCGAGAAAAGCGTGCCCGCCAACTGCTGCGGCGTGAAGCGCGTCCCGACCCAGTGGAGGAACACGGCGGCGCTGCGGTGCGTAATCGCCACGCCCTTCGGCCGCCCCGTCGAGCCGGAGGTGTAGATCACATAAGCCAGTTGCCCGCCCGTCACGCCCGCCGACTCTTCCTCCGCGTCGGTTATCTCCCGCGCCTCCGCCTCCTGCTCCGCCTCGTCCATCAGCAGGACTTCCCTGACCTTCCCCTCCCACCTCTCGGCCTGCTCGGCCTCGCAGATGAGCACCTCCACCCCGCCGTCGCGCAGCATGAACTCAAGGCGCCCCGCCGGATATTGCTCGTCGAGC
>Ga0272482_10000251_pt1 | contig 17248 bp, 17 predicted proteins | sample RVTome_8_FD_192427 | JGI IMG/M metagenome (GOLD analysis project Ga0272482, IMG submission 192427) | Soil microbial communities from uranium-contaminated site in the Upper Colorado River Basin, Wyoming, United States - RVT160D0 (version 2) ...
CGGGGCCGCCGGGTGCCCGACGACGTCAGCGTGGTCGGCTTCGACGACATCCCGGACGCGGGCTCGTTCATCCCGCCCCTGACCACCGTCCATCAGGACTTCGCCGCGGTGGGCCGGCTGTGCGTGCGGGCCGTCCTGCGGCAGATCCGCCACGAGATCACCGAGCCAGGCACGTCGCTGGTGCCCACACGCCTGGTGGTCCGGGCCAGCACCTCCCCGCCCGCCGCCGCCCGCTCGTGATCGAAGCTCCGCTTCCGTGGTCGTGGTCACCGCGACGTCGGCGAGTGCCGCCGAAGCTAGCCGGTCCGCCGCGACGCACAACCAAACCCCGGGCTTGATCGTTCGCCCTCCATGGGCGTGACACGCCGCGAACAACGCCAATTTCGGGCGAACGATCACAGGCGCTCAGGGTCCTCGTCTCCAGCACCACCCGTTGTCCACAGATCATCGTTCGCCTGTTGCTCGCGCGGGTGCGGATAGGCGACCGTCACCGCTACCGGGTGTCTACGTGGACGCTCTGGCCGGCCGGCCCGACGTGCTCCGGCGCGCCGCCGTGCGGTACGCCAAGGGGCGTGGCGCGCTCAGCCACACCACCGCCCTGGACGTATGGGGACTGCGCACGGCCGAGCGGTACGAGCCGGTGCACCTCAGCGTCCCCTTCGAGGTGCGGCTGCGCTCGCACCCACCGGTCGTCGTACATCAGCGCCGGGGGCTGCGGATCGAGCCGCCGGACGTGTTGATCCGGGCTGGCCTGCCCGTCACGCGGCTGGAGACCACGCTCGTCGACGCGTGGCCGTTGTTGTCGCCGGAGGAGCGACCGGCGCCCCTGATCAGGGCCGTCACCGACCGCTTGACCACACCCGAGCGGATACTGGCGGCGCTGGAGGCCGCGCCCAGGCTCGCCGACCGGGCCGCGATCCGCGTCCTGCTGCACCGACTCGCCAGCGGTTGCCACAGCGCCCTGGAGATCTGGGGCCACGACCATGTCTTCACCGGGCCTGGCATGCCACCGTTCGAGCGTCAGGTGGCTGTGCGCGCGGACGGGCGGACGCACTACCTCGACGTCTGGGCACGCGAGGAAGGAGTCGACTTCGAACTCGACGGCGCCGCCTCACACGGGTCGCCGGACCAGCGCGAAGCGGACCTGCGGCGCGACGCTCGGCTGGCCGCACTCGGCATCCAGGTAGTCCGGTTTACGCACCGCCGGCTGTACCGCGAGCCCGACGCCGTACGGAAAGAGATCCTGGATGTGCTCGCCGCTCGGCACCGCGGTGCGGACTAGCGATCATGCCAGAGCGCGGGGACCGGATATCTCTGTACGGTGTATACTGTTGGCATGAAGATCACTTCCTCGGCTGTATCGCTCAATGTCGACGATGTTGGCGCGTCCAGTGGCTTCCTCGTCGAGCACTTCGGGTTTCGGGAGGCGATGGCCGCCGACGGCTTCGCCTCACTCACTCGTGACGACGCGGGGATGAACGTCATCTTTCTGCGCCGCGGCCTCGAGACCCTCCCGGCCGACCAGCGGGACGACCACGCGAAGGGGCTGATCCTCGCGTTCGTCGTCGATGATCTGGAGGGTGAGCTGGCCCGGCTCCAGGCCGAGGGCGTCACGATCACCATGCCCCTCACCGCCGAGGAGTGGGGTGAGCGGGCGTTCCAGGTGCGCGACCCCAACGGGGTGATCGTGCAGCTCGTCGACTGGAATGGTGCGGTCTGATCGGTCACACCAGGCGGCGGGCATTCGTGCCAGGCGCGGAGCGGTTGTACCCGGTATGAAGATCGGAATCATCGCCGCCCGCCGCTAGCCGCCCGGTCAGGTCCGCACGAACTCCTCGCCCAGCAGCACGCGCAGCCGGGTCAACGCGCGGGCGCTCTGCGTCTTCACCACCGACTCGGAGACGTCGAGGATCTCGGCGACCGTCTCCACGCTGTGGTCCTCCCAGTAGCGCAGCACCACGATCGCCTGGTCGCGGAGGGGCAGCGTGGCCAGCGCCCGCATCAGCGTGACGTGCAGCTCGGCGGTCGCGTCGGGCGCGCGTTCCACGGACTCGGGCAGCTCGGCGACGACCACCTCGCCGCTGCTGCGGCGCTTGCGCTGGTCGAAGATGGTGTTGATCAGCACGCGGCGGCTGTAGGCGTTGAGGTTGTCGCTGCGCCGGACGCGCCCCCAGGAGGCGTACATGCGGGCGAGCGCGGTCTGCGTCAGGTCCTGGGCGAGGTGCCAGTCGCCGCACAGCAGGTAGGCGGTGCGGCGCAGGCGATGCGCGGTGGCCGCGACGAACGCGGTGAAATCCTCGTCCCGAGCCGCCCGCTGCCGGCGGCGGGCCTGGCTCCAGCGGGCGATCGGACCCTCGGTCACTCGCCCTCCCCCGCCGGCTGGCGACCGTCGCACACCGTGCGGACGACGGTCTCTACGCCGGGTCGCCGCTGGATCTCCTCCTGAAACGGCAGGCTCCGCTCCGGCTGGACCAGCGTGACCCGGAACGAGTCGGGAAGCTGCCCGGGCTTGACGGCCGCGACCAGGTCGGGCGAGTCCCGGTACATCTGCCTGAACTTCTCGTAGGCCGCCTCCCTGGTCTCGAATCGCAGCCGCTGGACGCGCGGGTCGGACCGCAGCGACTCATCGAGGTTGGCACGCTGCCGGTCGGTGACGTCCTGTCTCAGGAAGACAGCGAGCTCGTCCTCCACCACGACCGGCTGGCGGCACGCGGGCCCGACCGCGAGCGTCATCGCGGTGGGTATCGAGGGTGGCGCGGTGGCCACGTTGACGGCGACGGCGGCGACGAGCGCGGTGACCACCCCGGCCACGCCGCCCGCGAGCAGGTGCCGGCGGCGGCGCTGGCGGCGGCCACCGGCCATGGCCTCGCGGGCCAGGTCACCCGGCGGTGCGGAGGGCTCGTCACTGAGCGCCCGATCGAAGAGCACTCGCAGGCTCGGCTCCACGGCTCAACTCCTGTCATCTGATGGCTTCCCCCTCTATGACTGGGTGAGCCACCGGTTCGGTCGCAGGCGCACGGCCCAGCGCGGCCGGGACGGTGACGGCGATGGCGGCCGCGAGGGCGAACATGGCGGCGGCCCCCACCAGCCCGGCACGGTAGCCTGCGACGAGCCCTGATCCGCCGAACCCGCTCGCCACCAGCGCGAGCGTCGAGAGGCCAACCGCCGCTCCGATCTCCTGCGCGGAGTTGACCAAGCCGGACGCGGCGCCCTGATCGCGCGCCGGGATGCCGCTGGAGGCCGCGATGTACGTGGGCGCGAAGGCCAGGCCGCTGCCGAACGCGAGCAGGAGCATGCCGGGCAGCACGTCGGTCCAGTAGTCACCACCCGCGGGGAGCCGCGCCAGCAGCAGCGCGCCGGCGGCCAGCAGCCCGAGGCCGGTCGCGAGCAGGCGGCGCACGCCGAAGCGGGAGGTGAGCCGGGCCGCGCGCGGGGACAGCAGCAGGATCAGCAGGGTGATCGGGGCGAACGCGGCGCCCACGGCCAGCGGCGAGTAGCCGAGCGCCACCTGCAGGTAGAGCGTCAGGAAGAACAGCGTGGCGCCGAGCGCGCCGGCGTTGAGCAGCAGCGTGGCGTTGGCCATCCGGACCCCCGGCAGCCGGAGCAGCGCGAACCGCAACACCGGTGCCGGCTGCCGCCGTTCCACGATGGCGAAGGCCGCGAGCAGCGCGGCCGCCGCCGTGGCCGCGGCGAGCGACCGGCCGTGGGCGCCGTCTTCGGCCAGCCAGCTCAGGGCGAGGATCGCGGCGGCCAATCCGCCGGCGAGCAGGAGAGCGCCGGCGAGGTCCATGCGGGGCCGGTCTTTTCCAGGGCCATCGTGTACGAGCAGCGCGAGCACCACCACGACAGCCAGTCCAATGGGGACGTTGATGAAGAAGATCCATCGCCAGCCGAGAAACTGAGTCACCGCTCCGCCGACGAGCTGGCCGGCGATCGCCCCCGCCGAGCCGACGCTGGCCCACAGCCCGAGCGCCCAATTGCGCTCCGGCCCCTCGGCGAGGCTCGCGGTGATGGCGGCGAGGGCGTTCGCGGAGACCATGGCGGCGCCCACGCCCTGCAGGCCACGCGCGGCGAAGAGCTGCCAGTCGCTTTGCGCGGCACCGGCGACCAGCGACGCCGCGACGAAGGCGATGAGGCCGGACAGCAGCATCCGGCGGCGGCCGATGAGGTCACCGGCGCGCCCGCAGACGATGAGGAGGCTGCCGAAGGTCACCGTGTACGCCGCGGCGGTCAGCTGGACGCGGCTGTCGAGCAGCTCGAGATCGCGCCGGATCGACGGCACGGCCACATTGATGATCACCACGTCGAGGATCAGCATGAACTGCGCCGCGCAGAGCGCGATCACGGTCCACCGGGCGCGTGGTCCCATGAGGGACTCCCTTCGTTTTCCTACGCCGTAGGATTTAAACCCTACGCCGTAGGATGGACGCGTGGCAACCACACCGACCCGCCGCCCCGGCCGCCCCCGCCCAGGCGAGCCCACCCTGACCCGGGAGGCGATCCTGACCGCCGCTCTGGCACTCGTCGACGAGCAGGGCATCGAGGCGCTGAGCATGCGCAAGCTGGCCGCCCGCCTCCAGGTCGACCCGATGTCGATCTACCACCACGTGCCCAACAAGGCCGCGGTGGTCTCCGGCCTCGTACGTTCGGTCTTCGCGGAGATGGCGCCTCCCCTTGACGAGGGCGACTGGCCGGACCGCGTCTGCGCCTGGGCCCGGGCCTACCGCGACGTGGCTCTCGCCCACCCCCATCTGGTGCTCCAGATCGTCACGGACGCCGCGGCCGCCTCGGGGGCCGCGATCCAGATCAGCGAGCCGCTCTACGCCGCCCTCGCCGCCGCCGGCCTGACCCCGCGCGCGGTGCTGCACGCCGCCGGCACGCTGGTCGACTTCGTCAACGGGTACGCCCTGGGCGCCTCAGCACCCGCGGGCGCCGACCCGATGGGCGACCATCTGGCGGCGATGGACCCCGCCCTGGTGCCCACGATGCGCCGGATCCATGAGGCGGTAGCCGACGGCGAGCCGGGCGGCGGCTTCGAGGCCGGCCTCGACATCATCGTGCGCGGCATCGCGCCGTGACACCGCACGCCCCGCCACGCCACCCTCAGCGGGTCGGATCCCAGCCGTCCGGGCCGGAAAGGTAGTCGGCGGCGGTGTAGTCCTTCGCGGCGGCGGCCGGCAGCTGGGGGCGGTCCGCCGTGATCGTCGCGCCCGGGCCCCTGTTGTGGTGCTCGGCGAAGCGCGCCTCCCGCCAGGAGAAGCCGGACATGTCGGTCCAGGGGGCGTCCTTGATGTGCGGGCCCATCAGCGTGTCGCGGTAGAGGACCTGGGCGATCGCGTCCAGCGCGCCGCTCGGGTGCCACGGGCGTCCAAGGTGGACACTCTGGGCCGCGGTGCCCTCCGCCGCGGTCAGGCGGCAGCGCGTGAAGAGGTAGCCGTACGGGTTGGTGATCGTCGTGGAGGCGGCGGTGACGTACCCGTTGTTGCTCGCCGAGCCGCGGTTGAGCGACCGGATCTCGCAGTGGTCGAAGACCGCCGTGCCGCGCCCGAAGATGAAGTCGACGTCGCCCTCGACGTAGCAGTTCCGGTAGTAGGCGCGGCTCACCGTGGCCGCGTTCGGGCTGCTGGGCTGCAGCGTGTCCTGGTTGCCGAGGAACCTGACGTTGTCGAAGACCAGCCGGTCGCCGCGGGTCGTGACCGCCACGGCCTGCTCGGCGCCGTACTCGTGGGCGGCCTCGTCGAAGCTGTTGGCGAACGTGAGGTGCTTGGCCACGAAGTCGCTGCCGTCGATGAAGACGGAGGAGCTGCCGGTCGTGCCGTACGTGCCGGTGCCGTCCGGCTTGGGTGTGCCGCTGGCGTTGTCGTACGTGATGACGACGTCCGTGGCCCTGCCCGTGGTGCCCACGAAGGACACGAACGGCTTGCTCGCCGGCACGGTGACGAGCTCCCGGTAGGTGCCGGGCTTGACGCGGATGGTGTGCCGCGCGGTGTTGTTTACCGGCACCGCGTCCACGGCCGCCTGCACCGTCGCGTAGTCGCCGCTGCCGTCCTGCGCCACGGTGACGCTCGTCAGGCAGGCCGCTGACGCGCCGGTCACCCCGGCCACCACGACGAGCACGAGGCCCACGAGGGCGGCGAGCGCGAAGCGCGCCCGGCGGAGGACGGTGAACCAAGAGGGTTGCCCAGACATGAGCGTCACCGTCCTCCGCAGAGCGCACACTGAGAAATGCCAGGAAAGCGCTTTCCGAGCGGAGGCTACCGCGCGGCAGACTTACATGTCAATCGATGAGCTTGATCAGCGCTAGCACAGGGCGGAGGACCGCGTCACGGGCCGCGCGGTCTCCGTTGAGGTCGCGGTAGACCACGGCGGCCACCCGCAGCAGCTGGGCGGCCGCCGCCCACTGCTCGCCCGCGGTGCCGTGCCGCTCGGCGCGCCGCAGGCTCCGCTCCAGGTCCGCTCCGGTGCGGGCCGGGATGCGGCCGGCGGCGACGTACTCCCCCACGAGCTCACGAATGTCCGTGTACCAGGCCGGATCCCGGGTCACGTCGCGCGGCACGTACCCGGCCCGGACCGCGGCGCGCGTCGCCGCGACTGCCTTGTCCACATAGGAGCGGAGATCCGGGTAGAGCGTGGCGAGCTGCGTGTCGGTCAGCGGCAGCGAGCTCCCGTCCAGGAAGCAGAAGCCGGGCCCGGTGTTGACCCCGCTGTTGACCCGCAGCGGCGCCGCGTGCTGCGCCAGCCGGATGCCGCCGAGCGCGAGGCCCAGGTCGTCCCGCGCGATCGCCCCGTCGACCGTCTGGAGCTTAGGGGCGGTGGGCGGCTGCTCGCCGTACGCGACCCAGTCGACGGTGTGGTCGTACACCGCGTTCTGCGCCATGTGCTGCGGCACCCGCGACAGCGACGGGAGCGTGCAGGTCTGCGGCTCGCCCGGATAGCCGCCGGGGTAGGTGCCGATGTCCCGCTTGCGCAGCGGCCCGTAGTCGGTGATGAGCTTCCAGTCGCCGTGTGACGCCCCGGCGACCTCCCAGGCTCGCAGGACCGGCGAGTCGGCCTGTGCCCGGGCCGCCGCGGAGAGGATGCCGGTGGCGACGTCGCCCTCGGAGTTGATGCGGAAGACCGGCGTGGCCAGATCGGTGCGGAGCACTCCGCCGCCGCCGTGCAGGACGACCGCGTCGAGTACGTTCGCGAGCGGCTCGATCCCGTTGTAGTAGTTGGCCAGGCGGCCGGCCGACTGGGAGTGGCCGGTCGCGATGACGTAGCTCGGCTCCGGCAGCGTGCCGAGCGGGTCGACGCCCGCCGGCCGGCGCACCGCCTTCACAGCCTGGCTGAAGACGTCGTAGGAGAGGGAGTCGTCGAGGATCGTGCCGCCGGCGGTGAGGTCGAGCGCGCCGTAGCGCGCCGGGCTCCACGCCTTCAGGCCGGTGGCCGAGTGCAGCCCGGCGCGCTGGGCCGAGATGCCGACCCAGGCGTACCCCTCCTGGATCAGGTGCTCGTGCGTCTGAAACCAGTCGACCTCCTGGTCCCACTGGTTGCTCACGTTGTACCACTCCGCGAGCACGACGCCGTTGAACTTCTTCGCCGAGGCCGGGCGCCGTACGACGACGCGCGTGCTGTACGGGTGGCCCGTGCTGAGCACGGTCGCGGTGGCCGTGCCGCTGGTGGCGTAGCGGGTCGCGGTGCCGGAGACGAGGTATTCGCGCTCGACGTAGCCGGCCGCCGCCAGGTCGACATCCGTGGCCAGGAACGGGTAGCCGTGCGCGGGATCGCCGATCGGCGACGTGCTGGCGATCGGGCCGCTGACCGCCGGGTCAGCGACGCTCGCGCCGGTCGCGGTGGAGGGGCGGGGGCGATGGTGGCCGGCGCTCGCGGGAGTGGCGAGGCCAATGGGGACGGTCAGGGCGCCGGTCACGGCGAGCGCGACCAGACTTCGACGGTACGTGGGCAGGACAGACACGACTCACCTCAGGTGAAGGTCATGTCCCAGCGCCGCCGACACCGGGCCGCGTGCAAAGAAACAGGCGTGTGGACGGGTGCCACGCGTGTCACGCCCGCGCATCGAGGCTACTAGATCGCAGCGGCCTTGGCGACCTTCCACTCGCCGTCGACCGGCACCATCGTGAGCACGACCCGGTTCTGGTCCACCTTCTCCCCCGCGGTGTTCACGTTGCGGCGGTACTGGTTGAGGTAGAGCAGTAACTCGACCCGGTCGCCACCGGCCTCCACCACCCCGGTCGAGGAGACCTCGGCCACCACGACCGCCTGCTCCTTGACCGCTGAGTCCTTGAGTGCCGCGGTGGTCTGCGCGTACTCGTCGGCGAAGCCGCCGGTGACGAAGAGCCGGCCATTGGCGACGCTGGTGTCGAACGTGCGGTAGTCGTACGAGAAGATGGCCTTCGCGGCCGGCGCGGCGGCGGCGAGCGACTGCCGCACAGCGGTCTCCCGCTGGTCCGCGCGGTGGTGGCTCCACCAGGTCGCACCGGCCACGCCGGCGGCGAGCGCCGCCGCGACGGCGAGCGCGGGGAGCAGCTTCACTCTCATGTGGACCCTCCTCATCCGACGAACTGGAGCCGGGAGACGAGCCAGGCGCCACCATCGCGGGTCACGTCCACCTGGATCCGGTAGTGCGACGGCCGGCCCTCGGGTGCTTTGACGTTCTTCACCGTGGCGTCGACCGCGACCAGCACCACCGCCGAGCGGCGGTCGCCGGAGACGAGACCGGCGCGCAGCACCGTGCCGGCCGACTCCACCTTGTTCTCGACGATCGCGGCCCGCACCTGGGCCTGGCCGCGCACGAACTCGTCCTTGAACTCCCCGGTGGCGCCGGCCACGATCCGCTGGAGGTCACGGTCCACGCTGGACGCGCTGACCGAGACGAAGTTGACGGCCGTCTGGCGGGCCGCGGCGAGCGCCGCCTCGTGGGCCTTGTCGAGCGCACGGTCGCCGTACCAGCGGGAGCCGCCCAGGACGGCCGCGGCGAGGGCGATCGCCAGCACCGCGCAGGCCGCGACGAGAGTCCACGGTGGACGCCGGCGCACGACCGGACCCTCCAGCACCGGCTCCTCGTCCAGCCGGCCGAGCAGCTCTACCGGGTCCTCCTCCACCCGGGGCACCCGGCGGACGACCGCCCGGCGGCGGGTCACCGTGCCACCGGTCCCCTTCACCAGCTTGAGCGTGCGCTCTTCGCGCGTGGGCATGAGATGCCTCCCTGACGAGAAATGGCTACGGAGCCAGGCCAGCAAGGAGCAGTTGCTTCCAGGACTGTTCGCCGGCGAGCCGCTCCTGGCCGCCGGTCGTGCCGAAGTGCAGCGGGCTGCCGTCTGGCGCGGTGACCAGCCCGGTGCCGGGGTCGTAGCCGGGCTCGGACCCGCCGGGGCGGGGCGCGTTCGAGGTGCTGCGCACGCCCGACCCGCGCGCCCGGTCGGCGGCGGAGCATTTGGTGGACGTGCCGTACTTGCAGGACGGCGGGTCGTCGATGTTGACGACGAGCCCGAGGTGGGCGGTCCCGTCGCCGGGCGTGACGGTGAAGCCGCCGGCGACCGCGAGCGGGTACACGACGAGGATCTGCTCGATGCCGGGCAGCCGGCGCGCGGCGACGCCGTTGACCGAGACGAGGTTGCCGAGCAGCGTGCCGATCGTCGGCTCGAGGTCGCGCAGCAGCGCGACGAGCTCGGCCGCGGCCGGCGGTGTGACGGCGAGCAGGCGGCGCAGGTCGGCGTCGGAGTCGCGGAGGGTGGCCGACAGCTTGGCCAGCCCGTCGGCCCATTCGCGGATGGCGCCGGCCGACTCCGCCTGGGTGGTGAGCACCGTGCGGCCGTCCCGGATCAGCGCGACGGTCTCCGGCAGGCTCGCCGCCGCGTCGCTCAGCAGCGCGTCGCTGGCGTCGAGGATCGTGCGCAGCGCGGTCTCGTTTCCCTCGAACGCGGTGCCGAGCTCGTCGATGACCGCGGCGAGGTCGTCCGGGTCGACCGAGCGGACCAGCGCGTCGAGGTTGGCCAGCAGCGTCTCGGCGGCGATCGGGGTGCCGGTGCGGTCCCGCGGGATGACTGAGCCGTCAGTCAGGTACGGGCCGGTGTCCCGCTCGGGGCGCAGGTCGAGGTACTGCTCGCCGACCGCCGAGCGTTGCGTCACGACGGCGCGGAGCCCGTCCGGCACCCGCACGTCGCGCTCGAGCCGCAGGTCCACGCGTACGCCGTCGCCGTGCAGCCGCACCGCGGTCACCCGGCCGGCGGGCGAGCCGCGGTAGGTGACCGGGGCGTTCGGGAAGATGCCGCCGGCCTCCGCGAAGTCGGCGTGCACGATGTACCCGCGGCCGAGGAGCCGGTCGCCGAGGCCGACGTACCGCACGGCGACGTAGGCGATGCCGACCACGCTCACGATGAGGAACGCGAGCACCTGCAGCTTCGTACTCGTCTTGATCATGGCTAGCCTCCCCCGCCCAGCAGGTCGCCGACCCCGCCGACGATGCCGTCGATGGCCCCGGTGACCGGGTTGAGCAGGCACTGCACGGTGAGGATCGTGCCGGCGGCGAGCTTGGTGCCGGCCGGGAAGACGGTGCCTTGCGGCAGCAGCCCGTTCTTCGGCACGACGAGCGCGCCGAGCGGCAGCGGCGAGCCGGGCTTGAGCAGCTTGCACCCCTCGGGCAGCTCGCACTCCTTCGGCGGCACCCACTCCGGCGGAAGGATCCCGTCCAAGGGGAGGCAGAGCGGTGGCAGCTGTCCCGGCAGCGATGGCTTGGTGCCGGGACGCGGGGTGCCGCCCTTGCCCGGCTTGGGGGCGGACGGCCCGCGCGGGACCGTCGCGGGAGCCTGGATCGGTGCCGCCACGACCAGATTGGACAGGATCGTCGCGGCGTTGAGGTCGGCGGTGATGGAGAGGTTGACGAAGTCGCCGACGATCGCGCCGGTGACATTCGGCGGGAACGGGTACGAGAGCATGAAGTCCAGTGACTTCGGCAGGGCGTCGCCGGCCTCGGCGAGCTGGTCGAGGATCGGCTGGAGCGCGCGCAGGCTGGCGACCGTGTCGTCCTTGCTGGCCTTGACGACGCGCGTGCCGACCACACCGAGCTCCCCCAGCGCGTTGAGCGCCGCGGTGAGCTGCTCGCGCTGCTGGGCCAGCACGGTGATCCCCGGCCCGAGCGCGTCGAGCGCGCCGCCGATGACCGCCTTCTGCTGGTTGAGGCGGCCGGTCAGCCGGTCCAGCGCCTCGATGGCGCGCACCAGGTCGGCCTTCTGCCCGTCGAGGCCGCCGACGAACGCGTCGAGCTGCCGCAGCGCGTCCTTCGCCTCGGCCTCGCGGCCGCCGAGCGCGGTGCCCAGCTCCTGGTTGATCGTCTTGAGCTGTGCCAGGCCGCCGCCGTTGAGCAGGAGGCCGAGCGCGGCGAGCACCTCCTCCACCTCGGCGCCGCGCTGGGTGCGTACCAGCGGGATCGTGGCGCCATCGGCGAGCGCGCCGCGCGCCGCCTCGGTGGTGGGCGCGGAGACCGCGACGAACTTCTCCCCCAGCAGGCTGGTCTGCCGGACGGCGGCCGTGGCGTTCGCGGGGAGTCGCACGTCGCGGGAGATGCGCAGCCGCACCTTGGCGGTCCAGCCGTCGAGCGAGATGTCCTCGACACTGCCCACGGTGACGTCGTCGACCTTCACGGCGGCCTGCTTGACGAGGTCGAGCACGTCGGCGAACTCGGCCGTGACGCGGAAGCTGGCGCCGGAGGGCGCGCCGCCGGGCAGCGGCACGTCGGCGAGGCTGGGCAGGCCGCAACCGCCGGCCAGCATCGCCAGCGCGAGCACCGCGGGGGTGAGCTTCCTCATGGGGTACCCCGCAGGATGCCGCCGAGCGTGCGGTCCACTGTGGCCTCTGGCTCCTCCGGCCGTGCCGGCTCCGGCGCAGGTGACTTAGCCACGGGCGGGAGCTTCAGGAGCTTGCGCAGCTGGTCGGTCATCGGCAGCTTCTTCGCCTGGAGCGTCTGCGCGAGCGCGAAGCACTTCTTCGACACCTTCGCGGCCGGCAGCAGGTCGACCATCAGCGAGCAGACGAAGCTCGCCGGGTCGTACGGCCCGAGCACGTTGTCGCGGGTATCCAACGTGCCGGAGCGCGGGTTGTACGCGAGGTTGAGATTGGACAGCGCGAGCGGCGCCACGTCGAGGATCTCGATGAGCGACCGCTGCTGCCGCACGAGGATGCCGGTCACGTCGGCCAGCGCGTCCACGTTGGACTTCAGGGCGGCGCGGTTCTGGTTGACGAACGTGGTCACGTCGGCCAGCGCGGTGGCCAGGTTGCGCAGTGCGGCGGCCAGCTCGTCGCGCTCGCCGGCGAGCTGCTGCGCCACCCCGGCGAGCTGCGTGTTGAACGAGCGCACCTGCTCGTCGCTGCGGGCCAGCGCGGTGGTGAACTGCTGGAGGTTGCCGACCGTGCCGAAGAGGTCCTGCCGCCCATCGGAGAGGGTGTCTAGCGCGCGGGAGAGGCCGTCGAGCGTCTCGCCGAGCGCGGCGCCGTTGCCCTCCAGGTTGGCCCGGCCGGTGGCGAGCAGGTCGCTCAGCGCGCCGTCCTTGTTGGCACCCTCCGGCCCGAGCGCCCGGTTGAACTCGTCCAGCGCCTTGTAGATCTCGTCGATCTCCATCGGCGCGGCGGTGCGCTCGACCGGCAGCTCGGCCCCGTCGGTCAGCGCCGGACCGCCGTCGTAGGCGGGGGTGAGCTGCACGTACCGGTCGCTGACCACGCTAGGTGGGACGATGACGGCCTGGGCGCCCGCCGGCACCTGCCAGCCACGGTCGTAGCGCATCTCCACGCGCACGGTGCGCCCCTCCGGCTCCACGGCGACCACGTGTCCGATGCGGACGCCGAGCACGCGCACGTCCGAGCCGGGGCTCACCCCCACCACGCGGGCGAAGTGTGCCACGAGGCGCCGCTCCGGCTCCCCCTGGATGACCGCGCACGCGGCGACCACGACCACTGTGGACACCGCGAGCGCGAGTGCGACCCGCCACCGCATCAGCCACCCCCCACCGTCGGCTGATAGGGCTGGAGCAGGCCGCGGACGTACGAGTCGAACCAGCGGCCGTTGCCGACCACGTTGGCGAAGGCGTCGACGAACGGCGCCATCCCCTCGATGGTCTTCGTGAGGTTGTCCCGGTTGCGCTGCAGGATGCCCACCACGCCGCGCAGCTGGTCGAGCGCCGGCTTGAGCTGGTCGCGGTTGTCGGCGACCAGGCCGGAAAGCTCCTTGGAGAGCTGGCTGGTGCCGACGAGCAGCTCGTGGATGGCGTCGCGGCGGCGGCTGACCTCGCGCAGCAGCGCGTCCCCGTCGGCGACGAGCTTGCGAAACTCCTCGTCCCGCTCGGCCAGTACCGCGGTGACGGTACGCGCCCGGCTGAGCAGCTCGCGCAGCTCGGCGTCGCGGCTGGCGATGGTCCGCGAGAGCCGGGAGAGGCCGGACAGCGAGGTCTCGACGCTCGCCGGTGTGTCCGCGAACGTCCGGGCCAGCGTGGTGAACGCCTCCCCCAGCCGCGCCGAGTCGATCTCGTCGACCGTCTCGGCGAGCCCGGTGACCGCCTGGATCACGTCGAACGGCGACGCGGTGCGGTCGAGCGGGATCTCCGCGCCTTCGGGCAGCCGGCCCCGACCGGCGGGCGCGATCGCGAGGTACTTCTGGCCGAGCACGGTCTTGATGCGGATCGTCGCGCTGGTCCGCTCGCCGAGGCGCACGGCGCCGTCGTCGAGGCGGAAGCGCACCCGCACGTACGGGCCGGCGGAGCCGCGCGCCAGCCCGACGCCGGTCACCTTGCCCACGCGTACGCCCGCCACGCGCACTTCGTTGCCGGGTGCCAGCCCGCTCGCGTCCCGGAACGCCGCCCGGTAGGCCGGGTCGCCGATCGACGTGATGCCGTCGAGCCGGAACGCGGCCAGCACCAGCAGCGCGAGGACGGCGAGGCTGACCGCGCCGGTGATACGGGGATGCCGCTTCATCGGGCACCCCCGGAGGTGTCGCACCGGGCCGCCGGCGAGGTGACGCCCGCCGCCGGCAGCGCGCCCGCGCCCGGCACGGTGACGCGGCCGTCGAAGTCGCAGAGGAAGAAGTTGAACCACGAGCCGTACGACGCGACCCGGGTGAGCGACTCGTACCGGCCGGGCAGCGTGCCGAGCGTGCGGTCGATGACCTCCTCGTTGCGGTTGAGCGTGCCGGCCACCTGCTCCAGCGCGGCGACGTCGCCCTTGATGGCGGGGCGGGCGTCGGTCAGCAGGTCGGCTGTGGCGCCGGTCAGCTCGCCGAGGTTGGCGACCGCCTGCCCGATCGCCTCGCGGTCGCCGGAGAGCCCGCTGACGAAGCTCTGCAGCTGGGTGATGGTGGTGTCCAGGCTCTCGTCGCGATCGGCCAGTGTGGACAGCACCCCGTTGAGGTTGGTGACCACCCGGCCGATCACCTCGTCGCGGTCGGCGAGCGTGTTGGTCAGCGAGGCGGTGCGCCGCAGCAGGCTGGTCACCGTCGGCCCCTCGCCCTGGAGCACCTGGATGATCTCGTACGCCAGCTTGTTGACGTCTTCCGGCGTGAGCGCGGTGAAGAGCGGCCGGAAGCCGTTGAACAGCGTGGTGAGGTCGAGCGCGGGCGTGGTCTGGGCGAGCGGGATCAGGCCGCCGGCGGGCAGGGGCCGCCCGTCGCCGGGTCCCTCGGCGAGCGCGACGTACCGCTGGCCGACCAGGTTGCGGTAGCGGATCTTCGCGCGGACGCCGGTGGCGAGGGGGATGTCCTCGTCCACGGTGAACTTGACCTCGGCGACCGTGTTGTCCGCGACCCGGATGCCCTCCACGCGGCCCACGCGGACGCCGGCGATGCGCACGTCGTCGCCTTCCAGCAGCCCTGTGACATCGGTGAACCGGGCCCGGTAGGCGGTGCCGCCGCCGGAGAACGAGCCGAGCGTCTGGGCCAGCATCGCGGTCAGCAGCACGGTCACCGCCGCGAAGGCGATGAGCTTGAGCAGTGGGGCACGCATCCTCATGGCGCGTTCACCACCGCTCCGCGCAGCAGCGGGCCCCACAGCAGCACCGCGATGTCGGGTACCTCGACGGGCAGGAGGCCGGTGACCGCGCTGACGATCGGCTTGATGATGTCGCGCTCCTCGGCGGTGCCGGCGGAGCCCATCTCCGGTGTGTCCGGTGGGCGCGTGCCGGCGGCGGCCGGTGTCGTCGAGGGCAGGCCGATGGGCAGCTTCGGCGTCGTGCGGTCGGCCCCGTAGTCGTAGCCGTCGTTGATGGGATGGCCGGGCGCGGGCACCGCCGGGTTGGGCAGCCCGTAGCACCGCGGACCGTTGCCGGCGCCGTACACGGGCTCGTCGCGGCCACGCTCGTACTTGCCGCCGTCCTTGGTGATCTCCAGTGTGATGTGGAACTTCCCGCCGTCGAACGACTCCTCGACCCGCGGCTGGAGCGCGACGAGGCCGCGCATCAGGCACGGGTACTCCGGCGCGTAGGCGGCCAGCAGCTCCAGCACCGGCCGGCTCACGTCGCCGAGCCGGATCAGCTGGTCGTCGTGGCGGTCGAGGAAGAGCCGGGTCGCGTCGGCCGCTCCGGTGGCGCCGGCGAGAAACGCGGAGAGCTCGGCACTCTGGTCGGCGACGGTGTTGGCGGTGACCGTGACGTCGCGCAGGATCGAGAGCAGGTCGGGCAGAGCCGCGCCGTACGCGTCGACCACTGTGGACAGCTTGCGCACGTCGTCGGCGATGACCGGCATCTGCTTGTTGAGCTCGGCCAGGTAGTCGCCGGTGCGCACCAGCGTCTGCCCGAGCTGCTCGCCCCGGCCGTCGAGCGCGGCGGCGAGCGCGCCGAGCACGGCGGCGAGCCGGTCCGGGCGGATCGACTGGAGCAGCGGCAGCGCCTCGTCGAGCACCCGCTCCAGCTCGACGCCGTTCTGGCTGCGGTCCTGCGTGATGACGGCACCGTCCCGGATCGGCGGTCCGGTGCTACCGATCAGCGCGACGTACCGCTCGCCGAAGAGCGTCTTGGGCAGCAGCCGCGCGGTCACGCCGGCCGGCACCTGACGGGCCAGCGCCGGGTCGAGGGCGAGGCGCAGCAGCGCTCCCCGGCCGTCGCTGTCGACGGACCGCACCTCGCCCACGACCACTCCGCGCAGCTTGACGTCGGCGCCCGGCGAGAGCTGCATGCCGGCCCGCTCGGCGTTGAGGGTGACCCAGGTGACCGGGGTGAACGCCTTGCGGTACTGGAGCACGGACGCGGTGAGCGCGGCGACCAGGATCAGCACGAACGCGATGCCGAGGACGCGATGTCTCATGGACGTCACCCCGCGATCCGCACGGTCGTCGTGGCGCCCCAGATGGCGAGCGAGAGGAAGAAGTCGACGATGTTGACGGCCACGATGGAGAGCCGCACCGCCCGGCCCACGGCCACGCCCACGCCGGCCGGCCCGCCCGTGGCCGTGTAGCCGTAGTAGCAGTGCACCAGCACGATGATGACGGCGAAGACGAGCACCTTGAAGAACGACCACAGCACGTCGACCGGGGGCAGGAAGAGGTCGAAGTAGTAGTCGTAGGTGCCCGCCGACTGTCCGAAGTAGAAGACCGCGATGGTGCGGGTGGCGAAGTAGCTGGAGAGCAGGCCGATCACGTACAGCGGGATGACGGCGACGAAGGCGGCGATCATCCGGGTGGTGACGAGAAACGGCAGCGACGGCACCGCCATCACCTCCAGCGCGTCCACCTCCTCGGAGATGCGCATCGCGCCGAGCTGCGCGGTGAATCCACACCCGACGGTCGCGGAGAGCGCCAGGGCGGCCACCAGCGGGGCGATCTCACGGGTGTTGAAGTAGGCCGACACGAAGCCGGTGAACGCGCTGCTGCCGATCTGGTTGAGCGCCTGGTAGCCCTGGAGCCCCACCTCGGTGCCCGTGAAGAACGTGAGGAAGCAGATGACGCCGACGGTGCCGCCCGCGACGGCGACCGCGCCCTTCCCGAAGCTCACCTCGGCGAGCAGGCGCACGACCTCGCGCTTGTACCGCCGGATGGTGCGCGGCGTCCAGGCGAAGGCCCGGAGGTAGAAGGAGAGCTGTGCGCCCAGTGTGTCCAGCACGTCACGTCCCCTTCTGCGGGACGACCTGGAAGTAGATCGCCGTGATCACGAAGTTGAGCGCGAAGAGCAGCATGAACGTGATCACCACGCTCTGGTTGACGGCCTCGCCCACGCCCTTGGGGCCGCCCTTCGCGGTCATCCCCTTGTACGAGGCGACGAGCGCCGCCACCGCGCCGAA
>Ga0272482_10000252_pt1 | contig 17238 bp, 14 predicted proteins | sample RVTome_8_FD_192427 | JGI IMG/M metagenome (GOLD analysis project Ga0272482, IMG submission 192427) | Soil microbial communities from uranium-contaminated site in the Upper Colorado River Basin, Wyoming, United States - RVT160D0 (version 2) ...
CGGCACCCGGCACCCGAAACCCTCTCGGTTTGCTTTTGACTTCGCGCCCGCGCGCCTCTAGGATTTAACTTTTGCGATTCGGGGCCGGAGGTTGACTGAGGGTGCTAGGGCGTTACATCAAGGAGCGAGAGCGGCGGCACGCGGCGCGGGACACGAACCGGCTGGTGCGCCCGTTCGAGTGGGGCGCGGAGTTCGTCGTCGAGCATTTGAACGGCGACGACCCGCGCGAGGTCTTCGCGCGCCACACGCGCGAGGCGCTCGGCCGCAGCGACCTCTTCTTCGCGGCGCCGGAGATTACAGACTTCGCGCTCGACGGCGAACGCCTGACGTGGACGAGCGGCGTCCGCACGCCGTCGCCGGAGAACAACACGGCCCGCGCGCGCTTCTTCCCGGAGCGGCGCGAGAGAAGCGCGGCGCGTGGGGCGCGCCGCGCTGTCGTCGTGCTGCCGCAGTGGAACGCCGACGCGGAGAGCCACGTCGCGCTCTGCCGCCTGCTCGCGCGGCTCGGCATCGCCGCGCTGCGCCTCACGCTGCCCTACCACGAAGACCGGCGGCCGGCCGAACTGGAGCGCGCCGACTTCCTCGTCTGCGCGAACCTGGGGCGCACCATCCAGTCGATGCGCCAGGCCGTCGTGGACGCGCGCGCGGCCGTCGGGTGGCTCCTCTCGCAGGGCTACGAGCGGGTCGGCGTGGTCGGGACGAGCGTCGGCTCGTGCACGGCCTTCCTCGCCTTCGCGCACGAGCCGCGGATCGCGGCCGGCGTCTTCAACCACGTCTCCGGCTACTTCGCCGACGTGACGTGGCACGGCATCTCGACCCGGCACGTGAGGGCCGGCATCGAAGGCACGCTCACGCTCGAAGAGTTGCGCGAGGTGTGGCTCCCGATCAGCCCGATGCCTTTCGCCGGGCGGCTCCTCGACCTGCCGCGCCGCCCAATGCGCTTCATCGCCGCGCGCCACGACCTGACCTTCCCCGCCGACCTCTCCCGCGAAGTCATCGCGCACGTCCGCGAGCTGGGCCTCCCGCTCGACGTGGCCTGGCTCCCCTGCGGCCACTACACCAGCGGCGAGCGCCCCTGGGTCTACCTCGACGGCTGGAAGATCGTCTCGTTCCTCAGGAAGAACCTTTAGGGATTTTTGATTTTAGATTTTTGATTTGCGATTGGAAGATAAGCACGACCGTCATCTTCCAATCGAAAATCTAAAATCTAAAATCAAAAATCCTCTTCTTGACTCGCCGCCCGTTTTGGCATAGAAGCATCTAGTCTTACTGAAACGAGAGCGGAGGAGATTGAGATGTCCGAAGAGAGGAACGAGAGAACCTGCGCGAACCCGCCGTGTAGCTGCCCCGTCGAGCAGGGCGAGAAGTATTGCAGCGTCCACTGCGACAGCACCGCGAACACCGTGCAGATCGACTGCGACTGCGGTCACGACTCCTGCACCGGCGACTTCTAAGGCGAACGCGATTTAGACTTCGCAGGCAATTGCGGATTGCTGACTGCGGACTGCGGATTAGAAAGACGACTTGCTTCTAATCCGCAGTCCGCAGTCAGCAATCCGCAATTCTTTTCAGACCTGCTCGCCTGAGACGACGCCCGCGACGAGGCGGACGAGTTCGGCCGGGTCGACGGGCTTGGGGACGTGGAGTTGGAAGCCGGCGTCGAGCGCCTGCGCGCGGTCGCTCTCGGCGGCGTAGGCCGTGAGCGCGACGGCCGGGACGAGGCCGCCGTGCTCGCGGCCGAGGGCGCGCACGCGGCGGATGAACTGGTAGCCGTCCTCGCCGGGCATGCCGATATCGGCGAGGAGCACGTCGGGCCGCGCCGCGGCGAGCGCGCCCATCGCCGCGGACGCGTCACTCACCGCCGTCACCCGCGCCCCGGCCTGTTCGAGCACCACCCGGACGAGGTCGAGCGTGTCCGGCTCGTCGTCCACGACGAGCACACTCACCCCGCTCAGGATTGCGGACTGCGGACTGCGGGCTGCGGATTCGTCATCCGCGATGCCGCCGTCTTCTTCTTCAACCCGCAACCCGCCATCCGCAATCCGCAATTCCGGCAGTTCTATCGTGAAGGTCGAGCCGCGGCCCTCGCCCTCGCTCTCCGCCCGCGCCGTGCCGCCGTGCAACTCGACGAGGTGGCGGACGATGGCGAGACCGAGGCCCACGCCGCCGTAGGCGCGCGTCGTCGACTGGTCGGCCTGCCGGAAGCGGTCGAAGACGTGCGGCAGGAACTCCGGGCGCACCCCGATGCCGTTGTCGGAGACGGTGAGGCGGACGTGGCCGGCGTCGCCGCGCCGGACGCGGACGCGCGCCTCGCCGCCGGCCGGCGTGAACTTGACGGCGTTCGCCAGCAGGTTCCAGATCACCTGCTGGAGGCGGCCGGCGTCGCCCATGACGGGGCCGACGCCGGGGTCGTAGAGCGCTTCGAGCCGGATGTTCTTGGCCGCGGCCGCCGGGCGGACGGTGTCCATCGCGGCCTCGACGACGGCGCGCAGGTCGGTCGGCTGGGAGTCGACGCGGAGCTTCCCCGTGATGACGCGCGACACGTCGAGGATGTCGTCGACGATCTGCTGCTGCGTGCGCGCGTTGCGCTCGATGATCTCGACGGCCGTCCGGTGCGTCTTCTCATCGAGGCGGCCCGAGCGCAACATGTGCGCCCAGCCGAGGATGGCCGTCAGAGGCGTCCGCAGCTCGTGCGAGAGCGTGGCGAGGAACTCGTCCTTGAGGCGGTTCGACTCCTCGGCGGCCGTGCGGGCGCGCGTCTCGAACTGGAGGAGCCGCATGTTCTCGATGGCGACGGCCGCGAGGTTCGCGGCCATCCGCATCGCCGTGATGTGCTCCTCGCGGTAGGCGTGGTTCTCGTAGGACTGCACCTCGACGGTGCCGACGATGCGCCCCATCGTCGCCATCGGGACGACGAGCGAAGACTGCGGGCGCAGCTCGTTGGCGGGGCCGACGAGCACGCCCACCTGCCCCTTCCCCTTCTGCTTCAGCTCCCAGTAGTCGTTCGTGATGACGACCTGCCGGGTGCGCACGGCGCGGCTGTTCGGCCCCTCGGAGGAGATGGGCATCGGCGGCAGGTTGCTAACGTCGATCTCCTCGCCGTCGCCCCACGCGTACTGCGCGGTGCGCACGTCGCGCTGCTCGTCGTAGAGCGAGATGAAGATGCCGATGCAGGGGACGGAGACGAGCGCGAAGTCGCGCAGGTCGCGGAAGACCGTGAGGTGGTCGCGCGCCGTCCCCAGAGACTCGGCGAGGTGCGTGAGGCGGTGGAGCAGCTTCTCGTACTCGGCGAGCGCCCGCCGCTCGGCCGCGTGCACGGCCTCCTCGCCGCGCTTGCGCTCCGTGAGGTCTGACGAGACGCCGACGACCCCGACCAGCCGGCCCTCGGCGTCGAGGATCGGGGTGTCCGTGACCATCGCCGGGAAGGTCGTGCCGTCGCGGCGGCGCACGGCGAACTCGCCCGACCACGTCTGCCCCGCCGACAGGCACGACATAATCTCGGCGGCCTGCGCCTGCGAGGTGTCGGCCGGCGTGACCTCGACGACGTTGCGGCCGAGCACTTCCGCGGCCGGCCACCCGTAGAGCTTCTCGGCGTAGCGGTTCCAGTAGAGGACTTTGCCGGCCGGGTCGGTGGCGATGACGGCCTGCTCGACCGTGTCGAGCAGGCGGGCCTGGAAGCGCACCTCCCGCTCGGCGCGGCGGTTCTCGGTGAGGTCGTTGATGTAGACGACGTAGCCGCGGACGCGGCCGCGCGCGTCGGCGTCCGGGACGTAGGAGACGTGGAGGGAGCGCAGAGACCCGTCCGGGTATTCCAGCTCGCGGTCGAAGGTCACGGACTCGCCGGCCAGCGCCCGCTCGATGTAGGGGCGCACCAGCTCGTAAGTCTTCTCGCCGAGCAGGTCGCGCACGTGCGCGCCGTACAGCTCGCTGCGCGGGCGGCCGAACCACTGGTCGTAAGCCTTGTTGTTGAAGCGGAAGCGCTGGCCGGTGTCGACGTAAGACACGGGGGCCGGCACGGCGTCGAGGATCGTGCGCAGGTGCTCTTCGCGGCTCCGTTCGTGTTCTTCCGTGGGGGACATAGGAAGTAGTCAGTAGTCAGTAGTCAGTAGAAAGAGCTTCTTTATCGAAACGTGCGGGTGTCAGCGTCAGCAGACTTCAGGCGGAGCCTGCCGGCTACCGTCTACTGTCTACTCGAATTATTATCCTTCGGCGGCCACTTCGCCAAGCGCGGGGCCGGCGCTCTGGACGGAAGCGTTCACTTGGCGAGGCGGAAGAAAACGTCCTCGAAGGGGGCGTCGGGCAGTTGCGCGAGCGCGCGCAGCTCCGACGCCGTGCCCTCGGCGACGAGGCGGCCCGCGCGCATCACGCCGACGCGGTCGGCGACGCGCTCGACGAAGCTCATCACGTGCGAGGAGAGGAGGAAGGCGCGGCCCGCGTCGCGCTCGCGCTCGATGCGCTCGCGCAACTTGCGCATCATCTCCACGTCGAGGCCGTTCAGCGGCTCGTCCAGCACGAGCACGCGCGGCTCGCCGAGGAAGGCCGCCGCCAGCCCCAGCTTCTTACGCATCCCGAGCGAGTAGCCGCCGACCCACTTGCCCTGCACCTCCTTCAATTCGAAGAACGCGGCCTCGCCCTCGACGGAACGCTCCTCCGCCCCCTTCAGCCCCGCCACCAGACGCAGGTACTCGCGCCCCGTCAACCGCTGGTAAAAGTACAGCTCCTCGGGCAGGTAGCCGAGGCGGCGGCGGGCGGCCAGCGCGCGCCGCCGCACGTCCTCGCCGCACACGCGCACGCTCCCCTCGTCCGGCTCGCTCAACCCGACGAGCGTGCGAATCAGCGTCGACTTCCCCGCCCCGTTCGCCCCCACCAGCCCGTACGTCTCGCCCGCCGCCACGCGCAGACTCACGCCGCCCACGGCCAGCACCTCGCCGTAAGCCTTCCGCACCCCCTCGACCTCGATGAGATTGTCCATAAAGAAATAGACAGTAGTCAGTAGTCAGTAGAAAGACATGCTCTTGGTCATCGTCGGCGTGTCGGCGTCGGCGCCCGCGGCGCGGAGCGCTACTGTCTACTGTTTCCCGTCTACCTGTTCGAGGTAAAAGCGCGCGCGGTGTTGCGCGCGCAGGAGTATCTGCGGCAGCCCGTAGGCGTAGAGCGCCAGCCCCATCGGCCAGATGAAGGCCGTGAAGCCGCCCCCCGCCAGCGTCAGGCACGCGACCAGGATGACGGCCAGGCCCGGCTGCTCCGGCGTCTCGAAGGCGAGCCCGCCGCAGAGCGTGCTCACGATCCACCACAGCCACACGCACTCGGCCAGCAGCGGCAGCACGTAGAAGGCCGGCGACGCCCCGCACAGACACCCGACGGCCCACGCCGCCAGCGCCGCCGGCAGCGTCACGACGCGCGCGTAGTAGAGCTTCGCGCGCCACGCGTCCGCGCCGGGGACTCCGGCCGCGCGCTCCAGCCAGAAGTGCGGCGACTGGTGCGCGACCAGCACGGGCACCAGCGCCGTCAGCGTCGCCGCCGACAGTACGCACGCGAACTTGACCGCCAGCACCGACGGCAGCCACGTCGCGTCCAGCCACGACGCCGACGCGCCCCCACCCTCCGCCGGGAGCAGCCCCGACATTAAGACCGCCGCGAGCACGAACAGCCACAACGCCGCGACCGCCGCCGCCGCGTAGACGGCCGACGAAAAGCCCCTCAGCGTCAGACGCAAATCGCGCGCGAGCTGCGCCCGCACGGACGGCTGCGCGACCGCGCGTCGCAGCAACTCTTCGAGGTTCAGGCCCCCCCGGTCGCGCGCCCGCAGGCGCTTCGCATACTCCATGTCGGAGGCGCGCCAGCGTTTGTGCAGCGCCGCCGCGAGCGCGTAGAGCGCCGCCGTCAACAGGCCCCCGCCCGCGAGGGCCGCGGCCCGCTCGCCGCCGGAGAGGTGCGCGGGCTTGACGATCAGGAGCAGCAGCGCGCCGCCCGCGCCCGCCGCCGCGCCCGCCAGCACGAGCGCCGCGAGCGCGTGCGACGGCTCGCCCCTATGCCCCCAGTGAATCCATTCGAGCGCGGCGAAAATTTCGGCGACGGCGACGAGCGCGACGAACAGCACGAGCGCCGCCGCGAGCGTGACATCCGCGTGGCCGCCGCCCACCAGCACGCGCGCCACGACCGCCACGCCGCCGACCGCCGCCGACCGCGCGAGCCGGCGCGCGAGCGCCGCGTGCAGGTGCGTCGCGGGCGCGACGGGCAGCGTGTCGAGCAGCGATTCGGGCCGCCGCGGGTGATAGATTTCCGCGCTCGCCCGCGACATCGACAGCACGACGAGGCATAGCGCCGTCAGCACCGACAGCGCGAAGCCCTCGCCGCGCGAGGGCTCCCACGCCGCGTCGCGCAGCGTGCGGCCCACGCCGAAGTAGGTCATCCCCAGCACGAGCGGCGCGAGCACCAGCAGCGCGTAGAGGTTCTGCCGCGCCCAGCGCAGCCCGTCCAGCAGCCCCGCCCCGACGATGAGCCGCAGGTGGTTCATAAAAGACAAGTAGACAGTAGTCAGTAGTCAGTAGCCAGTAGAAAAGCCTTCTGTATTGAATCTTGAGGGAGTCAGCGTCAGCGCCCTCGGCGCGGAGCGCTACTGTCTACTGACTACTGTCTACTGACTACTGCTTTTCAATTCTTCTTCTTCCTTTCGAGGGCGGCGGCGATGCGGTTTTCGAGCACGAGGTCGGGCGAGTAGTTTTCGAGTCGGAGGAAGTGCGCGGCCGCGCGGTCGAGCGCCGCCTGCGGGACGAGCCCGACGACCTCGCTCCCCAGGACTTCGACGCCGAGCCGCTCGGCCTCGCGCCGCACGGCCTCGAACGCCTGGTGCAGGTTCGTCCGCTCGTAGCTCGTCAGGTTCATCGAGACCTGCACGACGCCGCGCGTCTTCAACTCGAAGCCGAGCGCCTTCAGGTGGAGCAGCCCGCCGTCGCGCCCGCGCACGGCCCGCGCGATGCGGCGCGCGGCGGCGAGGTCGTCCGTCTTCAGAGTCACGTTGTAGGCGATGAGCAGCGGGCGCACGCCGACGATGCACGCCCCGGCCGAGGGGTGCACGCGCGGCGCGCCCACGTCGGGCGCGCGCTCGGGCAGAGTCCCGATCTGCTCGCGCAGCAGCTCGAAGCCGCCGCGCCGCACGTCCGCGAGGTTGCGGCGCTCGGGCCTGAGCGCGGCGCTCTCGTAGAAGTAGACGGGGACGCCCACCTCCTCCCAGATTCTGCGGCCCGCCTCGTGCGCGAACTGCACGCAGTCGCCGATGCCGACGCCCCTGAGCGGCACGAACGGCAGCACGTCGCACGCGCCGAGCCGCGGGTGCTCGCCCGCGTGCGCGCGCAGGTCGATCAACTGCGCCGCGCGCGCCACCACGCGCACCGCCGCCTCGACCACCTGCTCGGGCGGCGCGACGAACGTAATCACCGAGCGGTTGTGATCCGCGTCCACGTGCGTCCCCAGGACGAGCGCCCCCTCGACCGACTCGATGGACGCGACGAGCCTCCCCAACGTCCGCGCGTTGCGGCCCTCGCTGAAGTTCGGCACACACTCGACGATGCGCTCCATCTTCGACACCCGTCCGTCTCGTTCACTGTCAGGCGGCCTTCGGCCGACCGTTATCTGTAGGCGCAGCCGCTATCGTGTAATTCGGGTTAACCTTATAGCAGTTGTGTCGGGCGAGCGAAAGACGCGGCTCAAGTTTTGAAAGTTCGTCGCTACTTTTTGCGGCGGGCCGCGGCGCGCTTCTTCGCCGCCGGTTTGGCCTTCGCGGCGGCGCGGGCTTTCCTCGAAGACTTCTTCTCGGCGGCGGCGCGCCGCTTCTTCCCGCCTTCGTCGGCGGCCTGCTTCTTCGGCTCGGCCCCGCGCGCGAGCGTCTCGCGGACGAGCGACTCGGCGGGGCGTCGGCCTTCGGCGAAGGCGAAGACGTGGTAGTGGTCGCGCAGCTCGCGCAGGGCCTCGACGCGCCCCTCGTCGGAGAAGCGCGCCAGCTCGGCCATGACGAACTCCTGCTCGGCGGCCGTCATGTGGCGGTAGAAGATGTCGAAGGCGAGGCCGGTCGTGTGCGGCGGCACGTCGATGAGGGTCGCGTTGGGGTTGGTCTCGTTGAGGAGGCGCTGGTACTCGTCCGTGCGGACGAGCGAGGTGACGGGGAGGTGGCGGTCGAACTTCTCGCGGTAGGCGCGCGCGACCGCTTCGATGACGCCGAGCGCCGCCGGGCGGACGAAGCTGAGGAGGCGCGCCTTGAACTTCTTGCGCGAGGCGGCGTCCTGCAAGTCGTAGGTCTCGCCGCCGAAGTCGCGCGCCAGCGAGGCGAGCGCCTCGTACTCCGCGGCCAGTTCGGCGCGCTGCTCGGGCGTCTTGTAGAACTCTTTGAGCAGGCGCTCGCGCTTCTTGATCGCGTCGAGCGACTTCTGCTCTTCTTTGACCTGCTCGTCGAGCTGCTTGCGGCGCTCGCGCTCGGCGCGCGGCACCGCGGCCGCCTCCTTCCGCAGCCCCTTGAGCGTCTCGGCGAGGCGCGCGCGCGCCTCGGCCAACTGCTCGCGCTCCTGCCCCAGTTCGGCCTCGCCCGCGTAGAGCGTGACGCTGCGGTCGGTCGCCTTGTCGTAGTGCGTGAAGGGCTCGTCGTCGGCGCTGTAGCCGACGCCGTAGAGGATGTAGTCCTCGCCGAGCGGCGGCGCCTCGACCAGCTCGCCGCGGCGGATGAGCGCGACGAGGCCGGCGTAGTCGTGCGGCGTCTCGATCCGGTGCTTGCGCCACTCGGCGACCTGGATGCCGAGGAAGCGGCGGCGGTCCTGGCCGTGGCGGAGCTGCGAGGGGATTTCGATCTCGGCCTGCCGGCCCGTCGGCTCGTCGCGCTCCTCCTCGGCGCGGAGCGCGGCCTGCTTCCACGGGTCGACCGTCTCGGGCCGCGCCGCTTCGGGCGGCGGCATCGAAGGCTCGACCGCGCCCCGCCGCCGCGGCGCGGAGTAGAACACGGCCGCGACGAGCGCCAGCGCCAGCCCCAACCCGCCCCACCACACCCACCTTGACCCTTCGATTCGCATGCCTCACCCGCTTGCAAGAATAAAGCCGGCCGGGAGGAGAGATGTCAGATGCTAGATGTTAGATGTTAGAATGCGCCGCGCGGCTCGTCCGGCATTTTGACCGAAGGCCGTTGTCAAACGTCTGCTTTATGTTTGACATCTTCTTTACTTTTTAGACTTTCAACACTTCGACGCGCTCCGTCGCCGGCATCCGACATCTGACATCTAACATCTTCTCTCATGTCTTCCGACCGCTTCATCGACGAGCGCAAGGGCGCGTGGCAGCGCCTCGAAGATTTGCTGCGGCTGCTCGACCGCTCGGCGCTGCGCCGCCTGCACCGCGAGGAGGTGCGCGAGTTGGGGCGCATCTACCGGCGCACGGCCTCCGACCTGGCGATTGCGCGCGCCGAGTCGCGCGACCCGCGCCTCGTCAACTACCTCAACAGCCTCGTCATCCGCGCGCACGGGCGCATCTACCGGGCCGACCCCGCCGAGGGCCGCCGCCGCGTCCGCCGCTTCTTCGCGCGCGACTTCCCGCGCACCTTCCGGCGGACGTGGCGCTTCACGTTCGCCGCCTTCGCCACCTACATGCTCTTCGCCGTGCTCTTCTTCGTCGGCACGTCGCGCGACGCGGAGTTCTCGGAGCTGGCCGGCGTCGCCCCGCTCCACCGCCAGATGATCCTCGAACGGCAGCCGCGCTGGTGGGAAGACCTCAACGACGCCAACCAGATCGGCTCGACCTTCATCGCCACGCACAACCTGCGCGTGACCTTCACCGCCTTCGCCTACGGCGCGGCCCTCGGCCTCGGCACGCTCTACGCGATGGCCTTCAACGGCGCGGCCCACGCCTCGGTGCTGGCGCTCACCTACCGCGCCGGCTACGGCCACGAGCTGGCGACCTTCATGGCCGGCCACGGCGTCATCGAACTCTCCTGCATCTTCATCGCGGGCGGGGCCGGGATGCTCTTCGGCACGGCCGTCCTCTTCCCCGGCGACCTCTCGCGCCTCGACAACCTGCGGCTGCGCGGCCGCGAGGCCATCCAGCTCCTCATCGGCTGCGTGCCGCTGCTCGCCGTCGCCGGCCTCATCGAGGGCTTCATCTCGCCGGCCGCCATCCCGCCCGCCGTCAAATACGCCACCGCCGTCGCCACCGGCCTCGCGCTCTATTCCTACCTCCTGTTCGCCGGGCGCGACGACGCAAGCGGCGGGCAGGGCGCGGCCGTGCCCGGACAGTCGTTGCGGACGTAGCGCGACGAAGCGGAACTCGGTCTATAGCAGCCCGCGCTCTTTAACGCGAATATAAGTTTCGAGGAGTTGGGGGACGAGGGCGGCCGCGGTCACGTCGAGGGCGAGGCCGCCCTGCGCTTCGACGTGGCGGAGCGCGGCCTCGCGCTGGTGCATGATCTCCTCGGCGACCGACTGGCTGAAGAGGTCTTGCGCGTTGGCGGGCGCGTCGCGCACCGAGGCGCGCAGGTCGCGGTCGGCGATGGTCACGACGAGCGGGAGGTGGCGGGGCCGCAGGATGCGCAAGCTGGCGAGCAGTTCGCGCGAGCCCTCCTCGTCCACTAAGTCCGTGAGGACGACGACGAGCGAGCGCCGCTTGCAGTTGGCGGCGATGAACTCGAAGGCCCGCGTGTAGGAGGGCTCGATCAGTTCGGGCTCGACGGCGTGGAGGGCTTCGAGGACGGCGTCGGTCTGCTCGCGCCCCTTCGAAGGGGGGACGAAGCCCCGGACGCGGCGGCCGAAGACGGCGACGCCCGCCTGGTCGCCCGCGCGCCGCGCCGCGCTCATCAGCGCCAGCGCCGCGTGGATGGCCGAGTCGAACTTCGACTCCTGCTCGATGCGCGCCGTCATCAGGCGCCCGGCGTCTAAGGCGATGACGATGGTCTGGTCGCGCTCGATCTGGTACTGGCGCGTCGTCAACTTCCCGCGCCGCGCCGTCGCGCTCCAGGAGATGTGGCGCAGCTCGTCGCCGGGCACGTAATCGCGCAGGCTCTCGAAGTCGCGCCCCTCGCCGCGCCACGCCGCGCGCCGCTGCGCCGCGACGAGCGAGCGCGCCCCGAGCGCCTTCAGCTCGGCCTCGCGCGCGCGCCGCAGGTTCGGGTAGACCTTGACGGCCGCCTCCGCGCCCGCGCGCGTCTCGCGCCACACCAGGCCGAGGCGCGACAGGTGGCGCACCGCCACCCGCCCGAAGACGAAGCGGCCCCGCCGCGGCGGGCGGAGCTGGTAAACCATCGCCCGCGACTCCTGCGCCGGGACGCGCATCTCGGCCTCGCGCTCCGAGGCGAGGAGCAACTCCGGCGGGTACTCGTCCTTGACCTTCAGCCTCAGGGCGCGCGGCGAGTGGTTGCGGACGTGCACCCTCACCTCCGTCTCCGCCCCGATGTGGAAGCGCCCCGCGAACTCGCGCGCGACCTCCAACCCCTCGGGCAGACGACTCAGGCGGCTGTCGATAAAGGCCAACCCCAGCAGCCCTACGTCGTAAGCCACCGCCGCCCAGCGCCAGCCGGGCCGCCCCCACGACAGAGACAGCGGCACGAAGCCGAGCGCGAGGAGCGCGTAGAAGAGTTTGGTGAAGACGAAGCCCATGCCTTTGAAAGCGCGGCCGGCGCGCAGTTCATATCACATCCGCGCCGCTCGACGCTCGCCCGCCGGCCCCCACCTTCAACATCGTGGCGAGCATGGTGGCGACGATTTTCTCCGAGCCCTGCGTGCGCGCGTACACGTCGCCGGCGCAGACGGTGATGTTGCGGCCGGCGCGGACGACGCGGGCGCGCGCGACGATTGCTTCGCCGACGGCCGGCGCCAGCAGGTTCAGCTTGAACTCTATCGAAAGCACCTCGGCGCCGGGCTCGGCGAGGCTGAGCGCCGCGTAGCCGCAGGCCGTATCGACGACGGCCGCGACGACGCCCGCGTGCAGGTAGCCGTGCTGCTGCGTCAGGTCGTCGCGGAACGGGAGTTCGACCTCCACCCCGCCGGGCTCGACCCTGACGAGCCGCGCGCCGACGGTCTCCATCGCCCTCTGCCGCGCGAAGCTCGCGCGGACGCGCGCCTCGAAGTCCGGATCACGGGGTTCGAAAGGCATAAAGAAGTAGACAGTAGCCAGTAGTCAGTAGTCAGTAGAAAGACAGTCGTTAGCGAATCGTCAGGGCGACAGCGTCAGCGCCAGTGGTGCGGAGCCTACTGGCTACTGGCTACTGGCTACTGTCTAGTGTTTCCTTCACCTCGGCACCTCGACGTTGCTGAGGATGTCGGTGATGACGCCGTCGGTGGTGGCGCCTTCGAGTTCGGCCTCGGCGCGCAGGGAGAGGCGGTGGCGCAGGACGGGCCGGGCGATGTCGCGCACGTCGTCGGGCGTGGTGAAGTCGCGGCCGCGCATGGCGGCGAGCGCCTTCGAGCAGAGCAGGAGCGCGACCGAGGCGCGCGGGCTCGCGCCGTAGGAGACCGAGGGGTGCTCGCGCGTGCGGCGCGTGATCTCGACGAGGTAGCGCTGCACGCCCGGCTCCATGTGCGCGCGGCGCACCTCGGCGCGGCAGCGCATCACGGCGTCGGGCTCCGGCAGCGGGCGGATGTCCACCTGTTCGAGGCGGCGCGCGTTGAAGCCGGCGTCCCAGTTGCCGACGATGCGCGCCTCCTCCTCGGCCGACGGGTAGCCGACGACGACCTTGAGGAGGAAGCGGTCGAGCTGCGCTTCGGGCAGCGGGTAGGTGCCCTCGTACTCGATGGGGTTCTCGGTGGCGAAGACGCTGAAGAGCGGCGAGAGCTGGTGCAGCTCGCCGTCGATAGTCACCTGCCGCTCCTCCATCGCTTCGAGGAGCGCGGCCTGCGTCTTGGGCGGCGTGCGGTTGATCTCGTCGGCGAGCAGAACGTCGGTGAAGACGGGGCCGCGCCGCAGGGAGAAGCTGGCCGTCGCCGTGTTGAAGACGTTCGTGCCGGTGATGTCCGAGGGCATCAGGTCGGGCGTGAACTGGATGCGGCTGAAGTCGGCCCCGACGATGCGCGCCAGCGTCTTCACCAGCAGCGTCTTGGCCGTACCCGGCACGCCCTCGATGAGCGCGTGCCCCTCGGCGAGGAGCGCGACGAGGACGTGCTCGACGACCTCGTCCTGCCCGACGATGACCTTGCGCAGCTCCGTCTGGATGTGCTCGACCGTGGAGGGGACGTATTGAAGCATTTTCGGTTTTAGATTTTTGATTGGCGATTTTAAATTTAAGGTGAACGAGCGCCTGTATAAAAACACAGAAAATCGCAAATCAAAAATCTAAAACCGAAAATTCCTCTACCTCGCCTGGCGGATTTCGCGCGAGCGCATGAGGATGCCGAGGTCGCGTTCGAGTTCGCGCAACTGGCGGGCGAGTTCGACGGCGCGGCGGGGCGAGAGGCGCGCGCCCGCGATTGCATCTTCGCACTCTTGCAGGAGCGCCGCGAGGTGGCGCGCGTCGCGGCCGGAGCGGGCGGCGACGCGCGCGGCGAGGTCAGCGGCGGGCGCGCCCGCCGCCAGCCCCGCGTAGCGCGACAGCGCCCGGCGCGTGCGCGCGTAGATGTTCTCGACGGCCAGATCGTAGGCGCGCGCGCGCTGCTGTAGCTCGGCCATCGAGGCGACGAATTCGAGCTTCGAGCGGCGGTCGACGCGGGGCGCGGGCAGGGGGCGCGCGAAGCGCCGGCCCCGCGTCCAGACCACGGCGAGGAGGACGACCGCCGCCTGCCCGAACATCCAGAGGATGGGCGTGCCGGCGAAGTATGCGAACAGCTCGTGGCGCGTCGTGCCGTAGCCCTGGTGGTACTCGTCGAAGGCGACGAGGCCGCCCGCGCCGGCGACGACGTTGACGGCGAGCAGCAGGTTGTCGGCGCGGTTGATGCCGGCGTTGGCGACGACGTAAGGGTCGCTGAGGACGACGACGCGGCCGCCCCCGTAGGCGTAATCGACGAGCAGCGCGCCCGCGCCCGCGCGCCCGTCCGGCAGGTGCTCGACCGGGGCGGGCGAGGTCTCCTCCGCGTCCACGGTAAAAGCCGGCACCGGCGCGGCCGTCGGGGCGGGTTGCGGAGGCGACGGCGACGCCTCGTCTTCTTCCTCCCACACGTCCTCCTCGGCCTCCTCGTTCGCCGGAGCGGTCGCGGGCGGCGGCGTCGGCTGCGGCCTCCGCGCCGGGCCGATGCCGCCGCCGGAGAAGACGGCCCGCGGCCGCTCTTTGGAGACGCGCAGGCGCCCGGCGAAGCGCGAGCGCGTGACCTGCGCCACGTCGCGCGTGAGCGCGGTCGGCTGCGACGGCTCGACGAGCGGCGCGCCGCCGGTCATCGCCTCCACGTCGGCCGCGCCCACGCCGGGGCCTGGGTACTCGAAGATTTGCGAGGCGACGCGCCAGCGCCCCGACGCCGGGAGCAGCCGCGCGTCGGGCTCGCGGTCGATGACGACCAGGCGGCCGCCGCGCCTGACCCATTGCAGGAGTTGTTCGGCCTCTTCCTTCTCGAACTCGTGGCGCGTCCGGCCGACGACGACGAAGGTCGAAGGGCGCTCGCGCCCCCCGGCGAGCAGCGCCGCGGGCGGCTGGCCCCAGCGGGTGACGGCGTGTCCCGACTGTTGCAGGTACTCGAAGAGCGCGCGCGTGCCCGTCGCGCCCGCGTTCATCGTCGAGCGGTCGGGGGCGAACTCCCAGTCGCCGGGCCGCTCGACGCGCACGTACGACGCGGCGTTCAGCGCCACGAGCACGACGAGCACCACGACGACGGTCAGGAAGATTGCTAAGCGGCCCTTCACTCTTTCAGTTCCATCTCCGGGGATTTTAGATTTTTGATTTGCGATTGATAGTCGTCAATCGTCAGTTTTTTGTCTTAACCGACGACTGACGACTGACGAGTAAATCGCAAATCAAAAATCTGAAATCTAAAATTCCTTCGGCTCAGATGGCGCGGAGCGCGCTCCGGCAGCGGGCGCGGAAGTCGGCCCAGTCGGTCTCGCTGGCGTCCTGCGCGCCGTACCAGTGCAGCTCGAAGTCGAAGGTGAGCGGCAGCATCTCCGGGTAGAGGCGCGGCGCGCTGTGGCGGACGGCCTGGAGGTAGTCGCGGTTGGTCTTGTGCTGCGCGAGGCGGATCACGCGGCGGTCGCCCAGCTCGCACAGCAGCGCGACGTAAGCCTTGCGGATGGCGGCGCGCAGGTTCCCCTCGCGCGCGAGGCGCTCGGACTCGGCGAGGAGGTCGGCGGCCGTCTGGTCGGCTTCGAGCCGCTCGCCGAGGACGACGCGCGCCTCGCGCCGCCGCCCCTTCTTCCGGCCGCGCTCGCGCCGCCGCCAGAAGTGGCGGAAGGCGAAGGCGAGGACGGCGAGCGAGAGTCCGAAGACGAGCCACTGCGCGGCGCGCGAGAGGCCGCCGCGCGTGCCCGGGCGGATGGGGCCGAAGTCCGGGATGAGGCCGCGCAGCCACTCGAAGAAGAGCTCGACCTGGCGCTGGAGCGCGCCGCCCTGCGCGGCCTCGCGGTTGTACTCGGGCCGCCGCAGGATGGTGTTCAGCCGCCCCTTCTCCGCGTCCTTGTCGCGCGCGCCCACGGCGCCGCCTTCGGCCTCGGCGAGCCGCGCTTCGAGCGCCGAGAGGCGCGCGGCGATGTCCCGCAGCGTCTCCGCGTCGGCGTCGCCCCCCGCCTTCTCGTAGGCGTCGAGCGCGTCGTGGAGCCAGCCGTTGTCGACCTCCACGGTCGCGCCCGCCCACTCGACGCGTTCGGTCTTCGGCAGCATCCGCCGCACGCCTTCGAGCGCCGCGGCCTCCTCCCCGTCCTCGCCCTCCCCGATGGAGTCCGCGAGGGCGTCGAAGGCGACCGTCGCCTCGTGCACGCGCCCGCGGTACTCCGCGAGCGTCGCGGCCCTCTGCTCGGCGCGCGCCGCGTGCGCGAGCAGCACGACGACGGCGACGACAGTCGCCGCCGCCTTCAAGACGGCGCGACTGCGCGCGACCTTCTGCGTCGAGGCTTTCATGTGCGGTCGGTGAGCCCGAGCACCGAGCCGGGGGGCGCGGGCCGGCGCGGCGGCGCGGGCGCGGCGGCGATGGCCGGCGCGAGCGGCGTGTGGACGCCGGAGGGCAGCGAGGGGATTTCGCCGAGCCTTTGCGCCGCCAGCAGCTCTATGTCGTAACCCTCGTGGCGCACGCGCTCGTCCACGTAGAGCAGCGAGAGGCCCATCAGCCAGACCGGCGCGAGCAGGATGACGCTCACCTGGAGGGCCACCTCCAGCCCGACCGTGTACCAGACGGGCAGGCGCGCCGCGTCCATCGTGAACGGGTTGACGCCGTTCAGGTAGGCGGCCCAGCCGAGCGGGACGATGAGCAGCGAGAGCGCCGAGTAGCCGCCGACGAGCGTGAACAGAAACATCGCCATCAGCCGCCGCACGTTGCCGCGCGCCAGCGAGGCGCTGCGGCCGATGGAGTCGAACACGCCGCGCCCCTCGACCATCAACACCTGCGGGACGTAGGCCGCGCGCCCCGACGTGAGGAAGAAGAGCCACACGGAGAGCAGCGTCGCCCCGCCGATGAAGACCACGCCGGAGATGCCGACGAGCCACGCCGCCCCCGGCGCGCCGACGATGAGCAGCGAGGCCGCGATGACGAAGAGGATGAGCGCCACCCACAGTACGACGACCGAGAGCCCGGCCGTGATGAGCAGGTAGACGCACATCGCCAGCGCCGCGCCCAGCAGCCCCCAGAAGCGCGAGCGCACGCTGCGGTAGATGAGCCGCGCCGTGACCGGCTCGCCCCACAGGAGGTGTGTGACGAGGTTGCGCGACGCGCCGCCGAGCACGATGAGCTGCGCGAGCAGACCGAGGAAGCGGACGAAGACGCCCGCCAGCGCCAGCAGCGCGTAGAGGGCGAGCCGCTCCTCGCTCCCCGTGGCGGCGATGGAGCGCACGCCGACCGACCACATCACCGCGCCGACCGCGCCGACGACGACCGGCGGGGCCGACGCGCGGATGAGCGCCCCGAAGTGGCGGCGGTAGAGCCTGACCGTGCGGTCGATCAGGTCGCCCGCGCCGAGCGGCGCGAGTTGGAGTTGTTTGACAGCGATGCTCGCCAAGAGGTTCGCGTCCGGCGGCCGGAAGTCTCAGACATTGAAGCGGCGGACGGGCGCGGATTGTAGCACACGGGCCGGCGCGTCGTGACCTCGCGGCGGGCGCGCGGGAGTGCTCCGGCCGCCGCGGGAATAGTTGTTGACACACCTATAGGC
>Ga0272482_10000253_pt1 | contig 17169 bp, 14 predicted proteins | sample RVTome_8_FD_192427 | JGI IMG/M metagenome (GOLD analysis project Ga0272482, IMG submission 192427) | Soil microbial communities from uranium-contaminated site in the Upper Colorado River Basin, Wyoming, United States - RVT160D0 (version 2) ...
CCGCCGCCGGTCGTCATCCTCACCACCTTCGACGAGGACGACCTGCTGTGGTCGGCGATCGAGGCCGGCGCCTCCGGGTTCGTCCTCAAGGACACCAGCGCCGAGGACCTCATCGCCGCCGCCAACGCCGTCGCCGGGGGCGGGGCCTGGTTCGACCCGGCCGTGGCGCCGCGGGTGCTGGCCACCTACCGCTCGGTGGTGGCGCCGGGCCGGCGGTCGGCACAGAAGCTCGACAGCCTCACCGAGAGGGAGCACGACGTGCTGCGCCTGGTGGCCCGGGCCGCCACCAACGCCGAGATCGCCGCCACCCTCCACGTGGGCGAGGCCACCGTGAAGACCCACGTGGGCAGCATCTTCATGAAGCTCGGCGTCCGCGACCGGGCGGCGGCCATCGTCTACGCCTTCGACCACGGCGTGGTCTGAGCGCACGGGCCCCGGGCCCCGAAAGACCCGCCCGGCGCGTGCGATCGGCGCCGGGCTGCGCCATCGTGGAACCGTGCCCTGGAACCACGTCGCCCTCGCCACCACCGACATCGAGGCCACGCACCGCTTCTACACCGAGGTGATGGGCTTCCGGCTGGCCAAGGTGGTGGCCGCCCCGACGCCGCGGCGGGGCGACGGCTGGTCGCGCCACGTCTTCTACGACTGCGGCGGTGGCGAGATGATCGCCTTCTGGGACATCCACGACCCCAAGATCCCCGTGACCAGCACCGACATCTCCCGGGGCCTGGGCTTGCCCGATTGGGTCAACCACCTGGCCTGGGACGCCACCGACGAGGCCACCTACCAGGCGCACCTCCAGCGGTGGCGGGCGCACGGCATCACCGCCGCCGAGGTCGACCACGGGTTCTGCAAGTCGATCTATGCGACCGACCCCAACGGCATCACCGTCGAGTTCTGCCTGATGACCCGCGAGCTGGGCCCCGACGACGAGGCCGAGGCGCACCGCCAGCTGTTCGCCGAGATGCCCGACCTGGAGGACGTCCCCGGCGTGGTGTTCCACGAGCCGACGGCGCCGACCCCGGCAGCCCCGGCCACGCCCGTCTGACCCGGCGGGTCGGAGCCCCTACGACCGGGGGTGGAGGGCGGGAAGGGCTCGCGGGGCGATGTGCCGGGACCCGGGTTCCCGGACGATGGCGGCATGCCAGCAACGACCCTCCAACCCCAGCCGGCCCCCGGGCCGCCGGCGTCCCCGCCATCCCACCCCGGACGGCCCGCCGTCGAGGTGGCCGGTCTGGTCAAGTCCTACGGGCGGACCGCCGCCCCCGTGCTCGACGGCCTGTCGTTCACCGTCCCCCAGGGCGAGATCTTCGGCCTCCTGGGCGCGAACGGCGCCGGCAAGACCACGGCGGTCGAGATCGTCCAGGGCCTCCGCCCCCACGATCGGGGCGACGTCCGGGTCCTCGGCCTCGACCCCGTCGCCGACCGGTCCCGCCTCCGTCACCTCGTCGGCTCCCAGCTCCAGTCGTCGGCCCTGCCCGACCGGCTCAAGGTGGGCGAGGCGCTGCGCCTGTTCGCCCGGCTGGCCGGCGATGTCGTCGACTGGAAGCAGCTGAGCGACGAGTGGAGCCTCGGCCACCTCGAGCGCCGGGCCTTCGGCGCCCTCAGCGGCGGCGAGCGCCAGCGGTTGTTCCTGGCCCTGGCGCTGGTCAACCAGCCCCGTCTCGTCTTCCTCGACGAGCTGACCCAGGGCCTCGACGTCGGCGCCCGCCGCGAGACCTGGGCGCTGATCGAGCGGGTCCGCGAGGCCGGGTCGACGGTGGTGCTCGTCACCCACTTCATGGACGAGGCCGAGCGGCTGTGCGATCGGGTCGCCGTCCTCCATCAGGGCCGGATCACCGCCGCCGGCCGCCCCACCGACCTCATCGCCTCGCTGGGCGGACCGGTCCACCTGCGCTTCTCGCTGCCCGAGGCCGGCACCGGGGTGCTCGACGACATCGACCAGGTCCCCGGCGTGGCAGGCGTGACCGTCGACGGGCGCCGGGTCGACATCGCCGCCGGGGCCGCCAGCACCGTGGCCGTCACCGCCGAACTGGCCCGCCGCGGCCTCGCCCCCGACGACTTCACCGTCGTCCGCCCCTCCCTCGAAGACGTGTTCGTCGCCCTCACCCAGGAGGACTCGTCATGAGCGAGCGTCCGTCCGCAGCGAGCTTGCGAGCCCAGCCGCTGGGCCAACGTGCAGCCCAGTGGAGCGAGCGTGGCCCGAGCGGCCCGGCGCCGAAGGCGCCAAGAGCGGGGAGCGCGTCCGCCCTCGCCGCCCTCACCCGCACCGAGGCCCGCCTGCTGTCCCGGGACTGGGCGGCCATGGTGTTCGCCTTCGTCTTCCCGCCCCTCACGCTGCTGGTGCTGGCCGGTTCCTTCGGCACCGAACCTGACGAGGGCTTCGGCAACGAGCTGCCCGACGACTTCTACATCACCGGCTACATCGGCATCCCGCTGGCCGCCCTGGCCTTCATCGGCCTGCCGGTGCTGCTCGCCTCCTACCGGGAGCGCGACGTGCTGCGCCGCTTCACCGCCTTCGGCGTGGCCACCCGCACCGTCGTGACCGCCCAGGCGCTGGTGACGGCGCTGCTGGTGGTGCTGGCGGCCGGCACGGTCCTGGCCGTAGCCGCCCCGACCTACGGGGTGCCGTCGGTGGACGACCCACTGGCCGTGGGCGCAGCGTTCGGGCTGGGGTCGCTGACGATGATCGTCCTGGGTGTGGCGCTGGGGCTGTCGCTGAAGACCGCCCGGGGTGCCCAGGCCATCGGCCTGATGGCGTTCTTCCCGATGTTCCTGCTGTCGGGCGGGGGCCCGCCGCCCGAGGTGATGACCGACGCCATGCGGCGCATCGCCGACGTCCTGCCCCTCACCCACGCCGTCGCCGGCATCCGCGACCCGTGGCTGGGCAGTGGCCCGGTCGGCGGCCACCTGGCCGTGCTCGGCATCTGGCTGGTGGTCGGCCTGGCCATCGTCGGCTGGCAGGTCCGCCGCCGGTAGCCCCGAACCCTACGAGCCTGCCCCCCCGACGGGGAGCAAAACCCCGCTCCCCGTCGGGGGGCAGGCTCGCGTTGCGTCAGTCGGTGCTCAGGACGCCGCAGGCGAGGCGGGTGCCGGCGTTGCCGGTGGCCGCGGTCTTGTCGGTGGCGGCGGTCCCGTTGGCCGTGTACTGGTCGGGGCCGGTGCCGGTGGGGACGTTGCCGAAGTTGTCGGCGTCGGCGTGGAGGACCACGGCCCGGCCGTCGAGGTCGTCGACCGAGATGCGGCTGGCGTCGTACTCGGCGTGGCCCCGGCCCTTGTCGTCGAGCTGGATCGAGGGCAGGTCGCCGGTGTGGTAGCCGTGGGCTTCGTCGCCCGCCTTCAGGTGGCCGTCGACGGCGACGAACCAGGTGTCGGCCGGCTGGTCGGGGTCGGCCTTGCAGCCCTCGCCGTTGGCCGGGTCGTTGTTGGCGTGCACGTGGAGGCCGTGGTACGCCGGGGCGACGGTGTCCTCGTCCGGTACGTCGAGGTCGACGTCGACGCTGGTGACGCCGTCGTCGCCGTCGGCGTCGAACTCCACGGTGCCGATCTTGCTGCCGTCGGCCAGCTTCAGCTGGGCCACGGCCGACCCGGCGTCGCCGCTCTGGGCGGCCGGGGCCAGGGCGGGGGCGACGACGGCGGCGGTGCCGGCGATCCCGGCCGCGACGGCGATGTAGATGACGGAACGGCGCATCGCGGGCCACGCTATGTGGTGGCCCCGGCCGCCCCGGGGACCGGCGGCTAGGACACGCCCTAGGTGCGGGACAGGGCGTCGACGAAGGGGTCGAGGCCGAGGGAGCCGAGGTCGAGGGCGCGGCGGTGGAAGGTCTTCAGGTCGAAGTCGGCGCCCTCGCGACGTTGGGCGTCGGCCCGGACCTCCAGCCAGATCCGCTCGCCGACCTTGTAGGACGGCGCCTGCCCGGGCCAGCCCAGGTAGCGGTTGACCTCGAAGCGCAACTGCTCGTCGCCCAGCCGGCAGTGGCCCCGCATGAACTCCCAGCCCAGCTCGGGCGTCCACCGCTCGCCGGGGTGGAAGCCGAACGGGTTGCCGGCCGGGATCTCCAGCTCGAGGTGCATGCCGATGTCGACGATCACCCGGGCGGCCCGGAAGGCGTGGGCGTCGAGCATGCCGAGCTTCTCGCCGGGGTCGTCGAGGTAGCCGAGCTCGTCCATGAGCCGCTCGGCGTAGAGGGCCCAGCCCTCGCCGTGCCCGGACGACCAGCACATCAGTCGCTGCCACCGGTTGAGCAGGTCGGACCGCACCGCGGCCTGCGCCATCTGCAGGTGATGGCCGGGCACGCCCTCGTGGTAGACGGTGGTGACCTCGCGCCAGGTGGAGAACTCCTCGACGCCGGCGGGCACGGCCCACCACATGCGGCCGGGGCGGGAGAAGTCCTCGCTCGGCGGGGTGTAGTAGACGCCGCCGTCGCTGGTGGGGGCGATGCGGCACTCCATGTGCCGCACGGGTTCGGGGATGTCGAAGTGGGTGCCGTGCAGCTCGGTGAAGGACCGGTCGGTGAGGTCCTGCATCCAGGCCCGGAAGGCGTCCTTGCCGGGGACCTTGCGGGCGGGGTCGTCGTCGAGGGCGGCGACGCCGTCGTCGATGGAGGCGCCGTCGCCGGCCAGGTCGGCGGCGATGGCCCGCATCTCGTTCTCGAGGCGGTGCAGCTCCTCGAAGCCCCAGGCGTAGGTCTCGTCGAGGTCGACGGTGGCGCCCAGGAAGTAGCGGGACGCGAGCTGGTAGCGCTCGCGGCCGGCGGCCTGGTTGGTGCGGCCCCGGGGCGCCAGCTCGTCGCGGAGGAAGCGGGCCATCTCGCCGGCGGCCGCCGACGCGGCCTCGGCGGCCTCGTCGAGCTGCGACCGCAGCGCTCCCGACGCCGACAGCCCGGCGACCAGCGACCGGAACACGTCGTCGCCCCCGGGGTCGGCCCAGGTGTCGAAGTTCTTGGCCGCCTCCAGCATCTGGGCGGTGGCGCTGACGTGGCCGGCGTCGGCCGCAACGGCGAGCGTGCGCTGGTACTGCTCGACGACCCGGGGGATCTCGCCCAGGCGGGCGGCGATGTCGGCCACCGCCGCCTCGCCCTCGGTGGGCATGAGGTCGAAGGTGCCCCGGGCGTCGTGCAGGGCGCTGGTGATGACGTTGACCTCGCTGGTGAGGTCGCCGGCGTCGTAGCGGTCGAGCCAGAGGCCGAGGCGCTCCTCCATCGACGCCCGCGCCACCCGTTCGCCGTCGTCGCTGGGCGGCACGGTGGCCAGCTCGGCCAGGGTGCGCCGGACCAGCTCGGCCTTGGTGGCGTACCCCTCGGGGGAGAGATCGTCGAAGGAGTCGTCGTGGCCGGCGATCCCGGCGTAGGTGGCGTCGATGGGGCTCAGCGCCGCCCACTCCTCGACGTACCGGTCGGCGATGTCGTCGATCTGACCCATGCCCCGACACTACGCAGGCCCTGTGACAATCTGGCGCTGATGGAGTCTGGGGAAGCGAACGAGGCGGCGCCGTCGCGCCGCGGGTTGGTGGCGGCGATGGCCGTCGGGCTGGTGGTCGTGCTGCTCGTCGGGGTGCGGATCCTGACGGGCACCTCCGACGACGGCGACGACGACGGGACCGACGAGGAGACCGCGGCCGACGGGTCGAGCACGACACAGGACACGCCGGCCCCGACGGAGCCGGCCCCGCCGCCTCCGCCACCGACCAACCCACCGCCCCGCCCGCTGCCGGGCCTCGCCAACCAGGGCGTGATCGACGGGCTGGCGGGCGTCGGCTGGACCTGCTCGGTGGAGACCGGGATGTACCCCGACCACGTGCAGCACAACTGCGACGACGCCGCCGACCAGGCCTGGCTGGACATGGTCTCGACGCCGGCCGGCGAGGTGCTGGTCATCACGGTCTACGGCTACGAGGACCGGCTCGGCGCGTTCCGGGACGTCGCCTCGCTCGGCTGGACCGGCGTGGACGGCGGCGAGGTCGCCGCCTGGGTCGAGTCGACGGTGGGTAGCGCCACCTCGGTCGGCGGCCACGACCGGTCGTTCGGCGAGGTCCCCTTCGGCCTGGTCGGCGACCCGAGCTCGGTCATGGGGGACTGGTCGCTGGAGCTCGGGCGGCAACCACCGGTCACCTGACCAGCAGCGAACCCGCCGCCTCCTGGCGGGGAAGGGCTGGTAAGTAGAACAGGTTGCAGTCATGCTGGGGGGATGCAACCGGGGGAACAGCGGGACGAGCGGTACACGATCATCTCGGCGGACTGCCACGCCGGCGGGAGCCACGCCCAGTACCGGGAGTACCTCGACCCGGCCTTCCACGAGGACTTCGACGCCTGGCGGGGCAAGTACAAGAACCCCTTCAAGGACCTCGGCGACCAGCGGCGCTACCGCAACTGGGACAACGAGATGCGCAACTCCCAGCAGGAGGCCGACGGGATCGTCGGCGAGGTGGTGTTCCCCAACACCGTGCCGCCGTTCTTCCCCAGCTTCGTGCTGTTCGCGCCCCCGCCCAAGCCCGAGGACTACCGGCACCGCCTCGAGGGCATCCGCACCCACAACCGCTGGCTGGTCGACTGGTGCGGCGAGTTCCCCGAGCGCCGGGCGGGCATCGGCCAGATCTTCCTCAACGACATCGACGACGCCATCGACGACGTCCGCTGGATCAAGGAGCACGGCCTGCGCGGCGGCGTGCTGCTGCCCAACGTGGCGCCCGACGTCGACTGGGTGAAGCCCCTCTACGACCCCGCCTACGACCGGCTGTGGGCCGAGCTCGAGGCCCTCGAGGTGCCGGTCAACGTGCACGGCGGCACGGGCGCCCCCGACTACGGGGCCTACCCGGCGGCCATGCTGCTCTACATCACCGAGGTGCCGTGGTACTCGCAGCGGCCGTTCGTCCACCTGCTGCTGTCGGGCGTGTTCGAGCGGTTCCCGCGCCTCAAGTTCGTGATGACCGAGGCCGGCTGCTCGTGGGTGCCGCCGCTGCTCGACCGGCTCGACGCCACGCTGGCCCGCATCCGCGACCACGGGTCGACCGGCGAGATCCGCTACGGCCAGGAGAGCGTGCTCCCCAAGTCGGCGAGCGAGTACTTCGAGCAGAACTGCTGGATGGGCGTGAGCCAGCCCCGCCCGGCCGACGCCCGGGCCCGGCACCGCATCGGCCTCCACAAGTTCATGTGGGGCAGCGACTACCCCCACGACGAGGGCACGCACCCGTTCACCCGGGAGCACCTGCGCGCCCTGTTCCACGACGTCGACCCGGCCGAGCTGCACCGGATCCTGGCCGGCAACACCGCCGAGCTCTACGGCTTCGACCTCGACGCCCTGGCCCCGCTGGCCGCCCAGCACGGCCCGACCGTGGCCGAGATCGCCACCCCGCTCGACGGCCTCCCCGAGCACCCCAACGAGGCGCTCATGGCATCGGTGGGCTGACCACCCCGCGCTGGTAACTTCCGGGGTTCACGGCGGGGTGGTCACGGTCGGCCACCGGCGGGCGCAGCGGAGGTTTCCCCACCCATGCGTCTCTCGCCCAGCGCCGTCCTCGCCCGTGCCAGCCGCGCCGTGCGACCCTCCGGCCGGGGAGTGGTCGTGCCGCTGTCCCCGAAGTCCGACCGGTCGACGCCATCCGGCCCCCGCCCCGGCCGGCAGCAACCGCCCGCCGGGCCCGCGGCGCCCCGCCGCCGCTCGGCCTCGGCCCCGCCCCCGCCCGCACCCCCGACGCAGCAGCCCCCGCCCCCTCCCGGGGGACGGGCCCGGCGCCGGGCCGGCTTCCCCCGGGGCCGGGGCGTGCTCGACGCCTACGTCCGCGTCGCGCCCAGCCCCCAGGTGGCGGTCGACCTGTTCGCCGGCCAGTGGTCGTCGGACCTGCCCGACCACCTGGGCGTCGACTCGGGCGCCCGGGAGCTGCTGTTCGCCGACCCCCGCATCGGCTGGCTGCTCGACCAGACCGACCTGAAGGGCGCCCGCGTCCTGGAGCTCGGCCCCCTGGAGGGCGGCCACACCTTCCAGCTGGCGGCGGCCGGCGCCGAGGTGACGGCCATCGAGGCCCACACCCACGCCTACCTGCGCTGCCTGGTGGCCAAGGAGCTGCTCGGCGGCAGCAGCGACGGGGGTCGCAGCGGGGGAGAGGGCGGCTGCCGGTTCTTGCTCGGCGACTTCGGCGCCCACCTGGAGGCCCACCCCGACGAGCGCTACGACCTGGTGCTGGCCAGCGGCGTCCTCCACCACTCGACCGACCCGCTGCGGCTGCTGGGCCTCATGGCCCGGGCCAGCGACCGGCTGGCGCTGTGGTGCCACTACTTCGACGCCGAGGTGGTGGCGGCCACGCCTGCGCTGGTGCGGCAGTTCCCCGGCGGGCCCCAGCTGGCGAGCCTGGGCGGTCACCAGGTGCGGCTCCTCCGGCGCGACTACCGGGCCGCCGTCCAGGCCGGCGGGTTCCGGGGCGGGCCCGACGTCCACGCCCTGTGGCTGGAGCGCGACGACCTGCTGGCCTGCCTGGCCCGTCTGGGCTACGGCGACATCCGGGTGGGCGCGGACGACCCCTGGCACGCCGACGGCCCCGCCATCCTGCTGTACGCCGAGCGCTGGGAGTAGTCGTTTCCGGGGTCCTCGGGCTGGTCACTACCCTGAGCGCGATATGTCCGTGCTGCCGCGCCACCTCCTGCCCGACAACGCCGAGATCCGGGCCGACGGGTCGTTGGCCGTCGCCGGCTGCGAGCTCGCCGACCTGGCCGCCGAGTTCGGCACCCCCCTCTTCGTCTACGACGAGCAGCACCTGCGCGACCGGTGCCGGGAGGCCGTCGAGGTGTTCGGCGACGGCGTGGCCTACGCCACCAAGGCGTTCCTGTGCCGGGCCATGGCCCGCCTGGCCCACGAGGAGGGCATGCACCTCGACGTCGCCACCGGCGGCGAGCTGCACGTGGCCCTGAGCGCCGGCGTGCCGGCCGAACGCCTGGTGCTCCACGGCAACAACAAGAGCACCGCCGAGCTGCGCACCGCACGGGCGGCGGGCGTGGGCCGCATCGTGGTCGACAGCTTCGACGAGATGGACCGGCTCGACCGCCTCCACCAGGCCGACGGCATCGTCCCGAAGGTGCTGGTCCGGGCCACGCCGGGCGTCGAGGCCCACACCCACGAGTTCGTCCGCACCGGCCAGCTCGACTCCAAGTTCGGCTTCGGCGTCACCTCCGGCGACCTGGCCAAGGCCGTCGACCGGGCCGCCGGCTCCCCGGCGGTCGACCTGGTGGGCGTCCACGTCCACATCGGCAGCCAGGTGTTCGTCGTCGACTTCTTCCACCAGGCCGTCGACGTGATCGCCCCCTGGGTCAACGACCTCGACCTCCCCGAGCTGTCGATCGGCGGCGGCCTGGGCGTCGCCTACGTGGAGGGCGAGGACGCGGCCACCATCGGCCAGTGGGGCAAGACCATCCTCGACTCGTGCCGGTCCGCCGGCATCACCGCCCGCATCTCGGCCGAGCCGGGCCGGGCCGTCGCCGCCCAGGCCGCGGTCACCCTCTACACGGTGGGCACGATCAAGGACGTGCCGGGCGTGCGCACCTACGTGTCGGTCGACGGCGGCATGAGCGACAACCCCCGCCCGGTCCTCTACGGCAGCGGCTACGAGGCGTTCCTGCCCCGGGCCGTCGACGCCGACCGGCCCCGCCAGGTCACGCTGGTGGGCAAGCACTGCGAGTCGGGCGACGTGCTGGTGCGCGACGCCCGGGTGCCCGCCGACCTGCGGGTCGGCGACGTGCTGGCCACCCCGGTGACCGGCGCCTACGGCCACTCGATGGGCTCCAACTACAACAAGGTGACCCGCCCGGCCGTGGTGTTCGTCAAGGACGGCGACGCCCGCCTGGTGGTACGCCGCGAGACCCACGACGACCTGCTGGCCTGCGACGTCGGCTGAGCTGAGGCGGGCCCGGCCCGAGGCCGGGCCACCGGAGCGCTACGACAGGTCGGCGTCGGCGGCGGTGAGGAACCAGCTGTCGGGCTGGCCGACGGCGGACCGCACCGCTTCCTCGGGCACCGTGCAGTGCACGAACATCCGCAGCGGCAGCGCCGCGGTCAGGCCTCGGGGCAGGAACCCCGCCGCCCGCAGCGACCGGTCGGCCGGGGTGCACACCGTGCGGCACATCAGTGCGAAGGCGCCCCGGCGCCGCGCCCACTGCCCGGCCAGCGTGAGCATCGGCGCCACCCAGCGGGCCGGCGCCAGGAAGTCGATCACCGACATCGACACCCCGCCCCAGTGGTCGCCGTCGCGCAGGGCCACGTAGCCCAGCACCTTCGAGCCGCGCACCAGGTAGAAGCGGTGGAACTCGGCGGCCTCGGGACGCTGGTCGAAGTACCAGGCGACCGTGGCGGCGTCGCGCCTGGCCAGCACCGGGTAGTCGGGCGCCGACCGCTCCCACACCTGGTCGACCCGGTCGTCGAACGCGTCGACCGGCACCAGCCGCAGCCCCGCCAGCCGGGCGGCCCCGGCGACCGCCAGGTCGATCGCCCGCAGGCCCACGTTCAGCGCCGGCGCCACCCGCCGCAGCCGGGCGGCGAACGGCGCCCGGCGGGACAGCTCGGTGGGGTCGAGGGGGCGCATGTACACCGGGACCGTGCCGATCTCGGCCCAGCCGGCCCGGCGGTAGATGTTGACGGCGTCCTCGTTCTGGGTGAGGCCCGCCACGCAGCTGCGCAGCTCGGAGTGGCTCGCCATCAGGCCGGGGCCCACGCCCCGGATGCGCCACTCGGGTGCCACCATCAGGTCGATCGCCCACGCCGCCGCCAGCTCCTCGCCGCCGGCCACCAGGCGGAACGCGATCTCGGCCTGCTGGCCGACGATCTCGCCCTTGCGCCGGCAGATCCACACGCCGGAGCTGTCCTCGAACCGGTGGGGGTTGCGCTCGAACAGCCACGCCGATCGGGCCGGGTCGAGCTGGCGGCCGTCGTCGCCGAAGGTGGCGCGCTGGAAGGCCGCCAGATCGGGGGCGTCGCCGGGGGTGAACGGCTCGATCCCCGCCTTGAACCGGGCCGGGACCGTCATGGTGCGCGGTGTCATCGCTGACGTCCTCTCTCTCGCTGTCCGCCGACAGCTCGGGCGGCCCGGCTGCGCCACCCCGCCAGGTGGCCCGCCCATCCAGGCCGGGTGGTGGTCACGGTGACCAGGTTGCGGGCCTCGTTGGTCCACGCCCGCTTGTAGGCGTGGTCGCCCCGCATGAAGTCGAACTCGTGGACGCCGCGGGCGATGCCGTCCTCGAACACCCGGCCGACCATGATCTGGCCGGGGGCGAACTCGGCGAAGTCGGGGTCGAACGCGGTCTTGAACATGTAGACGCGGCCGGCGAACTCGTAGTCGATGTCGGCCGCGGCGGTGCGCCCACCGGCGTCGAGGGTGAGCAGCCGCAGGTGGCCCTGGGCATCGAGGGCGCGGGTGGCGTCGAGCAGGAACGCCTGTTTGGTGGGGTCGTTGAGCAACCCCTGCATGGGGACGTCGGAGGCCGCCCAGCGCCGGATGTGGACGTCGACGAACCGCTGGAGGCCGTCCTCCAGCGTGGGCCCGCTGTGGTAGTCGAAGGTGACGTCGTGCTTCTCGGCCAGGCGTTCCATCCGCTGGCGGATGCGGTGCCTGCGCAGCCGCTTGCCCAGGTCGAAGTCGGGGCGCACCTCGGCGTAGGGGCACGCGTCGAAGATCTGGACCCCGGTGCCCGACAGCCGGGCCGCCGGGGTGCCGAGCCGGGACCGCAGCGCGGCCAGCAGCGTGCTGTCGCTGGTCAGCCGGGACAGCACCACCGTGCGGACGTCCTGGCGCACCACCTCGGCGATGTGGTCGAGGACGGCGTCGACCGCCTCCTCGCACCGCCGCACGAGCAGCATGCCGCCGTAGTCGCCCGCGTCGTAGCTGACCTGGTGGAGCACGGGCGCCCGCAACGGCCCGTAGCCCCACTGCTTGCGGAACAGCGGCGCCGCCGCCACCAGCCCGGCCTCGTCGCGCACCGTGACGATGTGCAGCTCGGCGTTGGCGTTGGGCTCGCCGAAGTACCGCCACCAGTTGGCGAGCCATTCCCAGGTCAGGAAGATGTTGGGGTCGACGTTCGCCGCCGCCGCGGCGTTCCACTCCTCGCGCAGTGCCTCGAATGCCGCCAGGACCTCGACCACCTCGACGGTCAGCGGCACGTCACCCCGCCGCGCTGTTGGACGCCTTCATCCCGTCGAGAGGGACCTTGACCACCGTCTCGGCGTCGCGGGACAGGCGCTCGGCCACGCGCCGCTTGGCCACGATGTCGCGGTACACCCGCTCGACCTGCTCGGCCTCCAGCCCCATGGCGGCGCCGGCGGCCTCGGCGGGCACGTCCTCGTGCCACGCCCACAGCAGCAGGTCCATCTCGTGGTACGGCAGGGCGAAGTAGAACTCCTCCTGGCTCTGCGGCAGCGAGTAGGTGTCGGTGCTGGGCATCTGCGACTGGATCGACTGCGGCAGCCCGAAGTGCTTCGCCAGCGCGTACACCTGGGTCTTGAAGATGTGGGCGATCGGCTTGAGGTCGGCCAGGCCGTCGCCGCCCCGCACGAAGAAGCCCAGCTCGTACTCCAGCCGGTTGGGGGTGCCCAGCACGGCGAAGTTGCGCGCCTCGGCGTGGAAGTACTCCATGAGCTTGCGGGTGCGCTGCTTCATGTTGGTGGCCGCCACCACCTCGAGGTACACGTCGGTGGGCATCCGCTGCGTCTGCATCTCGCCGTCGGGCGACGCCACCGTGAGGTTGAAGTAGCTGACCCGGTCGGTGTCGAGCAGCCCCTCGGCCAGGGTGATCTTCTGGCGCCAGCCGGGCCCGTACTCGGGGAACACCCGCCGGATGGCGGCGTCACGGCGGCGGTAGCAGCCGGCGGCCTCCAGCGTGGGGGCGATGTCCTCCAGCTCGTACTTGAGGCCGAGCTGGTCGCACAGCTCGCGGCCGCGGGCCGTGGAGTCGGGGTCGCTGTCGGCCTCGGGCATGAGCAGGGCGAAGACCCGGTCGGGGCCCAGGGCCCGGGTGGCGAGGGCGGCGCACACGGCGGAGTCGATGCCGCCGCTCACGCCCAGCGCCAGGCCGCGGCGCTTCAGCTCGCGGCCCACCAGGCGGGTGATGGCCTTCTCGATGCTCCCGGCCAGCTCGTCGAGCTGGCCGCTCGTCAGGTCGAGGACGTTGCGGTCGAACGGGGTGCTCACGACGCACCCCCGGCCACGGCCGCGGCGACCCGGTCGACCCGGACCGACGGCTCCACCCTGTCGAGCCGGTGACGGGCCGACGCCGCCCGCGCCGGGAAGTCCACCAGGTAGGCCTGCGCCAGGCCCTGCAACGTCAACGCGCCCACGAGCGCCATCTCCTCTCGTTCGCCTGCCATCTGGCCTTGACGGTCGAACGCCCTGGCAGTGAGCACCCGCGTCGCTTTCGGGTCGAGCACGCCGAAGCGCTCGACCGCTGCTTCTCCCAGCAGCTCCCGCACGTAGTCGGGGGCGGCGGGCCCGAACAGCGCCGAGGCCATGGGGGCCCGGTACGGCTGCTTGGGCCGGTTCCAGATCGTCTCGGGGAGCGTGCGCGACGCCAGGCGCCGCAGCGTCACCTTGTCGCGCAGCCCCGGCATCTTCAGGCGGCCCGGCAGCCGGGCCGACCAGGCGATCACCTCGGGGTCGAGGAACGGGTAGCGCACCTCGATGCCGTGTGCCATCGCCACCCGGTCGCCCTGGTAGGACAGCAGGTACGACGACATGAACGTGGCGATCTCGATCCACTGGGCCCGGGCCAGCGGCCCCCAGGTGGGGAACGCCGCGGGCATGGCCTCCAGCAGCTCGGCGGTGGCCGGGTCGTGGCCGATGCTGCCGGTGCCGGCCACGGTCGGCGCCGGCGCCCGCCACTCGGGGGCCAGCATCCGCTGGGCCCACGCCGTGTTCTGCCACCGGATGAGGTGGGAGTAGAAGGGGTGGTCGACGGCGTGGAGGTCGCGGCCGAAGAACCGGGCCCACATCTCGGTGCCGCGGGTGCCCTCGGCGCCGGCGATCTCGGGGTGGAGCTTGCCGGCCAGCGCCGGCCGCATGGTGGACGACGGGTTGCGGGCCCAGAAGCGCCGCAGGGCGTCCTCCTTGAACACCGAGTAGCCCGACAGCAGCTCGTCGGCGCCCTCGCCGGTGAGCACCACCTTCATGCCCGCATCCCGCACCAGGCCCGACAGCAGGTACAGCGGGACGGGCCCGGTGCGCAGCTGGGGGGCCTCGCAGTGCCACACCACGTCGAGCAGGGCGGCGGCGATCTCGTCGGGCCCGCACACGATCTCGTGGTGGTCGGTGCCCAGCAGGGAGGCCATGCGCCGCTGCTCGGGGGTCTCGTCGAAGGCCGGGTCGGCGAAGCGGACCGCGAACGTCTCCAGCGGGGCGTCGCCCTGGTCGACCAGCGAGGCGATGACCGACGAGTCGAGCCCGCCGCTCAGGTAGGCGCCCACCGGCACGTCGGCCCGCAGCCGCAGCCGGACGGCCTCCTCGAGGCGCTCGCCGAGCTGGTCGGCGGCGACGTCGAGCGGGAGGTCGGCCAGCGCCGGGTCGACGCCGAAGTCGGGCTCCCACCAGCGGTGCTCGACGCAGCGCAGGTCCAGGTCGAAGCACAGCGCGGTGCCGGGCCGCACCGACGTGACCCCGGCGAACACCGTGCGCGGGGCCGACGCGGACCAGCGAGTGAACACCTGGCCCAGGCCGTCGGGGTCGAAGGAGGGGCTGAGGCCGTCGGCCGCGAACAGGGCCTTGGCCTCGGACGCGAACAGCAGCCGCCCGCCCACGATCGCGTAGTGCAGCGGCAGGATGCCGACCCGGTCGCGGGCCAGCCACAGGCGACGCCGCACCGTGTCCCACAGGGCCACGGCGAACTGGCCGTTGAGCCGCGGCCACAGGCCCTCGCCCCACTCCTCGAAGCCGTGGACCAGGACCTCGGAGTCGCCCTGGGTGACGAAGCGGTGGCCGCGGTCGGTCAGCTCGCGGCGCAGCTCGAGGTAGTTGAAGATCTCGCCGTTGAACGTGAGCCAGACCGTGCCGTCCTCGTTGGTGAGGGGCTGGTCGCCGGTGGCGAGGTCGATGATGCTGAGCCGGGCGTGGCCCAGGCCCACCCGCTCGTCGCGGTAGTAGCCGTAGCCGTCGGGGCCGCGGTGCTGGAGCATCGCCACCATCGACCGCAGCTCGTCGAGCTCGACCGGGGCCCGGCCCGGCCCGTTGAGGACGCCCGTGATGCCGCACACGGCCGGTCAGACCGCCCCGGCCATCTGGGCCAGCTGCGCCAGCTCGGCCAGACCGGTCTGCTCCGCCAGCTCGGGGAGCCCGACGATGCCGGCCAGCGCGGCCAGGCCGGCGCGGCGGATCTTGCCCGAGTCGGTCTTGGGCAGCTCGTCGCGCACCTCGACGAACCGGGGGACCATGTGGCTCTCCAGGCGGGACCGGCAGTGGCCCCGGACCTGCTGCTCGGTGACCTCGGCGCCGGGGCGGGGGACCACGACGGCCTTGACGGCCGTGCCGTCGAGCTCGTGGGGTACGCCGACGACCGCGGCCTCGGCGACGTCGGGCAGCTCGAAGAGCACGTGCTCGATCTCCTTGGGGGCGATCTTCTCGCCCCTGCACTTGAACACGTCGTCCTCTCGGCCCACGAAGTAGAGGAAGCCGTCGTCGTCGGCCCAGAACTGGTCGCCGGTGTGGAGCACCAGCTCGCCCTCGATCTCGCCGGGCTTGAGGCAGGCGGCGGTCTCGTCCGGCTTGCCCCAGTAGCCCCGCATCACCGACGCGCCCCGGACCACCAGCTCGCCCACCACGTTGGGCCCGGCGCGCTCGCCGCGCTCGTCGACCACGTAGGCCTCGGTGTTGGGCATGGGCAGGCCCACCGAGGCGAGCTTGTCGGTGAGGTGCTCGGGCGGCACGTAGGACACCCGGGTGCACTCGGTGAGCCCGTACATCGAGAAGATCGTGGCGTCGGGGAACGCCTCGCCGAGGCGCTCGATGTGCGACGGCGGCAGCGTGGCCGCCGTGTTGGTGAGCATGCGGATGCCCGACAGGTCGATGCCCTCGAACGGGGCGAGGGGCAGGAGGCTGGCGAACGCGGTGGGCACGCCGGGCAGGACGGTGGCCTGGGCGTCGGCCAGCCGCTTCAGCACGTCGCGCGGGTAGGCGAACGAGCGCTCCAGCACCACGCCGCAGCCGACGCGGGCGGCCATGAAGATCTGGAACAGGCCGTAGTCGAACGACAGCGGCAGGAAGCAGGCGATCACGTCGTCGCTGTGCAGGCCCAGGTAGGTGGAGATCGACCAGGCGTTGTGGCTCACGTTGCGGTGGGTGAGCATCACACCCTTGGGTCGTCCGGTGGAGCCCGACGTGTAGACGAGCCCCGCCAGGTCGACGTCGAGGAGGCCGGGGTCGCTGGGCAGGGCCGGGTTGTCGATGGCCTGCTGGTAGGTGAGGTGCTGGAGGGGGCCGCCGTCGCGGCCGTCGACGTCGGGCACCTGGGCGTCGCCGATCCACACCGCGGTGGCGACGGTGGGCGCCTCGCGCAGCGCGGGTGCGACCACCCGGGCCCGCCGCGCCTCGGCCACCAGGGCGCGGGCGCCGCAGTCGGCCAGCAGGTACTGCAGCTTGTCGGCCTTGGTGGACGGGTTGACCACCACGAACACGCCGCCGGCCTTGAGCACGCCCCACACGGCGATCACCAGCTCGACCGAGTTGTCGGCGAACACGGCGACGCGGTCACCGCGCTCCAGGCCCTTGTGCTGGAGGGTGGCGGCCAGGCTGTCGGTGGCGTCGGCGAGGTCGCCGAAGGTGAGCGCTGCGTCGCCGACGCGCAGCGCCACCCGGTTGCCGGCCTCGCGCGCCGAGCGGGCCAGGTAGTCGTGGACGAGCGTCCGCACGCTGTGTCTCCGCCGGGAGGTGGGCGCCGCCGGGGCGCCCCTACGGCGCCTTGCGGGCGACGAACGCCGCCAGGCGCTGGACGCTGTCGAGGTTGTCGGCCACCAGCTCGTCGTCGTCGATCTCGATGCCGAAGCTCTCCTCGAGGAAGGCCACGACCTCCATGACGCCGGTCGAGTCGTCGATCCCGCTGTCGAGCAGCGACTCGTCGTCGGCGAAGCCGTCGTCGTCGCCGAGCAGGAACGTGTCGACGAGGAACGCTCGCACGCGCACGGCGACGTCGCCGGTGCCGTTCGTGGACTCGCCAT
>Ga0272482_10000254_pt1 | contig 17165 bp, 16 predicted proteins | sample RVTome_8_FD_192427 | JGI IMG/M metagenome (GOLD analysis project Ga0272482, IMG submission 192427) | Soil microbial communities from uranium-contaminated site in the Upper Colorado River Basin, Wyoming, United States - RVT160D0 (version 2) ...
ACGCATCGTGCTCGCGAAGGAGGGCGTCGGCTTCTCGGTGCACGAGACCACGCTGTACGCGGGCACGGTGAACGACTTCTGGTACGCCAACCACATCGAGGCGGTGTTCGTCGTGGAGGGCGAGGGCGAGCTGCTGGACAAGGGCACTGGTGAGACCCACCTGCTGCGGCCCGGCAGCCTGTACCTGCTCAACGACCACGACCACCACCAGCTGCGCCCGAAGACCGACATGCGAACCGTGTGCGTGTTCAACCCGCCGGTGACCGGCCGCGAGGTGCACGACGAGCACGGTGTGTACCCGCTGATCGTGGAGGAGAAGAGCGCATGACGCTCGCCGCGACCCGGCTGGCCGACGCGTATCCCACGAGGATCGCAGGCGAGCCGGAGCTGATCGACCGGACCGACCCGAGCGTGTGGGGCGACGACAACACCGTCGGCCCCATCGACCCGGCGACCCTCGCGTCGCACCACACGAAGGGCTACTCCGTCCACCACGACCTGCTGAGCGACGCCGAGGTGGCGGCATTCCGCGACGAGCTGGCGAGGCTCGCCGCCCACGACGGGGTCCGCGACGACGAGCGGACCGTGCTGGGGCCGACCGGGGAGGTCAGCGCCATCTACGAGGTCCACGAGACCAGCGAGCTGGTGGGTGAGCTGGTCAGGGACCCGCGCGTGCTGGACCGGGCGCGTCAGATCCTCGGCTCGGACGTCTACGTCCACCAGTCCCGCATCGACTACCTGCCGGGCTTCCACGGCAAGGGCTCCTACTGGCACTCCGACTTCGAGGTGTGGCACGCGGAGGACGGCATGCCGGCGCCCCGCGCGGTCAGCATGTCGATCCCGCTGACCGGGCAGCAGGAGCTGACCGGTGAGCTGATGGCGATGCCCGGCTCGCACCGCACGTTCGTGCCGGCGCCGAGAGGCTCCGGTGGGGTGCCCGGCCAGGAGCACCTGACGAGCCTCGCGGCCGCGTACGGGATCGACCGGTTCACCGACGCGGAGGGCTCGGTGCTGATGCTGGACGCGAACCTCATGCAGGGGTCGGCGGACAACATCACCCCGTTCCCGAGGACGAACATCTTCGTGGTGTTCTCCAGCGTCGAGAACCAGCTGGTCAAGCCGTTCGCGGGGGGTTCGCCCCGACCCGACTTCGTCGCTAACCGTGACCCCTCTCCGCTACGACGGTGACGGCATCGCTACGCCATCCGGATGACGACATCGCCGGATAGATCGCCTAGACCACCCGATAACCCGTACCTTGTGCAGGTGCCGGGCCCGGGGTAACACGCCTGGGGGTAACTGGGGGGTGGTCGCCCGATGGCAGCGGAGCAACCAGCCACGACGCGGTTCTGCCTGCTCGGACCGGTGCAGCTCATCGTGGGCGAGCGGGCGGTGCCACTCGGTGGCGCCGGGATGCGTGGCGTGCTCGCCATGCTGCTGCTCGAACCGAACCAGGTCGTCGCGCTGGACCGGATGGTCGACGTGCTGTGGGCACACGAACCGCCGGCCAGCGCACGGACCATGGTCCAGGGCTACGTGTCCCGGCTGCGCCAGCGGCTCGCCGAGACCGGGGCGAGCGGCAGCGCCTACATCGTCACCACGCCACCCGGGTACCGCCTGGTCGTCGACGAGGCGCTGATCGACGTGACGGTGGCGCGGTCGCTGCTCGCGAAGGCACGCGGGCAGGCGGCCGCGCGCCGGGTCGAACTGCTCGACGAGGCGAACGCGCTGTGGCGCGGGCCCGCGCTCGCCGACCTCGCCGGCCGGGTGTCCGCCCCGGAGCTGACCGAGCTGCGGCTCGCGATCCTGGAGGCGCGGTTCGACGCGCGCCTGGAACAGGGCCTGCACCACGAGATCATCGGCGAGCTGACCCAGCTGATCGACGCCCAGCCGTTCCGGGAGCGGCTGGTCGCGCAGCTGATGCTCGCGCTGTACCGGTCGGGCAGGCGGGCGACGGCGCTGGCGGCGTACCAGAAGTTCGCGCGCAGGGCGGCCGGCGAGCTGGGCATGGACCCCGGCCCGCACCTGCGTGCACTGCACGCGCGGGTCCTGCGGGACGACAACGCCTTGCTGGAGCCCACCACCGACCCGGTCGTCGCGCCGAGGGTCGGCGTGCTGATCCCCGCGCAGCTGCCGAGGGCGCCGTCCGGGTTCGCCGGCCGCGAGGACGAGCTGGACTGGCTGTCGGCGTTGCTGCCGCCGGGGGAGACCGCCGCGGTCGGCGTGCTCGCCGGGCAGGCCGGTGTCGGCAAGACCGCGCTCGCCGTGCTGTGGGCACAACGGGTCGCGCCTGCGTTCCCCGACGGTCAGCTGTTCGCGAGCCTGCGTGGGTTCGACCAGCAGCACACGCCGATGAGCGCGGCCGACGTGCTCACCCAGTTCCTGCTCGCACTCGGCGTCGGTGTCGACGACGTGCCGTTCGAGCTGGACGACCGGGCCGCGTTGTTCCGCTCGATCCTCGCCGACCGGCGGGTGCTGGTGGTGCTCGACGACGCCCGCGACTCCGACCAGATCCACCCGCTGCTGCCGGCTGGCTCGTCGTCGTTCGTACTGGTGACCACCAGGATCCGGCTGGACGGGCTGGTGGCACGCACCGGTGCGCGGATGCTGACGCTCGGCACCCTCGCCGCTGACGCCGCGGAGCGGGTGATCGAGCACATGGCCGGCACCCCGGCGCACGGCAGGGACCGGGAGCTGCGCAAGAAGTTGGCGCGGCTGTGCGGACATCTCCCGCTCGCGCTGCGGATCGCGGCGGCCAGACTCGCCGGTAATCCACAGTGGACAGTCGGCGACCTGGTGGCGGAGCTGGTCGACGAGCGGTCCCGGCTGTCCGCGTTCGACCTGGAGGAGGCGGACACCAGCGTCCGCGCCGCACTCGACGTGACCTACCGCAGCCTGCGCGCGGAGCTGGCCGCGACCGTGCGCCACCTCGGGCTCTTCCCCGGCACCCGGATCGGCCCGCACCCGGTGGCCGCGCTGGCCGGCGGTGACGTCGAGGACGCGCGCAGGCGGCTGCGCTCGCTCGCCAGCTCGTTCGTCGTCACCGAGACCAGCAAGGACGTGTTCCTCATGCACGACCTGGTCCGGCTGCACGCGCAGGAGCTCGCCGAGGCCGAACTGTCCGATGTGGACCGTGCGGACGCGGTGCGCAGGCTGCTGCGTTACTACCTGGTAGGAGCCGACACGGCCAGGTCGCTGCTGCGGCCGACCGACGGCGCGGTGCTGCTCGCGGACAAGTTCCCCGGCACGCCCGCCGTGCCGATGACCACTCCCCGGGACGCGGCCGAGTGGATCGACCAGGAGTGGGGCAACCTGCTCGCGGTGGTCGAGAACGGCGCGGAGGGCGGTCAGGACGAGGAGGTCGTGCTGCTCGCGCGGCTCGCGGCCGAGTTCTCCGAGGGCACCAGGGCACTGGGTCCCGCGGCACTGAGCAGGCTGGTGCGTCTGGTCGTCTGACGCACGGGTCCTTAGACCCCCATCGTGGCGCAGGACGTCCCGAAGGGGGTCGAAGTGGGCGCGCGTTTAGCGAACAGTTAGTCAGTTCGGGTGATCTACTGGCAGGCTGCGCCGCGAGTGCTCGACGTCCCGGAGCCTGATGAGTGAGCACTCCGGCGGCACTACCAACGTGGGGGTGTGCTGCCAAGCGAACCGGCCGGCACTGTTGGGGGACTGTGCCGGCCGGTCTGCATGTCAGACGTGGGCAGCGCGTCCGGTCTTCCCGTTGCTGGTGGACAGCGGCTTCAACGGCTGCAGCTCCGGCCGCTTCGGCGTGAGCCCGTCACCCATCGACTGGCCGCGTAGCTGCCTGCGCACCCACGGCAACAGGTGCGTCCGCGTCCACGCGAGGTCCGCCTGCCGGGACCGCAGCCACGGTGTCGGCGCCTCCGGCGGCAACGGCTCCCGCCAGTCCTCCAGCACCGGAAGGTCGAGCACCTCCGCGGCGCGCAGTGCGATCCGCCGGTGTCCCTCCGACGAGAAGTGCAGCCGGTCGTCGCTCCACGACCGGACGTCGACGAGTGGCGCCATCGCCCACAGGTCGACGAGCCGCGCGCCGTTGCGGTCGGCGATCGCCCGCAGGTGCGCGTTGTAGATCGCGACCTTGCCGCGCACCCGGCGGACCACCGGCTGCTTGCGCGGGTCCGGTCCGGTGAACATGACCACGTCGCTGCCCGCCGCCCGCAGTGCGACGACCGCGCGCTCGAACTGCTCGGCGATCGCGTCGACGTCACTGCCCGGCACGATCAGGTCGTTGCCGCCCCCGCACATCGTGACCAGGTCGGGCTGGACCCGTTGCACGACCGGTACCTGTTCGTCGATGATCTCGCGCAGCATCTTGCCGCGCAGTGCCAGGTTCGCGTACCGGAAACCCGGCTGCATCGCCGCGAGAGCCGCGGCGAGCCGGTCCGCCCACCCGATGTAGTCGCCGTCCGGCCCCGCATCGCCGACACCTTCGGTAAAGCTGTCCCCAATGGCTACCCAACTGCTCCAATTCCGCACGGCGACCACCCCTCCCTAGTGCGCACCGTTGTTATATCTCCTAATCCGCCAGGATGCCGTCTAATTCCCGACCTACGCCACCGTCGGCTCAGTGCTGGACAGTCCGGCTGCGCAGCGTGACGACGTGATCGCCGCCGATCCGGAGTCGACTGTCCAGACCGGACGAATTGGACAACGGCCGGCACGAGTGAAAAATCCGAACCGGGGGTTAGGGCTACCTCACCTAATGCGGATGAGGCAGGCTTGGGTCGTGACCGACCAGTCGACCGAGCCGCGCGAGCTACCACTGCGTGCGGTGCTCGGCGGCAGGCGCGGGGCGATCGACGCCAGCATCCCGCCGGCCGTGTTCGTCATCGGCTGGCTGGTCAGCGGGCACGAGATCGGCTGGGGAGCGGCCGCCGCCATCGCCGCGGGAGTGTGCGTCGGGGTCTGGCGGCTCGTGCGTGGCCGCAAGGTGACAGCGTCGGTGGCGAGCGTCGCCGCGGTGTCGCTCGCCGCGTTCGTCGCGCTGCGCACCGGCCGCGCGGAGGACTTCTTCCTGATCCAGCTGTTGTCCAACGTCGCGAGCGCGCTCGCGTGGGCGCTGTCGATCCTCATCCGCTGGCCGCTGCTCGGCGTGGTGGTCGGGTTGCTGCTCGGCCAGAAGACCCGCTGGCGGCGCGATCCGGACCTGCAGCGGGCGTACGGCATGGCGAGCTGGGTGTGGGTGCTCGGCCAGTACACCGTGCGGGTGCTCGTGTTCGGCGTGCTCTGGTGGTCCGGCTGGGTGGTTGCGCTCGGCGTCGCCAGGGTCGTGCTGAGCTGGCCGCTGGTGGCGGCCACGGTCGCGGCGAGCGCGGTCGTGCTGCGCAAGGCGCTGCCCGACGATCATCCGGGCCTACGCCACCCCAGGATCCCCGAGTAGCTCCGGCCGGGGCGTGTCCTTGCCCCACGCCGCCAGCGCCGCGAGCCAGGCCGCGCCGACCGCGCCGTCCTTGGCGAACAACACCACGCCCTCGTCGGCCAGAGCCGCCCGCAACGCCTTGCCCACCGGGCTCTCCGGGCCGATCACACTGCCGGCCAGCACGATCGGCGTCTGTTCGCCTGCGGTCCGCGCGGCCGTGGCGTGTGCGGCGAGCAGCTCGGCGGCCCGGTCCACGATCGACCTCGCGGCCGGGTCGGCTGCCGCGTGCTCGCTCACCATCGCGGCGTAGCGGGCCAGCCGGATCGGCGCCTCCGCGTTCGCCGAGGTGATCAGCCGCCGGACCGCGTCCTGGCGCCACGCGCCGTCGGCGAGCGACAGGTCCGGCGACCCGAACGCCTCAGTCAGCACCGCCTCGCCGAGTGAGCCGAGCGGCAGGTCGCTCTGCAGCGCGCGCAGGGTGGACCGGACCGACTCACGGCCGATCCAGTACGCGGAGCCCTCGTCGCCGAGGAGCCACCCCCACCCACCGATCCGCGCGGTCTTGCGCCGGTCGACGATGCGGGCGGCGATCGAGCCGGTGCCGCCGACCACCACGGTGCCGGCGGACGACGCCGTCGCCGAGGCGAACGCGACCTCCGCGTCGGACACCACGTCGATCGCGCACGTCACCCCGACCTGGTCCAGCGCGGTGGTGAACACCTCGACGATGGCGGGGTCGGAGAACTTGCTCTCGCCGGCCGCTCCGAGCACGCAGGCCACGGCCGTGCCGTCGCCGATCGCGGTGGCCACCGCCTCGGCGACCCGCTTCGCCGCCAGCTCCGGCGGGTGCGAGTTGGGGTTGCCGCCACCGGCGACGCCCCGGCCGGCGAGCGTGCCGTCCTGACGCACCGCCATCGCCTTGGACGACGTGGCGCCGACGTCGACGCCGACGGCGACCTGGGATTCACGCTCGCTCACGAAGACACCACTCCCGGTCCCGGCTCCATCACGACTCCGTCCGCGGCCAGCTCACCGCCGCAGTGCGCGCAGCTCACGGCCGCGGCCGTCGCCTCGCCGCAGTCCAGGTGCCGCACCAGTGTCGGCGGCCCCTCCGGGTCGGCGAGCCACTGGTCGCCCCAGCGGATGATCGCCGCCAGCACCGGGAAGAAGTCCCGCCCCATCTCCGTCAGCGGGTACTCGTACCTGGCCGGCCGGTCCTGGTAGCGGACGCGGTCGAGCAGCCCGGCGCCGGTCAGCCGGTCCAGCCGCTCGGTCAGCGTGTTCCGCGCGATGCCGAGCTCCGCCTGGAAGCGGTCGAACCTGCTGACACCGTTGAAGGCCTCACGCAGCACCAGCAGCGTCCACTGGTCGCCGAGCAGGTCCATGGTTCTGGCGATGGAACACGGCCAGCGGGCGAACGACGTCCTGCGCACCGGAGAAGTCTAGTGCCCTGCCGAGGGACTTTTGTATGAAGTCCCATGGATCCCTGTGCGGAAATCCGCGCCTGGTCAGCAGTTACCTCAGGGGAACGTGACGGTACTCAGCCACTAACCAGGTCGGTGGCTGCGCGTTCGCTGGGACGTGACCAACACTTAGAAAATCCGGGGAGGCGGCTACAGCGTCCGCGTTACTTTGCTGAGACCTCGTGGTTGGTCGGGGTCGCCGCCGCGGGCCAGTGACAGTGCCAGTGCGAGCCGTTGGAGCGGCAGGATCTCGAGGATCGGCGCCACCTCCTCGGCCGTCGCCGGCACGTCGATGCGCAGGCCGGCCGGCATGTCCGCCGAGGCGGAGCCGACCGCGAGCACGTCGGCGCCGCGTTCCCGCACGGTCGCCACCACGTCCCGCATCGCCGCGCCGCCTCGGCCCTCGCTGGTCACCGCGACCACGCCGGTGCCGGCGTCGATGGCCGCGACCGGGCCGTGCAACAGGTCGGCGCCGCTGTAGGAACGGGCGGCGAGATAACTGGTCTCCGCGAGTTTCAGTGCCGCCTCGAACGCCGTCGCCGACGAGTAGCCCCGGCCGGTCGTGACGACCCGCTCGACGTGTCCATACCGCTCGACGGCTTCCTCGATCGGCGCGGACAGGGCGGTCGTGGCCAGCTCTCCGATGTCCGCGACCGCCTCGCCCTTCCCCCCTCGGATCGCGTCGACCAGCAGGTACAGCGACAGCAGGGTCGCCGAGTAGGTCTTCGTGGCGGCGACGGCCAGCTCCTCGCCGGCCTTGATGTCGACCGACAGCTCGGCGGCCGCCGACAGCGGGGACGCCGGCGTGTTGGTCACCGCGATCGTCAGAGCGCCCTGCTCCCGCGCCGCCGCCGTGGCGGCCACCAGGTCGGGCGACCCGCCGCTCTGGCTCACCGACAGGTACAGGACGTCGGTGAAGTCCGGCCGCGCGCCGTACAGCGTGGTGGTCGACGGCGACACCAGGCCGGCCGGCAGCTGGAGCAGGACCTCGATCAGGTACTTCGCGTACAGCGCCGCGTGGTCGCTCGACCCGCGCGCGGCGAGCAGCGCGAACCTCGGCCGGCGCGCGGCCACCAGTTCCGCCACGCCTGCCAGGTCGCCGCGCCGGGCGACGATCGAGTCGAACACCGCCGGCTGCTCGGCGACCTCCTCGGCCATCCGGGCCCCTGCTGTCGACATCACGCCTCCGGGATCACACATTAGGTCTAGACCAATGATGGTAGCGCTGTAGGGTGGCTCTCGCCACGGGTGTCACGGTATTCCCAAAACCGGTGCGGCGTGATCGCGCGGGCGGCTCGGGGAAGGCATGCTGTAGCAGGAAGAAGTTCTAGGAGGAGCCATGCTCGAAACGTCGGCCGTGCAGGAGCCCGACGCCGGTACGCGCGCCATGCGCGAACCGAAGTACTGGGGCCTCAAGCGGCATCTGCTCGAGTTGCTCAGCTCGTTGCCGCCCGGTTCGCCGATCCCCACTGAACGTTCACTCGCCGCCGAGTTCGACGTGTCCCGCACGACCGTCCGGCAGGCGCTCGCCGACCTCACGGTGGAAGGCCGGCTGCTCCGCGTGCAGGGCAAGGGCACGTTCGCGGCGGAACCCAAGGTGGCACAGCGGTTGCAGCTGTCTTCGTACACAGAGGACATGCGGGCGCAGGGCCGGGAGCCGTCCTCCCAGCTGATCGAGATCGCCGAGCTGCCCGCGGAGGGCGAGCTGACCACACTGCTCGGCATCCGTGCCGGCGCCAAGGTCCTGCGGATGCAGCGCCTCCGCCTCGCCGACGGCGAGCCGATGGCCATCGAGACCACGCACCTGCCGCTCGGCCGGTTCCGGGGGCTGCGCAAGTACCTCACGCCGGGCGGCTCGCTCTACCAGGTGCTGCGCGAGCGGTTCGACGTCGAGATGGGACACGCGGAGGAGACGATCGAGACCGCGCTCGCCGGCCCGCACGAGGCTGAGCTGCTCGGCGCGGACGTCGGGATGCCGATGCTGTTGCTCTCGCGTCACTCGTTCGACACCTCCGAGCGGCCGGTCGAGTGGGTGCGCTCGGTCTATCGTGGCGACCGGTACAAGTTCGTCGCCGAGTTGAACAGGCCAACATGACGGAGATCCGGAGCCAGGGCGAGGTCCGCTGGGGCACGCCCGTCGCCCGCGGTGTGCTCGGTGCGACCATCCTCGGCTCCGGCATGGCGTTCCTCGACGGCACGGTCGTCAACATCGCGCTGCCGCACATCGGCGAGGAGTTCGGCGCGTCCGTCGCCGGGCTGCAGTGGATCGTCAACGGCTACATGCTCACGCTCGCCGCGTTGATCCTCGTGGCCGGCTCGCTCGGCGACCGCTACGGCAGGCGGCGGATCTACCTGATCGGTGTCGGCTGGTTCGCCGTCTCCTCGCTGCTGTGCGGGGTGGCGGTCAACACCGAGATGCTGGTCGGCGCGCGGATCCTGCAGGGCGTCGGCGGAGCGCTGCTCACCCCTGGCGCGCTCGCGATCATCCAGTCCACGTTCGTGCGTGGCGACCGGGCCCGCGCGATCGGCGCGTGGTCCGGGCTCGGCGGCATCGCGGGCGCCATCGGCCCACTGGTCGGCGGGCTGCTCGTGCAGGCCGGCTCGTGGCGGCTCGCGTTCCTCATCAACCTGCCCATCGGGCTCGCCGTGGTGTGGCTGACCAGGAAGTTCGTGCCGGAGTCCGAGGACACCACGATGACCGGGCACCCGGACGCGTGGGGCTCGGTGCTCGGCGCGCTCGGCCTCGCCGGCGTCACGGCCGCGTTGGTCGAGGGGCCGGGGCGGGGCGCTGGCGACCCGCTGGTGCTCGCCGGTGGGATCGTCGGCGTCGGCTGTCTCGTCGCGTTCGTGGTGCTGCAGATGAAGCAGCGCAACCCGCTCGTGCCGCCCGACGTGTTCGCCAACCGGACGTTCGTGGCCGCCAACCTGATCACGTTCGTCGTCTACGCCGCGCTCGGCGGCATGATGATGCTGTTCGTCATGCAGCTGCAGGTGTCGCTCGGTTACGGCCCGACGGCGGCCGGGCTCGCGAGCCTGCCGGTGTCGGTGATCATGCTCGTGCTGTCCGCGCGGTCGGGGAAGCTCGCGCAGCGCATCGGCCCGAAGTGGCTGCTGGTGTTCGGGCCGATGGTGATCGGCCTCGGCATGGCCCTGCTGACCAGGGTGACACCCGGCGCGTCGTACCTCTTCACGGTGCTGCCCGCGGTCGTCGTGTTCGGGCTCGGGCTCGCGACCGTGGTCGCGCCGGTCACCGCGACCGTGCTGGCGTCCGCCGAGGATCGGCACGCCGGCGTGGCGTCCGGGGTGAACAACGCGATCGCGCGGACCGGCAGCCTGCTGGCCGTCGCGATCCTGCCGGCCGCCGCCGGGCTGACCGGCGAGGGCTACACCCGGGCCGACTCCATGACCTCGGGCTGGCAGATGGCGATGTGGCTGTGTGCCGCGCTGTGTGTGGTCGGCGGCCTGCTCGCCCTGTGGGTCCGCAACGACGTGCTCGCGCCGCCACCCGACCCGGAACCAGAACAGCACGACGACCTGCCCGAGCCGGGCGAGTGCATCCACTGCGGAGTGACGGGCCCGCCAACGTACCTGAGGCCGACCCGCCGCTCGGCTACACCTCGCGCGTGAGGATCTCGGCGAACAGCGCCGGGTCGATGTTGCCACCGGACACCACCGCGACCGTGCGGCCCTTCGGCAGGTCCGCGTACAGGTAGGCGGCCGTGGTCACGGCGCCGCTCGGCTCCGCGACCACCTGCGACTTCGTGGCGAGCACGCCGATCGCCGCCTTGATCTGGTCCTCGGTCACGGTGACCATGTCGTCGACGAACTTCCGCACGTGCGCGAACGTCAGCTCCGACGGCGTCGAGCGCAGGCCGTCGGCGATCGTCCTGGCGCGGTCGTCGGTCGACCAGTTCGGCTTGATCCCGGTGCGGAAGCCCTCCGCCGTGTCCCCGGCCAGCTCCGGCTCGACGCCGATGACCTTCGCCTTGGGCGCCTTGGCCTTGATGGCCGTCGCCACGCCGGAGATCAGGCCGGCGCCACTCACCGGCACCAGCACGACCTCGACGTCGGGCAGGTCCGCCGCGATCTCCAGCCCGATGGTGCCCTGGCCCGCGATGACGTCCGGGTGGTCGAACGGCGGCACCAGCGTGCCCCCGTTCTTCGCGACGACCTCCTCGGCCGCCGACTCCCGGTCGGCGGGCGGCACGATCAGCACCTCGGCGCCGTGCCGGCGGGTCGCGTCGACCTTCACCTGCGGCGTGTTCGTCGTCACCACGATCGTCGCCGGGATGCCGTACAGCTTCGCCACGTAGGCGACCGCCTGCGCGTGGTTGCCGCTGGAGTACGCCACCACACCGCGGGCGCGGACGTCGTCAGGGAGCCGGCCGATCGCGTTGGCGGCGCCACGGATCTTGAACGCGCCGATGGGTTGCAGCTGCTCGGGTTTGAGCCACAGTGGGCGGTCTTCCTCGGCCCAAAGGCATGGCAGCAAAGGGGTTCTGACGACCGCGTCGCGGACGCGCGCGGCCGCGGCTTCGATGTCGTCGATCGTGGTGATTCGCACGTCGTCAGTATGCACTGTCCACAATGGACTGTGTTGGTGCTCACCATTGGCCAACCGGAGGAGTGGGTAAGCCGTCGCAGACGTTGGGAACAATGGGAGTGACTACCGAAAAGGATCATGAGCGAGAAGCAGGAAACCGACAACGTCCGGATCAGCCAGGTACTGGCCGGCGCGCTCGCCGCGGTGACGGCAGCGCTGCTGGGCTCGACGATGGGGGTCGCCGGCACGGTGGTCGGCGCGGCGCTGGCCAGCGTCGTGTCCACCGTCGGTGGCGCGCTGTACCTCCGCTCGATCAAGCGCACCACCGAGGGCGTCCGCACCGTGCACGCCAAGGTGGTCGGCCGCTCCGGCGGCGCCACCGTGCTGGTGTCCGACGACCACCCGGAGACCGGCGAGGAGGTGGTGGTCGAGCCGGCGGCGGAGTCCACAGAACAGTCCGCCGAACAGTCCACCGAACAGCCCTCTGACCAGCCCGCCGAGGACCGCCCGCCGGTCGAACGACGCAGGCTGCGGTGGCCGATGATCATCGTCGGCAGCCTCGCCGCGTTCGCACTGGGGATGCTCGCCGTGACCGGCGTCGAGTGGCTGCGTGGCGAGTCTCTTTCCGGCGAGACGGGCACGACGTTCGGCAGCATCGTCGACCCGCACCGCAGTGGCGGGCAGGAGCAGCAGCCGGTCCACCAACCGGGTGACCCGACTGCTCCGCCGACGTCGACCACGACGACGCAGCCGACCGAGCCGAGTGGTCCGACCAGCGCCACGACGACCACGCCGCCGCCGACGAGCGACTCGAGCACCACCACCACGACGACCACGGAACCGCCGCCGACGACCACCACCTCGCCGCCGGTCGGGACAGTTCCGCCATCGAACTGAGCACGTCCGGAACGTGCCGTTCGCCGTATTCACGCTTCGTAGCCGTGGGTCAGGTCACAATGGCAACTGTTGTCCCCGAACGGCCGCTGTCCGAACGCTCCGTAAGTAAATAGTTTCAGGAAGTCATCCCTTCCCGGATGGCGAGATCCCCTCTGTGAACGCCCGGGAGCCACACCCCCTGCTTGCTCCCGGGTCCCCTGCAGTAGAAGACGAGGGAGCAAACCTGATGAAACGCACTACCCTTGTGCGGATGAGCGGCGGCATGCTGCTCGCCGCCGGTGTCGCGTTGGCGTTGGCAACCCCGGCCAACGGCGCACCGGTCAGCTCACCGAGCAACGAGATCCAGCAGGCGTTGCAGCGCGATCTCGGTCTGTCCCCGCAGCAGGCCGAAGTCCGGTACGAGCAGGAGAAGGTCGCCTGGTCGAAGGACAAGACGCTGCGCATCCAGCTCGGCTCCGACTACGCCGGCAGCCGCTTCGACGCCGCGTCGGGCAAGCTGGTCGTGTCGGTCGCCGACGCGAGCCGCGCCGCCGAGGTCACGGCCTCCGGCGCGACCGCACGCGTGGTCGAGCACAGCGCCGCTGAGCTGGCCGCCGTCGACGCCACGCTGGGTCAGCGTGCCGCGAAAATGCCGAAGTCGGTCACCGGCTGGCACGTCGACGAGGCGACCAACTCGGTCGTCGTGTCGGTGTACGGCAGCGAGTTCAGCGCGCAGAAGTGGGCGTCCGGCCTCAGTGGCACCGTCCGCTTCCAGCACGTGTCCGAGCAGCCGAAGACGTACTGGAACCTGATCGGTGGCCAGGCCATCACCAGGAGCGGCTCCCGCTGCTCGCTGGGCTTCAACGCCCGTAGCTCCAGTGGCGCCAGGTATGTCATCACCGCTGGTCACTGCACCGCCGGTGGCGGCACGTGGTCCGGCTCCGGCGGGACCATCGGCGCCGCGTCCGGCGCCTCGTTCCCGACCAACGACTACGGCCGCATCACCGTCAGCTCCAGCTCGGCCGCGTCGACGGCGCTCGTCGACCGGTACAGCTCGGGCTCTGACGTGACCGTCGCTGGCGCGACTGCTGCCGGCACCGGTGCCGCTGTGTGCCGTTCCGGCTCCACCACGGGCTGGCACTGCGGCACGATCACCCAGACCAACGCGACGGTGTGCTACTCCCAGGGCTGCGTCTACCAGACGATCCGCACCAACGTGTGTGCGGAGCCCGGTGACTCCGGCGGGTCGCTCGTGACCAGCCCGGGTTCCGGCAACCGGGTCCAGGCACAGGGCATGACGTCCGGTGGCTCTGGCAACTGCCGTTCCGGTGGCACGACGTACTTCCAGCCGGTGCGGGAAGCGTTGAGCGCCTACGGCCTGTCGATAGTCACAGGCTGATCCAACCAACGAGGGTGCTCTGACCCTCCCAGCGGACGGGCCGAACCCTGCCGGCTCGTCCGCTGGTTCTTTCTCAGCCCTTCAGTGCCGCGGCCAGTCGTTCGGCCGCTGCTTTCGGGTCCGCCGCTTCTGTGATCGCGCGGACCACCACGACCCGCGACGCACCCGCCGCCAGTACCTCCGGCAGGCGGGTCTCGTCGATCCCGCCGATGGCGAACCACGGCCGTGCCGGCCGGGCGTTGGCCGTCGTACGCACCAGGTCCAGCCCCGGCGCGGGCCGCCCCGGCTTCGTCGGCGTCGGCCAGCACGGGCCGGTGCAGAAGTAGTCGACACCGTCCTCGATGGCGGCGGCGCCCGCCTGTGCGAGATCGTGCGTCGAGCGCCCGATGACCACGTCGTCGCCGAGGATCTTGCGGGCCCACGCCACCGGCAGGTCGTCCTGGCCGAGGTGCAGGATGTCCGCGCCCGCCGCCAGCGCCACGTCCGCGCGGTCGTTCACCGACAGCAGCGCCCCGTGCCGGGCGCACGCGTCGGCGAGCACCTCGAGCGCGGCCAGCTCCGCAGCGGCCTCCATGCCCTTCTGCCGCAGCTGCACGATGTCGACCCCACCGGCCAGTGCGGCGTCGGCGAACTCCGCGAGATCGGGGCGATCTCCGGTGCACAGGTACAGCCGCGCGGCAGCGAGTCTGTGGCGAATCCGGTCTCCGTCTAGTCCAGGCACGGGTTCACGCTATACGGTGGAGGTGGTCCGCACGGGAGTCCAGAGGACTGGGCTGAGAGGGGATCTGCCGATCCCGACCGTCGAACCTGATCCGGATCATGCCGGCGCAGGGAGCGTGAGTGTGCCTTGAGTCACAAGACGGTCGTCGTCGGCGGCGGGGTCATCGGGTTGTCGGTCGCGTGGCGGTTGGCGCGCGACCACGACGTGACGCTCGTCGACCCCACCCCCGCGCGGGGTGCGTCCTGGGTCGCCGGCGGCATGCTCGCGCCGGTCACGGAGGCGTGGCCAGGCGAGGAGGAGCTGCTCGACCTCGGCGGCGCGTCGCTCGCGCAGTGGCCGGAGTTCGCCGCTGACCTGGGCATAGACCTCCAGACCAGCGGCACGGTCGTCGCCGCGGTGGACGGGGCCGACGCCGCGCAGCTCGACATCGTCGCCGACTTCCTCGCCCGCCAGGGCCGCGCCGTCGACCGCCTCTCCGCACGTGAGCTGCGCCGCGTCGAGCCGGTCATCGGGCCCGGCGTCCGAAGTGGACTCCTGGTGCCCGGCGACCTGGCCGTGGACAACCGGGAGCTCCTGCGGCGGTTGACGGCCGCCGCGTACGAGGCTGGCGTCGAGTTCCTCCGAGAGCCTGTCCGCGCGGTCGGCGCCGGCAGCGTCGAGCTGGCCGGCGGCGCGGTCCGGTGCGACCTCGCGGTGATCGCCGCGGGTGCGTGGAGTAGCGCGCTCCACCCGGGGTTGACCTCGGCCGTGCGCCCGGTGAAGGGCGAGATCCTGCGCCTGCGTGCGCGCCAGGGCGCGCTCCCGCCGCCCACACACACGATCCGCGCGCTGGTGGAGTCGAAACCGGTCTACCTGGTGCCAAGGGCGGGCGACGAACTGGTCGTCGGCGCCACCCAGTACGAGGCCGGTTTCGACGACGAAGTCACTGCCGGTGGCGTACGCGACCTGCTCACCTACGCCGAACGGGTGATGCCGGGTATCGCGGAGTACGGCCTGACCGAGTGTTCGGCGGGCCTGCGTGCCGGCAGCCGGGACAACCTCCCGCTGATCGGCGAGCTGGAACCGGGGGTGCTGGTCGCCGCGGGACACCACCGCAACGGCCTGCTGCTGGCCCCGATCACCGCGGCCGCGGTGTGCGCCATGGCTGCCGGGGTCGCGATCCCGGCGGTCGTGCGGGCAGCACATCCCGCCCGCCTGTGGCAGACAACGAGGTGACGATGGAGATCCAGGTGAACGGCACGGTTCGCGAAGTCCCGGACGGCGCGACGGTGACGACCATGCTCGGGGCGCTCGGCGTCCCGTCCCGAGGCGTAGCGGTGGCGGTGGACGGTGTCGTCGTCGCCAAGACCGACCACGACCGCACGGTCCTGCCGGACGGTGCCGAGGTCGAGGTCCTGACCGCGGTGCAGGGAGGCTGACATGGACGACCCGCTGATCATCGCCGACCGCTCGTACTCGTCCCGGCTCATCATGGGCACCGGCGGCGCCGCGAACCTGGCGGTGCTGGAACGCGCACTGAAGGCGTCCGGCACCGAACTGACGACGGTGTCCATTCGTCGAGTCGACACCCAGGGCGGCACCGGCGTGCTGGAAGTGTTGGAACGCCTGGGAATCGACCCCCTCCCGAACACCGCGGGCTGCCGAACCGCCGCGGAGGCGGTACTGACAGCCACCATGGCCCGCGAAGCACTGGGCACCCCCTGGATAAAACTCGAGATCGTCGGCGACGACCGCACCCTCCTCCCGGACGCGGTCGAACTCCTGGACGCCGCGGCCCAACTCGTGGCCGACGGCTTCACAGTCCTGGCCTACACCAACGACGACCCGGTTCTGGCGCTACGCCTGGAAGAACTGGGCTGCGCGGCGGTGATGCCCCTGGGTTCGCCCATCGGCACCGGCCTGGGCATCCGCAACCCCCACAATCTGGAACTGATCGTCGCGAGAGCCACCATCCCCGTGATCCTCGACGCCGGCATCGGCACTGCTTCTGATGCGGCACTGGCCATGGAGTTGGGCTGCGCGGGCGTCATGCTCGCGACAGCCGTGACCCGAGCCACCGACCCGGAAGCCATGGCAGCCGCAATGCGCCACGGCGTCCTCGCGGGCCGCCTCGCCCACGGCGCAGGCCGTGTCCCGCAACGGTTCTGGGCACAGGCCTCTAGCCCGCCGCGTTAGGCGGGCACGTTCCACCGGTAACCGGGCACCGGGTGGCGTCGTACGGATCCGTGAGTGTGTCGATCAGCGCACGATGGTCCAGCCAGTCATAGCGAAGCCCAGCTCTTGGTCGCCGCCGCGAGCAGCTCGGCCACCTTGTTCTCGCGTGCGCTGATGTTCTCGACCACGGACATGATGTCCGCAGTGCTTTCCGCGACGTGCACGCCCGGCCGGCCCAACAGGGACGCGGGCCACTTGTTGGCCCTGACAACGAAATCGGTGAGGATCACCGGCCGGCCGTGCGCGACGGCCATGCGTGCCTGGATCCGGGCGCCGCTCTGTTCGCCTGCCTCGACCACGATCGTGGCGCGGCCGTACCCGGACATCACCGCGTTGCGCATGGGGAAGGAGTGTTTCGTCGGCGGCGCGTCCGGCCAGAACTGGGAGAGCACCAGCCCTTCGGTCGCGATGCGTGCCTGCAGCGCCTTGTTCTCGGCCGGGTGGTACTGGGAGATACCCGTGCCGATGACCGCGACCGTGCGACCGCCCGCATCGAGCGCGGCCTGGTGCGCCGCGGTGTCGATGCCCTTGGCGAGCCCGGCGATCACGGTGACCTTCCGTTCCGCGAG
>Ga0272482_10000255_pt1 | contig 17152 bp, 22 predicted proteins | sample RVTome_8_FD_192427 | JGI IMG/M metagenome (GOLD analysis project Ga0272482, IMG submission 192427) | Soil microbial communities from uranium-contaminated site in the Upper Colorado River Basin, Wyoming, United States - RVT160D0 (version 2) ...
TGCGCCCCGCCGCCTCGCCGGTCGTAAACCACTCCACGAAAGACGACGCGCTCTCCACCCCGCCTGCCGTACGGACCGTTACCTCCAGTCCGAACTCCTTGCTCGTGACACCGCCGAACCACTCCACCTCGCTCGCAGCCACCCAGCCGGTGTCCAGCACCTGCGTCGCGCCGGAGAGTGTGTAGCGAGCGCTCAGCGGCAAGTCGTACACGCGGAAGCGGTAACCGCTGGCCGCCGTATTTGCGTCCAGCGTCGCCACGCCGACCTCCGGCGTGACGACGGGCGCCGGCCGGCGCGGAATCGCGAGACCCGCCAGCGAGCGCGGCGCGTCGTCGCCGGCCGTGCCCACGCCGATGAAGAGCACCTCAACCGTGCTGCCGTTCTGCCCGGTGAGCATGCCTGGAAGTCCAGCAACAGCGGGCGCCGCGTCCAGCGCATAATTCCAGACACGTACGACGGGGGAACCTTCGGACCACAGGGCGCCGAAGACCTGGCCGGTGTGGTAGCGGAGGAGCATGTGATACTCGCCCGCGAGCGCCGCGGTGGCGTTCGTGCTGTTCGCCACCAGCTCGTCCACCCCCTGCCGCACCTCCGTGCCGTTCAGCGTGATCTGCATACGCAGGTCGCCGTCGTGCAGCACGACGCCGAGCGGCACATTAGAGCCCACCACCTCCGCGATGCTCGTCCAGCGGGCTTGGCAGTACACCTCCGCGTCCTCAACCGCTCCGGGCACATCGAAGAACGTGTGCAGGATCTCGTCGGGGTGCGGCTGAATGCGGAGCACCTGCGCAGCGCCTGCCGCGGCGATGGAGTAGAGCGCGGGGTTGCCGGACGTGCTGAACCCGGCCGGGAGGCCCAGGCCGGGCGGAAATTCGCTGAAGTCGGTCGCGAAGCGGGCCACGTTACTCCGCGCGCAGCAGACACGTCTGCACCAACGTAGAAGCTCCGGGACTTGCCTTCAAAATCACGACGCGCTGCGCGGCGGAGAGGTTCACCACCTCGCCGTCCACCGTCAACGCCGGAACGTCTCCAGCAGCGCGGATACGATCGTACTCTGCACCCTGCTCATCGTTGAGCCCGGTAATCGCACGAATGCTGCACATAACAATCTTTCCCTTTGAAAGTTACACCTCCGCCTGCCAGCGTCGCAGCAGCTCCTCGATGCCGTGATGCGAAATCCGCTCAGGACCGCCCGCGATGCGGTACACGACCCGATCCTGTCCCACGACGACGATCGTGTCCTGGATGCGCGCCACGGTGCCAGAGATCACCCCCTGGCTGAACGCGCGCCCCTGCGAGCGGAGAAACGGCTGATCCGCGTTCCCGCTCGCGTACCAGGACTCCGTACTGGACTGGCCGAAGATCCAGAGCTGGTCGCCCGCCACCAGCAGGTTCACGATCTCGTCCGGCTCGGCCTCGGCGGATGAGAAGTCCAGCGCGTCGATGTTCACCTCGCCCGGGCGGATCCAGAAGAAACGCCGACTCGCGGCCTCCGCACAGATCACGTAGCTCGCGAGCGTCGCCAAATCCACGATACCGATGTCGTCCGGCACGGTGCTCTCGTGGAGCGCGTGGCCGCCGCCCCCCTCCAGCGTCGCGGCGGACCACGACGTGCCGGCGCCCGTCTCGCTCACCGCGATGGTGTTCCCCGCAACGCCGCCCACGCGCGCCACGACGTCGAACGCTGTTTCCAACAATCCGCGAGGCATTACACTCGGATGCTCTACCAGCACTGTACTGTAAGCTACTCCCGGCGTTCCGGTATTGCTAATAGCAGCATATAGATTCATACACGATGCGTAGAGCGTGCCGCCGAGCTTCACCCGCCAGGGCTCCGCGCCACTACCGGCCGGCGTGCCATCGTCCACGTCGCCGGCGGTGAAACGGTAGACCACGCCGTCGATCGTCACCTCGTCAGCGTCCGCGACCGCCGTCGCGGTCAGCGTAGCAGTGGCGCGGCTCTCGCCCTCGTAGTACTGCAGCGTCACGCCGTCCGAGACGAAGAGCGCCTCCCAGCCTGGGATCGCGACGCTCGTCATCACCGGGAAGCCGCCGCCCTGCACGATCCCGGTAATCTCCGTCACCACGATCCCGTCGTAGCGGAAGAGCGCGTCACCGGAGACGATGAAAAGATCACCGCCGAACACGCCCTCCTGCGAGTAGAGCTTGCGAATCGGCCCCTCTCCCACCTCCAGAAACAGCGCCGTCCCCGGGCGGGAGAGGAGCGCGACCTGCTCCGCCCCCACGGGATTCTTCTCGAAGAACCGATTTTCCATCCGGATCTCCGGCAGCTTGCCGTAGGGGCGGCTGTACGCGCCGATGCCGAGCGGGATTTGTGTCATACGACGTATCCAGTAGGGCCTACCTGCGGCGCCAGAGGTTGTAGCGAACCCCCACCAGTCATATGTGCGATATACACGTCTTCACGCGGTCGAGAACGTGGCAACTCGCGTAATAAAGCCACATCTACTCCCAGCAGACGTGCTAATTCATCATCCGTAAACGTCCAGCGGGAAAGTACGAACGGTACGTTTGGGAAATCCGGGTCATCCGGAGGATTCTGATATAAAGCCACGACGAGCGGCTTGTATTCCAGTTGCTCCTCCGCCACCGTAACTTCCGGTGCGCCGGTACGCGGGGCAATCATCCGCATCAGATCTCGCTCCGCAGCAAGTTTCGCATCTCCAGCGACGACGGCATGTGCTCCGATTGCTTGTAACGCTTCTTCAGCCGACTGAGCATGTCGTCATTGCGCGCGACGATCGTCGGATCCATCTGCACCCCGAAGCGCGGAGCCAGCCGAATCGCGAGCCCCGTCACCAGCAGGTCGTCGAACTCCGGCGGCAGCGGGACGGGGTCGTTCGCGCCCAGCACGTTCAGCCGCATCCAGTTGCCAAGATCCGCTCGGTAGAGCCACTTCCGCCCGTTCAGATCCTCCGGCGCCGCCGTGATGGAAGCGGCGTCCTCGATCCGGCGGCCGTTGCCGTTCAGAGTCACGTCGGCCAGCGAACCCACGTCCACCAGCGCCATCCGCGCGCCGTCGCTCGGCATCGCCGGGAAGTAGAGCGTGGTCGGCGCCGTGGTGAGCACCAGCAAACGCACGTTGGGCGGCGGGTAGGCCCACGGCTCCGCGCTCGTCTCCCCGGTCCCGGTGGGGGTGAGTGGGAAGCGAAGCGGCGCCACCGGGTTGTGCTCGGTGGGAGCGTACCAGTCGCGGTACTGTTCCCCCAGCTCGATCCCCAGCAGCGCCGAGATGTAGTTGTTGAGGCGCGGGATGGCCTCCACGAGTTCCTCCGCCGTGGTGGACTCACCCACGGCGATGAAGTTTCCCTCGCGGAACGCCTGAACGATGATTTCACTCACCAGGGTGGGCATACCTCAGTTCTCTTTCGACTGCTTTTCCAGCCAGTCCAGTGCCTCCTCGATGTCTCCGTCCGTCGCGTCATCTCCGATGACGATGCCCGCCTCGCGCAGCACCTTCAACCGCTCCGCACGCCCCTCATCCACCGTGATCGTCTCGTCGGACGGCGTGAACGGCGTGGCCTTGCCGCTCAGCTTGCGCGGGCCGCGGGACGGCTTCTCCGGCTCCGTCGTCGCTGCAGCAGGCGTCATCAGCTTGCGAGCCTCCGCGAGCTGCTGCTTGAGCTCCTCGTTCTCGACCCGCAGTTGCACGTTCTCCTTATGCAGTTGCTCGTTCCGAGCGAACAAAGCCCGCAGACGGTCCTGCACGGCCTCCGAACTCTCAGCCCCTGCCTTTTGCGTTGCCGGCGGGAGCTTGGACGGGTGCGAAACCCAGCCCTCCGGTACGTCCGCTTGACGGATGAACATCTGCGCCGCGCCGTTCGGACCGAACCGCCACGCGGGCCACTCCTGCAGTTCCGCCATCGTTACCCCACGCAGCCGAAAGGTGAAAAGCCCACCCGCCTCTACGGGCGGGCCTTCTGTCTCGCTGAACCCGTCAGCGGCGGCTTACACCGCCGGATCGCCGCTGTAGCGCGTCCCCAGCCGCGGATCCACGACCTTGGCCCCGTAGATCATGTCCCAGCGGTGGATGTGCCGACCAGTGGCGATGTCCGAGCCCCTCCAGTACCGAATGGAGATGCCCGTCTCCGGGTCGGTCGCGAAGCTGCTGGTGTCGCTGAGAGGCGTCTCCAGCCGCGCGGAGACCAGCTGGATCGCCTGCTTGCTCCACGCCGCGCGCGTCGGGATGACCGCGCTCGCCGGGGCGAAGAAGGTGAGAAGCGCGTCATTGGCGGGCGCGGCGCTCACCGTGGCGAAGGCCGTGTTGGTGTCCGCCTCGCCGCCCCCGGAACCGGGGACGACGATGTGCGGCCAGATCTGCAGCGTCGCCGCGCCCGCACCGTCCGCCGTCGCGTCCTCCGTCACCACGAATTGACGCAGGTACGGCAGCGTCTCGCCGCTCCGGTTGTTGATCGCGAAGACCCCGGCGATGGTAAAGATCTCGCCCTTCTTGACCGTCGCGCCGGCGCCCAGCGTGTCCACCAGCAGCGGAGACGCATCCAGATCCTTCACCGCGGCGTAGTTCACGTTCTGCGCGGCGCCCGCGATCTGCCCGGCGCCTTGCGAGCGCGTGCCCGTCGTCACGGAGCGGATGTGCTGCGTGGCGTACGCCTGGATCGAGGACATCAGCGGCACCCGCGCGCTCTCCAGCGCGGTCTTGTTCACTCCCTGAATGTTGCCGGTGAGAAGCGCGCCGCGCACCGTCTCGGCGTCGGCGTAGCTCATCACAGCGGTCAGATCCGCATCGGGGACGCTCTGTTCCATCAGCCGCGTGTGCGCGCGGAAGAACTGCTGCGGAGTGCGGAGTGGCTCACCCGGCGTGCCCACGTGAGACGCGAACGAGTGGAGCATGGTGTGGAGGTACAGGTCCACCTCGTGCGCGAGCGTGCTGGCCGCCGCGCGCACCACCGAGTTCCGCATCATCGCGTCGTAGCTCGTCACCGCCTCCAGGTCGGTAACACCGACGTGAACGTTCTTGTACCGGTTCACCGTGAGCGCGGTGCTGCCGACCGAGATCGACTGCTCGGCCAGGACGGCGCCGTCCTTGGCGATGAACTGCGGGGGCCGCTTCACGTAGATGGTGAGGCCGTTCTGGTCCGTCACCTTGTCCTTGAACTGCCCATCCACCAGCTTGCCCATCACCAGGTTGTTCTTCAGCAGCAGAAGCATGACGTTCGCATACTCCTTCGCCGCCAGAAACGCGTTTGCCATTTCAGGATGCCTTGTTTACCGACCGCTCGAACGCCAGAAAATCGTCCGACGCAGCCGTGGCCTGGAATTGGCCCCCTGCACCCCTCCCCGGCGTTACCGGCGGAGGCGCCTGGGGCGGCTTCTTGGTCACGGGCGTCGCGGCGTCGTCGCCGGTAGCGGCTGCCCGCGCAGCCGAAAACTTCGCTTCCAGCCTCCCGAAAAAGCGCGCCTGCTCCACCGGAGCTTGGCGAAACACGTTCATCGCCTCGTCCGGGTTGGAAGCGAGGTGATACGCGATGTCTTCCCCGACTTCCGACTGCACCAGCAGCACCCCGAGCGTCTCCGAAAGCGGCCAGGTACCCTCCTGCGCCCCTTTCACCACCACGTCGTCGAAATCAGGGTACCGCTCCCGACCCTGCAGCACCTGCTGCTCGAACCGGGAACGTACGGCCGCCTGCTGACGCTCCTGCGCGTCGCGCTCGCGGAACTCCGCGAATTTGCGCTCAGCCTGGTAGTCCACGACGGCCGCGATGTACGCCGGATCCAGTTCCCCGAACTCGAATTCCTCCGCCTTCGGAGGACCTTCAGCCGCGGCAGACTTCGCTGCTTCCTTCGGTGGTTCCTGCTCCACTACCACCACGCGCTCGGCGGTACGCTGAAACTCATCCAGCCGCTTCCGCAGGTCCGCTGCCTCGCGCTCCGCTTGGCGACGCGCGCGAGTGAGCTCGTCGATCCGCTCCTGCGCGGTCTGCGCCTTCTTCGGTGCGGGAACCGGCGCATCACCAGCCTCCTCCGCGCCACCCTCTTCGTTGACCGGCTCCGGTGCCAGCGCCGGCGCCGCGACGGGCGCTTCCTCTTCGATCGGCTCACCACCGGCGAACGCTTCCGTGGAGAAGCCCGCAAACGGGTCGTTCTTCTGCTCCGGTTTCTCAGGTGCAGGCGCCTGTTCAACGGGTACGAGGGTGGAGACGTCGCTCATCGGGGCTACTCCGCGCCGTTACCGGCGGATGTGTCGTGCTGGCTCGCGGCCAGAAGAACCTTCGCGTGGTCGATCATGCGGCGCTCGCGCTCCACTTCCACCTTCTCCCGAGCCACGCCAACTTCGGACAGCGTCTTTTCGGCCTGGGCGACGGTGAGCTGAGCGCGTACCTGCGCCTCCGCGATCTTCGCCTGCTTTTCCGCAACTTCGATCTGCTTCAGCGCGATATCGGCCTGCTTGTCTGCCATTTCCAACCGCAGCATCTGCTGCTGCAGCTGCTCCTGCTCCTGCGCTTGCTGGGTGTCCAGCTGCTGCTGCTGAAGCTGCTCCTCGTCCATGTCCTGTTCTGAAACCATACCCGCAGGGAGCTGAGTGCGCAAGCGTTTTGCGATTTCCGCCGCCCCGGGCCAGTCCTGCGCCTCCACGATCTTGTCCGCAGCGATGCCCATCGTAAGCGGCATCGCATTCACCATCGCCATCATCTCTTCGCGCGCCTCGACGCGGCGCGTGGTGTAGCTCGGGCCGGTGGTCACGGTCACGCTGTACTTGCCGAGCGTGATATCGACGCTACTCGGGTCGGCGTCGTCGTTCACCCGGACCAGCTGCTCGTTCGCCATGTCGGCGCCGAGCACCTTGATGGTGCGCGGAGTGTCATACACGAACGGGATCAGGTGGTTGATGACCTTCCCAGCCTCCTCGATCGCCGCATTCATGTTGTCGTCGTAGATGACCGTACCGACCTCACCTACACGCTGCCGAGCCATGATCGCGCGACCGGACACCTCGTTCGACTCCATCCCAAGGCTCGCCTCGTGGATGTTCGAAACGTCGCGGAGATCCTGTGCGGCTAGCCCCGCTTCCTGGATCAGCGCAGCCTCCATCTGTACCGGCTCAATTCGCTGTGGAGGCGTTCCTGAATTTGCGTTGTAAGTAAGCAGCGGATCTTCAGATAGGTGACTGTCGCGCCACTGCTGCTCGCGACCCTCAACCGCCGTATCCGCGGCCAGCCACTTTGCCTTGGGCGACCCCACCAGCTTCTCCGCGATGATGGAGCGCCAGTAGTTGTGCAGCCGCTGGGGGTCGCGGAGGAAGCGAACCACGCCCCAGCGGATGCGGTCGCCCTCGATCAGCAGCTCCCAGCCGGGAACGCGAAAGACCGGCACGCGCTGAACGGGAAGATCGTAGGGTCCGGCCAGGATGTCGTGGCTGGAGCAGAGGTAAAGCTGCGCGTACTTGCGCTGGACCTCGCGCACCAGCGGCTCACCGCCCGCGCCCGTCGCCACCAGGTCGAACCACTCCAGCTCATCCTGGTCCGTTACATCCTGAACGGAGCCATCCTTGAAGAGCGCGACAATTCGCTGCTTCGAGCGCATCCGCCAGAACGAGAGCACCTGCACTCCGCTCGCGGAATCTCCATAGCCGTGGCGACTTGATGTAAGGTCCGCGTTCCACTCACCTGCATCCGCCTTCGGGTAGCGGCGCTTGAACTCCTCCCGCGGAAGCGTGTCGACGACGAACACGTGCTCCGCGTCCGCGCCGGTCGGGTCTACGTTACTCCGGTCCCACACCACGGAGAGCGGGTTGGGGATGGCAGCGATCCGGATGTCCTGTTCGAAGACGTCGTCGTGCGCGTAGTCGAGGTGCACCTGGAAGTTGCCGACGCCGCCGATGATGACCTGCTGAAACGCGGTGTCGTAGGCGTGCTGCGCCCGGGAGAGCTTCTGAATTGAGCGGATTAGCCCCTCGCGGACCTCCGCCACCTTCTTGTCCCCGCCGGCGTCCGGCTGAACCTTGATCCCGGTGTCGTTCAGCCGCCGATTGCCGACCAGCTGAGCAACGAAGGCCGGCAACCGGTTGATCGTGAGCGTGGGCTTGTTCGCCGCGGCGCGGCGTTGCCGCACTCCTTGATCCCATTGCTCGCCGGCCACGAAACGAGCGTCCTCGATCGCCTCGCGGCGGTTTTGTTCGTCGGCCTCCATGTCCGCGTCGAACGTCTTGCGGACATGGGCCAGAAAATCGTGCTCAGACTCGAAATCGTCGGGATGCTTAGGCTTCTTCGCCTTCTGCGCACCCGGCTCGGCCTGCGCGTCGGCGGCGGCGCGGGCGTTGGGGCCAACGACGGAGGGTGCGGCAAGATCGATCACGCCATCCATCCGTTCGGAGAACCGGCAGGAAGCCGCTCTGAGGATTGTGGAAAGGGAAATTCAGCACGAACCGGAGCCCAACGCCGTTCTTTGAGATCATCTTTCAAGCGCTGCTCGGACTCAACAATCCGCTCCAGCTCCGCAAAAGTCAAGGCAACCGAATCCCACAGGTCCGGGCTGCGCACTCCGCGTAGACGCATGTCCTGCTTGCTCTCCAACAGGAAGTCGTTGTCGAGCAGTGGCTTGATTCGAGGCGCGGTAGCGTCCGCTTGCAGCGCGTCGTCGTTCGGCAAGCTCACCCCCTCGGGGAGCTCCAGCCAGTCCTTCGAGCGGTCCCACATCTCCGCGCGGCGGTTCTTCGGTCCCGGCACCTTCGGCAAGGCCAGCTTTGCCTGGCTCGTCGCGCCGAAGTTCACCCCGCGTACGATCGAGCGGTACGGCTCTCCCTTCGCACGCAGGAGGGTATATATCGCGTGTCCGATGCCCGCCAGATCGAGGTAGAAACGGTGCGGTTTGTGGTCATCGATCAGCTGGCGGAGCCACTCGATTGCTTCTACCGTGTCCGGCACCTGGCGATAGTCCACGAAATGTACCACCGCACCTTGCCGCTTGGCGACGGCGAAGCGGTCCTTGCCCGGGCCGCTCGGATCGCCGCCCATGATGACGGGGCCCGCCGCCACGACGCCCTTGCGCTTCCGCGCACGCAGCACCTGGATGGGGAGGATGAAGCTCCGCTTGATGTCGGCGGAGGAGAAAGCCAGGTCAGGACTGCCGGGATACTCACGGTCGAAGAGCTGGACGCTGCGCAGCTCCTCGACCTTCGCCCGCCGCCATGCCATCTGCTCCAGCGAAAGGTTGAAAAGCTGCGCGTATTCCTTCTCCGTCATGCCTGTGTCACCGGGCTCGGTCGAGAGCTCGAAGTCGTGCGGCACCTCGCGGCGGTACTCCTCCTGCCAGAACCAGGGGACAAAGATGGGGATGTAATCCCCCTCGCCGGCTATCGCCCTGTGCCAGCGCTCGTAGAACTCCCCACTCGCGCCGCTGGCCGTGGATTCCAGAATGATCTCCGTCCCCGGCCGGTCGGGAACCGCCTGGACGGAGGAACCGAAATGCTCCCCCGCGCTCTGCCAGTAGGCTACCTCCGAACCGTGGAAAAGCGTGATCGTGCCTCCGCGGCCGCCGGCCTTCTGCCCCGCTGTGGCCACCTCGTACACGGAATCCAGCCGATTGAACTCCAGCTCCTTGACGTTGGACGCGCCGACGCTCGGGCGGATCGGGTTGTGAACCTGGAACCGATCGACGAATGCGAACAGCTTATCGCTGGCGGCCTGCTCATGCGAAAGGATGTAGACTACGATGCCGCGGTACAGCGTCGCCCGATTGTAGTAACGCACGGCGACGTACGTGGAGATCCCCTGCTGCCGTGCCTTCAGCACCAGCGCGCGCACCTTGCCCGTCTTCGCTTTCTGCTCCTCCAGCCGAGCGTGGACGTAGCGCTGCGCGGTGTTGAAGCCCGGAAAGGAGACGAGCCGGCTGTCCTTGTCGCGGATCCGCAGACAGTCCTGTGCGTAGCGCTCCAGGTCGCGGCGGTATGTCGCGAGCAGCTCCAGCGTTGCCTGCTCTTTGTGCGTCGTGCTCATGACCGTGGAGCGCGCAGGATGAAGCATGCGATGTGCTGACCGATGCCGGGTCCGGGTGTCCCGTCTTCCGTCGAGCACCAACGCACATCACCCAAGTTCCGCACTTCGGAACCTGCCGCTTCGAGAAGCATCAGCAGCCATTTCTGCACCGGGTACACAAAGACGATCGTTTTGCCAGTTTTCCACTCCTCGATCGCTTTGCGCACCCACGCCGTAGGGCCCTTCTTTCGACCATTGTGAATGATGGAGCCAAACGGTGGATTAACGTAATTTACGCTTCCCCACTCACAGGTCAATCCATCGAACCCAGCAGGCAGAGGGTGGGGGCAAGGATCGAAATCGAAGTTGAATTCGGCATTCAGCTGCGCATAGAGCTCAGGCGGCGTCAACCAGTAGTGCTTATTGTCCGCGCCGTTGCCGCGGTGAAATTTATTCGCTGCCGGCGCTACTGACCCCGAACGGGCGCTGGGTGTACTCACGGGTGCAGCACACGGTAAAACGCGCGCGCCATGTCCTCCACAGCCTGTTCAAGGCCATCGCTCAGCACCTGTTGGAGCAGGCGATGAGCCGCGGAATTTTCTTCCGGACCGTGCGCATCCAGTGCGCGAGCTACAGTCCACTGATACGGTTCAACCAGCACGTGGCAAAGCTCGTGAATGAAACTGTTCTCCCGCTGCGCCGCGGGGTGGGAAAACCAGTCCGGCCCTACCATGATCAAAGCCCAGCGGTTCCTCACACTGATTTCTATCTTGAGGGTCGAGTCCAGAAAAGGCGAGTGCCGCAGTATGACAGTCTGGCACCAGGTGGGAAGAAGCACTTCCAGCGGCGCGAAGACCGGTTCCACGATCGCACGCAGGTCCGCGGGGAAGTCTCCTTCCCACTCGACGTGGCGGGCGGGGCCAAGAATGGAAAGTGCGTAATCGGAGCCGTTGACCTCAGCCATCCAGAACCTCGTAATCCGCGTCTACGGGTTCGTCGCCGTTGCTGCGTGATGTGGTGCTCGCGTCCAGGCGCAGCAGCAGGTCTTCGATCCCTTCGGACGTCTGCAGCTCGACCTCGCGGGTGATGACCTTGGGGAAGAGCTTGGTAAAGAATGCTTCCGGGTTCTTATCCGCCCAATCAGCCATCCGTTCCACGCCGCCGATCATCTCGAAAGCGAGGAGCACGGTTTCGCGGGCGTAGCGGCCGGCATGCGCGATAACCGCGCCGTCCGCGTCGCCAAACGGCGCGGGGCTGTGTCGCGGCTGGATGGAGGGAGGACGGAGGTTGAGACTCATGGGAAGGAGACTACACACTCGGTGGGGAAACGTCAAGCGGCGCGTTCCACGTGGAACGCGCCGCCAGAGCTTAGTTGTTCAATTCCCTGGGGTGAGGGTCAACGCAGCTTGTCGTCCTTCGCGTGCTGCGGCCGCGCGTAGCCCGGGTCGCCCTCGATGATGATGTTCTGGTCCGGGTCCGACGCGGGGCCGCCTTCGCCGCCGGACTTGTAGGACTGCAGCCCAGGGTCGCGCTGCTGCTCGTGTTGTTCCTTGGTGGTTGGCTCGACGGGGTCCTTCTCCGGCATGGTGTCGTTCTGGTGCGCGAAGACGGCGCCGGCGTAGCAGTGCCGTTCCGAGCCGCCGCAGTTGGCCGAGCAGTTGTCGGACGGCCCGTAGTCGGAGGCCGTGGAGCTGGGCATGGTGTCGAACGCCTGCACGGAGAGCAGTTCCAGGTCGAGCTTCAGCTTCTGCATCTCGGGAAACTCCTGTGACGAAGGGGGTTTTTAGCAGCGTAGTGCTCGGCATGGGTAATATTGCGGATTTGGTGGTGTAATCGCAAGGGTCATGAAAAATCTGGTATGTGGCGCGTCGTTCTGCATGCAAAGCAACCCGCCGCGCGCCACGAACCCACCCCCGGGGGGTGCGCCGCGCCGGGCCGGTCCGAAACGCCGGCGGCTGAGCTCGCTGCCACCAGGCACGTTGCTAGCCTGGACTATACACACAGCGTGTATAAGGTTTGCACGTACGACGCCCTTGCGAGACTATACAAATGAGAGTAAGCTACACGCAGGTTCGAGAGCACAGCACACCTGCGTACGAAGCAACGACGATGCGTGAGATTCCGGAAACGATCGAGGTGCGCGGCAAGACCTTCTACCTATTCGAAACCTACACGTACAAGAACGTTGCGGAGAAGGTAGAGGTTTCGCTCCGCAGGGCGCTCTACCAGACGCGCATCGAAGCGCGCCGTGGCGCGAACGCGGTTATACACCCTGCCGCGCGCGAACAAGTAAGCCCCCTCTCACACCGGAGTTACAACCATGCAGCTCAGCACCTATGAAGTAGACGCGGAGTTCTCGCGAAACACCGGTATCCCGGTCGGCGTGCGCTTCACGTTCTGTGACAAATGCGCCAGGGACGCCGAAATGATGCGAGTAGGTCCGGCGGCCGGCAAGTGCGAGATGTGCGGCAAGTCCAGCCCTCTGAACTGAAAGGATACACGATGCCCAAGATCCCCGAACGTCAAAACGACGAAGTAGCTGCGCGCCGCGCTTTAACGCGCGGCCACGGGTACACCTCGAAAGACGCGGCCATGCAGGCAGCGCGCGGCTGGCTGCTGGACGGATGGGCCGTGCGCATCGTGTGCGCGGTGGACGGGACGTTCACGCTCGAAGCATGGGAGATATGACGATGCTCAATCACTTTGCTGACCGCCACGCCGGCGAGGTGTACGACCTGAACGGTGCACCTGTAGTTCTCATTCACCAGCACGCCGCGTCCTGGGGCCAGACGTGGATAGTTCGCTACCTGGACGACGAGCCGGGGCGCACCTTCGCAATCGAGCCGGGCTATCTGGACAAGCTAGGGATGGGAACTGCTGGGCCACCACGTACGCGGCAGCGCGTACATCCCTGTGACAGAGTGATGGAGCTCCCACATCCTGGACGCGCCGCCGCGCAGCTCCGCGCGCGGCGAGAGCGCCGCGGCGGCGGGCTACGGTCTCAGTCGCGACGTAAATCCGCACGGCGAGGGGACGGAGCTCTGGCGCTCGTGGAACGCCGGGTGGCGGGAGAACGCGGAAACCAACAACGGAGGGTGAGAAGATGAAGAAGAATCCGCTCGACGGCTCCAGGCACTGCGCGCGTAGTGATGCGTGCATCTTGGCGTACGGTCACGGTGGACGCTGCGTCGTGGAGGTGCTCGGGATCGAGGAGGGGAATCCGGCGTACGACGCACAAGGATGCCCGGAGGCGAACGGCTTATAATCCGTCGATCGTAGCTGCGCCGCGCCGAATACGGGAGGGAGAAGATTATAGAACGTATTAATTATTATCACCATGTTCTACTCCCTTTTAGCGTTAGGAAAATAGAAAGTATTAATATAATATAGGGTATAAAGAGTATATAAGATGAAACGGGTGCAAACCCAACATTTTGGTACGACAACGTAGTATCTATACACCACACGCGCAGGGTACGCGAATCATTAGAGAAAGATTAACAAAGTTGTGGTGATTATACACAACTAAGTGCAGATAATCACAGACCCTTGACAGCGCCACTCGCAATCCTTACTGTACACACGTAGTGCACTCTCACCTCCAACAGGATAAAGCGACAAGGGCACATTTCTACGGCGCTTTGCAGGGCGCGCGCGGCAAAGTGACCCGGCTGGGTAGTAAGCCGGTCCGGGCTGCGCACCACGGCGGCGAGCTGGGAAGGAGCTGTGGAGGTGTATCTCTACCGCGACGAGGCGACGGGCAAGGACATGGCGCGCGTCAGCTTGAGACCGTGGCAAGGCGGCCGCGGAACGTCACGCGTACTGTACGACGGGCCAGTAAGCGGAAAGTGAACGAGCGGCGCCACTCTCACCTCCACCAGGATAGAACGATGCGTTACGCAGAAGCCGAAGCGCTCGCCGCTGAGAACGCAAATCGCACCGGCGGCCCTTACTACGTAATTTGCAAGGCTATCCCCACCGCGCCCGCCGGGTCCGAATACGAAGCCTGCGCTCCCGGCAAGGCATGGGGGTGGGCCCAGCGCGATGGCTGGCACCTCGCAGCTGAGATCCTTCCCACCGTGGCCGTGCGTGCAGCCTTGATCGTCAATACCCCTTCCACCGGAGCCTGACCCATGCCCACGACCACCAAGCAGCACGAAGCCGCCGCCCGCAGCGCCTGGAGCGCACTCCTCTACGTCGGAGAGTGCTGGGACTGGACCGCTCCCCGCCTGCTGCGCGAGGCGGAGAAGAGCGAAGCACGTCTGGCGCGCGAACTGAGCGCCTCGTTTACGAAGCCGGAACAGCTCGCCGCGCTGTGCAACACCGCGCTTGACGATTATGCGCTGACAGATCTGTATCATCTTCGCCCGGGACATCAGCAGGTCGCGATCGTGGCGGCCGCGATGCGCGAGCGCCGCTCGGACGCCTTCGCCGCGTGGGAGCGCGAGCACGGCGACAAGGTCCGCGCGGCGCGTGCTGCGTTCAACGGCTGGAGTGAAGCTGCTGGCCCAACCCCCTGAGAGGAGCACCTTCCCATGCAGATCCTTACCAGCACCCGCCTCGAAGCTGTGCCGGACGGCAGCGACGCTGCGCTGGCGGCTCCCAACTTCACGGCGAAGCTCTCCGTGCCCGGCGGCCGGCCCGGAGACTCGGAGAGGCTGGCTGCCGCCCTCGCCGCCAGCTCCAACACCCTCTCCGTCCGTCGCGCTGCGGACCGCGAACAGATGGCCGCCGAGCTCGTTACCTTGATCCGCTCGCTTCCGCACGGCGCAACCTGCACCGAGGAGCTGCGCGGCCCACGCGAGCTCGTGGTTCGGATCGACACGCCGTGCGGCGCGCTCGCCTGCGTGGACTTCGACGGCGCCACCGTCCAGCCTGACCTATGGGTGGTGACATGGAACACGCGCAAGCGCATGGCGTCGTCGATGGGCGCGGTGAACCCACACCACGGAGCCAAGCTCACCCGCGTCTTCTACTCCTTTCCCGCGCTGCTGGGCGGGTTGGCGCATGATATCGCGCTCTTCGCGGATGGAAGCGCGTATGCCTCGCCCGAAGCGACGAGCGCTTACCTACGCGCGGCACCGCCGCCCTATCCCCTGGGCTGAACCCATGAGGTAAGCTGATTGGTGCTCTCTCCCCGGAAGAGCGCGATGCCGTGCTCCGCTGCTGGATGGCCTGCGACTGCTACGTAGACGGCGCGGGGAACTACCGCTTGTACGCCACGCGGAAGGTGGCGCCATGGAACAAGGCGGCGAAACGCACTTGGCCGAACAGCGGGTACCTGCACGCCGAAGCGATGCAGAAAAGCATTCCTACCTGCACCTGCTTTCGACATCTGCACCGCGCTGCCGCGCACGGCGAGAGCTGCGCGCATTACCAGCCTACCTGAAGAGAAGGAGAAGGCCATGCCTAACGACGTGTTCCGCGAAGCGGAGGAGCAGCGTGAAGTACGTGACTGCGCCGCCCTGCTGGAGGAGGAGACCGCCGCTCTGCGCGTCCGCGTGGCGGAGCTGGAGGAGACGGTGCGCATCGGCCAACAGGAAAAGGATGAGATGACCGTTAAGATGCAGCGACTGGAAAACACCCTGCACGAAATCAAAGGCGCCGTGCGCAGCCTGTCATCATTGGTGCAGCCTTCCCTGTGAATGAGAGTTCCCTTGCGCCAAGCTGCACCGGAAGCGTATAGTTCCGGTCCACCCCTGAACGAGCAGGCTTAGGAATGAACGATCTCGCGCGCCGCATCGAGGCTGCTTACATGCGGCGGACCGGATCCACGACGCCCTACGGCGCGCGCGCCTGGTTCGCGCGCCAGGCGAGGGTGCGCCCGTACTCCGTTTCTCGCTGGCTCGCCGGCGCGCCGATATCCGGCCCGCCGCTGGCCGTGCTGGAGCTGCTGGAGGGCGAGCCTTCACACGCAGATACGGAGGGTTGACGCTGTGGAAATCGAGGTGCGCTGGACGCGATTTGCCGAGACGGCGGATACCTACGGTGGATGGCGATTGCAGCTGCCGGATGGGCGCGTGCTTTGGCTTTACGATGATGGTTCCTGTGAGGTGGAGCAGGCACGATGACCCCCCTTCAGACCGCCGTGGAAGCTGCCGTGCGCGAGCTAGTGGTCGAGCTGGGCCCGCTGGACCCCGCCGCGGCGCACGCCGCGCTCTGGCCCTACGTGAGGGCCGCCGTGGCGCCCTACGCGCCCCGTGCCGCTCAAGCGTCGGTCTCCACGCCCCGCGACCGGCGCGTGCGCCGCTGGCAATACACTGTCCGCTTCTGGGACTCCGCCGGCGAGCTCGTGGCGGAGACGGACCCTGAGCAGATGGAGGGGACGGGCGCCGTGCCCAGCATCATCGCGGCGTTGGCGGAGGAGCTGCACGGCTTCGTCCCGGCGGAGCTGCATCCGGAGGTGACGAAGGCGCGGCTGCCGCAGCTCCGGAACAACCTGGGGCGGGGCCCACGCGCTGCGCTCCGCATCCCCTACGCGGACGGCAGCGGCGCGCCGCACGTCTGCCAGATGGACATTCACCGGCTGGAGGGGTGATGTGCGGCCTTGATCACTTCGACGCCACCGATCGTCCGCAGGTGGTGGAGATGATTCGACAGGTGGAGGCAGGTTTGATGCAGCCGCAAACTTTGCGTAGCCTGTTGGCGGAATCACGCCTGCGTCACCGGCAAGCCCGTCGTGAAGTAGCACGAGGGGCAGAGTGGGCGATGACGTATTGGCGAACGCTAGATATGGCGCACCGTAAGATTCGGGGTATCTGCGCGGTGCTGCGCGCGACACGATGACCCCCACCCCCCGCCAGCTCGCCGCCGCGGATCTCGCGCGCTCTGGCATCCCGCCCTCCGCGGCGTCCTACGCGGGGCTGGGCGTGGTGCCGGACGCGCGCGCCCTGCACCCGGACTACGCGCCTGCGCCGGCGCTGGTGATTCCGTATCTGGACCCCTGGACCGGCGAGGCAGTGCACTACGTGAACGGCGCGGGGCCGAAGCCGTTCGCCCGCGTGCGCTACTTGGACGCCGCCCCTCAGCTCTTCAGCGTAAACCCGTTCAAGCCGGCCAAGGTGCAGCGCTACGCGCAACCGGGGGGCTCGGGGGTGCATGCCTACTTCCCGCCCGCGCGCGGGCTGTCCTGGGCCGACGTCGCGGGTGACGCGGGGCATCCGCTCTTGATCGTGGAGGGGGAGAAGAAGGCGTTGGCC
>Ga0272482_10000256_pt1 | contig 17104 bp, 11 predicted proteins | sample RVTome_8_FD_192427 | JGI IMG/M metagenome (GOLD analysis project Ga0272482, IMG submission 192427) | Soil microbial communities from uranium-contaminated site in the Upper Colorado River Basin, Wyoming, United States - RVT160D0 (version 2) ...
CAGGGCTACGCGAACGAGCTGAAGAACAACGTCATCCCGTTCGTCGAGCAAAACTACAACGTCTCCAAGCGCTCCCAGGACCGAGCCTTCGGCGGCTTCTCCGCCGGCGGCAGCCGCGCCTTCACCGTCATGTACGACAACACCGACCTCTTCGGCTACCACGCCGCGTGGAGCTGGGGCGGGCCGGCGGCGAACCAGGCCCAGATCGACCGCCTGAAGGCGGTACCCGGCGGAATCCACATCGGCACCGGGCTGCAGGACCGCCTGGGCAACATCGCCCAGAACTCGCTGGCGCGGGTCGCCGCCCTGAAGGCAGCCGGCGTCGACATCAAGGAGTTCAACGTCAACGGCGTCCACACCTGGGACGTCTGGCGACAGATGCTGAACTACTACCTGCGCAACGTGGCCTTCCGCACCACGAACACGAGCCTCGACATCGTCACCGCGCCGGTCGGGCAGTCGCAGAACGTCAAGCTCACCGCGACCGCCCGAGTCGGCACCGTGACCAACGGTGTCGCCTTCCCTTCCGGCAAGGTCGACTTCTACGCCGGGGACAACCTCCTCGGCTCCGCCAAAGTCCAGAACGGCATCGCCAGCATCAGCAAGAGCTTCCACCGCGGCGTGCTCGACGACGGCCCGATCGTCGCCAGGTACCAAGGTGACAAGCTCCTGAACAGTTCACAGAGCGCACCGGTGAACGCCGTCTAGCTCAGCCTCACCAACCCTCCGGATCAGCCGGCGGCGACACGGCCCCCAACCCGTGTCGCCGCCGGCCATCATTCTTCGCTTTCGTGGTGAGGGTCATGCTCGCCCGTGCTTTAGGCAGATTATTTGCCCGCGTTCGTGTCAGTGACGGGCCGTATGCTCCCGCGGGCCGCCGGGTTCGCGGGGGTCGGCGTTACCCCTTTTGCCTCCGGCGGGAGCGCTCCGGACCATCAGGATGGGTGTTAGGTGCTCCCTTTGTGCGCGCAGCTCGACAGCTTCCGCGACAGCTAGCCACGGTCGCTCTCTGGGCGTGAAACGGTCGTGGCGAACGGAGTGACACTGTGGACAGACCCACGAACTTCGAGCCCTGAAGGCGATCTAGGGACTTTTCGGAGTCGAGGTTGCGAGTCTGTCCACAGTATTGCTTCCGCTGACCCCCAACCCCGTGTGCCATCCTGATGGTCCGGAGCGCTCCCGCCGGAGGCAAAGGGGTAAGGCCGACCCCCGCGGACCCGCCGGCCCGCGGGAGCAAACGGCCCGCCACTGACACGAACGCGGGCAAAAAGAATGGGCTTAAAGAACAGCGGCCGTGACCCCACCCCGAAAGCTCTCTAGATCTAGAACGTTTAGGGTCGATATGGCGGGCTAAACGTCCTAGATCTCGTACTTCTCCGCTTCGACGTGCCCGGGCCGCGACGCCCACCAGCTCGACCCCCGGTCGGGTGTCCGTTTCGGACCGTGTGCTGCCGCGGGCACTGCTGCGGTCGACCGTAATTCAGTGGAAGAGACACTGTGGACAGACCCGCGAACCTCGACCCTGGAAGCTCTCTAGCCTGGCCCAGGCGTCCGTCGCGGCCGTGATCGTGGTGGCTTGCCTGGCGACCTGTGCTCACGGCGGTGCGGTGGCACCCCTGTCGCGAGGTGCCACCGCACGCTGTGGTGGGGGTCGGGAGGGTATCAGAGGATGTCGACGCCGGGGCTGGCCGACGTGTTGTACAGCTTGTCGCCCCCGTAGCGGGCGACCAGGGGGCCGTCGTCGAGCACGCCGCGGTGGAAGCTCTTGCTGATGCTGGCGATGCCGTTCTGGACCTTGGCGGAGCCGAGGAGGTTGTCCCCGGCGTAGAAGTCGACCTTGCCGGACGGGCTCGGGCCTCCGTTGGTGACGGTGGTGACCCGGGCGGTCGCGGTGAGCTTGACGTTCTGGGACTGCCCGACCGGCGCGGTCTGGAACTCCACCGCCGTGTCGGTCGTCCGGAAGGCCACGTTGCGCAGGTAGTAGTTCAGCATCGGACGCCATACGTGCCACGTGTGCATGCCGTCGATGTAGTACTCCGAAAGCTCCACGCCGGCGGCCCGCAACGCTTCGGCTCGCGTGTGCAGGCTCTGGGCGCTGGTGCCGTCCTGCCGGCCGGTGCCGAAGAGGATGCCACCGGGGGCGGTCTTCAGGCGGTCGATCTGGGCCTGGCTCGCGGCCGGCCCGCCGATGCTCCAGGCGGCGTGGTAGGCGAAGAGGTCGGTGTTGTCGTACATGATCGTGAAGGCGCGGCTGCCGCCGGCGGAGAAGCCGCCGAAGGCTCGGTCCTGGGAGCGCTTGGAGACGTTGTAGTTTTGCTCGACGAACGGGATGACGTTGTTCTTCAGCTCGTTCGCGTAGCCCTGGTTGCCGCCGGGCAGGCCGTTGAAGTCGGTGGAGACCAGCACCATCGGCTGCACGGCCTTGTCGGCGATCGCGTTCTCGAGGATGTTGTGGGCAACGCCCTGCATCATCCAAGCCGTCGAATGGTCACCCGCACCGTGGCTGATGTACAGCGTCGGGTAGGGCGTGGCGCGGTTGGGGTCGTAGCCCCAGGGGGTGTAGACCACGATGTCGTGCACGCCGACCGGGTTGGTCGACAGTGGCGAGGTGTACCGGCGGGACTCAAGCTTGCCCGTCTTGTTGGGTTTGGGCGGCGCCTGGTAGCCGTTGTCGTAGGTGGGGAAGGTGTCGCTTCCGGGCACGTAGATCGTGCTGCGCACGGCGCCGGGCGCGCCCGGGTACTGCGGCTGGATCTGCCACGGGTTGGCGGGGTCGTCATAGAGCGTGCAGCCGGTCGCCTCGTCGTTGGTGCAGTCGTGGGTGAAGGCGTACCGGAAGGTGCCGCCCGGCAGCGGGACGGTGATGGCCCACACGCCGTCCGCGCCGCGCTTCATGGGCAGGATGTGCCAGGGGGTCGCCGCGGTGTCGCCCGGCTGCCACTCGGACGGCGGGTGGTTGTCCGCGACGTTGGTGGGGTTGGCGAAGAACCAGTCGCCGTAGATGTGCACGGCGTTGACGCCCTCCGGCGCCTGGTACCGGAAGCTGACCATGTAGCCGGTCGGTGGGGCGTCGGTCTTGATGACCTTCGGGCCCAGCGGGGCCAGGGGCGCCGCTGATGCCGGCGCTGTGAGCGCGCCTGCCGCCAGCGTCCCGGCGACCATCAGGCTGGCGAGGACCGTCGTCGTCAACCTTCTTCGCAGGTGCGATCTCGGTGAGCGATGGGGATGTGCCACGGGCATATGCCTCTCCCTACATCGGATGAATGCGATCAGACCGGACGCGAGGGCCTGATCAACAAGAGTGGTGCAACGATAGTGTCGCTATGTGCAACGCTGTCAAGACCCAATTGCACATCACATTAGAGTCGTTGCACCATGCGCAATCTGGAGAAACCACGAAAGCGGCGTCAGCCCCCGGGGGCCAACGCCGCTAAGCCGACAAATGCCGCCGCCTCAGGCGACGGGCTGCTCGGTCGAGACCGGAGGTGTGTAACCGATCTCCTGCGAGATCTGAGCCGCCGTCTCCAGCACGAGCGGCAGGCTCTCCATCAGCTTGCCGAGGGTCGCGATGACTTCGATGGCCGTGATGGACAAGGCGGCGATGACCTGCCCTCGCGAGTCTCTGACCGGCGCCCCGACACACATGACGTACGTGTCGTGCTCGCCGTTGTCGACGGCCCAGCCGCGCTCCTTGACCAAGGCAAGCTCCGCCTCGAACGTCTCGCGGTCGGCCAGTGTCGTGGGGGTGTACCGCTCGAAGACGACATGCGACAGCAGCCGGTCCCGCTCCTCCCGCGGCAGGTGCGCGAGGATCACCTTGCCGACGGCACTGGCGTAGATCGAGACCGCTCGCCCGATCCGAGACGGCAGCTTCACCGCGTCGAACGCGGGGCTGTCGACCTTGTCGATGTAGATGATCTCGTCGCCGGTCAGCTGGGCAAGGTGCACCGTGTGCCCGGTCTGGCGCTGCAGCTGGCGCAGGTGGGTAGCGGCGAACTGGCGCAGGTCGATCGAGCCGAGCGCGAGCTCGGCGAGCTCAATGAGCCCGCTACCCAGCACGTACGTACCCGCGCCGGTCTTTCGCACGAACCGCGCGCCTTCGAGCGTCTGTAGGATCCTCAACGCCGTCGACTTGTGGACTCCGAGCACCTCGGCGGCCTCGGTGAGCGTCAGCGGGTGCTCCGCCGATCGGCGGATGAGGTTGATCGCCCGTTGGATCGATTGCGCCACTTCTTACCTCCCCAGAGGGTTGCACTATATGCAATGTAGTACATGCGATGCGCAATCGCTACTTGACACCGTTGCATATCTTCCTACGATCGTTGCACGGACGTAAACGAGGGCCCCGGACCTGCGAACTCTTGCATGGGAGCAACGATGAGACAGCAACGCGTTCGCCGTGGCACGGTCACGGCGACCAGCATCATCGGCATTGCGGCGATACTTTTGACCGGCTGCTCCGGCGGCGACGACGGCGGGTCCGAGGGTGGCGTGAAGAACCTGACCTTCGCCGCCTCGACCTTCGGTGACCCAGGACGCGGTCCGCTGCTGACGCAGTGGCTCGACGCCTTCAACTCCAGCCAGAGCGAGGTGCGTGTCACCTCGGCGGCGGTGCCCTACCCGACCTTCGGCCAGACCGTCCTGACCCAGATGGGCAGCGGGCAGGGGCCGGACCTGATCCGTTTCGACATGCCCGAGTTTGAGTCGGCCTCGGACGCCGGCCTGATCGCGCCGCTCGACGACCTCGTCGACATCAGCAAGTACACCCTGCTCAAGCAGCCGGACCAGTTCATGGTCCACGACGGCGTCCGGCACGGCGTCATCTTCGAGGCGTCCAACTACGCGATGTACTACAACGCCGACCTGATCAAGACCCCGCCGAAGACCTACGACGAGTTCCTCAACACGGCGAAGTCGCTGACCAAGGGCGACGTCTTCGGCCTGGCCTTCCGCCAGACCGAGGCCGAGGAAGCGGGCGTGTGGCAGGACATCTTCAACTACGTCTACGGCTTCGGCGGCGCCTGGTCCGACGGCAAGACCCTGACCATCAACTCCCCCAAGAACCTCGAGGGCCTGCAGAAGTACAAGGACCTCTTTGACGCCAAGGTCATCCCCCGGGGCGCCGACGCGGCGACGTTCCGCCGGATGTTCGCCGAGGGCAAGGTCGGGATGGAGCTGAACAACGGCGGCTACGTGGCCGCCACCCGCGGCCAGAACCCGAACCTCAACTTCAGCGTGGCGCCGATTCCCTTCCCGGTCCGCAGCCAGGGCGCCATCCTCGCGCCGATCGTGATCAACGAGAACAGCTCCAACAAGGAAGCGGCGGCGACCTTCATCAAGTGGGCGTTGGACCCCGCGAACCAGGTCAAGCTCCAGGAGATCCTCGGCGCCAGCAGCGTCGCGACCGTCACTGAGCGCAGCCCCGAGAAGCTCAAGCAGACGCCGTTCCTGACAGTCTTCGACGAGCTCACCGAGTCCAGCCTGCCGCAGATCGTGCTGGGCTTCGAAGCCAAGACGCCGGACATCCGCAAGGTCGTGGTGCAGAACGTGATCGCGTCCCTGCAAGGCAAGGTCGACCTCAAGACCGCGCTGGACCAGGCACAACAGCAGGCCACCGAACTGGTCCGCTGACCTGGCGACGTCGCCGGCGCGACACCCTGTCGCGCCGGCGACGTCCTACCTGACGAAGGATCGACCCGATGACCGTGCTGGAGCAGACCAAAGCGCCTGTGCCGCGACCGGCGAACCGGCGACGACCCAGTCCGCTGGGAAGCAAATGGACGCCCTACCTCTTCTTGGCGCCCGCCGCCCTCTTCATCCTCGTATTTCAAGCGGTTCCGCTCGCGCAGGAGATCTACCTGAGCTTCACGCGGACGACGCTGCTCAACCCGACCCGCAGCACCTGGGTCGGGTTCGACAACTACGTACGGATCTTCAGCGACGAGACCTTCCACAAGACCCTGCTGACCACCTTCATCTACGTCGTCGCCTGCGTCGTCGGCGCTGTCGGCTCCGGACTGGTCATCGCGCTCCTACTCAACAGCGGTTTCCGCGGCCGAGGCGTCGCTCGCGCGCTGATCACGGTGCCGTGGGCCGCGCCCGGGATCGCGGTCGCGCTGATCGCGACGTGGATGCTCAACTCCCAGTACGGCATCGTGAACCGGTTTCTGAACGCGATCGGGCTGGGCGTGCCAGGTGGTTCCATCCTCGACAGCCCGCGGTACGCGCTGCCGGCCATCCTGGTGACGACCATCTGGCAGCTGTTCCCGTTCACCTCCGTCGTGCTGCTGTCCGCGCTGCAGGCGGTCCCCCAGGATCTGACCGAGGCCGCCAAGGTCGACGGCGCCGGTCGATGGTGGACCTTCCGGGCCGTCACCTGGCAGGTCATCAAACCCGCCGTGGGGCTCCTCGCCCTGCTCATGACCATCTGGTCGCTGCGGAGGTTCGAGCTCATCTGGCTCATGACCAAAGGCGGGCCGGTCGGCGCGACCGAGACCCTCGTCATCGACCTCTACAGCCAGGCGTTCGACTCCAAGGAGCTCGGCAGGGCGGCGGCGATCGGCATGGTCGGCGTCATCATCTCGTTCATCGTCATCACCGGCAGCCGGCTCGTCGCCCGCGCCGCCGAGAAGGGGGACGTGTGATGCGGGGGCTCCGGATCGGTCTCACCGCGCGCATCCTCGCCGTCCTGGTCGTACTCGGGCTTGCCGTCTTCCCGCTGTACTGGATGGTCGTCACGGCGCTGACCAGCAACGCGGACCTGTTCGGCGAAGACGCTCAACTCCTGCCGGACTTCTCGGAGTTCGGGGTCTTCGTCGACGCGCTGGCCGAAGGCAAGGCGGGCGGTTGGCTGCTCAACAGCCTGCTGATCGCGGTCGGCACGACCATCCTCTCGGTCGGCCTCGGCATCCCCTTGGGCTACGCGCTGTCGCGGTTCTCGTTTCGCGGCAAGGCCGTGATGACGCTCGTGCTGCTGTTCACCCAGATGCTGCCCGAGGCGCTCATGGTCGTGCCGCTGTTCTCCCTGTTCCGCCGGTTCGAGCTGCTGGACTCGCTGATCGGTCTGGTGCTGGTCAACTCCGCCTTCGTGCTGCCGATCGTCGCGCTCATCCTCAAAGGCGCGATCGATGGCATACCCCGCGAGCTGGAGGAGGCGGCCCGGGTCGACGGGGCACGGCCGTTCAAGGTCCTGACTCGGGTCAACGTGCCGCTGATCGCCCCTTCGATCGCGGCCACCGCCGTCATCGCGTTCTTCCACGCCTGGAACGAGTACGTGTTCGCCGTAACGTTCATCTTCACTCCGAGCAAGCAGCCGGCTTCGGTCGGCATCGCCAACTTCATCGGCGAACTGGGCACGCCGATCCAGACGATCATGGCGGTGGCGTTCATGTTCACGCTGCCGGCTGTCGCCTTCTACCTGTTCGCGCAGAAGTACGTCGTAGCCGGAATGACCGCCGGCGCCGTGAAGGGGTGAGTCGTGCCATGAAAATCACGTCCGTCGACACGTTCGTGATCGATTTCTATCGCACGAATCTGGTGATCCTGCGGGTCGAGACCGACGAGGGCATCACCGGGCTCGGTGAGGCCACATTGGAGGGTAAGGAAAGGGCCGTTCAGGGAGCGATCGCCGAGCTGGCCGAGGCGGTGGTGGGGCTCGACCCCACCCGCATCGCCGGCACCCTCTACGAGCTGGCGCGGGACTGGTACTGGCGGGGCGGCCCCGTCATCATGACCGCGCTGAGCGCGCTGGAGATGGCGCTGTGGGACATCTCCGCCCGAGAGCTCGGCGTGCCGGTCTCCCGGCTGCTCGGCGGTGCCACCCGCGACCGGGTCCGCGCCTACGCCAACGGCTGGTTCTCTGGCGCTGTCACCCCGGAGGACTACGCGGCCGCGGCCCGGAAGACCGTCGAGAGCGGCTTTCGCGGCCTCAAGTGGGATCCCTTCGAAAACTACGACCTCACGATCACCTCGCGCCAGCTGGATCGGACGCTCGCTCAGCTCGACGCGGTCCGCGGCGCGGTCGGGGGTGACGTCGAGCTGTTCGTCGAGGGCCATGGACGGTTCGACGTCCGCAACGCGACCAAGATCGCGAGGGAGATCGCGCAGTTCGACCCGGTGTGGTTCGAGGAACCGTGCCCACCGGACAACCTCGACGCCCTCGTCGACATCCGGCGTGCCTCCCCGGTGCCCATCGCCGCCGGCGAAAGATGGTTCGGGCGTCAGGGCTTCGCACCGGCGTTGGCCCGCGCGGCGGTCGACTTCGTCCAGCCGGACGTCACCCACGCCGGTGGCATCGCCGAGCTGGCCTTCATCTCGACGCTCGCCGCGACCAGCTACGTCGGCTTCGCGCCGCACAACCCGAGTGGACCGCTGAGTACCGCCGCGACCCTCCAGCTCGGCGCGACGCTGCCCAACTTCCACTACCTGGAGATCATGGCGACCGACGTCCCGTGGCGGCCGGAGATCACCAACGAGCGGCTCGTGCTCACCGGGGACGGCGACGTGCTCATCCCGCAAGGCGCCGGCCTGGGCATCGAGCTGGACCTCGAAGCGATCGCCCGGTATCCCTTCACCCCCCACCCCATGCGGATGTTCCAGGACGCGGTCTTCGACATCCGCCCCCGCGACGAGCGTTCCTTCTTCAATCTGGGAGCCAGTTCATGACCCTGGCGTCGCCCGAAGCGTCTGCCGAGGCCAACTGGTTCGGTACCGCCGCCGAGGCGTTGCCCGACGACGCCCCGGCCAGTGTCCTCATCGGACGGATCTGGGATCCCGGCGCGGAAGGGCCATCGCCGATACTCGTCCGGGACGGCGATGTCCTCGATGTCAGCGCGCGGTTCGCCACCGTCCGCGACCTTTGCGAGCTACCAGACCCCGCGTCGACGGTCGCCGAGCTGGAAGGCCGCTACGTAGGCACCTTCGAGGAGATACTCGCCAACACCGGCGCACCGCTGCGCGATCGCACCCGCCCGTGGCTGCTGACCCCCGTCGACCTCCAAGCGCTCAAGGCCGCCGGCGTGACTTTCGCCGTGTCGATGATCGAGCGCGTCATCGAAGAGCGTGCCCGCGGCGACCTGGCGCTGGCGGCGAAGTTTCGCAACCGGATGCTCGCCGACGTCGGCGCCGACCTCAACGATCTCTCACCAGGATCGGAGGAAGCGGCGCGGCTGAAGGCTCTCCTCGTCGAGGAAGGGGTCTGGAGCCAGTACCTGGAGGTGGGTATCGGTCCAGACGCCGAGATCTTCACCAAGGGACAGATCCTCTCCGCCGTCGGCACCGCCGTGCCCGTCGGAGTGCTCGCCGCCTCGACGTGGAACAACCCTGAGCCCGAGGTGGCGCTCATCGTGCAATCCAGCGGCCGGATCGTCGGAGCCACCCTCGGCAACGACGTCAACCTCCGGGACGTCGAAGGTCGATCCGCCTTGTTGCTGCCCAAAGCCAAGGACAACAACGCCTCCTGCGCGCTCGGCCCGCTCATCCGGCTCTTCGACGACACGTTCGACCTCGAACGCGTACGCGGGCTGGAGGTAGGGCTCGAAATCCGCGGCGACGACGGCTTCCAGCTGCACGCCGTCTCGGAGATGACCCGCATCTCGCGCGACCCTGACGCCCTGGTCCGCCAGCTGATCGGCGCCCACCACCACTACCCCGATGGCGCGGTCCTGATGCTCGGCACCATGTTCGCTCCCATCCAGGATCGGGACCGGCCCGGCGAGGGCTTCACCCACAAGGTCGACGATGTCGTCCGGATCAGCTCACCGGCACTGGGCACGCTGGTCAACCGGGTCCGCCATGCCGAGGACTGCGAGCCCTGGGACTTCGGCGTCCGAGCCCTCATGGGCAATCTCGTCAAAAGGGGTCTGTTGTGAACGTGGTGACCACGGTCGATCCACGAGACGGTCGACGCCGGGACACCGAGCTGACCGAGACCGGGGACGGGCGGCTGGCGTCGATCGTCGCGCTGGCCGCGCAGTCAGCGGCGTGGCTGGACGCGCTCGGCCGATCCGGTCGAGCCGACCTGCTCCACGCGATCGCTGACGCCATCGAGTCCAGCCGCGCCGACCTCGCCGCGGTGGCCGAATCGGAGACCGGTCTCAGCCGCTCGCGTCTCGACGTCGAGCTGACCCGGACCGCCCTGCAGTTCCGGATGTTCGCCGACGTGCTCCGCGACGGCGGCTACCTCGAGGCCGCCATAGACCACGCCGCGCAGACGGCGATCGGCCCGGCCCCGGACGTGCGCCGGATGCTCGTCCCGATCGGCCCGGTCGCCGTGTTCGGCGCGAGCAACTTCCCATTCGCCTTCTCCGTCCCGGGTGGCGACACCGCCTCCGCACTCGCCGCCGGCTGCCCCGTGGTCGTCAAGGCCCATCCATCTCACCCCTTGACGTCGCAGGCCGCCGCGGCCGCGATCGCGACCGCCGTCCGTGCCGCCGGTGGGCCCGAGGAAGTGGTGGCGATCGTGCATGGGCAGCGGGCCGGGCTCGCGCTGGTGCGCCACCGGCTCGTGCGGGCCGCCGCGCTGACCGGCTCCATCGGCGCGGCCCGAGCCATCCAGGCCGCGATCGACGAACGCGACGACCCCATCCCCTTCTACGCCGAGCTCAGCAGCACCAACCCCATCGTCATACTGCCGGCGGCCGCCGCCGCGACGGACCAGATCGCCGACGGTCTCTTCAGCTCCTTCACCGGATCCGGCGGGCAGCTGTGCACCAAGCCTGGCCTGGCGTTCATACCGTCCGGCCCCGCCGGCGACAGGCTGGCCGAGGCACTGCGGCAACGGGTCGTCGCGGCCGACGGCGTGGTGCTGCTCAACGAGCGCATCCGCGACGCCTTCAACGACGGGCGGGCAGCCCTCGAACGCGCCGGCGCCCGTTTGCTGGCCCGCCCTGAGCCCGGCTCCACCACTGGTTTCAGCGTCGTGCCTACGCTGCTCGAGGTCGACGTGTCCGGCCTGACCGCGGAACTGGCCGAGGAGTGCTTCGGGCCACTCATGATCATCGTCCGCTACGACGGCGCCTCCGACCTCGTCCCGGCGGTCGCGGCGGTCCCGCCGTCCCTGACCGGCTCGATCCACGCCACCGACCAGGACGACCGCGCGACCGTGCGGCGCCTGGCCGACACCTTGGCCGGTCGCGCGGGACGGATCGTCTTCAACGGCTATCCCACCGGTGTACGCGTCTCATGGGCCCAGCATCACGGCGGTCCCTGGCCGTCGACCAACTCGTTGCACACGTCCGTGGGAGCGACCTCGATCCGCCGGTTCCTTCGCCCGCTGGCCTGGCAGGACGCCCCGGAATGGGTCCTGCCCGCCGAGCTTCGCGACGACTTCCAGGAGATCCCGAGACGGGTGGACGGGCGACCGCGATGACAGATGTCGCCCGCCAGATCTCCCACCTGTCCTCGCGGCAATCCACCTTGAAGGACGTCGCGAGGCTGGCCGGCGTGTCACACACCACCGTCTGGCGGGTGTTCAACGACCACAGGGGTGTCGGAGCCGAAACGCGGGAGCGCGTGCACCGTGCGATGCGCCTGCTCAGCTACCGGCTCAATCCCGCCGCCCGGACGCTGGTCACCCGGCGATCAAACCTCTTGGGCGTCATCACCACGGACCGCGCCTCATTCGGCACCACCTCGATACTGTGCGGCTTCGAGCGGGCGGCCCGGTCGGCCGGGTACTACGTCACCATCACCAGCGTCGAAACGCCGACCCGTGGTGCCCTCCGCAGGGCCGTCAGCCGCCTGTCCGACCAGGCCGTCGAGGGTGCGCTGACGCTCGTACCGCCAGACCCGACCGCCGCGGCCACGCCGGTGCCTTTCCCGATGGTGGCCATCGGCCCGCGCCGGCACCTCGCCGCCGGCATCGTCGGCGTCGACACCGCGGCGGGGGCGGCCATGGCCACCGACCATCTGCTGGGGCTCGGGCACGCCACCGTCCATCATGTCTCCGGTCCGATGAACTGCCCGGAGGCTCGGCTCCGGCGAACCGCCTGGCAGCGCACCCTTCGGGCCGCCGGCGCCTGGCAGCCACCGTGCCTGGCCGGCGACTGGAGCGCCCGATCCGGATACGAGATCGGGCTGCGCCTGGCTTCCGATCCCGACGTCACGGCCGTCTTCTGCGCCAACGACAACATGGCCATCGGGGTACTCCGGGCGATGTTCGAGATGGGCCGTCAGGTGCCTGACGAAGTGAGCGTCGTCGGGTTCGACGACATCCCCGCTGCCGAGTACACGACTCCGCCGCTGACCACCGTGCGGCAAGACTTCGCCGCGCTCGGGGCGCGTTGCATGGCGATCCTCGACGATCTTGTGGCCGACCCTGAGCGAAGCGTCTCCAGCAGCGCCGATCCCGGGGCTGAGCTGGCCATTCGGGGCAGCTCGGCCGGCTCGCCCAGATCACGTACCAGGCCGATCTCGGCGCCAGCGTGAGGGGACCGCGGCGACGTCGGGATTGACGTTGGGCACTCTGTTGACGGCCGCCATGATAGTGACTAACTTCATTTGAATGATGACTATCAATGGGTGGCGACGGCCCGGCGCGCGCGGCGCCCTCGTCGCCATGGCCGCTGCCGCGCTCGTCGCCGCCGGCGCGGCGACCTTCCCCTCTCCCGCCGCCGCGGCGTCACTGGTCGAGGTCACCAGCTTCGGCAGCAACCCGGGCGGCATGCGCATGCACGTCTACGTCCCCGACACCCGACCCGCCAACCCGCCGATCGTGGTCGCGATGCACGGCTGCGGCGGCTCCGGCCCAGGCTTCTACTCCGGCAGCGAGTTCGCCTCGCTCGCCGACCGGTACGGGTTCGTCGTCATCTACCCGTCCGCCACCCAGCAGGCCGGCTTCGGCAACTGCTTCGACACCTGGTCGGCGGCCTCCAAGACCCGCGGTGGCGGCAGCGACCCGGTCTCGATCGCCTCGATGATCAGCTACGTCCAGCGGCAGTACGGCGGCGACCCCAACCGGGTCTACGCCACCGGCAGCTCCTCGGGCGGCATGATGACCCAACACATGCTCGCCCTCTACCCGGACGTGTTCAAGGCCGGCGCGTCCTTCATGGGCGTACCGTTCAACTGCTTCGCCAACGCCGCCGACTACCCGCCCGGCGCCAGCCAGTGCACCGGCGGCCGGATGGACCGGACCCCGCAGCAATGGGGCGACGCGGTCCGGCAGGCGTTCCCCGGCTGGACCGGCACGCGGCCACCGATCCAGCTGTGGCACGGCACCGCTGACACCCTCGTGCCCTACCAGCTGCTGCAGGAGTCGATCGACCAGTGGACCAACGTCCACGGTCTCAGCCTCACACCGTCCACAACCGACACTCCGCAGGCCAACTGGAACCGGCGGCGCTGGCTCGCCAACGGCAGCGTCCTGGTCGAGGCGATCAGCGTCAACGGCGCCGGCCACAGCCTGCCGTCCAGCGGGATGGCGCTAGCCGCGATCCAGTTCTTCGGCATCACCGGCGGCCCGACCAGCCCACCACCGACGACCAGCACACCGCAGCCGCCCACGACGCCACCGACCACTCCCCCGACCAGCGCGCCACCGACCAGCGTCCCACCGACCACCACTCCGCCGGTGGGCGCGTGCCGCACCGGGTACACGGCCAACACGTGGAACAACGGCTTCACCGCCAACGTCACGGTCACCAACACCGCCGCCACCGCGGTCAGCGGTTGGACCGTCCAATGGAGCTGGCCGGGCAACCAGCGCGTGACGAACGCGTGGAACGCCACCGTGACCCAGTCCGGCGCCGACGTGACCGCGCGCAACGTCTCGTACAACGCCTCCATCGCGCCTGGCGCTAGCGTCACCTTCGGCTTCCAAGGTACGTACAGCGGCACCAACCAGGCACCCGCTCGGTTCACGCTCAATGGCGCGGCCTGCACCACATGACGGATCGACGATCGGCACCCGCCCTCCCATCAGGGCGGGTGCCGATTGCACTGGCCGCGCTGGTACCCTCGCGGCATGGCGCCGTCGAGTAGGCCAGGCCAGCGCGCACGGCTGTGCGCCATCCTCGCGCTAGCGGGATTCTCGGTGTTCGCCGGGATATTCAGCCCGCTCAGGGGAGCCTTTGGGCTGAGCACTCCACAGTGGATCGCGGCCCTCCTGGGCTACGGGTCGGTCGCGTCGATCGCGGTCGCCCTGCTGCTGCTCAAGTCCATGCGGCGGCCACCAGCCGGCGCAGACGAGGCAGCGCGGCCGTAATCCCTTTAGGCCGTCGGCCTCGGCAGTCCCCCTGAACCCTCACCTCAACCCAACGACCGGGCCCGGCGAGACCGCCGGATCGAGAGCCGCCGCCACGGCGACCTCTTCCATCGCGCGGGCACACGCCACCATCGCCTCGCGCGACAGAAACCAGGTGTCCGCCTCCAGCGTCAGGCGGAACGAGCCGGGCTTCTCCTCGACCGCGAGGAAAAGCCGTTCGCTACGGCGGATCAGCGGCTCGTGGCTGACGGTCGTCGCGGACAGAGCCGCCGACACCTCCGCCGGCGTTGGCGGATCGTGGACCGGCTTGTCCTCTTCGCTCAGCCGGCGGTCGTTGTAGTAGCAGTCGATGTCCAGCTCCTCGCCCCGCTCGCGGCCTATCCGCTCGACCAGTTCGGCGACGCGCAGCGGGTCGTAATAGGCGTTCTTGAAGGTCGCGATGACGCGGCGGCTGACCCGGGCCAGCGCCTCGTCGAAGGTGACGCCCGCGACGTCGACCATGCACAGGCCGTATTGCGTGGTCACGCTGACGGAGTCGGCCAGTCCGCGCCGAAACCGATTGTTGACCGCGATCCGGGCGACCGACGGGTTGATGCCGGTCACCCGCGCCAGCGCCACGAGGAAGAGCGTGAGGATCACCTGCGCGCTACCGGCGCGGGTGCGGCACCGGATGACCTGTATCGCCAAGCGGATGGCGGGCGAGACGAGCTCCAGCAGCCAATGCCGCGGCTCGCCCCGATCGACCGGTGCGGGAAACCGCCGCGCCGGCATCTGCCGTAGCGACTCCGCCCACTGCCGCAGCACTGCCTCGTTGTGCCGCTGGCCGGCCGCCGAACGCTGCCAGCGGGCCTGCTCCAGCGGCGCCATCGCGTTGCTCGGCTTCGGCGGGGCGCCACCCGCGGCGTCCCGCTGCCGAAGGTCGGCGAGCATCGCGAGCGCGCCGAAGGCGTCCCAGACGATATGGCAGACGGTGATGACCCGGTAGACGGGCACTCCGTCCTTCACGACCGCGGCCAGCGAGATCGGCCAGTCGCGGGCGAAGTCGAACTCGTGCTCGAAGTACTCCACGTGCCGGTCGACCATCCGCTGGGCGACGCCGAGCGGATCTTCATCCCCCGCCTCGACGACGTCCACCGCGATCTCCCCCGAGCCGTACAGCACCTGGCGGGGCGGACCGTCCACAGAGAACCGCAGCCTGGTACGCAGCACCTGATGCGTGCTCATCAGGTATCGCAACCAGTCCGCGATCTCCTCCACGGTGGTGCCGGCCGGTACGGGTTGGCTGTAGGGCAGCGGCATCCAGGTCCGCTGGCGCTCCATGGCGCCCAGGATCTCGAGCTGCCCCCAGCTGAGCTCGGCGATACCTGAACCTTCGCCCGCGAAGTGGACCACCATGCGCCCCATGACAACCACACTCGACCCAGCCGGTCGAACATCGCCGGAGAATCAATCGACGCGCCGCCGGCGCGGTGGACGGCGTCACCGTCCACCGCGCCGCCTATCTCCAGGGACCGTCGAGCGCGGTCAGATTCAGTGCTGGTGAACGTGCTTGTGGATTTCCGCCATCTCGTCGACCACCGGCGGAACGCTGGCGTCGCGGCCGACCACGGTGCCGTTGGGTCCGGTCGCGGGCTTCACCGGGTCGACGAGCCACGTGTTGAAGAGGGCGTCCAGCTGCCTCCCGGAAACGCGCTCGGCGCGGGCGATGAAGTCGTCCGTGACCACGTTGCCGTCGTGGTGCTGGAGGTGGAAACCCTGCAGGATCCGGAAGAAGGTGGCGTCACCGACCTCCGTGCGCAGCGCGTGCAGCGCCATCGCGCCGCGTTCGTAGATCGGCGAGTCGAACAGCCTGGTCGAGGGCGCGAGCCGGAGGTCCCAGAACGGGTCGTCGGCCGGGTACTTGTTGTAGAAACCGTCCGCGATCTCGTCGGCGGTGGCCCGTCCGCTGTGCTCGGCCCACAGCCACTCGGCGTAGGTCGCGAAGCCCTCGTTGAGCCACATGTGTGCCCAGTTGCCGATCGACACCGAATCGCCGAACCACTGGTGCGCCTGCTCGTGCGCCACTACCCAGATCGGGTCTTCGGGCTTGTCCCAGAAGTAGGTGCCGTACACCGGCCGGGATTGGTTCTCGATGGCGAACTGCACCGTCGGGACCGCGACGCCGCCGATGGACTCGAACGGGTACGGCCCGAATCGCGATGTGGAGGCGAAGAAGTCGACGACCTCCGCGGTGCGGTCGATACTCCGCTTCGCGATCGGCAGCATGGCGCCGAGCGACTCGTCGTACGCGGTGTAGTACGGCAGCCCGCGCGGGCTGGTGGTCGCCGTGAACTGGAACTTGCCGAGCGCGATGAACGGCAGGTAGGTCGTCATCGGTCGCTGCGTGCGCCACTGCCAGCGGGTCCAGCCTGGCCGCTCGGCCGTCTTGGTCAACGTCCCGTTGGACAGGGCCACGTAGCCGTCCGGGACCGCCGCCGAGACGGTGTAGGTCGCCTTGTCCGAGGGGTGGTCGTTGGAGGGGTACCAGGTCTCGGCGCTGCGGGGCTGGCCGATCGAGACCCCGCCGGTCGGGGTACGGGTCCACACCTGGATGTTGTCGACCTTGACCTGCGACGGGATGTCCGCGTAGTCGACGACCACCTCGAACGGCTGGTCCTTGGCGAGCGCCGCGCTCGGCGTGACGATCAGCTCCGTGGCGTCCGCCGCGTCGTACCGGAAGGTGGCCGCCGCGCCGGCGACCCGCACCGCCACGACTTTCAAGGCGAAGTCGAGATTGAACTGCGAGAGATCCTGGGTCGCGACGGCGCGAATGGTCGTCGTCCCGGTGAGCTCGTCGGTGCTCGGCTGGTATGTCAACCGGATGTCGTAGTGGTCGACGGCGTACCCACCGTTACCGGCTCC
>Ga0272482_10000257_pt1 | contig 17058 bp, 15 predicted proteins | sample RVTome_8_FD_192427 | JGI IMG/M metagenome (GOLD analysis project Ga0272482, IMG submission 192427) | Soil microbial communities from uranium-contaminated site in the Upper Colorado River Basin, Wyoming, United States - RVT160D0 (version 2) ...
TGCTTCCTGGCCGACGGCAGCGTCTACGACCCGGCCGACGGCCAGTGGAGCACCCGCCCCGCCTACCTGGGCGGCGGCGACGGCCTGGTGTCCACGGTCGACGACTGGGCGAGGTTCGCCCGGATGCTCCTCGACGGCGGCGGTCCCGTCCTGTCCCCCGCCTCGGTGGCGGCGATGACCACCAACCAGCTCACCGACGAGCAGCTGGCAGCAGCGTCACCGGACCCCACCGGCGGCACCGGGTGGGGCTTCGGGGTGGGCGTGGCGCTCGGCGACGGCGGCCCCAACCGCCCCGAGGGCAGCTACGGCTGGGACGGCGGACTGGGGTCGACGTGGGGCAACGACCCGTCGGACTCGTCGTTCGCCATCCTGCTCACCAACCAGGCCGCGATGTCGCCGGAGCCCCCGCAACATGTCCAGGAGTTCTGGAACGCCGTCGGCGCGGCCAAAGCCGCAGCGACGCCATGATCCGCCACCGACCGCGTTGCACATCACTCGGGCCAGCGCTCTCCGCCCTCGAATGACCGCTTGGTAGGTCGCCGCGAACGCGAGGAGTCACCTGGTCAGACCCCTTGGGGATGACAGGCGCCTTCGATCGCGGAACAATCGCGAGACATGAGGCGGACGTGGGGAGTCCTGGCGTTGGTCGTGGCCACGCTGGCGGTGGGGTGCGAGCCGGCGGTGCCGGAGGGCTTCGAGGAGTACGTGGTCTTCGACCGGCTCCGGCAGCCCACCGCCATCGCCTTCGCCCCCGACGGGCAGGTGTTCGTGGCCGAGAAACGGGGCGTCGTCCTGCGCTACGACAGCGTCGACGACGACGCCCCCACCGTGGTCTCCGACCTCCGCACCCACACCCACAACTTCTGGGACCGCGGGATGCTCGACGTCCAGCTCGCCCCTGACTTCGCCGACGACCCGGCCGTCTACGTCCTCTACACCTACGACGCCCCACCCGGCGGCGCCGCCCCCACCTGGGGCCGGGCCAACACCGACAACGACGGCTGCCCCACCCCGCCCGGCGCCAACGACGACGGCTGCGTCGCCACCGCCCGGCTGTCCCGGCTCCCGCTGGCCGACGACGCCCGCACCTGGACCGGCGAGGAGCAGGTCCTGCTGCACGACTGGTGCCAGCAGTACCCCAGCCACTCGATCGGGACCATGGCCTTCGCCCCCGACGGCGCCCTCTACGTGGGCGGCGGCGACGGCGCCAGCTTCACCTTCGACGACTACGGCCAGCGGGGCACCCCCCGCAACCCCTGCGGAGACCCGCCGGGCCCCGTCGGCACCACCCTCAGCCCACCCACCGCCCAGGGCGGCTCGCTGCGCAGCCAGGACCTCCGCACCACCGGCGACCCCGTCACCCTCGACGGCACCATCGTCCGGGTCGACCGCCACACCGGCGAGGCCCTCCCCGACAACCCGATGGCCTCGGCCACCGATCCCAACGCCCGCCGCATCGTCGCCTACGGGCTCCGCAACCCGTTCCGCTTCGCCCTCCGCCCCGGCACCGACGAGCTGTGGATCGGCGACGTCGGCTCCGGCATCTGGGAGGAGATCAACCGCAGCCAGGGCGACGACGGCAGCGTCGACAACTTCGGCTGGCCCTGCTACGAGGGCACCGGCCGCCGGCCCAGCTACGACCAGATCGACCTGAGCGTGTGCGAAGGCCTCTACTCCCTCGGGTCGCTGGCCGTGAAGGCCCCGGTGTTCAGCTACCGCCACAAGGTCGAGATCACCCGCAACGAGCCGTGCTCGGAGGAGAACGGCTCGTCGATCAGCGGCGTCGCCCTCGCCCCCGACGGCGGCAGCTACCCCGACCGCTACGACGGCTCGCTGTTCTTCGCCGACGCCACCCGGGGCTGCGTCTGGGTGATGCTCGCCGACGGCGCCGGCCAGCCCGACCCCAGCCGGGTCGAGCGGTTCGTCACCCCCGCCAGCGTCCCCGTCGACCTCGCCTTCGGGCCCAACGGCGAGCTCTGGTACGTCGACCTCCAGGGCGGCCGGATCGTCCGGGTCGGTTACTCGGCGACCAACCACCCGCCGGTGGCCCGGGTCACGGCCACGCCCACCCGCGGCGAGCCACCCCTCACCGTCGCCTTCGACGCCCGCGGCTCCACCGACCCCGACCCCGGCGACGTCCTCACCTACGCCTGGGACCTCGACGACGACGGCGCCTTCGACGACGGCACCAACCCCACCGCCACCGCCACCTTCTCCGACGACGAGCTGGCCGTGGTGCGGGTGCGGGTCGAGGACCTGGCCGGCAGCCAGACCCTGGGCGTCGCCGTGGTGGAGGTGGGCGAACCCACCAACCCGGTGGCCGTGGTGACGCTCCCCGAACCGGGTCTCGACGCCGAGGTCGGCGAGCAGGTGGCGTTCGAGGGGATGGGCCTCGGGCCCGACGGCGAGGAACTGCCGGCCTCGGCGCTGTCGTGGACCGCCGACCTGCTCCACTGTCCCGACCAGTGCCATCGCCACCCCGGCGTGTTCTCGCTGGCGGGGGCGGCGGAGGGCACCCTCACCATGCCCGACCACGAGTACCCCTCGGCCCTGGAGCTGCACCTCACCGTGCGCACCGCCGACGGGCGGACCGCCCGGACCACCGCGCGCGTCGAGTACCGGCCCACCGAGCTGACGCTGGCGTCGTCGCCGGCGGGCGTGGCCCTGAGCGCCGGTGGCACCACGCTGGCCGCCCCGTTCACCCGCGACTACGCCACCAACGGCCGGATCACCCTGAGCGCGCCGGCCACGGCGACGATCGGCGGGGTGCCGCACACGTTCGTCGGCTGGTCCGACGGGGGCGCCCGCAGCCACGAGATCACCGTCCCCGGCGATCCCGCCACGTTCACCGCCACCTACGAGCCGACGGCACCCGCCGAGCCGACGGCACCCGCGTCGTCGTCGACCACACCCTCGACGGCGACATCGTCATCGACCTCGTCGCCAGCCACCTCCACATCCACGACGTCGCCGACGACGACCGCGCCCGGCGGCTGAGCCGCGTCCCCGTCGTCGCCGGGCAGCGCCGGGAGGAACTGGTCGTAGAAGCGGCTCTTGAGCCGGACGACCTCGTCCTCGACCTCGCCGAAGAACGCCGTCGACGGCGCCCGGGCCAGCAGCTCGCTCAGCCGCATCGCCAGCCGGTCGGAGTGGGTGGACGACAGCAGCGACACCGTGGCCAGCGGGCGGGCCTTGGCGTCGTGGACCAGGTGGGGGTGGTAGAAGCGCGAGCGGTTCTCCCCGCCGGCGGTCAGCTCGGGGCCGATGCCCTCCCATATCCGGGTGTACTCCACCGACACCAGCACCTCGCCCCAGAAGCGGAGGATCGTGAGCAGGCGGAGGTCGGCGTCGGGTTGGGCACCGGCGGTGCGCAGCAGCTCGAAGCTGTCGGCGATGTTCTGCTTGGTGGCGGCCGTCTCGCGGGACGCGGCGATCGCCTCGGCTGTGATGCCGAGCTGCAGCAGGTCGGTCCGCATGTCCTCGCGGTGCGACGGCGTGTGGCCGCTGCCGTCCGGGTACTCCTCGCGCAGGATGGTGCGGGCGATGCGGCGGGCGGTCTCGTCGCCGAGCAGGTCGATCACCAGGTCGTAGGCCGGGGTGAACTGGTGCGACACGAAGCGCCGCTGCAGCAGCAGGGCGTGGAGGTCGTCGCGGCGCAGCCGGGTGGTGCCGGCCAGCACGGGGTGGTCGCGGAACCGGGCGATCCGCCGGTCCTCGGCCTCGTCCAGTTCCTGCAGCCGCTCGAGCTCCGCCGTCGTGGCCACGGGCCTCCTCACCGGTTCACCGGATGCGACGGATGCACGGGATGCACGGGATGCGTCACAGGTTGATGGCCTCCAGGGAGCGGCGCCAGTTGCCGAGGTCGACGTCGCAGCCGATCTCCCAGAGCGTGTCGAGCTCGCGCTGCACCTGCTCGCCGACGGCCGTGCCGCAGCCGTCGATCTCGACCTGCGCCGAGTCGACGGCCAGGCTGCCGTGCATGAACGAGCTCACCAGGTAGCGCTCGTCGACCCGGTAGACGGCGATCGACGGCAGCGAGTTGTAGAGGCGCACCCGCAGGCGGGCCCGGTCGTCCGGCGGGACGTCGGCCGCCAGCGACTCCAGCAGCGACAGGCACCGCTCGACGTTGGCCTTCACGTCCTCGGCCAGCGCCGGGTCGCGGCGCAGCGCCTCCTCGCGCAGGCGGGCCACCGGCGACCACGGGTGGAGCAGCAGGATGCGCACCTCGACGTGCCGCTCGGCCAGCGCCTGGCGCAGGGCCCACTGGAGCCGGTGCAGGTTGGGGATCCAGGTCTGCAGGACGGCGACCTGCTGGGTGGCCCCGTCGACCAGGCGGGTGAACGCCTCCTCGGGGAAGCTCGGGTGCACCTGGACGACGCCGCCGTAGTGCTGGTGCTTGAGCTCGCGGGCGATGGCGTCGATGTCGAGCTTCGACATCTGCTCGTTGACGTTGTCGAGCACCTTGAGCCGCTCGATCTCCAGCAGGAGGAACAGCGTGACCGTGCACAGGATGAGCAGGGTCACCTTGGGGATGGCGTCGCCGTTGCCCAGCTCGTCGAGCCACCCGACCATGTCGGCCAGCACGACCAGGATGCCGGTGCCGGCCATGGCCGCCAGCGCGGCCTGCTCCGCCCGCTGCCGCAGCCTCGCGCCGCCCATCCGTCACCTCCCTGTCGACCCCGTCGGCTCGCCTCCCGATTCCGTAGCGATTCTCCCACGGCCCGTACCGGTCGCCCCGTCGGCGGGGCGAACGAGGTGGGGTAAGGGTGGGCCGGGCCGGGGCCGGACGCTACGAGGGGCGGGGCCGGAGCCCCACCCCTCGAGGTGTGCAGTGTCGATCAGCTCCGCTGATCAGTCGAGGTCGAACCGGTCGAGGTTCATGACCTTGTCCCAGGCGGCGACGAAGTCCTGCACGAACTTCTCCTTGCTGTCGTCCTGGGCGTAGACCTCGGCCAGCGCCCGGAGCTGCGAGTTCGAGCCGAAGACCAGGTCGGCGGCGGTGGCGGTCCACTTGACCTCGCCGGTCGCCCGGTCCTTGCCCTCGTAGACGCCCTCCGCCGACGACGACGTGTTCCACTCCGTGCTCATGTCGAGCAGGTTCACGAAGAAGTCGTTGGTGAGCGTGCCGACCCGGTCGGTGAACACGCCGAGCGACGAGCCGCCGGCGTTGGCCCCCAGGGCCCGCAGGCCACCGACGAGGACCGTCATCTCCGGGGCGGACAGCTCCAGCATGTAGGCGCGGTCCAGCAGGCGGACCTCGGCCGGCAGCTTCTCGCCGGGCCGGCTGTAGTTCCGGAACCCGTCGGCGAGCGGCTCGAGCACGGCGAACGAGTCGGCGTCGGTCTGCTCGTCCGTGGCGTCGGTGCGCCCCGGGCTGAACGGGACCGTCACGTCGAAGCCGGCGTCCTTGGCCGCCTTCTCCACGGCGGCGACGCCACCGAGGACGATCAGGTCGGCCAGCGACACCTGGGCCCCACCGGCGCCGTTGAAGTCCTGCTGGATGCCCTCGAGGGTCGAGAGCACCGTGGCCAGCTGGGCCGGCTCGTTGGCGTCCCAGTCCTTCTGGGGGGCCAGCCGGATGCGGGCGCCGTTGGCCCCGCCCCGCTTGTCGGTGGTGCGGAAGGTGGCCGCGGAGGCCCACGCCGTGCCGACGAGCTGCTGGACCGACAGGCCCGAGTCGAGGAGCTTGGCCTTCAGGGCGGCGACGTCGCCGTCGCCCACGGGCTGGCCCTCGGCGGCCGGGACCGGGTCCTGCCACAGCTGGGGCTCCGGCACCCAGGGGCCGAGGTAGCGCGACACCGGGCCCATGTCACGGTGCAGGAGCTTGTACCAGGCCCGGGCGAACGCATCGGCGAGCTGGTCCGGGTTCTCCTGGAAGCGCCGCGAGATCGGCTCGTAGATCGGGTCGAACCGCAGGGCGAGGTCGGAGGTCAGCATCACCGGGGTGTGCGTGACGCTCGGGTCCTGCGGGTCGGGCACGGTGCCGGCCCCGCCGCCGTCCTTGGGCACCCACTGCTTGGCGCCGGCCGGGCTCTCGCTGAGCTCCCACTCGAAGCCGAACAGGGTGTCGAAGAAGCTGCTGTCCCACGTGATCGGGGACGGCGTCCAGGCGCCCTCGAGCCCGCTGGTGATGGCGTCGCGGCCCTTGCCGGAGCCGTAGCTGCTGATCCAGCCGAGGCCCTGGCCGTGGACGGGGCAGCCCTCGGGCTCGGGGCCCACCAGGTCGGGGTCGCCGGCGCCGTGGGTCTTGCCGAAGGTGTGGCCACCGGCGATGAGGGCGACGGTCTCCTCGTCGTTCATCGCCATGCGGGCGAAGGTCTCGCGGATGTCGCGGGCCGACGCCAGCGGGTCCGGGTTGCCGTTGGGGCCCTCCGGGTTGACGTAGATCAGGCCCATCTGGACGGCGCCGAGGTGGCCCTCGAGCTCGCGGTCGCCGCTGTAGCGCTCGTCGCCGAGCCACTCGTCCTCGGAGCCCCAGATGATCTCGTCGGGCTCGTAGATGTCCTCACGGCCGAACCCGAAGCCGAAGGTCTCGAAGCCCATCGACTCGAGGGCGACGTTGCCGGTCAGCACCAGCAGGTCGGCCCACGACACCTTGTTGCCGTACTTCTTCTTGATCGGCCACAGGAGGCGGCGGGCCTTGTCGAGGTTGGCGTTGTCGGGCCAGCTGTTGAGGGGGGCGAAGCGCTGGTCGCCGCTGCCGCCACCACCCCGGCCGTCACCGATGCGGTACGTGCCCGCGGCGTGCCAGGTCATCCGGATGAAGAGGGGCCCGTAGTGGCCGTAGTCGGCGGGCCACCACTCCTGCGAGTCGGTCATCAGGTCGACGAGGTCCTGCTTCAGGGCGTCGACGTCGAGGGTGGCGACCTCGGCGGCGTAGTCGAAGTCGCTGCCGAACGGGTTGCCCTCGGGCGAGTGCTGGTGGAGAACCGAAAGATCCAGCTGGTTCGGCCACCAGTCCTTGTTCGTGCGGGGCCGCCCCTCCTTCACCGTGGGGCTGGGGATTGCCGGGTTTTCGCTTTCGCTCTCTGACACGTCGGTCCTTCTCCTATCTAGGTGCTGATGGAAGACGGGTGGTCGGCCACGCACCCGGGGCAGCGGCCCCAGTACATGACCTCGGCCTCGTCGATCTCGTAGCCCGCGGCGTCGGCGGCGGTCAGGCAGGGGGTGATGCCGACCGCGCAGTCGACGTCGACCATCCGGCCGCACGTGCGGCAGATCAGGTGGTGGTGGTTGTCGCCGACCCGGTCCTCGTAGCGGGCGGGTGACCCGGCGGGCTGGATGCGCCGGAGCAGGCCCTTGTCGGTGAGGGCGGCCAGGGCGTCGTAGACCGCCTGGCGGGAGATGGCCCCCAGCTGGGAGTGGACGACCGTGTAGACGTCGTCGGCCGCGCCGTGGGGGTGCTCGGTCACGGCCCGCAGGACCGCCAGGCGCTGGGCCGTCACCTGCAGCCCGTGCCGCCGGAGCAGCGCATCGTTGTCAGTGGATGTCTCCCTGGACATGCCCGGAGCCTCACCCTTGGTAGAACGATTCTAGAACCCGCTTGATAACAGTTCCGGATTGGTTCGTCAACCGTCGCGGAGGTGAAGCGTAGACATCGGATCTCGGGGCCGCCCGGTGTCGCTCGACGTAGGGGCGGCCGACGGCTCCAGGCGTTACCCCGGCCGGGCGGCGTCGAAGCCCTCGCTAGCACCCCGCTAGCAGGGGACCCCTACCTTGGCCGGATGCCTCCCGGGGGACCGCCGCCGCAGGGACCCTTCCCGCCGCCACACGACCCCGGCTGGGGACCGCCACCCCACCCCCCTTCGGTCCCCGGACCGGGGTCGGCACCGTACGACCCGTTCGGCAACCCGTTCGCCGCCCACGCACCACCGGCGTCCCATCCCCCAGCCGCGTCCGGTGGCTACCCGCCGCCGGACAACTTCGCGCCCGGCGGTCACCAGCCGGTCGGACCCGGCCCGGGCGGTTACGGCCAGGTCGGCTACCCGCCGGCCGGCCCAGCGGCGGGCAACTTCGCACCCGGTCACCAGCCCGGTGGCTACCAGGCCCCCGGCCACCAGCCCGTCGGCCACCAGCCCGTCGGCCACCAGCCCGTCGGCGCCGGGCCGGGCGGCTACGGCGCTGCGGGCTACGGGCCGGTGGTCATCGACATCGGCCAGACCGCGGGCCGCCAGGCGGTGATCGGGGCGGTGGTCTCCGGGGCCGTGGGTGCGATCGCCCTGTGGGCCGGCCTGGCCGGTCAGGTGGAGGGCGGCGGCGAGGGGGTGGCCATCGTCATCGGCGGGCTGTTCCTGCTGCCCGTGGTGCTGGTCGTCCTGTTCAGCAAGCAGGTGTTCCGACCCCGGAAGCTGGTCTTCGAGGCGGCCGGCGTCCGCTGGGACGACCCGCAGGGCGCCCCGTGGGCGGTGCCGTGGAACGAGCTGGGCGCCGTGTCGGTCTCCAAGCACACCCGGATGCGCACGCCGATGGACGCCAGCGACGCCATCGCCCGGGCGGCCACCGACAAGATGCTCGGCGAGCGGGCCCTCATCCGCCTCGACCTGTTCCCCTTCCCCCACGACGGCCACTTCGGCGAGCGGCACCCCCACATGGCCCACCTGTGGGGTCGGCAGGGGGTCGCGGGCGGCTACCGGCTGCCGCTGGGCAGCAAGGCCGACCTCGTCCCGGTGATGGACCAGGCCCTGCGGCAGTTCGCGCCCGGCATCTACCAGGGCGTCGTCGCCACCGAAGGAGTAATGGGACTCACCTGAGCCGGTACGGGGCATGCCATGGACAGGCTCCCAAGAGGTGGTGTGGAGATGGCAAACGTCGGCTGGATGGAAGCGATGATGATGACCGGCATCGTCGCGGTGCTCGTGGTCCTGGTCACCCTCGTGGTCCTGGCGGCGAGGACCGCCGCCCAGAGCTCGGCCCCCGAGCTGGTCCTCCCCACCCCCACCCGCCCCGACGACTGACCCGCGGCGCCCGCCGCCCGGCCCAACCACGAGCTCAGGCCCCCAGGGGTCAGAGGAGGTCGAGGATTCCGGGGAGGGCGGGGACGAGGTGGGTGTGGGGGGTGGGGGCGAGCTGGTCGAGGTCGTAGCCGCCGGTGCCGACGCCGACGACCAGGGCGGCGCCGGCGTTGGTACCGGCCTCCAGGTCGGCGGCGGTGTCGCCCGCGACCAGCACCCGGTCGACCCGGCGCACGCCGGTCCGCTCCATGGCCCGGAAGATCAGGTAGGGCGCCGGGCGCCCGGCCGCCACCTCGTCGGCGGACACCACGGCGTCGACGGTGCCGTCGGGACCGCCGACCGTCCACCCCAGCGACGCGAGGAGCGGGCCGGTGACGTCACGCCCGAAGCCGGTGGTGAGCGCCACCCGGACGCCCCGGGACCGAAGGGCGGCCAGCGTCTCGGGGACACCGGGCAGCGGCCGGGGTGGCTGCTGGCGGTAGCGATCGGCCAGCCGGTCGGCGAAGCGCCGGTAGCGGCGCTCGACGTCGGCCCCGACCATTGCCCCACCCACCAGCCCGGCGATGGCCTCCCGCTTGTCGGTGCCCATCCAGCGCCGGATGTCGGCCGCCGACGGGCTGGCGCCCGCCTCGGTGACCACCTCGCGGAGCACCTCGTAGACGAGGCCGTGCTCGTCGACGGTGGTGCCGGCGATGTCGAGGGCGGCGAGCTCGATCATCGCCCGCCCTCCGCGACCGCGACCTCGGCCACGGTGGTCGAGCGCCAGCCGTGCAGCGTCGGGTCGTTGTCGCGGGCGTTCTCGATGGTGAACGTGACGATGTCGGGCCGGTACCGGTCGTCGCCGAACTCCAGGGGCGTGCCGGTGCGGCTGGTGGCCCGGCGGCGCTCCCGCAGCAGCGGTGCCCCCACCGGCACGCCGAGCAGGTCGGCCTCGGTCTCGTCGGCCGCCACGGCGTCGAAGGTGTGCCGGAACCGGGCGAGGTCGACGCCCTGGCCCATCAGGTAGGCGTAGATGGAGCCGCCGTCCGGGTCGAAGTCGAACAGCAGGCGCCCGACGTCCTCGACGAAGGTGGCCCGCTCCAGCATGGCCGGCACCCCGTCGAGCAGCCGGAGCCGCAGCACTTCGACGACGGGCTGCCCCTGGTTGATCCCCAGCGCCCGGGCGGCGTCCTCGCCGGCGCCCCGTCGGGCCACCTCGACGGTCCGCTGGCCCGGGATGCGGCCCGCCTCCCGCGCCCAGCTGGTGAACGAGAGGAACGTGTCGAACGACGGGGACGCCACGGTGGCCAGCACCACCGGCCGGCGGCCCTGACCGCCACCGATGAGGCCTTCGGCCCGCAGGGCCGCGAGCGCCTGGCGGACCGTGCCCCGGGAGGCCCTGAACTCGGCGACCAGCTGGGCCTCCGAGGGCAGCACGGCACCCACCCCCACCCCACCGCCGACGATGCGGCGGCGGAGCTCGTCGGCGATCTGCCGGTGCCGCGCGACATCCATGGAGATGACCATACAAGCTGCACAACCACGTGACACTAGAACACCGCAACGCGCTTCGAGCTGGGAGAATCTGAGATGAACTCATCTGGACAAGTTGCGGCGAAGCGTTGACGCCGCGGCCCGGTTCGGCCATCCTCGCTGCGATGAGCAATCCGATCGGCCGCAGTGACCTGGTGGTGGTGGGTGCCGGCATCGTGGGCCTGGCCCACGCCCTCGAGGCGCACCGCCGGGGCCTGTCGGTGACCGTGGTGGAGCGCGACGAGCGGGCCGTCGGCGCCTCGGTCCGCAACTTCGGGCACATCGGCGTCACCGCCCAGACCGGCCGGAACCTGGCCCTGGCCCGCACGGCCCGCACCCGGTGGATCGAGGTCGCCCGCGACGCCGGCGTCGGGGTCGCCGAGTGCGGCGCCGCCGTCGTCGCCCGGTCCGCCGAGGAGATGGCGGTGCTCGAGGAGTTCGCCGCCACCCGGCGCTCCGAGGTCGAGCTGCTGAGCCCCGCCCGCCTGCGCCACCACGTCCCGATGCTCGGCGACAGCGACCACGACAGCGACAGCGGCGGCGTGGTCGGCGGCGCCTTCCTGCCCCTCGACCTCCGGGTCGACCAGCGGCGGGCCGTCGGGGCGCTGGCCGAGTGGCTGGGCGGGCAGCCCGGCGTCGGCTTCCTGTGGGAGACGTCGCTCACCGGCCTGGAGGAGGGGCGGGTGCTCACCAGCCGCGGCCCGATCGACGCTGAGCGCACCGTCGTGTGCGTCGGCCACGACGTCGACCGCCTCTTCCCCGCCATCGCCCGCGAGGCGCAGGTCGAGCGGTGCGTCCTCCACATGCTCCGCGTCACGGTGCCGGGCGCCGACGGGCACCGCGTCGAGCCGGCCGTGCTCACCGGCACGGCGCTGCTCCGCTACGGCGGGTTCGCGGCCTGCCCGTCCGTGCCCGCCCTCCGGGCCCGAATGGCCGCCGAGCGGCCCGACCTCCTGGCCGCCGACGTGAACCTCATGTTCACCCAGCTCCCGGGCGGCGACCTCACGATCGGCGACACCCACCACCACACCCGCACGGTCGGCCCCTTCGCCGACGAGGCCCTCGACGGCCTGCTCCTCGCCGAGTCGACCCGGCTCCTCGGCGGCCAGCGGCTGGTGGTGCGCAACCGCTGGCGCGGCACCTACGCCACCGCCCCCGACGACCTCCTCGTCGCCTCGCCGATGGCCGGCACCCGGGTGGTGTCGGTGACCACCGGCATCGGCATGACGCTGGCCTTCGGGCTGGCGGCCGAGGTCCTCGACGACCTGTTGGTGGCCTGACCCCGCGGCCCCGAAGGGGTGCACCGGGGACCGGACCGGCCGGCCGGCTACTCCGTGGGCATCGAGTAGCGGTAGACGTTGGTCTCGCGGAGGACGAAGCCGAGGCGCTGGTAGAGGCGGTTGGCGGCCTCGCGGCTGGGGCGGCTGGTCAGGTCGACGGTGACGCAGCCCAGCTCGGCGGCCCGGTCGGTCATCGCCTGGGTGAGGGCGCCACCGACGCCGGCGCCCCGGGCGGCGTCGTCGACCACCACGTCCTCGATCCACGCCCGCAGCCCGGTGGGGATGCGGAACACGGCGAGGGTCGAGATGCCCACCACCGTGCCGTCGTCACCCAGGGCGATGAACAAGTCGGTCGCCGGCGACGCCACCACCTCGCCCAGCTGCTCCACCGTGGGCGGCGGGTTGGAGCGGGAGAGCTGGGGGACCAGCCGCTCGACGGCCTCCACGATGGCGGGCGTGAGCGAGGTGGCGATCTCGACCTTCATGTCCCCGCACGCTACTTGGGTGTCACCCACACGGAGTGAGGCCGTGGGTCCACCATCTAGCATGACGGGGTGCGTCACATCCGGTGGGAAGAGCGCCCGCCGCTGCGTGATCCGGTCTTCGTAGCCGCCTTCGCCGGTTGGAACGACGCGGGCGATGCCGCCACCGGCGCCGTCCGCTACCTGGTCGACCGGTACGACGGCAGCGAGTTCGCCCACGTCGACCCCGAGGAGTTCTTCGACTTCACGGCGGCGCGCCCCCACATCAGCACCGACGACGACGGCCACCGCGAGCTCACCTGGCCGTCGACCGAGCTCTTCGCCATCTCGCTGCCCAGCGGCCGCGACGCCGTGCTGATCGTCGGCACCGAGCCCCACCTGCGCTGGCGCACCTTCGCCGAGCAGATCGTCGGGACCGCCCAGGACATGGGCTGCTCGCTGTTCGTCACGCTGGGGGCGATGGTGGCCGAGGTCCCCCACAGCCGCCCGGTGCGGGTGGTGGGCAGCGTGACCGACCCGGCGATGCGCACCAAGCTCGACCTCCCCGGCTCCACCTACGAGGGCCCCACCGGCATCGTGGGGGTGCTGACGGCGCAGTGCATGGAGGCCGAGCTGCCGACGGTGTCGCTGTGGGCGTCGGTGCCCACCTACGTGCCGGCGGCGCCGTCGCCCAAGGCGGCCCTGGCCCTGGTCGAGCAGACCGGGCAGGTGCTCGACACCTGGTTCCCCACCACCGAGCTGGAGATCGCGGCCGCCTCCTACGAGCGCCAGGTCAGCGAGCTGGTGGCGGAGGACGAGGAGACCGCCGACTACGTCCGCGGCCTCGAGGACTCCCACGACAGCGACGACGAGCAGCCCGGCCGGTCCTTGGTGGAGGAAGTGGAGCGCTACCTGCGCGACCGTCCAGACTGAACGTCATGACGGCGACGAGGGGGGCGGCAGCGGCCTCGAGAGCGGCCTCGAGGAAGGTGGCCGCGATCATCCCGGCCTGGAACGAGGCCTCCACCGTGGGGGCCGTCGTCTACGCCGCGCTCGACGCCCGGCTGGTCGACGAGGTGATCGTCGTCGACAACGCCTCCTCCGACGACACCGGCGCCGTCGCCGCCCGTCACGGCGCCCACGTGGTGCACGAGCCGGTGGCCGGCAAGGGCCAGGCGCTGCGGGCCGGGGTGGCCGCCGGTGACGCCGACGTGCTGGTCTTCCTCGACGCCGACCTCGTGGGCCTGCGGCCCGACCACGTCGACGACCTGGTCGCCGTGGTGCTGGGGGGCGAGGCCGACATGGCGTGCGGCCTGTTCGACCGGGGCCCGGTGGCCAACCCGATCTTCCTCGAGGGCCTGCCGGTGCTGACCGGCCAGCGCGCGTTGCGCCGCACCCTGTTCGAGCGGCTCCTGCCGGCCGACGTGCGGGGCTACCGGGTGGAGGCGGCGCTGAACAGCCTGGTCGCCCGCGACGACCTGGTCCGGGTCGACCGGGTGCTGCCCGGCCTGTGGCACCGCACCAAGGAGGAGAAGCTGGCCAACCCGGTGGTGGGCCTGGTCACGAAGCTGGCGATGCTCCTCACCGCCTGCTGGAGCTACGTGCGCTTCGCGGTCCTGGCCCGGGCCCGGGCCGCCACCAGCTGACTCCGGAACGGGTCAGGACGGTCAGGACGGCTGGTCGTCCTCGGTCCAGGGCTGGTCGCGGGGTTCGTCGTAGAGGACGTCGACGGCCTCGCCGCGGATGGCGGCGAACGCCTGGCGACCCCACTGGTCGACCCCGGCCAGCGGGGTGGGCAGCTTGTCCTCGCCGAACCAGCCCACGTCCGCGCACTCCAGCGGATGGGCCTGCAGCTCGCCGCCCACGGCCCGGCACAGGAACACCAGGCTGTACAGCGGCACCCGGGTGAAGCCGAGCCGCAGCCCGTCGAGCAGGGCGATGAGGCGGATCGGCTCGCAGTCGATGCCGGTCTCCTCCCGCACCTCCTTCACGGCGATCTCGCTGGCCGAGTAGCCGACGTCGGCCCACCCGGTCGGGTACAGCCAGACCCCGGAGTCGGCCCGCTGGACCAGCAGGATCTCGCGGGCGTCGTTGTAGACCACGGCCCCCACGGCGATCTTGGGGGTGACGTAGCCGGCGACGCCCTGGCCCACACCCTTCATCCACTCGTCGACGTAGTGCTCGGCGTCGAAGTCCTCGTCGGCCTGGGCCGCGGCCCGGATGTCGCCGGCGACGGCCAGGACCTCCTCGAACCGCTCCCGCTCGTACAGGCTCTCGGTGAACCCGAGGCCGGTGCGGGCGATGCCGGCCAGCGCCTCGGACCAGCGGATCAGGTCCTGTCGGGTCGGCGGGAGCCGCTCGCTGGAGCTCACAGGAGCGACCCTATCCGCCCGGGTGTCACGCCTCCTGGAGCGAGTGGAGGACCGCCCGCTCGATCTCGGCGAGGACGGCGGGGTCGGTGAGCTTGGCCCCCCAGGCGTCACGCAGGTAGAAGCTGTCGACCACCAGCGGGCCGAGGGTCTGCACCTTGGCCGAGGCGATGTCGAGGTCGAGGTCGGCGAAGGCCCGGGTGATGCGGTACAGCACCCCCACCCCGTCGGGGGCGTGGACCTCGGCCACCGTGGCTTCGGCCGACGCGGCCAGGTCGAAGTGGACCTCGGTCTCGATGTCGGCGGCGGCGAGGCGCTGCCGGGGCCGCCCGTAGCGCCGGGCCCGGTCGGCGACGCGGGCCCGCAGCGCCAGCCGACCGTCGAGGGCCCGTTCCAGGTCGGCGACCACCGCCGGCCACGAGAACACCGGCCCCATGCTCGACTCGACCCGGAACACCTCCAGCGCCGTGGGGCCGTCGGTGGCCACGGCGGCGTCGAGGATGTCGAGCCCGTGGAGGGCCAGCACGCCCGCCACCCGGTTGAACAGGCCGTGGCGGTCGCGGCACACCAGCGTGAGCACCGGGCCCTCGGCGGTGATGACCTGCTCGCCGGCGGCCAGCAGCGCCCGCTGCTCGGCGGTGGGGAACGACTCGACCACCTCGCGGGGCTCGCCGCCCCGCAGCACGTGGTCGGCCCGGGTGACGAGGCGGCTCACCAGCTCGGCCTTCCAGGCGCTCCAGGCGGCGGGGCCGGTGGCCAGCGAGTCGGCCTCGGTGAGCGCCCCCAGGAGCTCCAGCACCTCGGGCGACCCGACGCGCTCGGCGACGCCCTCGTAGGTGGCGCGGTCGTCGAGGTCGCGGCGGGTGGCGACGTCGGGAAGCAGCAGGTGGTGGCGGCACAGCGCGACGAGGGTGTCGACGTCGGCCGGGGGCAGGCCCATGCGGGGGCCCATCTCGGCGATCAGGGCCATGCCGTTGTCGGTGTGGTCGCCGGGCACGCCCTTGCCGATGTCGTGGAGCAGGGCGCCCAGCACCAGCAGGTCGGGCCGGGCCACCCGGCTGGCCAGCGGGGCAGCCTGGGCGGTTGCCTCCCACAGGTGCCGGTCGACGGTGAAGGTGTGGTAGGCGTTGCGCTGGGGCTTCGACCGGACCGTCGGCCACTCGGGGAGGAACCGCTCCCAGATGCCCTGCTGGTCGAGCGCCTCGTAGAGGGGGACGGCGGCGGGACCGGCCGACAGGAGCGCCACGAACGCGGTCCGCACATCGTCGGGCCAGGGTTCCGGCAGCGGCGGGGTGGCGGCGCCCAGGCGCTCCAGCGACGATCGGTGGACCCGGGTGTCGTGGGCGGCCGCCGCGGCCGCGGCCTGCAGGGGCAGCGCCGGGTCGGTGGCGACCGGGGCGTCGGCGGTGACGTGGACCTCGCCGTCGCGCAGCACCAGCCCCGGGCTCAGGTGCCGCTCGCGGCGACGACGGCCCAGCGGCCCGACCAGCGAGCTCTCGATGCGGGCCCAGGCGTCGTCACTGGTCCAGGCGATGGTGCGGGCGGCGCTGGCCAGCGACCGCATGAACTCGTCTGCGTCGTCGTGGCCGAGGGCGTGGGCCACGGCGTCCTGCTCCTGGAGCAGCAGCCGGTCGCCGGGGCGCCCGGTGCGCCGGTGCAGCTCGACGCGGGCGGCCAGCAGGGTGTCGTAGGCGGCGTCGAGGCGGGCCGGGTCGCCGTCCCACATGATCGACCGGGCCGCCTGGGCCCATCGCAGCGAGTGGACGTCGCGCAACCCGCCCCGGCCCTCCTTGATGTCGGGTTCCAGCAGGAAGGCGACCTCGCCGGCCCGGCGGTGCCGGTCGTGCACCCGCTGGGCCATGGTGGCGAGGAAGCGGCGCGACCGCTTCTCCCACAGCCGGGTGGCCTTGCCGGCCAGGTCGGCGGCCACCTCGGCGTCGCCGGCGATGCAGCGGGTGTCGAGCAGGCCGGTGGCGGTGTCGAGGTCGGCGGCCGCCAGGGCCAGGGCCTCGTCGACGGTGCGGACGGCGTGGCCGAGCTTCATCCCGGCGTCCCAGATGGGGTACCAGACCCGGTCGGCGACCTCACGGAAGTCGGGCCGGCCCCGGTGGAGCAGCAACAGGTCGATATCGGACTGGAGCGACAGCTCGCCCCGCCCGTACCCGCCCACCGCCACCAGGGCGATGCCGTCGGTGTCGTCGACGGCGGCGGCCAGCAACCCCGCCAGCCACCCGTCGACGTCGGCCGTCCAGGCCCGGCACAGGTCGTGGCCGACCAACGTGTCGTCGGCCGCCCGCTGCTCCCGCCGAGCCTTCATGTCGGTCACCCCGTTCCGCCCCCGGCCATGCGGCTGCGCCACCGCCCGCGGTGACACCTGCCCTCACCGTGGTGCTGCTCGCCCCACGAAAGGCTCACCGCCGGGTGGACCACGTCGGCCAGGCTACAAGGCATCCCCATCGCGATCGCCGGTGCGGATCCGGAGCAC
>Ga0272482_10000259_pt1 | contig 16864 bp, 18 predicted proteins | sample RVTome_8_FD_192427 | JGI IMG/M metagenome (GOLD analysis project Ga0272482, IMG submission 192427) | Soil microbial communities from uranium-contaminated site in the Upper Colorado River Basin, Wyoming, United States - RVT160D0 (version 2) ...
TGGGGGTGTGTACTATTGCGCGGGTGCCCGGGAGACCGGGGATGTTGGGGCCGTGGCGCAGCTGGTAGCGCACCACACTGGCAGTGTGGGGGTCAGGGGTTCGAGTCCCCTCGGCTCCACCCCGAAACCGTAAGTAGATGCCCTGATCGTCGAAGGTGACGATCAGGGCATTGATCGGCGGTGGCCCACCGCACCTCGTTTATGCCGGCGGATAGCCGTAGTCCGTCTCGAAGGTCGCCATGATGTTGCTCGCGGCCGCGCCGATGTCGGTCGCCCACCGCCGCACCCGATCTGTGGCCTATTGGTTCGAAGGCCGAGACTGACCGTCTACATCCGCGACGACGCGCTGCGGGGCGTTCCAGCTGGCGAGGAGTCCCAGTTTCTCCTCGGAGGGCGAGCCGCGGTCGGCACTGTATACGACGACGGTCTGGCCCCGGTCCCCGGGAAGAGCGAGGGTCTCATAGTTGAGCTTCAGCTCGCCCACGGTCTCGTTGAAGAATCGTTTGACGCCGTGGGTGTGTTCGAACAGGCGGTAGTCGGACCAGAATCGCGCGAAGTCGGGCGACGCGACGGTAAGTTCTCCGACGAGCTTTTCGAGGACGTCGTTGCGGACGCCAGTCACCGCTGCAGCCCGGAGGATCGCGACCATTTGTGGTGCGATCTGGTCCCAATTGAGGTAGACGATCTTGGCCCGGGGGTTCAGGAACATCCAGCGGGCCATGTTCCGGTCCTTGGCCGCCATGGATTCGAAGTCCCCCAAAAGGGCCTTGGCGCCGGCGTTGATCCCGAGCACCTCAAGGTGCGGACCGTGGATCACCGCCGGCACGGCCATGGCGTGGATCATGGCCAGGACGGCTGGACGCGCCTTGGGCGGAGTGCTCGGCGGACGCGGGGTGTAAACGCTGGACGGGTGCAGCAGCGAGCGTAGATGCTTGCGCTCCAGCTCGTCGAGCCGAAGGGCTCGCTCGATGGCTTCGAGCACCTGTTCGGAGACGTTGGTGGCCCGTCCCTGCTCGAGCTTCGTGGCGGCTGATCAGTGACTGCTAGCGGGGCGCCGAGCCGGCCAGCGGTGTGGTGTCGAGGTACCTGACCTCGTAGACCCGCTCGGCGAACTTCCAGCCGTCGGGGGTGCGCTGGTAGCGGTCGTGGTAGATGGCGAAGTTGACGCCCTCGTGCTGCTTGTCGAGGGTGCGCAGGACCTCGTGCATGTAGGCGCGGCCGGTCGCGGTGTCGCCGTCGAGCTGGATCGTGCCAGGGTGCGTGTTCTGCACGAAGAAGTCCCATTGGGCCTGCAGCCGCTCGCCGCCGACGCGGATCTCCTCCCGGCCGACCAGCTCGACGGGGACGTTGGGCATCCGCAGCACGCCATCCGGCGTGAACAGCGACGCGAGGCGGGCGCGGTCGCGCATCATCGCCGCATCGGTGAACTCGCCGCGTAGCGCCTCGATCTCGACGCGGTCCGCGATGGCCTGAAAGTCAGTCATCGGTCTCCTCCTTGTGTGTCGCTCACAGCAGTTCGACCACGCAGGCGCTCGGAATGTGAGGTCCGCTGTCCGATCCGCGGCGCCGGCTCCGACGTCCCAGGCGAGTAGAAGCCTTCGGAAGGGAGTCAGACCATGGGCAAGGTGATCGCGAACGCGGCGGTCTCGTTGGACGGCTTCATCGCCGACGAGTCGGACCAGGTGGGGCCGCTCTTCGACTGGTACGGCAACGGGGACGTCGCGTTCAACGGCGGCGATCCGGAGCGGGTCTTCCACGTCTCGGCCGCCAGCGCCGCGTACCTGGAGGAAACCTGGTCACGGATCGGCACAGCGGTGATCGGGCGGCGCCTGTTCGACATCACGAACGGCTGGCACGGCCGCCCCGCCGCCGGCGACGCGGTCTTCGTGGTGACGCACGAGCCGCCGGTGGACTGGCCGTTTCCCGACGCGCCGTTCACGTTCGTCACGGATGGCCTGGCCAGTGCGATCGCTCAGGCCAAGGCCGCCGCCGGGGACAAGGACGTGTCGCTGACCGGCGGCGACCTGCTGGGTCAGGCCCTGGCCGCCGGCCTGGTCGACGAGCTTCAGGTCCAGCTCGTCCCGGTGGTGTTCGGCAAGGGGGTGCGGTTCTTCGGCGCGTACGACGGACCGCCGGCGCTGCTCGGCGACCCGACGATCGTCCAGGGCGACCGGGTCACCCATCTGCGATACGAGGTCCGGCGATAGCGCGGCCGGCTACGCCGCCTTGTCGTCGAGGCGTCGCAGCCCCTCGGTCCAGCTGAGCGGGACCTCCGTGCCGGCGACCTTCCAGTGCACGTGGCGGAAGACCTTCATGCCGCTGGGCAGCGCGGTCATCACGGTGTCGTGCGGGCCGTTCTTGACGAAGCGCTGGAGTGCCTTGCCGTCCTCCCACGCGGACAGGGTCCAGTACAGCAGCGGGAACTTGCCCTTGAACGAGAAGCCGAGCAGGCCGGGCGTGCTGGCCAGCTGGGAGTGGATCCGCCGGGTGTGCCACTCGAAGCGGGGCAGGCTCCAGAGCGACTTCAGCTCGATGACGGTGGCCATAGCCAGGTACCGCTTGTCCGGGTCGGGCTCGGCGTACCAGCGCCAAGCCCAGCCCCCGTCGATCTTGGTCTTTCGAATTGCCATGGCCTGAGTCCCAGCGTCGATGACAGTGCTGCCGGCCTCAGCGAAGCACAGCACCCCTTTCACACTCCTGTCATCGACGGTCATGACCTCGCGACGGATTCAGCTGAGGCCGCGGCGGACCCGCCAGAACGCGAACCCGGCCAGCAGTCCGCCCAGCAGCAGGTACGCGCCGAACTCCAGCCACTGGAACGTCCAGTAGCGGCTGGCCGGCTGGTATTTGACCTCGAAGTGCATGTTTTGCTGCGCGACGCAGGCCATGTCGCGGCGGAAATCGCCCTTCAGGCAGCCGTCGATCGTGTCGCGGGTGGCCTGGTTGCCGGCCGCGTCGAGGAGCGGCACCCGGCCGGAGAGCATCCAGGAGCCGGGGACCGCGCTTCCGTACCCGTTGATGCTGACGCCCTTGTTGGTCGGCCCGCCGGTGCTGAACTCGCTGACAGTCGTGTCGGCGGTGAACGCGACGGTCTCTGTGACCGGCGGCTGCAGGTGCGGACGGAGGAAGGTGGGCACCAGGATCTGCAGCGCGGCGAACACGGCGAGCGTGACGGCCATCGCCGGGATGGTGCGGCGGATCAGCAGCCCGATGACGATGCCGGCGGTGACGGCGAACGCGGCGTAGCCCAGCGGCACGATGTTGCGGGTCGGGAAGATCAGCGGTTCGAAACGGGCGGTGAGCAGCTTGTCGTACGGGCTGGCGGCCCAGGTGAGCAGCAGGCTGAAAGCGCCGGCCAGGGCGACGCCGGCGAGCGTGACGAACGTGAGCTTGACCGCCAGCCAGCGGGTGCGGGTGATGCTCTGGTTCCACACCAGGCGGTATGTGCCGGTCTCGATCTCGCGGGCCACCAGTGGCGCGCCCCAGAACGCACCGAGAAGCGCCGGCACCAGCACGATCAGGAGGCCGGCCAGCAGCAGCGTCCCGAAGTAGGTGTCCTCCATGATGTCGCGAGCGTTGGTGACAGAGCAGGTCGTGCCGCAGTCCGTCACGTTGGCGTCGTAGGTGCCGCGAATCCGCATGCCGAGGATGACCAGGAAGATCGCGAGGGCGGCGAGAGCGGCGAGCCCGATCAGCGCCTGCGCGCGAAACTGGCGCCAGGTGAGCCAGATCATCGTTGTGCCTCCAAGGGCTGCTCGGTGTGGCGGCGGGCGGGGGCGGCGGCCGTGATGCTGGCGGCCCGGGTCAGGTAGGCGAGGACCATGTCCTCGAGGTCGAGGCGCTCGACGTCCGCCGCGGGAACGACCTGGGCGAGCAGGCCCGTCGTGTCCTTGACGACGAGCGTGCTCTGGCGGGCGGTGTGGTCGGCCTGGATGACCTCGATGCCCGGCGGCAGGCTGTCGAGCTCGCCGCGCGCCGCGATCACCCGCCTGTGCTCCTCCAGCAGGTCTTCGACATCGCCGGCGAGCTGGACCCGCGAGCCGACCAGCACGACGAGGTAGTCGCACACCCGCTCGAGGTCGCCGAGCAGGTGTGAGGAGAGGATCACGCTGACCTCGAGCTCGGCCACGAACTCCATCAGGCTCTGCAGGAACGCCCGGCGGGCCAGCGGGTCGAGTGACGCGACCGGCTCGTCGAAGATCAGCAGCTGGGGTCGCTTGGCGGCGGCGAGCGTCAGGGCCAGCTGCGCGCGCTGGCCGCCGGAGAGCCGGCCCGCCTTCTGCGCCAGGTCGAGCCCGACCTGCTCGATCCGCTGCCGCGCGAGCAGGTCGTCCCACTTCGGGTTGAGCCGCGCACCCAGGCGCAGGTGGTCGCCGACCGACAGGGCGGAGTAGACCGGTGTGTCCTGCGCGACGAAGCCCACCTTGGCCAGCTGCGCCGCGCTCGCCGCCGGCTGGGAGCCGAGCACCTCGATCGTGCCCGAGGTCGGCGCGATGATGCCGGCGATCAGGCTGAGCAGGGTGGACTTACCGGCTCCGTTGGGCCCGACCAGGCCGACGATCCGGCCGGCGGGGATGCTGAGCGTCGCGTCGCTCAGGGCTGGGCGCCGGCCGTATCGCTTGGTCAGGCCGTCGGAACGCAGGACCGGTGTCATCGGGTCACCTCTGTGGCCTCTCGGAAGGTGGTCATGAACAGGGCCTCGATGCTGTCCGGGTCGAGACCGGCCTGGCGGGCCTTCGCCAGCCAGGCGCGCAGCTCCGCGCGGAGCGGCTCGTGCGCGGCCAGCGACTCGCCGGCGAGGGACTGGGTCACGAACGTCCCCACCCCGGGGCGGGGCGTGACCAGGCCGAGGTGCTCCAGCTCGCGGTAGGCCTTGAGGACGGTGTTGGGGTTGATCGCGAGCTTGGACACGACCTCCTTGACCGTCGGCAGCTGGTCGCCCACCGACAGCAGACCGAGCCGGAGCGCGCGCTGGACCTGCTGGACCAGCTGCTGGTACGGCGAGACCCCGGAACGGAGGTCCAGATGGAAGTCGATCACAATTACTCACTTTAACTAGGCTACTAGCACTATAAGACTATGGGTCAGCTGCCCGTCAAGCGCCCGCTCCGCCGGCACAAAGGGGCGCGGCCCCGGAACCCGAAGGTCCCAGGGCCGCGCCTGTCGGTGTCTGGTCAGGTCACGCGGTGCAGGGCTGGCCCTCCACATTGGCCTTCGACTCGGCGAGGACCACGTCGGTCAGCAGGGTGTCCAGGAAGACTGCCCGCTGGATGACGGTTCCGCCGCTCGTCTGGGTGCTGTTCAGCTGGAGCGAGCCCACCACCAGCGGGATCGTCAGCGGCGCGGTGCCCACGGTCACCGGTAGGCCGTTGATCTTCAAGCTGGCGATCGACGAGGCGCTGGCGAACTTCGCCGCCAGGCCGCCCGGCCCGCTCGTGCAGGTCGCCGAGGCCGACGACTTGATCAGGCCCAGCTCGATGACGACCGGGCCGACGAAGATCTTCGTGGACTCGATCACGGCCTTGGCGGCACCACTGTCGCCCGCCGCCGGCGGCGCGCTGTTCAGGTTGTCCGGCGTCTGGTCGGTGCGGGCGTCCAGCAGGCTGGTCTGGACCTTGACGAGGCCCGCGTTCAGGGTCACCTGGGCGACCGTCTTGACGTCATCCGCGCACGGCACGTCGGCCGGGTTGGCCTGGGCCGCCTTCAGACCGGCGATCTTCACCGCGGTCGCCTGGCAGGAGAAGGTGCCGTCCCGCTCGTTGTCCAGGATCTTGCCCTGGCCCACGCCGTCGACGATGGCGGCGCCGGTCGGCGCGGACAGGTTCACCGTGAACGTCTCGTCCGGCTCGTTCACCGCGTCATCGTTGATCGGCACGGGAACCTGCTTGGTCGTCTCGCCAGCGGCGAAGGTGAGCGTGCCGGTCACCGGCGTGTAGTCGGCCGGCGCCGTCGCCGTGCCGTTGGCGGTCGCGAACTTCACGGTCACCGGGTTGTTGGTCGGCCCGGTGCGAGTGACGGTGAAGACAGCCGGGCCACTCGGCTCGGGGACCTCGACGTCGTCGATCTTCAGGCCGGGCACGTTCACCGTGAGCTTCTGGATGAACCCGCGGCTCTCACCGTCGACCTGGAAGTCCACAGTGCACACGTGCGTACCGGCCGGCACGCTGCCGGAGAGCGCGACGTGCTCGACGAAGTTGGCGTCCTCGCCGCTGGTGACCGTGCGGTTGGCGGGGGAGAAGGTCAGGGAGACGCCGGCCGAGCAGGAGACCACCTTGGGCGTGACGGTGACCTCGATCGACTTGATACCGGCGAGGATGGCGTCGGCGACCTCGTCACCGGCGACATCGCTGAGCAGCACGCCGCCGGTCGCGGCCGTGAGGTTGCTGAACTGACCCGTGCTGTCCAGCGCGCTCACGTCCACCGCGACGAGCCGGATACCCGCCGCCTGGAGAGCGGCCGAGGTGTCGGCGAGCGAGTGCCCGCCGCTGGGGTCGTGCGACGGCGCGTCGCCGAAGATGACCGCGATGCGGGTGCTGTCCGGCCGGAACGTGACGGCCCCCGTGGCCACCTCGTACAGCGCGTTGAGGTTGGCCTCGGGGAAGTCACCGCCGCCGCTGGCGACCCACTGGTCGATGCCCGCCTGCACCGCCGAGTCGTCGTCGGTCAGGCCCTGGTTGACCCGGAACGGGGTGGCGTCGGTGAAGTCCTTGTACTCCGCGACCGCGAACCGGGCCGTCGGCTGGGCGGCGCTCACCTCGGCGAGGATGGCGGCGGCGTTGGTGCGGACGTTCGCGATGGCGCCCCCCATGCTCCCGGTCGTGTCCGCGATGAACACCAGATCGGGGTTGGGCGGGATGGGTGGCGTGTGTACGACCTTGTTGATGTCCGCGGAGCCACCTGGGCCGAGCGTGAGCGTCACATCGGACGGTTCGACCCCGGGTGCTGCCGAGGCCGCGGCCGGGACCAGGGCCAGGCCGGAGCCGGCTAGGCACCCGGCCAGTAGGGTGGCCATGAATCTCCGGTGGCGGCGGCTAAGCACGCGCATGACGGTTCTCCTCCCCATATTTTGGGCGCGATCCATCGCATTCCAAAATGCGTACGGGAAACGGATTAGCGCTTTATCGGAAAGCGCCGGAAGGCGGTGGAGTCGCTATGGAGAGTGAAGCAGTCGCTACTTCACGCCAGCAAATCTTGACTAGCGATCAATGGTCCTGTACGCGCCGCCTTCTCCTGTCGGATCGCCGACAGCTGCGAGCGTGTACCCCGTCGCCACCTCGGCCGTTCGGGCGACCCACGGGGGTGGATGAGATGAACGTGTTCATTTCTCTCACGCCCCCACGGCCGTCCGCCGAATGGAGGATATCCGGTATCGTGAGTGCAAAAAGTACCGAATTGTCCCCCACCGGCCCGCGAACGCGAATTGCCGTGGCGCAATTACCCACCCGATGCCGTCGCCCGCAATTGGTGGCGCGCTCCGGTGGCCGCGGCGGTGCATCACTGGTATGGATCGGTGATCTCGCGGAGCTGGGTGAGGATGCCCCGCAGCTGGCTCATCCGCCGGGCCCCCAGATACGCGGCCCACTCCGCCTCGACCTCGGCGACGGCGGCCGCCGCCAGCGGGATGGCCTTGGCGCCGCGCGCGGCCACGCGGACGAGGCGCGCGCGGGCGTCCGTCGGATCCGGGACGCGCTCGACGTAGCCGGCGCGCTCGAGCTGGTCGACGAGAAAGCCCGCCGACTGCTTGGCGATCTGCGCCTGCTCCGCCAGGTCGGTCAGCCGGCTGCCCTCCGGCGCGATGCGCTGGAAGACGCGCGCCTGGGCCGGGGTGAAGTCGTCGAACCCGGCCGCCGCCAAGGCCTCGAAGACGCGGGTCTCCATGGCCCGATAAACGCCATGGACAGCGAGGAGAGCTGGCAGGTCATCGCCGGCCAGCGGCTGGCGCTCGCCGACCTGCTGGCGGGCCTGTCAGCGGAGGAATGGGAGCGGCCGTCGCTCTGCGCCGGCTGGCGGGTGCGCGACGTGGCCGCGCACGTCGCGATGGCGCCCCAGGTGCTGAGCATCCGCACGATGGCGGTCGAGGGCCTGCGCGCCGGTGGCCGCTTTCACCGGCTCAACCACGACATGGCCGTGCGACACGCGCGGAGCCGGCCGGCGGAGCGCCTCGTGGCGGAGCTCCGGGAGCACGCATCCTCGCGCCGGCTGCCCCTGGTCACCAGCTACCGCAACATCCTCTTCGACATCCTGGTGCACGGTCAGGACATCGCACTCCCGCTCGGTCGCACCCATCCGATGCCGCCCTCGGCGGCCCGGGCCGGTGCCGCCCGCGTGTGGTCGAGGGGTTGGCCGTTCTGGGCCCGCCGGAGGCTGCGTGGTGTGCGGCTCGTCGCCACCGACGTGGAGTGGTCGGCGGGAGCCGGCCCGGAGGTCGAGGGCCCGATCGCCGCCTTGCTCCTGCTGCTCACCGGCCGCGTCACCACCGTGCTGCCGCACCTGGCCGGCCCCGGCGTGCCGGTCCTGACACCGGCCCGCGCTAGCTGAAGAGGCCGCGGCGGAAGGCTTCGCCGACGGCGGCGGCGCGGTCGCGCACCCCGAGCTTGTCGTAGATCCGCAGCAGGTGGGTCTTGATGCTCGCCTCGCTGATGAAGAGCTTCGCCGCCGCCTCGCGGTTGGTCGCGCCGTCCGCGACGAGCTTGAGCACCTGCAGCTCGCGCTGGCTCAGCGCGCCCCGCGCCGGCTCGCGCACCCGGCCCATCAGCCGGCCGGCCACCGACGGCGCCAGCACGGCCTCGCCCCGGGCCGCCGCCCGCACCGCCCGCAGCAGCTCCTCGACCGGCGCGTCCTTGAGCAGGTATCCGGTCGCGCCCGCCTCGATCGCGGGCAGCACGTCGCTGTCTGTGTCGAACGTGGTCAGCACGAGTACGCGCACCTCGGGCGCCCGCTCCCGCAGCCGCTGGGTGGCCGCCACCCCGTCGACGCCGGGCATGCGCAGGTCCATGAGCACGACGTCGGGGCGGAGCGCCTCCGCGCGGGCGACCGCGTCGGCGCCATTCGCCGCCTCGCCGACGACCTCGAAGTCGGCGTGCCCGGTGAACGCACCGCGCAGCCCGTCGCGAACGATCGGGTGGTCGTCGACGATCAGCAGCCGGATCACGCCACCTCCACAGTGGACACGGTGAGCGCGGGCACGCTCGTGCTGAGCGCGGTGCCCTCGCCGGGCGCGCTCTCGATCGCCAGCGACCCACCCACCAGCTCCAGCCGCTGCCGGATGCCGCGCAGGCCGAAGCCGCCGCCCTCGGTCGCCGCGACGCCGGCCGAGGGTGAGAACCCGGCGCCATCGTCCCGCACGTCCAGCAGCACCACATCGTCCAAGTAGGACAGTGTGACCGCCACCCGGGTCGCGGCGGCGTGCTTGGCCACGTTGGCCAGCGCCTCCTGGGCGACCCGGAAGAGCGTGATCTCGATGCCGGCGAGCAGCGGGCGTGCCTCCCCGGTCGTCTCCACGTGCGCCGGAACGCCGGAGGTCCGGGACCACCCGGCGGCGAGCTGCGCGATCGCCTCGGGGAGCCGCGTGTCGTCCAGCTCGGGCGGGCCGAGCGCCGCGACCGACCGGCGGGCGGCGGTGAGGCCTTCCCGCGCCAGGTCCTTGACCTTGTCCATGTGCTGCTGCCACCGCTCCGGCTGCTCGCGCACCTGGTCGGCCGCCTGGAGCTGGGTGATGATCCCGGTCAGGCCCTGGGCCAGCGTGTCATGGATCTCCCGGGCCAGGCGCCGGCGCTCGTCGTGTACCCCGGCCTCCCGTGCCTGCGCGACGAGTTGGGCGTGCAGGCCCGCATTCTCCGCCAGCGCCGCCTCGAGCTGGGCTACGGCGGCGCGCCGCTGCTCGTTCTGCTCGTTGAACCGGCGGCCCAGGTAACCGAACCAGCCGATCATGCCGATCTGCAGCACCATCACGCAGATCGTGATCGCCCACCAGTCCCGGGTGGTCGGTATGCCGGACGGCACGAGGTTGACCAGCGCGGACGTGGCCACGACGCAGGCGAATCCCAGCAGTGGTGGAAGCAGCTCGTACGCCTGGACGAACCCGATCACGCCGAAGACGAAGAAGATCGGCTGGTGGGCCATCAGCGCGCCGGCGAGAGCCAGCTCGACGCCGACGAAGAGCAGCATCGGCCCTGTGCGCCGCATCCACGGCGGCGGCCGCAGGGTGTGCATGACGAGCACCCACAGGGCGGCCGCGGAGGCGAGGGCGACGGTGACGAGGTGCTGCCGGTCGGTCTGGCCCGGGGCCAGCAGGGCGAGTGTGGTGGCGACGCCGAGCAGCACGTACGGCAGCGGGTACAGGACCCGGTAGAAGAGCTGGCTGCCCTCTTGGACCGCCGGCGCCGTACGGGACACGGTCGTCACCGTCTCACCATAGGGACTCAGCCCCAACGGAAGAACCGGCGTGCCGCCAGCCCGCTCGCGGTCGCCCAGGCCAGGAGCACGAGCAGCCCGGTGAGCGCGGGCCACCGCCCGTCCGTGGTGTCGCGCAGCGCCTGTACGCCCGCGCCGAGCGGGGTGAGGTCGCCGACCCGGCGCAGTGCCGGCGACATCGTCTCGCGTGGAAACCACATCCCGGCGAAGAACATCAGCGGGAAGAAGGCCACCGCACCGATGCCGCTCGCGGCCTTTCCGGTAGGCGCGACCGCGGCGAGCACCACCACGACCGTTTTGCGGAAGACCGGCACGCTGCCCAGCAGCACGATCAGCACGACCGGGAAGATCACGCACCAGACGTACGCGTGCGGCTCGCGCAGAAACAGACGCAGCTCGGCGCCGGCCAGCCGGACCAGTCCACGCACTTACTCCTCCTCGGGTCTAGGCTCCAGCCGCCGCCCGGTGAGCGCGACGAACGCGTCGTCCAGGCTCGCCTGCTCCACGCGCAGCTCGGCGGCGATGATCTGGTTGCGGGCGAGTACGGATGTCACGGCGTGGACCAGGTTGCCGGTGCCGGTCACGACGACCTGCGGCCCGCGCCGGGTCACGCTGATCACCTCGGGCAGCGCGGCGAGCAGCGCGTCGTCGAGGGGCGACTCCGGGCGGAAGCGCATCCGCTGCTCGTTGTCCACTCTGGACACGAGCCCGGCCGGCGTGTCGATCGCCACCACCCGGCCGGCGTCGATCAGCGCGACCCGGTCGCAGAGCCGCTCGGCCTCGGCCATCGAGTGGGTGACGAGCACGATGGTCACGCCGCGCGCGCGGACCTGCTCGATCAGCTCCCAGGTGTCCCGCCGCGCCTGCGGGTCCAGACCGGTGGTGAGCTCGTCGAGTACGGCCACCTTCGGGTTGCCGATCAACGCGAGTGCGATCGACACCCGCTGCCTCTGTCCCCCGGAGAGCTTGCCGAAGCGGGTGTCGCGCTTCTCGTAGAGACCGAGGTCGGCGAGCAGGCCCGCCCAGTCGGCCGGGTCGGGGTAGAAGGAGGCGTGGAGCCGCAGCGCCTCGGCGACGGTCTGCTTCTCCGGCAGCCGGCTCTCCTGGAGCTGCACGCCGAGCGCGAGCCGCAGCGCGTCGCGATCCCGCTCCGGGTCCAGGCCGAGGACGCTGATGCTTCCCGAGTCCGGCGTACGCAGGCCGGCCACGCACTCGACGGTGGTGGTCTTTCCGGCTCCGTTCGGGCCGAGGATGCCGAAGATCTCGCCCTCCTCGACGTCGAACGAGACGCCGTCGAGGGCGGCCTGTCCGCCGTACCGCTTGCGCAGGTCGGTCACCGAAATCACGGGCACGTGCCCACTCTCGCGGCTGGAACGCCGCCGCGGATCGACCCGGCGGCGGCCCTCCTGGCTGATTCTCGTTGTCCACCATCTGATGGGTCCTGTCCGCCACATGGTGCGTCAACTTAGGGTTGACGATCCGGACGCGTCAACCTAGGGTTGACGACATGACACCACCAACCATCAAGCTCGACGAGCTGATCGCCGCGATCAAGAAAGTGCACAGCGAGCCTCTGGAGCAGCTCACCGACGCGATGTTCGCCGCCGAGCACCTTGGCGAGGTCGCCGACCACCTGATCGGCCACTTCGTGGACCAGGCCCGTCGCTCGGGCGCCTCGTGGACCGACATCGGCAAGAGCATGGGGGTCACCAAGCAGGCCGCCCAGAAGCGGTTCGTGGGCAAGGGCGAGCCGCTGACACTCGATCCGGAGGAGGGATTCCGCCGGTTCACCTCGCGGGCCCGCCAGTCCGTCATGGAGGCGCAGGAGGCCGCCCGGGTCGCGGGCAACACCACCATCGGGCCGGTGCACGTCGTGCTCGGCCTGCTCGAGGAGCCAAAGGGATTGGCCTGCAAGGCGATCGTCGAGCAGGGCGTGACGCTCGATCAGGTCCAGGCGGCGGCGACCGCGGCCCTGCCCCCGGGCGGTGACCCGGTCGAAGGCCTGATCCCCTACGACAGCGAGGCCAAGAAGGTCATGGAGCTGACCTTCCGCGAGGCGCTGCGGCTCGGGCACAACTACGTCGGCACGGAGCACATCCTGCTGGCACTGCTGGAGCACGAGAACGGCACCGGACTGCTCGCCAGCCTCGGCATCGGCAAGGAGGCGACCGAGGAGAAGATCGTGGCGTTCCTGGAGGCGTTGCGCGAGGGGCCGGGTAAGGGCGCCGCCTGACTGTCCGCCGTGATCGCCCCTCCCGCGTTTGCGAGGATGCCGCTATGGCCTACGACGAAGATCTTGCCAACCGGGTCCGGGAGCTGGTCGGACAGGAGTCCGAGCTGGCGGAGAAGCGCATGTTCGGCGGCCTTGCCTTCCTGTCGCGCGGCAACATGGCCGTGGTCGTGCGGGGCAAGGGCGGGCTGATGGTGCGGGTCGACCCGGCCGAGTCCGGCGACCTCCAGGGGCGCCCCGGGGTCGAGGCGATGGTGATGCGGGGCCGCGAGCTGGCCGGCTGGCTCACGGTGGAGCCGGCGCGGCTGGCGCGGGACGGTGACCTGAAGGAGTGGGTGGACCGGGGCTTCGCCTACGCGAAGACCTTGCCCGCGAAATGAGCCACGGCACCCAGGGCGCCACGCCGACCACCAGCAGCAGTGACAGCAGCGGGAGCGCCCACCACCACGGGACGCCGGCGGGCGGCGGGTGCGGCGAGGCGGCGACCCACGGCCGCGCGGTCTTCGACCAGGCGAGGAAGGCGTCGCCGATGGGGAGCAGGCCGAGGGTGTACCGCTTGGTGCGCGGCGTGTCGATCGGGATGCCGGCCACCTCACCGTAGTTGGCCAGCGCGGCGGCGAGCCGGGCGTCGCCGTGCACCTGGGCGGCGCCGATCGTGACCACCGTCGCGGAGAGGCTGACGCCGAGCGGCAGCGGCCCCGAGTCGACGTCGCCGGCACCGTCCACGCCCTTCGGGTACTCCCGCACGGCCGGCCCGAGCCCGAGCGGTCGCACCAGGTACCGGTCGCGGAAGCGCAGGTACTGCTCGGCCGCGAAGGCGGGGTCGATCTCCACGAGGAAGCGCTGGATCATGCTCTGCGAGGTGCCCCGCGCCATCTCCTCGGGAGCGCCGGTCGCCGGATCGACCCGATGCGGCATCAGGCCGGTGCCCGGGTCGAGGCGCTCGCGTACCCCAGCCAGCCAGCGCGACACCGTGCCGGCGAAGCGGGGTGGCAGCAGCGTGTCGTGCAGCCGCAGCGACGCGACCGCCACGGTGGAGTCGACCGGCCAGGCCTGCGCCGGGTAGGCGGGCAGGTATGGCGAGGCCGCGCCGTCGAAGGCCGCACCGAGCGCGGCCGAGTCGTCCGCGAACCGGCGCAGCTCGGCGGGGTCGGGCGCCAGGGTGAGCAGGCCGCCGCGCAGCCAGTTGGTCCAGCCGCGGTAGAAGACGCCGTACTCCGGCGTGAGGTCCGGGCTGAACGGCGCCCGCCCGGCCGGCGACGCCAGCCTGGCCAGCGCCCAGCGCGCCTCCCGCGCCGCCTCCGGCCGCCCGCTGGCCGGGCCGCGGTGGCCGAGCTCGACCCAGCTGAGGCCGTACAGCGCGTGCGCGAAGAAGTACCCCTCGGGAAACAGCTCCTGCGCCCGCTCGCCCGCCCCGTCGTCCAGCGCGCCGCGGAGGAAGGCCAGCTGGCGGCGTACCCCGAAAGGCTCGTCAGAGGGGCCGGCCGTGACCGGCACGACCAGCCGGGCCACGCCGATCAGCGCGGCCAGGCTGACCACGACGGCGGCCAGCCGGCCTAAGGACCGCCACACCTCAGTGCGGCTGGCTGAATGTGCTCAGGAACCTGTCGCGGAAGGTGTCCATCCGCCAGACGGGCGCCTTCCGGTCGGGCTTGAGGCCCTCGCCCCACTTCCAGCCGGAGATCCGGTCCAGCACGGCCCGGTCGCGGGTGACGATCGTGATGGGTACGTCGCGGGTGGCGCCCTTGCCGGTGAGCAGTGGCGCCGGCTGGTGGTCGCCGAGGAAGATCAGCACGAGGTTATCGTCGCCGTTGCGTTCAACCCACTGGGTGAGGGCGGTCAGCGAGTACTCGATCGACTCGCCGTAGGCGGCGCGGGTGCGGTCGGTGTCGCCCCAGACCTTGTCCGAGGTCTCCGCCGCCGCGGCGATCGGGCCGTAGACCGAGCCGTCGCCGACGTCGTTCCAGTCGATCATCCGGGGCAGCGGTGCCCACGGCGCGTGGCTGGAGGTGAGCGGCATCTCGGCCATCAGCGGGCCCCGGTCGGACCGGCCGTACTCCAGCCGCTGGAACGCCGAGAGCGTGTACTGGTCGGGCATCGTGGCCAGCGCGAACGGCGGCCCCTGGTAGCCGGCGTTCTTGGCGTCGTAGACCTGGTCGTACCCGTAGAAGCGCCCCTCCGGCCAGGCCTGGGTGACGCCAGGCATCATGCCGACCGTCCGCCAGTTGGCCCGCCGGAAGGCGCTGGTGAGCGTGAGGCGGTCGCTGGAGACGAGGCTGCGATAGCGCTTCTGGTTGTTGATCCAGAGGCCGGAGTTGAGCGTCGCGTGCGCCAGCCAGCTGCCCCCGCCCGCCGTCGACGAGGTGAGAAACGCGCTGCGCGAGTCGAAGCCGGCGGCGGCGAGCCGGCGGGTGCCGTCGTCGAGCACCGCGTCGACCCCGGGCGCGTAGTGCGGGTCTTCGATCGCGTCGCGGCCGTAGCTCTCGATGAACGTGAGCAGCACGTCCTTGCCGCGCAGCGCGGTCAGCAGCTGGTCGCCGGGCGTGTTTCGGAACGCGTCGACCGCTGCCTCCGCCTCGAAGGCCTCCTGGTCGCGCAGGCTCGCCCGGACCTGGGCGGCGTGTCCGCGGATGATGCTGCCGGTGGCGCTGGCGGCGATGGGCGTGTCGGAGATCACGTGCGCACCCAGCGCGGCGCAGATGAACCAGGCCAGAGCCAGCGTCGCGGCGGTCCGCGTGGCGGTGCGCTCGTGCGCCACGAGCTGGCCGGTGGCCCGCAGCACCGACAGGACCATGAGCACGACCATGGCGATGACCAGCAGCAGTGCGCCGATGACCACGGCGATCGCGCCGGCCTTGCCGATCGCCTGGGTGAGGAAGACCATCGCGGGGTCGAAGAGGCTCACGTCGAACACCGGGTCGAAGGGCCGGTCCAGGACCGAGTAGAAGCCGATGTCGACGATCTTCAGGATCGTGACCACGCCGAGGCCGGCTCCGCCGACGATCGCCGCCAGCCGGCGCGGCCGCGGCGGCAGCACGAGCAGCACCGCCATGCCGAGGACGGCCTCGACCGGGATGCGGAGGAACGTCCACGGGGTGACTTTGGCGAGCTCGTTCGGGAGCAGGAGCGCGCCGACGACCAGCACCCAGGCCAGGACGGTGACGACGGTGCCCGCGACCGCACGGACGCGGGCGAGCCTCGACGGCCTGCTGGGCTCCCGTGGCGGAGCCGGCGGCGGGGGCGGCTCAGCGGGGGACGTCAAGGTCCGCACGACAACTAGAACGTCCATTCAGCGGAAGCAGTTCAACATCACCCTGGTACCCGGAGCACCTTCCGGTAAATTTACGGAACAGTCTGACTGGGGAGGCTTCCGTGCGCACCGATGATCTGGAGGGCGTGCATCCGGCCTGGCTGCCGTCGCGGGCGTTCGAGGCGCTCGGATCACGCCGGGTGCGGGTGGACGGCACCGGCCCCCTGACCGAGACGGTGCGGGCGGAGGCGAGCCGCGCCGGGGCCACCGTTGTCGAGAGCGGCGCGGAGCTGGTCTTCGGCCCGACCGGCGAGGCCCTCGGCGACGAGGGCTTCACGCTGTCCCGGCAGGACGGCGTGACGGTCGTTCAGGCGGCCGCGCCGCCCGGCCTGCTCTACGGCTTCTTCCACGTCGTGCGGCTGGGGGAGGCGGCCTTCGCCGGCGAGCGGCCGGTGGAGCGGCACGTGCCGGCGGTGCGGCGGCGGATGCTCGACCACTGGGACAACGTTGACGTCAACCCGGTGATGGGGCAGGTGGAGCGGGGCTACTCGGGCGGCTCGATCTTCTGGCGCGAGGGTGCGCAGCGCGACCTCGCCCGGGTCCGCGCGTACGGCCGGCTGCTCGCCTCCACCGGGGTCAACGCCATCACGATCAACAATGTCAACGTGCAACGGGCGGCGGCGCGGCTGCTCACCGATCGCCTCGCCGAGACCGCCGCCGTCGCCGACGTGCTCCGGCCGTACGGGATCCGGGTGCACCTCTCGGTCAACTTCGCCGCCCCGGTCAAACTCGGCGGCCTCGCCACCGCCGACCCGCTCGACGACGGCGTGCGCGCGTGGTGGGGGCAGACCACCCGGCGGGTGTACGAGGCGATCCCCGACTTCGGCGGCTACGTGGTCAAGGCCGACTCCGAAGGGCAGCCCGGCCCGTTCGGCTACGGGCGCGACCACGCGGACGGGGCCAACATGCTC
>Ga0272482_10000261_pt1 | contig 16823 bp, 18 predicted proteins | sample RVTome_8_FD_192427 | JGI IMG/M metagenome (GOLD analysis project Ga0272482, IMG submission 192427) | Soil microbial communities from uranium-contaminated site in the Upper Colorado River Basin, Wyoming, United States - RVT160D0 (version 2) ...
AAGGCCGTGGTGGTCTACACCAGCGCGGTGTACGGCGAGGGGCGCCCGCCCGCGTTCGGCGCCGACTTCCAGGCGCCGTACTTCGGCGGCTGGCTGCGCTGGGCCGGCATCACTGACATCGAGGAGATCACCTTCCGCCCCAACCTGGCGATCGCCGACGCCGACCCCGGCCGGCGGGCCGCCCACGCCCGCGCCCGCGATCTCGCCAAGGTGTTCTGAGGTCGCACTTACGGGATAGCCCGCGGGGGTACCCGTCAGGGTGCCGCTAGCCCTACCACCAAGAGGCCAGTGAGCGTTACTGACCCGGGGAGCCGCGGCGGCTGCAATGGTGTACGTGGAAACCCAGATAACGCACCAGCTTGTGGACGTGCCCGGAGCGGCCGCCGCGGCGGTCGAGCTGAGCGGCGTCACCCGGGTGTACGGGGCGCGGAGCGCCGCCGTGCGCGCACTGGACAATGTAGACATCGCCTTCCCGGCCGGCTCGTGGACGGCGGTGATGGGGCCGTCCGGCTCGGGCAAGTCGACGCTGCTGCACTGCGCCGCCGGCCTGGAGCAGGTGACCTCCGGCCGCGTACACGTCGCCGGGCGGGACATCACCAACGCCTCGGACGCCGAGCTCACCAAGCTACGCCGCACCGTCATGGGCTTCGTCTTCCAGAGCTTCAACCTGATCGGCTCGCTCACCGCCGAGCAGAACGTGGCGATGCCGCTGCGCCTGGCCGGCCAGCGGCCGCCGCGGCGGGTGGTGCGCGACGTGCTCGCGTCGGTGGGCCTCGCCGACCGCGCGCGGCACCGGCCCGGCGAGCTCTCCGGCGGCCAGCAGCAGCGCGTGGCGATCGCGCGGGCGATGGTGACCCGGCCGGCGGTGCTCTTCGCCGACGAGCCGACCGGCGCGCTCGACACCAAGTCCGCGCGCACCGTGCTGAGCCTGCTGCGGGCGATGGTCGACAACGGCGGCCAGACCATCGTCATGGTCACCCACGACCCGGCCGCCGCGGCGAGCGCCGACCGGGTGGTCTTCCTCGGCGACGGGCGGGTGGTCGACCGGCTGGAGCGGCCGACGACCCGCCAGGTCGCCGAGCTGCTCGCCCGGTGGGAGGGGTAGGTCATGCTGCGCATGTCATGGAGCACGTTTCGCGACCGCTGGCAGGTCTTCGTCGGCGCGATCATCACGGTCTGCCTCGGCGTCGCACTGGTCCAGTCGTCACTGCTGACCCTGGTCTCGGCGGCCACCGCGAAGATACCGCCGGGCCTCAGCGCCGGCGAGGCGCGCGAGCTGCGCGACGGCTACGACGGGGCGGTCGCGCTGCTCGGCATGACGATGGGGCTCGCCGCGTTCGTCGCGATCTTCATCGTCAGCTCGACGTTCGCCTTCACCGTCGCGCAGCGCCGCCGCGACCTCGCACTGCTGCGGCTGACCGGTGCGAGCCGGCGCCAGGTGCGCACGCTGCTGGCCGGGGAGGCGCTGCTGCTCGGCACGCTCGGCTCCGGCCTCGGCGCGCTGATCGGCGTGCCGGTGATGCGGCTGCACGCGGCGATGCTCGACAGCTTCGGCTTCGTACCCTCGGGCTTCGTGGGGGAGTGGCGGTCGTGGATCCTCTACGTCTCCGCCGGCACCGGCATCGGCATCGCCGTCCTCGGCGTGCTGGCCGCGTCGCGGCGGGCCGCCAAGGTGCGCCCGCTGGAGGCGCTCCGCGAGATCGGCGGCGCGGCCCGGGTGATGACCGCGTCCCGGTGGGTGTTCGGCACGTTCTTCCTGGCCGGGAGCATCGCGCTGATCGTGCTGGTGCCGGTGCTGGGCGGGGAGGCGGCGCTGCCGCTGTCCATCTTCGTGTCGTTCACGCTGGTGATCGCGTTCACGGCGTTCGCCCCGCTGGTCGTGCCGCTGGTGAGCCTCCCGTTCGGCCTGCTCTTCCGGGGCCGGTTGGGCGTGCTGGCGCACGCCAACCTGCGTGCCGGCGTGCGGCGCAGCGCCTCGACCGCCGCCCCGATCATGGTGCTGGTCGCCTTCGTGGTGGGGATGGCCGGCACGATGTCCACCATCACCGAGGCCAGCCGCCAGGAGGTGACCCGCGACCTGCGCGCCGACCTGGTACTCGAGGCCGACCGCCCGGTCCGCGACCAGGTGGCCGCGGTGCCGGGCGTCAGCGCGATCTCCGAAGAGGCACCGGTCATTGTGGACTTGGGCTTCGACTACGGCGACGACCAGCTCACCTACGAGGGCGTCGACGCGGTCGCCGTCGACCCGACCGGGTACGCCCGCACCCACCGCGTGGTGCCGACCGCCGGCGACCTGGCCGACCTGCGCGGCGCGACCATCGCGCTCAGCCCCAGCTACGCGCCGGAACTGCACCTCCGCGTCGGCGACACGCTGCCCGTGCGGCTGGACGGCGGCGGCCCGGACAAGCTGCGGGTCGTCGCGCTGCTGCCGGACACCCTCTCCGGCCCGTTCTTCCTGCTCCCGCCCGACCTGATGCCCGGCGACGGCCCCCGGCGGTACATCGTGCGGGCCGCCGACCCGCAGACCGTCGCGCCAAGGCTGGCCGGCCTCGGCGAGGTGAGCACGGCGACGCGGTGGATCGAGGCGAACGCCGACGAGCAGCAACGCCAGAGCGTCGACGTCATGGTGGCGCTGCTCGGCATGGCGATGCTGTACACGGTGATCGCGATGATCAATGCCGTGGTGATCTCCGCATCCGACCGGCGCGGCGAGTTCGCGGCGGCCCGGGTCACCGGCCTCACCCGCGGCCAGGTGGTGCGCACGGCACTCGGCGAGGCGCTGGCCGTGGTGTCGATCGGCCTGCTCCTCGGCACGCTGGCGGCGGCCGGCACCGTGATCGGCATCGCCTTCGCGATCAAGGACATGATCGGGATCAGCGCGGCCGCCCCGCCGTGGGCCCTCCTCGCCGCGGTCGCCCTCGGCGCCACGGCGGTCGTGGCCGCGGCGAGCGTCCTCACCACGCTCTCCGCCACCCGCACGCCCCCGATCCGCCTGGTGGCCGCCCGCGAATGAGCGCGCGTTCCTTGGGGGCGGATTGTTGCCCGCGTTCGCGTCAGTGGCGGGCCGTTTGCTCCCGCGGGCCGGCGGGTTCGCGGTGGTTGGCGTTACCCCATTTATCTCCGGCGGGAGCGCTCCGGACCATCAGGATGGGTGTTAGGTGCCATCCCGACACCCGTCGACCCACACGAGCGGAGCGGACCAACGCCCGGGGCGCCAGCGTTGCTCGTTTCTTTTGCGGCCGTCTGGGGTCGTGGCGCCCCGGGCGTTGGTCTGCTTAGGCCCATCTGGGTCGATGACCGTCGGGATGGCACGCGGGGGTTGTGCGCGGGCGGCCGGCCGGGTTTGGCCATGTGCGAGTGGGCGGGTGGTCCGTTCGGAGGATGCTCCGTTTGTGCGCGCAGCTCGACAGCTTCCGTGACGGCGACCCCTCACCTGCGTTCATGAGCGGTAGGCGGTCGCAGTGGACAGATCGTGGTCATTGAGTCCCCCTATGGGGGGCCTGCGTACCACGATCTGTTCCGGGATGGCGCGCGTGACAGGGGCGGGGCAAGTCTGGTGGACATCACGACCCGGGCGGCGCCGTAGAGCTGAGGGGGCGGCGCATGCAGACGCGGGGCCAGCGGTCCAGTCCGTGGGCGGCTTCGCGGCGGCGGATCTCGCGGAGGCCCGGGGTGAGGTCGTCGACAACCGTGAAGCCCAGGCGGGCGTAGTAGGCGGCGTTCCACGGCAGGTCCGCGAATGTGGTCAGCGTCAGCGCCCCCAGCCCGCTGGCCCGCGCGTGCCCGGCGGCGTGCTCGATCAGCTGGCGGCCGATGCCGCGGCGGGCGTGGCGGGGGTGCACCGAGACCTGTTCGATGTGGAGGTTGCCGTCGACCACGTCGGCGATGAGGTAGGCGACGGGCACGCCCGGCAGGTCGTCGGCCACCCACGCCCGCCCGGCCCGCTGGTAGGCGGTCAGCGCCTCGATGGAGGGTGGCTCGTCGTCGGCGATCTCGGGCATGCCGGCGTCGCGGTAGGGCTGGCCGGCCGCGCGTTCGATCTCCCGCAGCAGCGGCAGGTCGGCGGGCGTGGCCGGTCGTATCGCGATCATCCGCTCACGGTAGATGCGTCGCCATGCCGGGCGTGCGACACGGTCCGGTCATTCGTCGTAGAGCTGGGCTTCCGTCACCGGCTGGGCGGGGCTTTCCTCGCCGCCGGCCATGCGCATGCGGCGGCGTGCGGAGAAGAGCGACCGCCGGGCGTCGACCATGGGCGCGAAGGCGCTGAACCCGGTCGGCCGCATGTCCAGAAAAACGGACTCCATGCCGCCCTTGAGGAAGTAGGTCTCGTGCCAGAAGCCGGTGCCGCCCATGTCGGAGAGCAGGTCGCGCCACCAGGCGGCGTGCGGGTCGGTGCGGGCCCAGCGCTCCAGCGTCTCGAAGTCACGCCAGTACTGCCGCATCCCGAGGTGTCGCGGGTCGGGGCCCCACATCACCATCTCGTGGCGCAGCAGCCCGTCTGGCTTCGCGGCCGCGGAGGCGCGGATCTTCGGCCCGTACCGGAAGAGGGTGCGCATGCCGCGCAGGCTGTTGGCCCGCATGCCGAGGTGGATGACCACCAGGTCGGGGTAGCCGCTCAGGTCGGCGGTCTGGCGGAGAGGGGCAGGCATCGTTTCTCCTCGGCTCCGACGGCGTCCTAGAGCAACGCTACGACGATCAGCGCGATCCCGGTGGGGATGTCGATCACCGCGCAGTACTCCGACCAGGTCCTGTGCACGACCTTGTTGACCCTGAAGTGGTACGCGTCCCACAGGCCGTGCGCGAGGAAGCCGAAGCCGGCCACGGCGGCACCCAGGCGGGGCGCGACCGCCGCGCAGACCAGCGTGATGACGCCGAAGACCACCGCGCCGGCCGTCTGCAGCGAGAACGTGTCGAGGTCGGTGAACCGCTTGCGCGCGATCGTCAGCAGCCACAGCAGCGCCAGGACCACCACGATGCCGACGAACGGGTCGGCCCAGGACACGTCCATGGCGTGGAGCACCTGCAGCACCGACATCACCGTGCTCATCACCGCGAACGCCAGCCAGGCCGTCCACGGCCGGCCGATCACGTACGCGAGCATGTAGATGCCGGCCATCACCGTGACGCTCGGTCCGAAGAGCTCGGCCTCGTTGTCGACGAGCGCCATCAGGCCGATCGCGAACGCCACCGTCACGATCGCCAGCGCCGTGGGCCAGCGATCGGTCAGCCTGGCCGGCCGCTGGGCAGAGACCTCCGTCATGATCCGGATCCAATCATGGTGGTACTTCAGTTCGACTTCATCCGCGCCTGAGAGGCCGCTTAGAAGGAGTGAACCTTTCCGTCCTCCCGGTGCTACCAACTCATGATGGACGACGACGCGGCCCTGGTGGCGCTGGTGGCGCGGGGTGACGGCGGCGCACTCGCGCGGCTGTACCAGGCGTATGCCCGTCGCCTCTTCGGTTACCTACTGCGACTGGCCGGTGACCGGATGGTCGCGGAGGAGATCCTGCAGGACACGATGCTGGCGGTCTGGCGCTCGGCCGGTGGCTACGCCGGCGCGTCGGCGGTCTCGACCTGGCTCTTCGGCATCGCCCGACGGCAGGCGTACTACCGGCTGCGCGGCCAGCCGCCGCCGGCGCCGTTCGAGGCGGTGGACCGCCCGGACCCGGCGCCCGGGCCGGAGGAGCTGGCGATCGCCGCGGCCGGTGGCACCCCGCTGGCCGGCGCGGTCGGCGACCTGCCCGACCACCATCGGGAGGTGGTCGCGCTGGTCTTCGTCGCCGGGCTGCCGCTGGCCGAGGCGGCCGCCGTCCTCGGCGTACCGGTGGGGACGGTCAAGAGCCGGCTGCACCACGCCCGGGCCGCGCTGGCCCGCACGCTCGCCACCCAGGGGGTCGCGGAATGAACGGACAACTACTGGAGTACGCGACCGGCGCGCTCGATGACGGCGAGCGGGCGGAGGTCGAGGCCCACCTCGCCGGCTGCGCGCGGTGCCGTGCCGACGTGGCCGCCTGGCGGGCGCTCGCGGGCGGCGCCGACCCGGCACCGCCCGGTCCGGAGCTGGTCCACCGGGTACTGCTGCGCAGCGCGCTGGATGGGCCACCCCCGCCGACCCGGCGGCCGGCGTGGTTCTCGCTCGCGCTGCTGCGGGCCGAGGCGCGGCTGGTGCGGCCGGCGGTCCCGATCGCCTCCGCGCTGGTCATGGCGCTCGGCGTGGCGTTGGCCGCGACGAGCCCCCGCGACCTGGCCGGGCAGGTGCTCGCCCTGGTCGCGCCGGTCGTGGCCGCGCTCGGCATCGCCGGCCTGTACGGGCCGCGCCGCGACCCGGCGTTCGAGGTGGTCGCGGCCACGCCCACCGCACCCGCGCTCATCCTGCTCACCCGCATCGCGCTGGTCTTCGGGTACGACCTGGTGCTCGCCCTCGCCGCCTCGGGCGTGCTCGCCACGCTGGGCGGCGATCCGGGTGGCCTGTTCGCGCTCGTCGACGCCTGGCTCGGGCCGATGGCGCTGCTGTCCGCGCTGAGCCTGGTGCTCGCCGTGCGGGTCGGCGCCGACGTCGCGGCGGGCGTGGCGGTCGTGCTGTGGTCGCTGCGGGTGCTGGTCGGCGGCGTCTTCGGCGACACCGGCTGGGCGTTCGACGCGGCACGAGTGGTGTGGTCGACGAACGCCGGCACCGTCCTCGCCGCCGCCGTGCTCACCGCGCTCGCGGTGTTTCTCGCCGGCCGGGGTGAACCGATCCGCCGCCACCGCGCTACCTACCCGGTGTGAGACCAATAGACCTCTGGCGGTACGAGGTGCGGCGCGCCGGCTGGGCCGCGCTGCTGACCCCGCCCGTCGCCACCGCCGCCCTCGTGCTCATCTCGCTGTTCGACAGCAGCCCGACCGCCGACCGCAACCTGGTGGCCGCCCTGGAGATGGCGCTGCCACTGGCCACCGGGATCGGCGCCGCGTCGCTGGTCGGTCGTGATCCGGCCGCCGAGCTGCAGCTGACCATGCCGACCGCGTACCGCTCGACGCTGCTGCGCCGGCTCGTGGTCACGCTCGGCTGGGCGGCCCTCCTGGCAGTACTCGTGGTCGGCATCCTCGTCGCGACCGACTCGTGGCCGCAGAGCCGCGGGATCGCCAGCGGCCAGCTCGTGTGGCTGGCCCCCACGCTGTGCCTCGGCGGCCTCGGCTTCCTGGCCGGTGCGGCGTTTCGCAGCCCGGCGGCGGCCGGCGGCCTGATCTCCACCGTGTGGATCGTGCAGCAGGTCTTCTCCGGGCTCGTGCAGGACAACTACTGGACCCGGCTGCTGTACCTCTTCGCGACGACCCGAGGTGCCGTACCGGACGACTGGACCGCCAACCGACTCACGCTCATGGCGACCGCGCTCGCCTTCGGCGCGGTCGGGTGGCTCGTGCTCGGGCGTGCCGAGCGGCTGCTGCGCGGGGAGGCGGAATGACCGCGGCGTTCCGGTACGAGTTCCTGATGCAGGTGCGCAAGCGGTCGATGTGGATCGCCAACGGCGTCGTCGTGCTCCTCCTCGGCCTGCTCAGTGCCCGTGGCCGCGAGGTCGGCGACCTGCTGCACGACCCGGACGCCAAGGCGACGGTGACCTCCGTCGCCGTGGCGATCAACCTGATCCTGCCGGTCGTCTACGGCTGCTTCCTCGCCGACCGCCTGGTCCGCGACGACAAGCTCGGCGTCGCGGCGATCCTCGACGTCACACCGTCGTCCGGAGCGGGCCGCCTCGCCGGCAAGTACCTGGGCGCGTGCGCGGCGGCCGCCGTACCCCTCGCGATCGTCTACTTCGGATTCGTCGCGCTCTACGCGGCCACGTCCGGCCGGCCCGTCGCGTTCGCCTGGGCGGCCGCGGTCTTCGCCGTGGTCATCGCGCCGGCGGTGCTCTTCGTCGGCGCCTTCGCGCTCGTCGTGCCGCTGCTCATCCCGGCGCCGCTCTTCCGGGTGCTGTTCGTCGGGTACTGGTTCTGGGGCAACGCGATAACCCCCGACGCGATGCCCACGCTGGCCTCCAGCCTGGTCACGCCGGTTGGCAGCTATCCGCTGCAGGAGCTGTTCGGATATCGGGGGCCGGCCGGCGACACGGAGCTGGCCGGGCCGGCGCCGGGCGCCGTGTTCAACTTCCTGCGGCCCGAAGCCACCCCCGCCACCGCGTGGCTGTCCGTCGGCGTGCTGCTCGCGCTCGCCATCCTCGTCCTCAGTGCCGCGCCCGCGCTGCGCGCCCGCACCACCCGATAGGAGACACCGTTGCGGATCGAGATTTCCGGGCTCACGAAGTCGTTCAAGGGGAAAGGGCTGGCGCTCGACGGCCTGGACCTGCTCGTGCCCACCGGCATGTTCGGGCTGCTCGGTGCCAACGGCGCCGGCAAGACCACGCTGATGCGGATCCTCGCCGGCCTGTTGCGCCAGACGGCGGGGGAGGTGCGGATCGGCGGTCACGACGTGACGACCCGCGCCGGGCGGCTGGCGGTGCAGCGGGTGCTCGGCTACCTGCCGCAGGACCTCGGCGTGTATCCGGACCTGAGCGCCCGCGAGTTCCTCGACTACATCGGCCTGCTCAAGGGCATCGACGACCGCGCGACCCGCCGGCGGAGGGTGGGTGAGCTGCTGGAGGTCGTCGCGCTCACCGCCGACGCGGACCGGCGGCTGCGCGGCTACTCCGGCGGGATGCGCCGCCGGGTCGGCATCGCCCAGGCCCTGCTCGCCGACCCGCGCCTGCTCATCGTCGACGAGCCGACCGCGGGGCTGGACCCGGAGGAGCGGATCCGCTTTCGCACCCTGCTCTCCCAGCTCGCGGGGGAGCGCACGGTGCTGCTCAGCACGCACATCGTCGACGACATCGCGCAGACCTGCCGGGAGCTGGCGGTGCTGGCGAAGGGGCGGCTCGTCTTCCGGGGGACCGTCGACGACCTCACCCGGCGCGCCGACCGTCGAGTGTGGTCGGTCGTGACCGCCGGGCCGGCACCGACCGCCGGCACCGTGGTCTCCGCGCTGCCGGCCGATGGTGGGCTGCGGTACCGGGTGGTCGCTCCGGGCCCGCCCGCGCCGGACGCCGAGCCGCTGCCGCCCACGCTGGAGGACGGATACCTGGCGCTGGCCCAGGCGGGCTGACGAGGGGTGTGACCGGGTTCGTTCCGGCGCCGCCGCCCGTGCGCGGGCGGCGGCGCCGACCCCCCGATACCGTCCGCCTCAGCCGTCAGCGAGGCGGAAGGCGAGCTGGGTCTCCCACTTGTTCGGGTCGGGCTGCTCCGCCGGGTGTGTGTTGTAGATCTCCAGCCGGCAGCCCCACTGCTCGCCGTCCGGGGTTTCGGTCTTGTCCCAGGTCAGGCCCTGCTCCCGGGCCCAGGCGAGCACCGCGCCGGTCACCTCGACGAGCTCGTCCGGGTGGCCGACGTGGTTGTACGTCACGTACCGGCCGGCGGGCAGGACCTCCGCGAAGACCTGGTCGTCGCCGGCCACCTCCATGCCGACCGGGACGCCGGCCTCGACCACGAGCCGCCGCTCCATGTCGATGACGTCGTACTTGAGGAACGGTGCGCCCGCCGGCTCGATGCCCCGGTCGACCAGCCAGCCGATCACTTCGGGGATGCGGTCGGCGATCTCGTTCATGGTGTGCATGGCGACCGTCCGCTTCATCGCCACGTACGGCTGGGCGGTTCGTTGCACGATGACCGGTTCGACCGGCGCAGTCTTCGTCATGACGGGTCAGACGCCCCGGCCCGCCGAAACTCATCGCTGACTTACGTACCGATTCTCGGTGGTAGCACTGACGTCGCCAGCCGTCGATCGGCCGACGATGGCGGCATGACCATCGACAACGGCACCACAGCCACCCGCCCGGCCATCGCCGCCGGCACGTACACCATCGACCCGGCCCGCTCCAGCGCGCGTTTCGCGATCAAGGAGATGTGGGGCCTCGTGACCGTCCGCGGCACGTTCGACGTCACCGGCGGCACGATCACCGTGGGGGAGGAGCCCGCCGGCTCGGCCGTGCGCGCCTCGCTCGACCCGACCACGTTCGCGAGCGGCAACAAGCGCCGGGACAAGGACATCACCGGCCCGCGCTTCCTGGACGCGGCGGCACACCCGCTGATGGAGTTCATCAGCAACGGCGTCGCCGCCGACACCGGTGGCTGGGCGGTGCACGGCCGGCTCACGGTGCACGGGACGACCGCCCCGGTGACGCTGCGGCTGACCGAGGGGCGCCAGACCCCGAACGGGTGCGCCTTCACCGCCACCGGGGTCGTCGACCGGACGGCGTTCGGTGTGAGCCGGGTGGTGGGCTTCATCGGCCGCTACCTCGACGTGACGATCGAGGTCGCCGCCGTTCGGTAGCCTCACCGGGGTGATCACCACCCTGGCCGTGGAGAACTACCGCTCCCTGCGCGACCTGGTCGTGGAGTTCGGCCCGCTCACCGTGGTGACCGGGGCGAACGGCACCGGCAAGTCCAGCCTGTACCGGGCGCTGCGGCTGCTGGCCGACTCGGCGCGCAACGGCGCGGTGGCCGCGCTGGCCCGGGAGGGCGGGCTGCCCTCCACCCTGTGGGCCGGCCCGGCGATCATCGGAAAGGCGGTGCGGGCCGGCGAGTACCCGGTGCAGGGCACGGTGCGGCGCGGCCCGGTCAGCCTCAAGCTCGGCTTCGCCGGCGACGACCTCGGGTACGCGATCGACTTCGGCCTGCCCAACGAGCCGGAGACGTCGGCGTTCCAGCTCGATCCACAGGTCAAGCGCGAGGCGGTCTGGGCCGGCCCGATCCTGCGGGCGGCCACCCACCTGGTCGACCGGGCCGGCACCGCGCTGCGAATCCGCGAGGGCCGCGCGTGGGAGGCCTTTCCGGACGCGGTGGGTCCGTTCGACAGCATGCTCAGCGAGTACAGCGACCCGCGGCGCGCGCCCGAGCTGCTGACCCTCCGCGAGCGGGTGCGGTCGTGGCGCTTCTACGACCAGCTCCGCACCGACTGGGCCGCGCCGGCGCGTGAGGCACGGGTGGGCACCCGGACGCCGGTGCTCGCGCACGACGGTGGCGACCTGGCCGCCGCCCTCCAGACGATCCGGGAGATCGGCGAGGGGATGGCGCTGGACGCCGCGATCGACGCGGCCTTCCCGGGCAGCCGGCTGGAGATCGAGGTCGAGGGCGGGCGCTTCGAGGTGCGGCTGCGCCAGCCCGGCCTGCTGCGCGGGCTCGGCGCCGCCGAACTCTCCGACGGCACCCTGCGATATCTACTGTGGACCGCCGCCCTGCTCACCCCGCGCCCGCCCGCGCTGCTGGTGCTCAACGAGCCGGAGACCAGCCTGCACCCCGAGCTGATCCGGCCGCTGGCCGCGCTGATCGCGGGCGGCGCGGCAAGGACCCAGGTGGTGGTCGTCAGCCACAGCCGCCCGCTGATCGACGCGCTCGCCCACGACGAGCCCGACCTGACCCGGATCGAGCTCGTCAAGGACCTCGGCGAGACGCGGGTCGCCGGGCAGGGCCGCTTCGACCAGCCCGCCTGGCAGTGGCCCAAACGCTAGCTCCCATTTCTCTTGAGGGCCTCGTCCAGGATGGACAGTCCTAGGTCGAGGTCGGCGTCGGTGATCGTCAGGGGCGGGGCCATGCGCAGGACGCTGCTGACCGCGCTCAGCTGCACGATGTTGAGGTGCAGGCCGAGGTCGAGGCAGGCCTGGGTGACGGCGGTGCCGAGCGCGTTCGCGGGCGTGCGGCTCTCCCGGTCGGTGACGAGCTCGATGCCCTGCAGCAGGCCCCGTCCCCGTACGTCGCCGATCGCCTCGTGCCGCGACTGGAGGTCGAGCAGGCCGGCGCGGAGCCGGTCGCCGAGTCGCCGGGCGGCCACGTCGAGCGCCTCGCGGCGCAGCGTCTCCAGCACCGCCAGCCCGACCGCGGCCGGGAGAGGGTCGGAGGTGTGCGTGGTGGCGAAGTAGAAGCCGCGTTCGTGGCAGCGTTCCTCGATCTCCGCGGAGGTGACCACGGCGGAGAGCGGGAGCCCGCCGCCGAGGGTCTTGGAGAGCGTGATGATGTCGGGCGTGACGCCGTCGCGCTGGAAGGCGTACCAGTCGCCGGTGCGGCACAGCCCGGTCTGTGCCTCGTCGAGGATCAGCAGCATGCCTCGCTCGTGGCACTTGGCCTTGAGCGCGGCCAGGTATCCGGGCGGCAGGTCGATGATGCCGCCGGTGCTCAGGATCGGCTCGACGATGCAGGCCGCGAGGCTCCCCACCGACTGCGCGTCGACCATCGCGAAGGCGTGGTCCAGCTGGGCGCGCCAGTCGAGCCGCCCGTCCCGCACCACGGTGGGGCGGTAGGCGTCCGGCGCCGGGATGACGATGTTGCCGGGGATGACCGGCCCGTACCCCCGGCGCGGCACGCTGTACGACGCGGCGGCCGAGGCGTGGGTGACGCCGTGGTACGACTGGCTCAGCGCGACCACCTCGTATCCGCCGGTGTAGAGCTTCGCCAGCCGCACGGCCGCCTCGTTCGACTCGCCGCCGGTGCTCAGGAGGAGCACTTTGGACAGTGGGTCGGGCAGCGACTCGGCGAGGGCGGCGGCGAGTTCGACCACGGGGCGGCTGAGCATCCAGCTGAACAGGTGGTCCAATGTGGAGATCGTGTGCTGGACGGTGTCCACTATGGCCGGATGGCTGTGGCCGAGCAGTGCGCTCATCTGCCCCGACGTGAAGTCGAGGATGGCCCGGCCGTCGCTGTCGTAGACGTACGAGCCGGCGGCCCGTTCGATGATCGCGGGTGTGAAGGGCCCGCCGTACCGGACCAGGTGCTGGTCGGCGGCCCGCCAGAAGTCGGAGATAGTCACGGCCCGACCGTAACAACGATGGCCGGCAATGCGATTGCCACTTGTTGCCAGCCGCTGGCCACGGGTGGACGATTGTGGCGTGGATCGACTTGATCGCGCAATTATCGCGCAGTTGCAGCGGGACGCCCGGCTCTCCAACACGGAGTTGGCCGACCGGGTCGGGCTGACGCCGTCGCCATGCCTGCGCCGGGTGCGCCGGCTGGAGGAGACGGGTGTGATCAGCGGATACCACGCCCGCGTCGACCCGGGCGCTGTCGGGCGCAGCTTCGAGGTGATGGTCTTCATCGACCTGGCCGTGCAGGACCGGCCGTCGGTGGAGCGCTTCGAGGCTTGGGCCGACACCGTCGACGAGATCGTGCAGGCGCGGCGGATGTTCGGCTCGCCGGACTACGTGCTCGAGGTGGCCGTGCCCGACCTGGCGGCGTACGAGCGGCTGCTCACCGGCGTGCTCCTCGCCGCGCCCGGCGTGGGCCGGCTCAACTCGCACTTCACGATGAAGACGATCAAGTCGCCGTACTAGGGCGTGTTTCATAAGGGCATGGCCGGCCTGCGGCGGGCCCAGACGACGACCGGCGGCACCGGACGAAAGGCCACATACAACACCGGTATGCGACCTTCCGCCCGTCACCCCCGGACCGCCGCCTGGACTCCGCCTCGGCTCGACCGACCCTTATGAAACACGCCCTAGGCGTCGCGAATACCGGCGGTACGGCGCTGGTCGACACCACCCCCGTCGACCACCGGGAGGTGAGGGATGGGCCAGGCGGATGACGACCGCGCCGATGCTCGACGCGCACCGCTGACCGGAGGGTCAGTCGCCGCCCGGGAGGATCGGGGGCAGCGTGGGGAGCGGGATGGGCGGCAGCGGGAGCAGCGGGGTCGGCAGCGGCAGGCCCGGGAGCAGGCCGCCTGACGACTCCGACGGCTCCGGGTCCGGCGCGCCCTCCTCCGGCGGCGGGTTGGGGTTGGTGTCCGAGCCGCCCGCCGGGGCCGACTCGCTGGTCCGCGGTGCGGGCGGCGGCGTGGAGATGCCGGGCGCCGGGCTCGCGGGCGGTGGCGGTGCGATCGCCGCGGCGAGGTCGCGGAGGAGGGCGTCCACCTCGGCCTGGAGCCGTGCGGCCGTGCCGCGATCGTCGATGCGGGCGATGTGCTCGGCGGCGGTGGCCAGCAGCGCCCGCGCGTCGGCGGGACGGCCCTCGGACAAGGCCGTGCGGGCGTCCGCGATCGCCTTCTCCGCGGCCTTGACCTCGGCCCGCTGCGGATAGACCACTTTGGACACTTCCCACAGCACGCTGCCCGGCTCGGCCTGATGCGCCGAAATCGCGAGCCCGACCGCGACGACGGCGGCCGCCGCGGCGCCCAGGATCGCCTGGACCAGCCGCCGCTTGCGCCGGGGGTCGCCGGCGGGCGGCGGGGCGGGCTCCGCGGCGTCCCCGTCGTCGTCCAGCGCGGCGTCCCAGTCGTCGTGCGAGGCGTCCCAGGTGTCGTCGTCCAGGGCGGCGTTGTCGAAGTCGGCGCGCCAGGCGGCCAGCATCGTGGCGGCGGGGTCGGTGGCCAGGTCGTCGTCGAGCGGCTCGCCGCGGCCGAGCGCGTCCAGCAGCCGGTCGTCGGCGGCGATCTGTGCCACCGATACCGGCTGCTCGCCCTTGCCCCGATCGGTCATGCCGCGCTCACCTCGTCCAGCGCACTCCCGGCCAGCGTACGCAGCCTGGCCAGCCCCCGGGACTGCGCGACCCGGACGGCCGCCGCGGACATGCCCATGACCTCGCCGACCTCTTCGGCGGGGAGCCCGACCGCGACGCGTAACAGGATGATCTCGCGCTGTGCCTGCGGGAGGCGGTCGAGCAGCGCGGACAGGCGGCGGGCGAGGTCGGTGGAGACGGCCTGCTGCTCGGGGCCGGGCGCGGCGTCCGGGCGGTCCAGCACCTCCTCGGAGGTGGACATCGCGGACGAGTCGCGGATCGCGGCGCGCTGGGCGTCGGCGACCTTGTTGGCGGCGATGGCGTACACGAACGCGGAGAACGGGCGACCCTCCTCCCGGTAACGGGGCAGCGCCCGCAACACGCCGAGGCAGACCTCCTGCGCCACGTCGTCGGCCGTCGTGTACGCGCCGCCGATGCGGCCCAGCCGCGCCCGGCAGTACCGGACCAGGCCTGGGCGCAGCGCCGTGAGCAGCGCGGACGTCGCCGCGGAGTCGCGCCTCGCGGCGCGGGCGACGAGCTCCGGATCGATCATTGCCGTCATGACGTGGGAGAGCGCACTTTCGGTTACCGATGGGTCAACCACGCACCGTACCGGTGAGCAGCCCAAATGGCCACCGGAGGAAATTCGCTGTTACGCGACACGGCGGCGGGCCGATGCAACAGACGTGGGTGTCGAGGTGCGGGTCGAGGGGCTGACCAAGTCATTCGGCCGCCAAGCGGTCTGGTCGGACGTGAGCCTGACCCTGCCCACCGGCGAGATCTCCGTGCTTCTCGGCCCATCGGGCACCGGCAAGTCGGTCTTCCTGAAAACGCTCGTCGGCCTGCTGCGGCCGGACCGCGGGTCGATCTGGATCGAGGGGAACGATCTGACCCGGCTCTCCGAGCGCAAGCTCTACGAGGTGCGCCGCCTCTTCGGGGTGCTCTTCCAGGACGGCGCGCTCTTCGGCTCGATGAACATCTACGACAACGTGGCCTTCCCGCTGCGCGAGCACACCCGCCGCACTGAGTCGCAGATCAGGGACGTGGTGCGCGAGAAGCTCGAGATGGTCGGGCTGGTCGGCGCCGAGGAGAAGCTGCCCGGTGAAATCTCCGGCGGCATGCGCAAGCGCGCCGGCCTGGCCCGGGCGCTGGTGCTCGATCCGGAGATCGTGCTCTTCGACGAGCCGGACTCCGGCCTCGACCCGGTCCGCACGGCCTACCTGAACCAGCTCATCATCGACCTCAACCAGCAGACCGGTGCGACGTTCCTGATCGTCACGCACGACATCAACACCGCGCGGACGGTGCCGGACAACATCGGCCTGATCTACCACGGGCGCCTGGCGATGTTCGGGCCGCGGGAGATGCTGCTCTCCAGCACCGAGCCGGTGGTGCGGCAGTTTCTCAACGCGCAGCGGGTCGGCCCGATCGGGATGGCCGAGGAGAAGGACGCCGACGAGCTGCGCGCCGAGGCGGAGTCCGGTGTGGAGCTTCCTCCGCTGCCGCCGATCCCGTTTCAGCTGCGCCCCTCCAACGGCCTGCCGCGCGCGGCCGAGCACCCGCCGGGCGCCTGGTGCGTGGCGAACGGTGTGGAGCCGCCGGCCGGATCGTTCGCGACGGGGGTGGGCGCCAGATGATCACCGCCACGGGCAACTTCGTCGCGTTCAGCCTGGACGCGCTGCGCGGGCTGCCGCGCCGGCCGTTCCAGGTGCGCGAGTTCGTGCAGCAGGCGTGGTTCATCAGCTCGGTCTCGATCCTGCCGGCGGCCCTGGTCTCCATCCCGTTCGGCGCGGTGATCGCGCTACAGCTGGGTTCGCTGGTACGCCAGCTCGGCGCCCAGTCGTTCACCGGTGCCGCCTCGGTGCTGGCCGTGGTGCGCGAGGCCGGCCCGATCGTGACCGCGCTCATCATCGCCGGCGCGGGCGGCTCGGCGATCTGCGCCGACCTGGGCGCGCGGAAGATCCGCGAAGAGCTGGACGCGATGCAGGTGCTCGGCATCGACCCGATCCACCGGCTCGTCGTGCCCCGCGTGCTCGCCTCGATGCTGGTGGCGGTGCTGCTCAACGGCCTGGTCAACGTCGTCGGCGTGGGCGGCGGCTACTTCTTCAACATCGTGCTGCAGGGCGGCACACCGGGCGCGTACCTGGCCAGCTTCCAGGCGCTGGGGCAGCTCCCCGACCTGGTCGTGGGGGAGATCAAGGCACTGGTCTTCGGCGCGGTGGCGGCGCTCGTCGCCTCGTACAAGGGGATGACCGCGAAGGGCGGCCCCAAGGGCGTGGGCGAGGCCGTCAACCAGAGCGTGGTGATCACGTTCATGCTGCTCTTCGCGCTCAACT
>Ga0272482_10000262_pt1 | contig 16818 bp, 15 predicted proteins | sample RVTome_8_FD_192427 | JGI IMG/M metagenome (GOLD analysis project Ga0272482, IMG submission 192427) | Soil microbial communities from uranium-contaminated site in the Upper Colorado River Basin, Wyoming, United States - RVT160D0 (version 2) ...
CGGCCCGGCGGGCAAGGTCGAACGCCAGCAAACCGACCGTCTGTGCCTCGACAGCAGGGAGCTTGGGCAGCGGGTGTCGGCCCTTCGACGCCGTTCCACAACGTCCGCGACACCCGTCATGACTCGCTCAAACAAGTAGCCGATGAGAGCGCGCTCCGGCCTCGCAGGTTCGCGCCGACCTTAAAATTTGCACCCCTACCAGTCGGCCACCATGACGGTAGGCGATGCTGTCGTGATGATCCTGCGACGGGGCCAGACTGTTCAGAGGGCGATTGAGACTCTTCAAGATCGCTTGCGGGAAGGGGGAAACGCCCGCAACGCAGATCGGTCACAACTATTATCGCGCTACTTGGATTGGGTCCGCGAATCTGAGCGTCAGTTTCGCAACCTGTTTAGTGATAGCGAGGTCATGGATCGGCTACTTTCACCACGGCACTGGCACATACGCGCCCACGGCCGGACCGAGGATATTGCAGTCGGTCCCGGCGTGTTCTACGACGAGTTTGAGGCGCAACAACAAGTGCTTCAAGGTGTCATTGACGTCCTAAAGGGGTTCTTGCCCTTGGCTGATTTGCCAGGAGAGGTACTCGTTCTCGATACCAATACGATTATTCATAATCGACCCTTGGACGAGGTTGACTGGCTTGGGGAGGCTCGGGCCAAGCTTGCACGCCTAGTTGTGCCGCTACTGGTATTAGACGAACTTGACGCAAAGACATACGCATCGAGTAAGCAGTTGGCAGGGCGGGCTGAGAAGCGCCTGCGTCTTCTTGATCGGCATCTCGAGGATGCGGTGCGTGGATCCGCGCAGGTACGCGACGGTGTGACCCTAGAAATCCTTCGTGACCCGGCAGAACATAGGCGCCACGCCGACGCCGACTACGAGATCCTCAATCGCGCCGAGTTCTTGCAGCAGATATGCGGTGCAAGAGTCCGGATCATATCTGGCGACCGTGGGATGCGAGTCCGTGGGATTAGCAGAAGTATTCCGGTGCAGGCGTTGTCGCCCAAGTGGCGCCTCACCCTCCAAGAGGAAGTCGCTACGACACCCACATGAGTGTCACAGCGGAAGTTGGGGGTGAACATACGCGTGTATTGCCTCCTGAGCGGATTGTTGAGTGATTTGTGCCGCCGTCGCCCTGGTCCGTCTCGGCGCCATCCGGGCGCTGACCGTCCGTCCAGGTACGGTGCCATCGCGTCCATTGCTGTAAGAGCCGCAGCTGTGAGCCGTTCGGGGTGAACGTCGGGAGCGTCGCGGCGAGAGCGTGTATGGCAGCGGCTACGGCGGTCGTACGAGATCGCCGGCCAGTGTCGTGGGGCCTGACGTTGTCAGGGCGTCCAGCGTGGTGGCAGACGTCAAATGGCCCAGGTGATTGCGCGCCGGCCCCCGACTTTCGCCCGGCTCGGCGATGAAGGCCGGTGTGGCCTCATCCAGTAAGTTGCAGGATTCTGTGGATCGCAAGTACCTCGCTGGCGGCCTACCGGCAGTGCGCGGACCTCGGTTGGCCAGCGTGTCACGGGTGGCCCCGAAAGGGGCTGTTCCCGCCTCCGGCGCCTGATCACGTAACACTCGGCGCCCTGCGATCGGCCAGGATCGTGGTCACGAAGCCGCCGTCGTGGGTGGGTCGATGATTCTCACGCCCAGGCGACGACCAGGTGCGCGACCTCACCCTCGACGTCGACGACCTGGATGTCGAGATGCAATGCGGTTCTTGCCGGCCTTCGATCCTGTCGCATATAGCAAGAAAGCGGACATCTTGACTTGATGTCCTGGAGCAACCTTGAAAGACGAGAACCGTCGGCACGCCTTGTAGGTCGCAGTCCGCTCATGGCACCGGCAGGGTCTTGGGCAGCTGCCCAAGACCCGAAGATTCGCCCTGCCTGGATAAGCGTCTTAGTCGGTGGCATGGCCGATTCACCTGGCACCCCCAAAGGCAATGAAAGCCTTGGGGTGGAGAATTCCGATGGCGGAGCGAGCGAAGTGGTGATGTAGTCGACGAGTGTCACCCCAGGTTCACCTAGACGATGATGATGTGCCGCTGGCGGTGGAGTCGACCGCCAGGTCCGGTCCGCGGTTGGCCATCTTCCTGATGGCGCTGCCCGATGCGCTGCCCATGGAGCACGGCTCCACGTTCACGCAGATGTTGGAAGGGCAAATTGCGCAGTGGGCGGGTCTGCCGGGACGGCTGACCGAGGACGGCCTGGACTTTCCGCAGGGCTGGTCGGGACGGCGGTTCGTTTCGCTGAAGATTTGGCAGCTCAAGGAATCCTCGTTGGAGGATGAACTGCGTGCCCTCAACGCCGCGTTCACGGTGGCTGGAACGATCACCGGCGAGGCACCATCAGACCGGACACCTGGAAGCGGCGATGCGGACAGCTACCGCACCGTGGTGGAGATGGTCACGCCGGTCGACGAGACCGAGATCGACACACCTGGTGGAAATGTCGGCGAGCCGTTGACCCGATGCTTGAGCTTCCTGACGGAGATCTTTCGCGCGTACCGGGTCGCTCGGTCGGTGCTGGTGCCGGAGCTGACCTATCAGCGGCTGCCTCCGTTCGCTGTGCTATTGCTGCGTGACCCGCTAGCCGGCGGTTCCGGGATCATCGGACCCGGCACCGTCGTCGTGCTCGATCATCTGAACGTCAGGAACCAACCGGCCCCGGAGGTGCTCGAACCGCAGCAGGTCGGCGACCTGTACACGGTCTTGGGTCGGCTGCTCAAGGGTGATCCGATACTCGTGTACGCCGAACGGGTTCTGGAAGCGGAGCGTGCGTTCAAACATGATGGCGACTTGGGCAACGCGGTGGTCCAGCTGGCGATGGCGATCGAGGTGCTGTTCGATCGGGTGCTGTCCCTGCTGATCTGGGAGCAGAGCTTGGGCAACCCCGACTTCGACGCCGCCGCAACTGCTGTAGGGATGAACCTCAAACCGAAGGTGCGCACCCAGTTCGGCATCCGTCTGGGCGGTTCGTGGGACGTCACGATGGGTGCGCTCGGTGCGTGGGACACCAAGATCGCCCGGCTTCGAGGGCGGGTGGTGCATGGCGGGTACCGGCCGACCCACCTCGAGGTGACCGATGCGTTCGCCGCGGCCAAGCAGGTGGAGGAGTTCGTGATCACCCGGCTGCTGGCTAACCTGTCCACGTACCCGAGGACGAACCTGTTGATCCTGGGCCAGCCCGGGCTGGAGAGGCGAGGTGCATGGACGGCTCGTATCCGCAGTTTCGTCGAGCAGCGGGCCACTGTGGAGTCGGACTGGATCGATGGGTTCGTAGACTGGCGTTCACAGGTCGAGCTACGTCTGTAGGCAGAGCTAGACGCCAGTCAGCGCGAAGACCTCACCGTTGTCGAACTATCGCGGCCCCGGTGCGCTGGATTTCCTCGCCACTCGGTCGGCACCGGCTCCGGCGCCAGGAATGCGCACACCCGCAGCAACTGTGCCGCGCCGGGGTCCACGTCGGATAGCCGGTCGACGGCGACGGTAACCGCTGCCGCGAGGGAACGCCCGTACCCGGATGAAACCCCCGCGCCCATCACCCGCAGGGCGTGCCGATCCAGCTCCGCCTGGTACTCGCCGGCTGGCATTCCGGTCTCGGCCAATACGCCGGCGGCCTGTGTGAGCGCCAACGGCAGATCTCCCAACGCCTGGGCGGGACGGTGCCGCTGAAGGCTCGATCGCGGGTGATCGTCATGGTGAAGTAGCTTCGACGCGTGGCGATGCGCGATCTCGGCCCTATCCGTGCTGCTCGTATGCTGCGCGCCGACCTGCGCCGTGCACGGGAGGCGGCGGGGATCACGCAGCAAGAGGTCGCTGAGCAGATGTCGTGGTCGCTGTCCAAGGTTACGCGGATCGAGAGCGGTGACGTCGCGATCTCTGCCAACGATCTGCGTGCCGTTTCCCAGCTTTTCGGACTGGGCGAGACAGCGATACGGGAATTGTTGCGTCGGAATGAGGCCTCGCGCGCCCGCGGTTGGTGGCACGACTACCGAGCTGTCATGTCTTCGGTGTACAGCGAGGTCGTCGGCATGGAGTCCGATGCCGACCAGTTGTGTGACTACGCGGTGACGCTGGTTCCGGGCCTGCTCCAGACGAGAGCCTATGCCGAGGCCATGATCAGCAGTGGCGGTAAGATCTATTCGCCAGAGGATCCGGAGAGGTACGAGTCGGAACTGAGGGTCAGTTTGCGGCTGCGCCGCCAGACGAATCTACTTGAGGGATCCGACCCGCCAGGGTTGACGGTAGTCCTCGACGAGTCCGTCCTGTACCGCTCCGTCGGAACGGTCCAGACGATGGAGGAGCAGCTTCGCTGGCTGGCTGAGTTGACCAGGCGTCCCCATGTGCAGATCCGGATCCTTCCGCTCGAGCGTGGCGGCCATTGTCTACACAGCTACAGGATAGTGGACTTTGAACTGGTCTATGTCGAGTTGGTGTCCAGCGAGATCCTGTTCGACGACCCAGGGCGCCTCGGCTTCTACAAGACTATGTTCGACTTGGCGTTGGCCGACGCGCTCGATGCAGATCGGACTGGGCAGTTGCTTGAGCGGGTCGCCAAAGAATACAAGAGAGGGCGGCGGCCGCGGCCATGGTTATGGGAGTGACCCGAGGTTCAGTTCCAGGCCGCTGACGTTGATCGGCTTTCGATCTCGGACGCTGGCGGAGAGGGTGAGCCGTCCGATTCCGAGGATGTTCTCCATGCTTTCCCAAGCCTCGTCGTCCAGCCCGGCCTGCCATAAACGCACGGTCGAGCGCCACCACCGGCGGACGTCGGTGCCGGGCGGGGCCAGCGAGTCCAGCACGATCTTGTCGGCGCTGAGTAGGAGGCGGAGGATTGTCAGGTTTGCGGTGTAGGCGGCGGCCGCGTCGACCACGTCGGGTGGCACCGGCTCGTAGTCGAGACGCCCGAAGGCTCTCAGACGCGCCTGCGCCAGCAACGCCAGGGCGGCCTTGCGCATCGCTGGGAGGCGGGTCGCCGGGTAGTGGGTGACCAGGCCGCGGGCGAACTCCACAATCTGGCGGCGGAGGCTCAGGGGCTGATAGGACAGCATTGCCCGCAGCATGCTGTCGTCTGGTGCCTCGTGGGCAGATGGGTCCGACTGGTATAGCTCGCGTCGTTGGGCGTACCCGTCGAGCAGGATGAGGGCCCGCTCTGCGATCAGGTATTCGCTGAAGGTGGCGTGCAGGAACTCGTACGTGCGGCGGGCTTGATCGGTGTGCTCGTCGGCCCGGGCGACGTGGACGAAGAAGAAGCCGGCCACGGTCCGCCGGGCCCGCTCGGCAGGCCGGTCGAACCCCTGCGCCGGGTCGCGTTCTCGTCCGAGGAAGACCTCGAGGTCGCGCTCCAGGTCATGGTCGCCGACGTACTGGCGGCGCCGGTTGAACATGGCGAACGCGGCGATGCTCAGGCGCCACCGGGCGTCGCCGAGGAGCCGCGGCAGTTCCTCCTCGCCGGGCGTGCGGTCCGGTTTGTCGGCGACCTGCCGGTGGATGAAGTTGTCGAGGAGCATCCGGTAGAGCGTCGCCGTGGACATGCCGTCGGCGTCGATCCGGGCTGCCGACGGGTCCGCATGGTAGATGCTCAGGAGCGTGAGCAGCAGAGGTTGCCGAGCCAGTGCGCCGTGCCGCAGGATCTCGGTGGTGGTGAGTTTGCGGAACCGCGCTGTTCGTACGTTCGCGCGGTTCCACGCCGTCAGCCACTGCTCGATCTGCTCGTCGGAGAACTCCTCTAGCTTGATCACCAGCGAGCCGTCCGGTACCCGGGCCCGGTCCAGAACGATCGTGCGGGAGGTCACGATAACTGCCACCGACCGGCCCAGCGCCAGTTCCTCGGCCTGGAACCTCGCGGCTTCGGTGAGGTAGCTCGACTGTGTCGTCCCGGTCGCCTGGATGAGTTCGTCGAAGCCGTCGAGAATGACCACACGGGTTACGTCGGCGCTTTCCTCGGCTAGCGCACCCCAGGAGACCTGCTCGTGGAGGATGTCGTGTAGCGCCGTCTCGACTTGGACCAGCAGCCGGTCGTCCGCGTTAACTCGGCGCAGTTGTACCGGGACCACGGCGAACCGTTCGCTGGGCAGCCGGGCCGCCAGAATCTCACTGAGGAGAGACTTCCCGGCTCCCGGGTGGCCCAGCACGACCAGCGGCAGGCGAGCCGAGTCGGGGTGGGCGAGGCACGCGGCCAGGAAGACATCGAGCCCATCCCGCGTAGGACGGTCAGCCCACCACTGTTCCTGCGACATGGCGGCAGGCGACGGGCCGGACGCTACCGCGTACCGGAAACGCGGAGTCACGAAGCCTCCGGCGACCGACGGCAGCGAAATACCACCCGGCGGCTTCGACGAACGCAGGAGCGGCTGGTCGAGCACGGCGGCTGCGGTCCGCGCAAGTCCGGCCCGGATGGTGCCGCGCCGAGGCCGGTCCACAGTGGCGCCGGCGACCAGGATGTCGTGCAGCTTGCCCATTGCCTCGGAGGCCCGATCGAGCACCTCGGATAGTCGCAGGTTAATCCGGCGCAGCTCGTCGCGAGTGGCGGCATGCTCTCCGAACGACGCCCAGACGAAAAACTCCGGCACGTCTGAGCTGAGCCGCAGGTAAAGCTCGCGGTAAAGCTCACGCCATCGGGCGACGATCCGGGGAACGACGTCGCCCGCATTGGTGCTGCGGCTCCAGGCGCGTAGCCCTTCGAAGAACGCGAGCGCGCTGTCGGCCAGTCCGGCTACCCGCGGGGCGAGCCGGTCATTCAGGTTCTCTTCGAAACCACCGGTCGGCGACGGCAGTGGCAGATCGGCGTCGGCGAGCTGATCGACCCAGCCGGACTGCGAGATCAGGTCGCCACGAGCGGTGGCGAGCCGCAGCTTCTCGGCGTCGGTCACCTTGAGCTGGTCGTAGAGCGGCCCGAGCGTCTGCCGGAGTGCGTCGAAGAGGGCCGCCACCACGATCGTTGTGTGGGCCGCCGCGATCAGATCGTGTCGGCTGCGCCCATGCGTCCCCCGTACCCGTTCCAGCACGGGAGACAGCAGATCCCGTACGAGGCGGCCTGCCTCCTGCTTGCCGTCCACCATGCCCAGTGCGGGAGGGTGAACGATTGCTCCCAGCAAAATGCCCGCCCCCGCGACCCGATCGAGCACTTCGACAACAACTGGCGAATGACGACCGAGGATGGCAAGGGCACCCGAATAGGTCAACGGCGTGGCTCGGGCCATTACCCGACCGTACGGCAAAGCTGGCCGGTCCCGGAATCCGGTAAAACGGTGTCGGTTGGGCCTGCAGCCCCACCGTATGACGACAAAGAACCTGGGATGTCTGCCGATTTGAGGATGTTCGCCGATTGGGCGAGGGCCCATTCCGCACGCACCCATGTTTGAGAACGGACATCGTGCTGGTAGATCGGATGGTGAGTCGATGGGGGTCAGGTCGTTACGCGGGCCGAACCGAGGGGCTCGTCAAGGAAGCCCGTGTGGTGTGGATCGCCAACGGTGCTCGGCATCCGTTCCGCTGCTGACGATCACCGCTAGGTCAGCGAAGCTGCCGTCGGTGCACCGTGAAGCCTCGCTTGCCCCGCGGTCATACTGTTGAGAACGCGGATGCTGGGAACGAACCGGAGGATCGGGATGAGTGCCCTAGCTATCACGAAGGCTATCAGCGGCATTGCCGCGTTCGCGACGACAATGATCATTTTAGTCTTCGGCAACTTTCTACTGAGAAAGGCAGATGCTACGGTACTTGGCGTCGCGGTTCCTTCGCGCTTTGTCCATGCAGTCATTGGGCCAGTCCTGGTGTTACTGAACGGTGTCTTACTCCTCTATCTGTGTGCTCTCTATCGGACCAACGTCGCGGCCGCCGAAGTGGCACAGATTCAGCATGCTCAGCAGTACAAACTGCTGGGGGCACTCTTTAATCCTTTCTATATTTCGCGGAACGCTGCGATAAATGCGATCGGCTACGCTTTTCTTATCGTTCTGTGGTGGCTCGGCATGCATGCATTCCTCTATTCCATAGGTTTGAACAAGGACTCCACAGGCCCTTGGTTCTTCGGCTGGCAAACCTTGATAACGGTGATGTATCTAGCGCTCGGCCTCAGTTCAATGTGGGCAATTCAGGCATGTTGGTACAAGTTCGGGATACATGACTACGATAGCAAGTTGATTGCCGCATTTCTCGGCATTCCAATTGGCGCCTTTGTTCCGCCTCTGGTCCTCAAACTTGGATCGCCGTTACTCCCGTTCCGGTGACTCTTCAGAAAGGTTTACAATGGAATCCATTGCAATGGTCATGGCAAGTCTATTGTCCGTCGTTTGCCTGGTCAGCGTGCTACTGGCCAGGCTCCTTGGCTGGAAAGCGACCAGGTGCTCAGACTTTGGGTCCGACTTCGATCTGGCGATTCGCAGTGCCACGGAAAGTGATGCGGGCTCAACTACGCAGAAGAATAGTGCATCTGATCGCGAGAAAGTAGTCCCAAGTGACTGAAGGGACGAGGATGCAGCGATTACAACTTCGTAATGCCGAAAGTAGTGCATCCGATCGTTTAGTGCAGGCCCACGGCTCGACGCGGCTCGCGACGCTTGACGGTCTTCTCGGTCCTGTCGATGGCAGCGCCTCAAGGTGTATCGATAGGCGCTAATCTACACCTCGGGGATGGGAGGATCGGCGCCGCCGCACTGGTCTACCGTGCTGACTGCTCGTCCTGATCGGCATTTTGGCCTTCGATACAATTGCTGTCAACATGCGTAACAAGTGAACGACCGGTCGCGCAAATTGCCGAGATCGGAGCCTCCTATCCAGATCTGCCGCTGGTCGCGTCGGGCGGTCCGCAGGTCGAGATGCGCCGGCATTGATCTTGGAGTCCTCTTCTGCCGCGATCCGGGCGAGGCGCACCGGGCGGGCACAGCGTCAACGGGCGTCATGGGCGGGGCCCGACACGTACCTGGTGCCGGATCGGCACCGCCACGACCTGTGGTGCCGACGGGCTTGCCTCGGCGCGACGGCTGATGAGCTTTGGCACTGGCGGGGGTTTCGTTGCGACAGCGACTGCTTGCGGACGGCATCAAGCGTCCTCGGGCGTCGTGGGCCACATTGATCACCGCCTGCGGGCGAGCTTGGCTCTGGAGGCCGCTTGCAGTTGCCCGCGACTTCGCGCCCTGACTGGCAGGCGCTTCTTCAGGCGCCGTAGACACGCGATGGCTCCTGGCCTAGGCCAGGTCGTAGCGCCCAGCGGATGCCGTGCACGTCAGTGAATTCCACCCGACAGTCGAAAGCGTTCGGCAGGTCCTCCGCGTTCCAACCTGAAGGCCATGGGACAGGACCAACCCTCCATGTCAGGGTCTGGTGAGCACCGGCCGTCAATACCGGTAACGGCGTGGGACCGACTTTGTGGGTTCGACTCGCCCGGTGGGTGAGCGCAGCAACGACGTTGGTGATCGGATGAGTGCCGTAGTTGCCGACAGTGACCTTGTAGCTCTGGATGAGCTTCCACTGCATGCCATCGCATCCAGGATCGTGGAGTACGACTGTCCGGGCCTGAGCGTCCTCAGCGTCTCGTTGTGCCGCGTCGAGCCGAGCCACTTCATCGCGACGCGTCTCGCGCTCCTGTTTAAGACCCCGCGCCTGCCAGGCAAGGGTTCCGACGGTACCGACCGCGGCGACCATGGTCCCGATGGCGGCGAGCCAGTCGGTGATTGTGGGCCCTTGATTTGCAACGTCGACGAGTTGCTGCGCTAGTGACACGTCGACCAACGGTAGTGCCCTGGCGATGTCCGGGGGTCGGACTATCGCACCGGCTGCTCTGCGATCTGGCCAACATCGGCGCGGCAAACGGTCGCTGCCTCGGCGTCGTGTTTCCGGAACAGCAGTCCAGCCGCCTTTGGCGCCCGGAGCCCGTGCTGGCAGGGGTGATCGAGCGCCTGTCACTCGTGCCGGCATCGCCACTATGACGGTCGATTGATGGGACGGCGGCGATGGTCAGGTTACCTGGCGGGCTTGCCCGCGCGATGTCGTGTCCACTCTTTGATCTTCCGCTGCGATGGGCCCCGGCCCGGTCACGAGCGCCACCGTGGTCCAAGCTTCAAGTCGTCCGGTCAAGAGAATCTGGCCGCGTACCCAGTCCGCGAGGTCGCTGGCTGGCCACCCTCATACCCGCCGGCGTATGGCACGACCTACGCCATGCCCGCAGCCCGCGTCCGGACGAGACGATTTCGCCGCCTCCCGTGCCCGTCTGGAGCAGATGGTCGCCCGTTTGAGTGACGCGCAGATGATGACCTGCACCCAGCACGCGTTGGAGGAATACGTCACCGAGGCGGGGCGGGAACTGCAACGGCAGCTGATGCAAGACCAACTGGACGCGCGCGCCGCCGCCGAACCCCGGCTTGGGCAGGTGGCAGGCGCCGACGGGGTGACACGGCGGCGGGCCGAGACCGGGCACCGGCGCCTGGTCGCCACCACCGTCGGCCCGGTAGAGGTGAACCGGATCGCCTACCGGGCGCCGGGTGCACCCAACCTGCACCCGGCCGACGCACGGTTGGCGTTGCCGCAACGGCTGTACTCATTCCCGCTGCAGCGCCAGGTGGTGCATGAGGTGGCCGCCGGATCACTGCGCCAAGCTCGTGAGGCGCTCATCCGTACCACCGGCCAGCATCTGGGCACCTGGCAGTTGATGCAGATCGCCACCGACGCGGCGATCGACATCCGCGACTTCTACCAGCCCGCCGCCGGCCCGAGACCAGACCCGGCCAGCACTGGTAGCCGCGACCCACAACGCCCGCGCCGCGTTCGTCCAGGCCACCGCCCGCGATCTGTTGGAAAGCCACGCCCCGCGCGTGGTCGCCGACCTCAACGCTCGCCTACGCGCACGCGCCGGCGACAACCCGGCCTCGGCCCGCAACGCGCCGCCGCCTACCTACACGCCAAACAGCCCTACCTCAACTACCACATCGCGCTCACCCTAGGCTGGCCCATCGCCACCGGCGTCATCGAGGGCTGCTGCCGCTACCTGGGCAAAGACCGCCTCGACATCACCGGCGCCCGCTGGAGCCTGCCCAGCGCCGAAGCCGTCCTGCCGCTACGCGCCGTCATCGCCAACGGCGACCTCCATGAATACTGGCAGTTCCACCTCAACCGCGAATACCAGCGCACCCACGCCAGCCGCTACCAGCACCAACACACCCTCGCCGCCTGACCGCCAACGCCCTACTCACTCAAGGAGAAACGCACCCTCTCGGCGGTCAGTCGCAGCGCCAAGCGAAAGGTCTGCCTGAACCAATCCACACGGCACTCGCCGCCTACAACGCCCTGACATGCCGAATGTAGTGCGCACGATCATGCAGTTCGATGCTATCGCGGCGTATGACCGACGACGGGCAGACGGGATGTGGCCAGTGCCGTCAAGATGCATGCCCGTAGTCCAGAATGCGCATCCCTGCCTACAAACGGCGCTCAATCGCCGCTGATCATCCCTCAAATTCTGGCAAGCGAGCGGCGATCATTGGGGGGCAACGCCTTCAGTATGATTGCTTCGATCGGTGGTGCTAGGCGATGAACCATGAACATCCTCGCGCGCTGTTGTACACGCCGTAGTATCCACGTCGGGAAAGTTCGTACGATCCATGCAGGATGCCATGCGGCGTCGTCGGCCCCGAGTATGCTGTTCGGGAAGTGAATAATGTTCATCGAGTCTCTCGTGCTGGAAAACTTCAAGTGCTTCGGGCCAGATCGCACGACCATCGATCTTGGTCCGAGTGTTACAGCCTTCGTCGGCGTCAACGGCAGCGGCAAGACGGCTGCTTGCGAGGCGCTTTTGCGACTGTTCGCACTCTCAGCGCGGGATCGGGCTGTGCGTGTGGAGGACTTCCACGTCCCTCTCAACGAGACTGAGACTCCCAGCAGTCGCGAGTTGACTATCGAGGTGGTGCTCGCCTTCCCAGAACTCGACGGGTACGACCAAGACGTCGGTGACGAGGGTGAGGGCGGCGAGGCTGTCGACGGGGAGGCCGACGACAGTGAAGATGATGACTTCGCGGATGGCGAGGCTGATGACAGCGAAGCTCTCGACCACTACGTGCATTGTGAGGTCTTGGAGCAGTCAGCGGCCGGCCGACGCGCGGTTCCAGAGTTCTTTTCGCGGATGGCGGCGGACGAGAATGGCGAACTTAGGGTTCGAATTGTTCTAAACGCGAAGTGGGAAGACGACGGTACCGTGGAGGGGGCGATCACGGAGGATCGCATCGTCGTCAGCACCTTGGCCGAGGAATACGGCGAGGATGACTACGCTCCGCTTCCTCCTGCCGAACGCAGCAGAATTCAAATGATCTACATTCCAGCCTCCCGTGACGGCGCGCGTCAGGTGGCCACGTTTCTGCGTAGCCGACTGTGGCGAGCAGCGCAATGGTCAGATGATCTGCGCGAGAAGGTCAAAGAGTACACAGCGGACGTGGGACTTCACTTCACCGACGAGCCGGTCGTCACGGCCGTCGAGGGCGCGTTGACCTCCCGATGGCGAGAGTTGCACGACGCCGCTACGCATGCGGTCCCGAAGCTGCGGCTACTCGACAGCGACTTCGATCAGTTAGTGCTCGGCACCGAGCTACTTTTCGAGCCGGATCCGACCGGTCGAGCTCGGCCGGCGCGGCTGCTGAGTGACGGTCAGCGGTCGCTGCTGCACCTCGCATTGACGGCGGCGACCCTGGACGTCGAAGCCGCGGTCTATGACCGCCGACATGAGGCGGATTTCACCCTGGACCCAGCGCAACTGCCTAGTTTGACTTTGATCGCGGTTGAGGAACCTGAGAACAGCTTGTCCCCCTTCTACCTGTCGCGGATCGTCGGCCAGCTGCAAGATCTGGGCGTTGGGGAAGCGTCGCAGGCGATCCTGTCGAGCCACTCCGCCAGTGTGCTGACACGGATCGCCCCTGAAGGCATCCGTTACTTCCGCACTGAGCGCGAGACGGCCACCGCCTCGGTCCGCGAGATCACGCTGCCGGCTGACGAGACCGAGGCTGGCAAGTACGTGCGGGAGGCGGTGCGCGCGCATCCGGAGTTGTACTTTGCCAAGTTCGTCGTACTCGGCGAGGGCGATACCGAGCAACTCGTCATTCCGCGGATCGCCCAGGCGCAGGGCGTTCAGTTGGATCCGTCTTTTGTGGCGGTTGTCCCGCTCGGCGGCCGACACACCAACCACATGTGGAAGCTGCTCAACGATTTGGGCATCCCACACGCGACACTGCTTGACCTAGACTACGGCCGAGTCGGCGCTGGAGCAGCTCGGCTCCGGGACGCGTGCAACCGGCTGTACGACAGCGGAATCGACCCACTGGCCGACCTGGACGGCTATGACGACGTCGATAATATCACCGACGAGCTGAAGCTGCCCGAGCTGGAGCCAATTCTCCTGCACCTGCGCAAGTTCGGGATCTTCTTTGCCAGGCCGCTCGACCTCGACTACATCATGCTCGCGAAGTTCCCTGCGGCGTACAAGAAGCGTGTGAAGGGCGAGTCCGGCCCCCGCACGACGGACGCGTACGCGACGGTGATCGGCGAGGGCGGCTCGGATGCAGAATTCTGGAGCGCCGGCAGCCGTCCGGAACGGCTGCGCTGGTACCGGTACCTTTTCCTGTCTCGTTCCAAGCCCAGTAGTCATCTGCAGGCGCTCGGTCGCCTCACTGACGAACAGTTGCGCGACGGTTCCCCTCGTGTCGTCACCTCCCTCGTCCGGTATATCCGCAAGCGGGTAGGACTGTGAGCGTTTCCGAGGACGGCGTCGACGAGCCGAGCCCTCCCGTAGTGAGGCCTCGCACGCTGGTGTCACCGGATGACTGGCTACCAGTCGGGGTGGACGACCTCGAGCCGGCGGCGTGGCAAGCGCTCCGGGAGGAGGGCAACGCGGCGGTCGTAGCCGGGCCAGGTGCGGGCAAGACCGAGTTCCTTGCCCAGCGCGCCGCATACCTGTTGCAGACCGGCATCTGTCCATGGCCGCAACGCATCCTGGCGATCTCGTTCAAGCGCGACGCCGCCGCCAACCTCGGCCGGCGGGTCGCCGCTCGTGTCCCCGAGCACGCCCAGCGGTTCAATTCCATGACGTTCGACGCGTTCACCAAGGGACTGGTCGACCGGTTCGCCTCTGCGCTACCAACCGGATGGCAACTGACGGACGGCTACGACATTGTCTTTCCATCGGAGCGGGACATCGAGATCTTCCTAATCAACGTCATACCAGCCGCCTCACCCGCGATACGTCCGCAGGCCGCGGCACTGCGGGCAGGGACCTTCCTGTCTGAAACGGTGGGGGGCTGGGACCTACCATTGACGGTGCCGGCCACAGACCCGACGGATGTGACCGGGTACGCCGCGTTGGCATGGTGGCGCGAACGCTATCTAAGGCCAGGCAAGGCCTACCTCGACTTCGTCATGCTCAACCGGCTCGCCGAACTGCTCGTTCGCTCCGTTCCAAAGATGCGACGGGCCCTGCGCCAGACTTACCCGTTCGTGTTCGTCGACGAGTTCCAGGACACCACCAGCGCCCAGTTCTCGTTCCTGGTCTCCGTGTTCGCGAGAGGGCCCCAAGCGACGGCCGTCGGGGATTCAAAGCAACGGATCATGGGCTGGGCCGGTGCCATGCCCAGGGCGCTGCAACGCTTCGCTGAAGCGTTCGAGGCGACCACGTTCCCGTTGCAGTGGAACTTTCGCTCCAGTGCGGCGCTGGTCGAGCTGCAGCATGTCATCGCCACCAAGCTGGATGCCGACGCCGTGCCGGCGATCTCGAAGGCCGACGGCGACACCGAGGGCAACCCAGCCGCGATATGGACGTTCTCTAGCCTGGACCGGGAGGCCGCTGTCATCGCGGATTGGATCGCCCATGACGTCGCCGCGTCTAACCGGGAACCGGCGGACTTCGCCCTACTGGCCCGGCAGAGGATCGCCGACTTCGAGGACCGCTTCCGTAGCCGGCTGGCCTCCCACGGCATCAAGGTCCGCAATGACGACGCGCTCGTGGGCAAAATGCGCCTGCAAGACCTGCTCAAGCACGAGATCGCGCGTCTTCTGCTCGGCCTGCTTCGGCTAGCTGACCAGCCTCGAGGCTTGGCCAGCATTTGGCGTGAGGTGTCGACGACGCTGACCCGGGTCCACGGCGCGGAGGGGGACGAACCCGCTCAACGACGGGTGGGTGACGACCTGTCCGCGTTGACGGTCTCCCTGCGGGCCTGGCTCAAAGCCAACCCACCAACGTCCACACCAGCTCGTGACACCGTCGACGTCATACTCAGCCTCCTCGACCGCGCCGCGCTACGCCGATACGTCAAGTCAGCGACGCCCGACGAACAGCTAGGCCTCGTCACCGACGCGTTCGAGGCCCGCCTTGCCGCCGTAGCCGCGACAAGCTCAAGCTGGACCGACGCTGCAGAGCAGTTCGAATGCGCTGATGCCGTCGTCCTACTCACCGCCCACCGCAGCAAGGGCCTGGAATACCACACCGTCTTCTTCCTCGGCCTCGACGACAACCAGTGGTGGTCCCACAACCGAGACCCCGTCGAATCGACCTCCACCTTCTTCGTTGGTCTGTCCCGAGCCGCCCAACGGATAATCTTCACCACCACCAGCCCGAACGCCCGCCAGAGTCGCATCGCCGAATTTTTCTCCATGCTCGACAACGCTGGCGTACCCGAGATCGATCAAGGCTAGAGCGACGACGCGGCCTGCCGACAAGATCCAAGCAACGACAGTTGGCAGACGGGGTACCCGTAAAATTCGACGACTGGACATGGAGGTCCGAGTGTCGCAGCTGGATAGCGAGCCTATTGCTAACACGCGGCGCAAATGGTGGCGATTGTCCGAGCGAGAAAAAGGGAACCTTGGTCTTGTCGCGCTGTATTTCGGGCTCGCAGCGAATTGTGCGCAGTTCCTCGCTGGAGAGATACGTCAATGGTGGCAACTGGCGCTGATCTGTACCATTCTAGTGCTGATGATAATCGCGGCGGTCATCATAGTAAAGCCAAAGAGGTCTGTGCCGATTTCGATATCACTCGCCGCAGTACTTATCGCGGGTGCATTGGGGGTTGGCGGCGGGTACTTCTTGCGCGACAAGGACGCTGCAACTGGGCGAGCGGTGCCCATAGGCACGTCCCAACCTGCTGCGCCAGATTCCCCGGAGCCGGAAGCTCGACTTGAAGTGGATCAGATTTCGGCAAACGCGGTGTCATCAAAGGATATAACTGTCACTGGCAGGCTTGTAGGCGAACTGGAACCCGGTTCCACCTTATGGATGGTAGTTTCAAAAGCGACGCCGCCCGACGTGAACGATGAGCCACACTATCTTCAGCCCGGCCCGTGTGTTTTCCACTCGGACGGCAAGTGGACTTGCAAGCACGTCCGAGTCGGCGGGCGTGGCGCTTGGAAATTCACCGCTCTTCTTGTCGACAGCGAAATGACGAACTCGTTTGTCGAACGCCGGCTAGCGGGGCAACGAAAAGACCTTGGATCGGGCGATGCAGACCGGCGGAACTTTGTCGGTTCGCCTGAAGGTGCGCTGCTAAGGCAGGTGGTTGAATCACCGGTCGCCTAATCCCTCCGCCATGTCCCCCAATGTGGGCGGACAGGGCGGAGTGATCAGCAGGTTGTATCGAGTAGAAGGGACTACGTAGCGTATTCATCTGCCGCTCCCGGGGCGTGCTGGCGTTCGTCGCTGTGGGGACGCACGGTGTTGCATGGCTGCTTCTTCTGCTACTTCCGGCGTCACGCGTCGCGGTGAGCTCGTTCTGCAGGTGGCGTCGGCTGCGTACCTGGGCCGTTACCGCGGCCAGACCCGGATCCACACCGGGTCCGATCTTCGGGTCTTCCT
>Ga0272482_10000263_pt1 | contig 16731 bp, 20 predicted proteins | sample RVTome_8_FD_192427 | JGI IMG/M metagenome (GOLD analysis project Ga0272482, IMG submission 192427) | Soil microbial communities from uranium-contaminated site in the Upper Colorado River Basin, Wyoming, United States - RVT160D0 (version 2) ...
GTCGAGGAGGCGGGCGACCACGGCGGCGGCCTCGTCGTCGAGCGGCGGGCCGGGCCGCATCAGCGTGAGCTCCAGCTCGGGGTGGTCGGGGTGGGCGATGGTGAGCCACCGGTAGCCGTCGCCCATGCTGACGTCGGTGGCCACCTGGAACCCGAGCTTGTCGACGTAGAAGTCCTTGGCCTCCTCCTGGTCGGTGACCCAGATGGTGGCGAGGGAGACGTGCGTGATCATGCCGGGCACCGTACGGGGTCACCCTCCGCGGCGGCTTCTCCCAGATTGCTCAGTCGCCAGGGTCCCCGGCGTCGTCGGGCCAGCGGTCGATGCCCCGCATGAACAGGAAGCAGCCCGGGATGAAGGGGCCACCCTGGGCCGCCCAGCGGTCGCGGTAGGCCGAGGGCGACTCGCCGACCAGCTCCCGGAACTTCGTCGAGAACGACCCCAGGCTGGCGTAGCCCACCATCGTGCAGACCTCGGTGATCGTGAGGTTGGCCGAGCGCAGCAGGTCCTGGGCCCGCTCGATGCGGCGCCGGCTGAGGTAGCGCATCGGCGTCTCGCCGTAGGTGGCGGCGAAGCAGCGGGCGAAGTGGTATTTCGACACGCACGCGGCCGACGACAGCCGGTCGAGGTCGAGCGGCTCGGCGTAGTGGCGGTTGGCCAGGTCGCGGGCCTGGCGCAGATGGGGCAGCAGAGCGGACGGCACCACGCCCGCAGTGTGCCACCCGGCTCAGGTGGCGGTGGCCAGCTCGCAGAGGAGGTCGCGGGTGCGGCGGCGGGAGCCGCTGGTGTCGTCGCCGACGGGGAAGATGGCGGCCCACACGTCGGTGGCGCCGGCGTCGATCAGGCCCTGGAGCTGGGCGGCGACCGAGGCCTCGTCGCCGACGATGGCGGCCTCGGCCGGTCCGGCCACGCCGCCGTGGGCGAGGATCCGCTGGTAGTTGGGGAGCAGCCCGTAGTTGGCGAACTGCCGGCCGGCGGTGGCGCGGGCCTCGTCGACGTCGTCGTGGACGGCGACCGGCAGCCCGGCGACGATGCGGGGCGTGCTCCGGCCGGCGTCGGCGGCGGCCTTGGCGAGGTGGGGCACGACGTGGGTCTCGACGGCCCGGGCGTTGCCCATCCACAGGATCGTGCCGTCGGCGACGGCGCCGGCCACCCGCAGCAGGCGGGGGCCGAGGGCGGCCACCAGCACCGGGACCGGGTGGGGGATGGTCTGGGCCTGGATGCCGTGGAGGCTGAGCTCCTCGCCGGTCACGTCGACCCGCTCGCCCCGCAGGAGGGCGGTGAGGATGCGGACGTACTCCTCGGTGTGGCGGCCGGCGGTGTCGTAGGACATGCCGAACATGCCCTCGATCACCGGGCGGTGCGACGGCCCCACGCCCAGGGTGAAGCCGGGCCGGCCCATCGACCACGACGCGGCGGCGATCCGGTTGGCCTGGAGGACGGGATGGCTGGTGTAGGTCTGGAGGACCGAGGTGCCCAGCTCGATCGACGTCGTCGCCTGCCCGGCCATCGCCATCGGCGTGACCGGGTCGCCGGCCACGGCGCTGGGATACCAGAGCGTGGCGAAGCCCTCGGCCTCGGCCCGCTGGGCCTGCTCGATCATCCGCTCGACGGACCTGGCGCCGCCGTTCAACCCGATGCGCATCCCCGCACCCTAGGCCCGTCCGCCGTCACTTGACCCGAGGTCAGCCCGGGGTGACCTCGAGGACGTCGATCTCGAAGGCCAGCGGCGTGTCGGGTGGGACGTCGCTGCTGCCCTCCGGGCCGTAGGCCAGGGCGGAGCCGATCACCAGCCGGCGCCGCTCGCCGGCCTGGACGCCCACCAGGCCCTCCTCCCAGCCGGGGATCAGCATCCCGTCGCCCAGCTCCGGCACGACCAGGGGCTGGCCGAGCTCGTAGGACGAGTCGAGGACCTGGCCGTCGGGCAGCACTCCCACGTAGTGGACCACGAGACCGTCGCCCAGCTGCGCCCGCGGGCCGGTACCGGGGTCGAGGGTGGTCACCTCGAGGGCGTCGGGCGGGGTGCCGATCGGTGCCGGCTCGGGGGTGGGCCGATCGTCGGGGGAGGGCGACGAGCCGCCGGTGTCGAAGCCGAGGTCCGGATCCCAGCCCCCACCGACCTGGCCGGGCTCGCCCGGCTCGTCGTCGCCCGTGTCGTCGGGGCCCGGGCCGCGGCCGGTGGTGTCGAGGTCGGGCAGGTCGTCGATGCCGCAGGTGGCGGCCACGGCGTCCAGGGCGCCGATGGCCTCGGACCCGCCGTCCAGCAGCAGGTCGACGATCTCGGGGATGTCGGCGAGCTCCTCCTCCAGGCAGGCCATGGCGTCGGGCGGCAGGTCGACATCGCCGCCGGTGACGAAGGTGGCGGCCACGGCGGCCAGCGCCCCGGGACACCGGCCCACGGCGACCATGAACTCCTCGGCCATCCGGTCGGAGCCCTCGACCACGGTCTCGGCCACGGCGGTCTCGAACCCGTCGTCGTCGACCTCGTCGACCACGCAGGCGGTGTCGTTGGCCAGGTCGATCCCGAACGCCGCCACCAGCGCCGGCTCCAGTCCGGCGTCGAGGTCGCAGGGCTCGAAGCCCGCCGCCAGGTCGTCGACGGCGCCGGACGGCCCGCCGGCCAGCTCGATGTCGAGCCCGGTCAACGACGACATCAGCGCCAGATCGTCGGGCGTGACCCCGGCGTCCTGCAGGGCCTCGACGGTGGCCACGTCGACGATGGCGCCGGCCATGCACCGGGCCGTCCCCTCGCCGACGTCGGCGAGCACGAGGCTCGGGACGTTGTCGGCCTGGGCGTCGACGTACTCGTCGTAGAGGCGTTCGTCGTCACCCTCGCCGTCGCCGGGCTCGGCGGAGGCCTCCGCCGGCGCGGGCGCCTCGGGGAGGGCGCCGTCGGCGTCGTGGGCGCAGGCGGAGACGGCGACTGCCGCCACGCACGCCACCCTCGTGGTCCACCCCACGCTCGGATGGTACCCACGCCCACAGCGCCACCGTCCCGCGGGACCGGGGGATCAGCGGTAGCCGCACGTTCGGTGGCGGCAGCGATGGCGTCGACGTCGGCAGCCGGGGAGCCGGTGACGACGGCCAGCACCGCGGCCAGCACCAGGCCGGCGCCGGCCAGCTGGGCCGGTCCCAGCGACTCGTGCAGCAGGGCCACGGCCAGCACCACGGTGACCAGCGGCTCGACGGTCGACACGATCGACGCCACGGTCGGGCCCACCCGGGCCAGGCCGGCGAACAACAGGACGATCGCCGCCACCGTCGACACCACGGCCAGCAGCGCCAGCCAGCCGTAGCCGGCGAGGCTCACCCGGCCGGGACGCAGGTCGTCCAGCGCCGCCGAGCCCACGGTCAACGACGCCGCCGCGCCCGTGCACACCAGTGTGCTCAGCGCCAGCGGCGAGATCCGCTGGACCAGCCGCTCCGACACCAGCACGTACGCGCTGTAGACGACGGCGGCCCCGAGGCCCAGGGCGGCGCCCAGCGGGTCGAGGGCACCGGCCGCTGCACCCCCCAACACCAGCACCAGGCCCGCCGCCGCCAGCACCAGGGCCGCGGCCGTCCGGGGCCGGGCCCGGTCGCGCCCCAGGGCCACCGCGGCCACCGCCACGATGACGGGGAAGGTGTACAGCAGCAGCGAGAGCAGCGAGGCGTCGATCCGGCCGAGGGCGGTGAAGTAGCCGCCGGCCTGGGCGCCGTAGGCGACCGCGCCCAGGGCCAGGGCGGCGGTCACGTCGCGGCGCCCCAGCCGGCCCAGGTCGCGGCGGGCCGCCGGCGAGGCCAGGGTCGCCAGCCAGAACAGGGGGGCGGCCACGGCGAACCGGGTGGCGAGGAGGGTGCCGGTGGTGGCGCCCTCCTCGTAGGCGAGCTTGCCGAAGATGCCCATCGCCCCGAAGGCGGCGGCGGAGGTCACGCACAGGAAGACACCGGAGGGGGACATGCCTCCGATCCTGACGGCCGATCTGATCAGCTACAACGCACGTTGGTACCGGCCAATCAGTAGCATTGCTGAACAGTGCTGCACCTGGGTCGTCTCCGACTGCTCCACGAGCTCCACGCCCGGGGCACCATCGCCGCGGTGGCCGAGGCGCTGCACTTCACGCCGTCGGCGGTGTCCCAGCAGCTCGCGGTGCTCGAACGGGAGGCCGGGGTGAAGCTCCTCGAGCCGGCGGGGCGCGGGGTCCGGCTCACCGACCCGGGCATCGTGCTGGCCGGGCACGCCACCGCGCTGCTCGACCGGGCGGCCCGGGCCGAGGCCGAGCTGGCGGCGGCGACCGGGCGGGTGGCGGGGCGGGTGTCGGTCGCGTCGTTCCAGTCGGTGGCGCTCCAGGTGGCCATCCCGGCCATGCGGGCGCTGGCCGGCACCGCTCCCGAGCTGGTGTGCGAGCTGATCGAGGCCGAGCCCGAGGAGTCGCTGCCGGCCCTGGCCCTGGGCGACGTCGACCTGGTGCTGGCCGACGAGTGGCACCACCAGCCTCACGCCCGCCCCGCCGGCGTCGACCGCCACGACCTGGGTGCCGACCCCGTCCGTGTGGTCCTCCCCGCCGACCACCCGGCGGCCCGGCGCCACCCCTGGGCGGTGCCGCTGGCCGAGCTGGCCGGCGACGTGTGGTCGACCGGTCGTCCGGGCTCGGGTTGGGACGAGATGACCGAGCGCACCTGCCGCCGCCTGGGCGGCTTCGACCCCGACATCCGCCACCGCACCAACGACAGCGTCACCACGCTGGGCCTGGTGGCGGCCGGGCAGGCGGTGACGCTGCTGCCCGAGCTGGTCCGGCCCGGCGATCGCCCCGGCGTGGTGGTGCGGGCCATGGCCGGCGACGACGACGTCCACCGCACCATCTACGCCGCCACCCGCACCGCGGATGCCACCCGCCCCACGGTCGGGGCGCTGCTGGCCGCCATCCGGGCCGCCGCAAGGCAGACGTGATGCTGCCCGCAGCGGGAAACGGGTCAGAAAGGGGGAAGATGGGCGACGCCATGGACGTGTACCTGCTGTCGCTCGGTGACCACCTGCCCGACCCGGTCTCCGGCGACCGGGTCTCCCAGCGCGAGCGGCTGCGGGGCATCGTCGAGATGGCGGTGCTCGCCGAGGAGCTGGGCTTCACCGGCGTGGCCGTGGGCGAGCACCACTTCCACGGCTACATCGTGTCGGCACCCGAGCTGCTGCTGGCCGCCATCGCCGACGCCACGACGCGCCTGCGCCTGACCACCGCCGTCACCCTCCTGGCCCACGCCGACCCGGTGCGGGTGGCCGAGCAGCTCAACACCCTCGACGTGCTGTCCGACGGCCGGGCCGAGATGACGATCGCCCGCGGCGTGTCGCCCCGCACGTGGAAGGCGTTCGGGCTGCGGGACGTGGACGAGGTCCGCTCCCGCCTCGAGGCCAACCTGCAGCTGCTGCTCCTGCTGCTCACCGAGGACGAGGTGACCTGGGACGGCGACACCCGGCCGTCGCTGGCCGCCGTGCGGGTGGAGCCCCGGTCGATCCAGCGGCCCCGCCCGCCGATCTGGATGGGCGGTGGCCTGTCGAACCGGTCGGCCGAGCTGGCCGCCAGCCACGGCCTGCCGCTCATGCTGCCCAGCACGCTGCGCCCGCCCGAGGACCACCTCCCGGTGGTCGAGCACTACCGGTCCGAGATGAAGCGCCACGCCACCGGCGCCCCGGTGCGGGTGGGCCTGCCGGTCCACGTGTTCGTGGCGCCCACCCGGGCCGAGGCCGAGGCCGCCTGGCGCCCCCACTGGGAGGCGTACGCCCGGTTCGCCAACGCCCTGCGGGGCAGCGACCGGCCGGTGGACCTGTGCCATGCGCTGGACGGGCCGGCGATCTGCGGCGACCCGGCCACGGTGGCCGACCGGCTCCTCGGGCTCCGGGAGGCGCTGGGCCTCGACGTGCTGCTGACGATGTTCGACATCGGTGGCCTGCCGCTGGCGCAGGCCCGGGCCAGCATGCAGCTCTTCGGCGCCGAGGTCCTGCCCCGGCTCACCGCCGCCTGATGGTGCGCGCCCGCTCCCGTCTGGCGGTCGTCGCCGCACTGGTCGTCGTCGTCTTCGGCGGGTGCGGCGGCGGTGGCGACGGCCGTGCCGACCTCGACCCGGACACCGCCCGGTTCTCCTACGGCGAGCGGGCCGTCGTCGTGCCCCTGGCCGAGTGCGGTCGGGACGGCGACGTGGTGCTGGCGGCCGGCCAGTTGGACGCGGTGGTCCTGCAGGTGGCGGCCGACGTGGGCGGGGGTGGCGTCGACCGCTCGGCCGTCACCGTCGACCTGGGCGATGACGGTGTCTGGGGCGCGTTCGGGGCCGACGCGAGCGTCGGGCCCGGTCCGGCCGGCGAGATCACCGGCGTCGCCGTCGACGGCGACGTCGTCACCGTGGACGGCCGCTGGGCCCGCCTCGACGGCGAGCTCCGTCCCGACCCCGGCCAACCCCCGATGGAGGGTCGCGTCCAGGCCCGCTGCCCCGGCGCCGCCGCCGCATGAGCGCCCGGGGCGCCGCCCTCTGCGAGCCCGAGGTGCTGGCCCTGTTCACGGCGTTCACCACGGCGCAGTCGCTGGGGTTCGAGGCGGCGTTCCACCCCGACCGCCTCCCGAACCGCCTGGCCACGATCGAGCGCACCACCCGCGCCTGGCTCCACACCGACCGACCACGGCCGTAGCATCGGCGGCCGGCGGGTCGCCGTCGGAACGTCGGGAGAGGTGTGGTGCGCTACCTGTGGGCCGGGCTCGGGCTGGTCGGGGCCTTCGTGGTGACGTACTGGGTGGCGGTGCGGACCGCCACCGGGCAGCGCTGGGAGAACGCCGCGCTGGCGGGGCGGGCGGGGGCGTCGCCGGAGGCGCTGCAGACGGCCCAGGACCGGCTCGACCAGTTCACGGTGACGATGCTGGCGGCGTCGATCGTGGTGTTGGTGGTGATCGGGCTGGTGCGCCGCCGGGTGCTGTTGGGCCTGGCGGCGGCGGGCGTGGTGGTGGGGTCGTTGGCGCTGGCCGAGGTGCTGAAGCGGGTGGTGCTGACCCGCCCGGCCCTGGTCACCGCCCCCGGCGACATCACCGACAACAGCTTCCCCAGCGGCCACACGACGATCGCGATGGCGTTGATGGTGGCGGCGGTGCTGGTGGTGCCCTACGCGCTGCGCCCGCTGACGGCCCTGGTGGTGGCGGCGTGGGGCGTGGGCGTGAGCGGCTACACGGTGACCGCCGGCTGGCACCGGGTCAGCGACACGATCGGCGCCGACCTGCTGGTGCTGGGGGTGGCGTGCGGGGCGGCGCTGGTGCTGGATCGGCTGGGCCGGTCCACCGACGCCGTGCCCACCGACCGGGCCCGGGCGGTGCTGCGGTCGCTGCTGGTGGCCCCGATCGCCGTCATCGCGGCGGTGGGCCTGGGCGTCGGCACCCTCCTGGGGGCCTACTCGTGGCACCAGCTCGACGACCCCGGCGTCGAACCCGAGGCCGCCGACCACAACGCCTTCCTGGCCGCCCAGTCGCTGGCGGTGGGCGCCAGCGCGGCGGCGATCGTGGCGCTCCTGGTGCTCCTCCACCACACGACCCTCGACCGCCAGCCGTCGGCCGATTCGGCCGAATCGGCCGTGTCGGCCGAATCGACCTAGGCGCGGCGGCCCCAGGCCTGGACGATGCGGGGGAGGCTGTCGACGGTGTGGTCGTCGGCCGCGATGCGGTGGAGGGCGGCGAGCAGGTGGTCGGCGACGTCGAGCCGGTCGAGGAGGGCCGTGGTGGTGGGGGCGACGACCCGGGCGAGCACCCGGAGACGCTCCCGTCCGGGGCGGCCACCGCGGATGATGTACGTCTCGCTGGGTGGTCGTGACGGCACACCCGAGCCTTATCCGACCAAGGGGTCCTGGTGGGGGACCCGGGGTGCCCGAAGGTGCCAGCGTCGTTGACAAGGATGTAGTTACAGTGCTGTAGTTCACCCCTACATGTAGGGGTCTAGCTCCCCCCCAACCCCACATGTTGCGGCACGAGGGCCTGGAACGCATGGAGGCGACAGCACCGATGTCGACGGTCGACAGAGACGAGAACCCCGCCGGGATGTCCGTGCGCAAGCGCGACGGCAGCCTGGAACCCGTACACGTGGAGAAGATCGTGCGCGCGGTCGCCCGCAGCGCGGATGGGCTCAACGTGGACGTGATGCGGGTGGCCACCCGCACGATCAGTGGCCTGCACGACGGCATCACCACGTCGGAGCTGGACCAGCTCTCGATCGCCACGGCGGCGGCGCTGACGGCCGAGGAGCCCGACTACTCGCGCTTCGCGGCCCGCCTGCTGGCCGCCTACATCGAGAAGGAGGTGATGGGGCAGAACATCTACTCGTTCTCGCAGTCGATCAAGGCCGGGGCGGCCGCCGGGATCGTGTCCGAGACGGTCGCCGAGCTCGTCGCGGCCAACGCCTACAAGCTCGACCTGGCCGTCGAGGCCGACCGCGACCGGCGCTTCGAGTACTTCGGGCTGCGCACCGTCTACGACCGCTACCTGGTCAAGGACCCGGTGTCGCGGCTGGTCATCGAGACGCCCCAGTACTTCTTCCTCCGGGTGGCCTGCGGCCTGGCCAACTCGGCCAAGGAGGCGATCGCCTTCTACCGGCTGATCAGCAGCCTCGAGTACATGCCGTCCACGCCGACGCTGTTCAACTCGGGCACCAACCACAGCCAGATGTCGAGCTGCTACCTGCTCGACTCGCCGGCCGACGACCTGGCGTCGATCTACGACCGTTACGCGGACGTGGCCAAGCTGTCCAAGCACGCCGGCGGCATCGGGGTCTCGTGGTCGCGGATCCGCTCGACCGGCAGCCACATCCGGGGCACCAACGGCCTGTCCAACGGGGTCGTGCCGTGGCTGAAGACGCTCGACAGCTCGGTCTCCGCGGTCAACCAGGGCGGCAAGCGCAAGGGCGCCGCCTGCGTCTACCTCGAGAGCTGGCACGCCGACATCGAGGACTTCCTGGCGCTGCGCGACAACACCGGCGACGACATGCGCCGCACGCACCACCTCAACCTGGCCAACTGGATCCCCGACGAGTTCATGCGCCGGGTCGAGGCCGACGGGGAGTGGTCGCTGTTCGACCCCAAGTCGGTGCCGCACCTGGTCGACCTGTACGGCGACGAGTTCGCCGAGGGCTACCGGGCCGCCGAGGAGGCCGGCCTGGCCACCCGCCGGCTGCCGGCGCGGGGCCTCTACGAGCGGATGCTGCGGACGCTGGGCGAGACCGGCAACGGCTGGATGACGTTCAAGGACGCGTCCAACGCCAAGTCGAACCAGACCCGGTCCGACAAGCCCGCCCACGTGGTGCACCTGTCGAACCTGTGCACCGAGATCATCGAGGTCACCGACGCCGACACCCACGCCGTGTGCAACCTGGGGTCGATCAACGTCGGCGCCCTGGTGATCGACGGGGCGTTCGACTTCGTGCGCCTGCGCGAGATCGCCCGCACCGCGGTCACCTACCTCGACCGGGTCATCGACCGGAACTTCTACCCGACCCCCGAGGCGGCGTCGTCCAACGACCGGTGGCGGCCCGTGGGCCTCGGGACGATGGGCCTGCAGGACGTGTTCTTCAAGCTGGGCCTGCCCTTCGACAGCCCCGAGGCGCTGGAGCTGTCCACCAAGATCGCCGAGGAGATGTACTTCGCGGCGGTCGAGCGGTCGGTCGAGCTGGCCGAGGAGCTGGGCGCCCACCCGGCCTTCGCCGACACCAAGGCCGCCCAGGGCACGTTCCAGTTCGAGCTGTGGGATGTCGAGCCGGCCGAGCCCGAGCGCTGGGAGCGCCTGCGCAAGCGGATGGTGGCGAGCGGGATGCGCAACAGCCTGCTGCTGGCCATCGCCCCCACCGCCACGATCGCCAGCATCGCCGGCTGCTACGAGTGCATCGAGCCCCAGATCTCCAACCTGTTCAAGCGCGAGACGCTGTCGGGCGAGTTCCTGCAGGTCAACCGGTACCTGGCCGAGACCCTCAAGGCCCGGGGCCTGTGGACCGAGGAGATCCGCGACGCCATCAAGCGGGCCGAGGGGTCGATCCAGGACATCGCCGCCATCCCCGAGGACGTCCGGCGCGTGTACCGGACGGCGTGGGAGCTGTCGATGAAGCCGCTGATCGACCTGGCCGCCGCCCGCGGCGCCTACATCGACCAGTCGCAGTCGCTGAACCTGTTCGCCGAGTCGCCGTCGATCGACTCGCTGTCGGCCATGTACTTCTACGCCTGGAAGTCCGGCCTGAAGACCACCTACTACCTGCGGTCCCGGCCCCGCACCCGGATCAACCAGACGACAATATCGGCCGACCCGGCCACGGCGCTGCCGGCCGTGAAAGTGGCGAAGCCGGCCGAGGTGCTGGCCTGCTCCCTGGAGAACCCCGAAGCCTGCGAGGCCTGCACCTGATGACCGACACGACGACACTCCCCACGGGCGGGATGCCCACACTGCCGGGCCTCGAACCCCGCGAGAGCATCCTCGACCCCGGCTTCTCGCTGACCCTGCGGCCCATGCGGTACCCGGGCTTCTTCGAGATGTACAAGGACGCCATCGCCAACACCTGGACGGTGGAGGAGGTCGACTTCTCCACCGACCTGGTCGACCTGCGCGACCGGCTCAGCCCCGAGCAGCACCACCTGATCAAGCGGCTGGTGGCGTTCTTCGCCACCGGCGACTCGATCGTCGGCAACAACCTCGTGCTCAACCTGTACCGGCACGTCAACTCGCCCGAGGCCCGCATGTACCTGGGCCGGCAGCTGTACGAGGAGATGCTCCACGTCCAGTTCTACCTGACGCTCCTCGACAACTACGTGCCCGACCCCCGGGAGCGGCAGGCCGCGTTCGCCGCCGTCGAGAACATCCCCTCCATCAAGCGGAAGGCCGACTTCTGCTTCAAGTGGATGGGCTCGATGGGCGAGATCACCGAGCTCCGGACCCCCGCCGACCGGCGCAAGTTCCTGCTCCACCTCATCTGCTTCGCGGCGTGCGTGGAGGGGCTGTTCTTCTTCGCGGCGTTCGCCTACGTGTACTTCCTGCGCGACCGGGGCCTGCTCAAGGGCCTGGCCGACGGCACCAACTGGGTGTTCCGCGACGAGTCGATGCACATGAACTTCGGGTTCGAGGTGGTGCGCACGGTGCGCAACGAGGAGCCCGAGCTGTGGACCGACGAGATGCAGGCGTCGGTGCGCGAGATGCTGGCCGAGGCGATCGACTGCGAGCTGGCCTTCGCCCAGGACATGATCGGCACCGGCGTGCCCGGCCTGTCGGTGGGCGACATCGGCCGCTACCTCGAGTACGTCGCCGACCAGCGCCTCGCCGTCCTCGGCATCCCCAAGCACTACGGCACCAAGAACCCGTTCTCGTTCATGGAGCTGCAGGACGTCCAGAGCCTCAGCAACTTCTTCGAGCGGGGCAACGCGTCCTACCAGATCGGCGTCACCGGCAACGTCGACCTCGACGCCGACTTCTAGTCGCCCAGCTCGCCGACCAGGCGGGCGATGGCGGCGAGGTCGTGGGGGACGTGGCGGTGGTGGCGCCACCGGCTGAGCGCCAGCACCGGCCGGACCAGCAGCTGGACCGGACCCGGGGCGTCGATCCCGACCCCCTCCAGCTGGGCGAAGCGGGTGCGGTCGCCGTCGGGCTCGGCGGCCATCCCCACGATGTAGGCCTGCGGGCGGGTGGTCATCCAGCACCAGCCCGGGGCCAGGTCGACGTCGAACAAGGTCCGCAGCCACAGCGCGTTGGCCGAGCTGCGGCTCCTGACCAGCAGCCTTTCGCCGGCATCGCCGGTGTCGCCGGTGTCGCCGGTGTCGCCGGGCAGGGGCTGCCGGCGCAGCACCCGCAGGTCGGCGACGTCGCTGTCGAAGGCGGGCACCGAGCGCTCCAGATCGGACACCCAGTCCCACACCCGGTCGAAGGGGGCGTCGAGGACGGTCTCCAGCACCGCGCAGCCGGGCAGCCCGGCGGCCAGGGCGTGCAGCCGGGCGATGCGGTCGAGCCGCGCCGCGGGGAACCCGGGGGCGCTCACGACGACCACTGCTCCCGGAACGCCGCCCGGGCCCGGGACAGCCGCGACTTCACCGTGCCGGGGGCCACGCCCAGCAGGTCGGCCATCTCCTGCTCGCCGATCCCGTCGACGTGGCGCAGCACCAGCACCGCCCGCTGCTCGGGGCGGAGCCCGGCCAGGACGGCCCGGACCTCGACGTCGGTCAGGCCGTCGTCCACGGTCGGGAGCTGGGCCAGCGTGCCGGCGGGGTCGACCGGGTCGACGGGCGCGGTCCGGTCGTGGCGGTGGGCCACCCGCACGGCCTCCCGCACGGCGATCCGCCGCGCCCACCCCCGCAGCGCGAGCGGTTCCCGCAGCGACCCGAGGTTCCGGATGACAGCGATCATGGCCTCCTGCAGCGCGTCGTCGCCGGCCTCCAGGGCGATGGCCCCGCAGATGCGGCCCAGGTAGGGCTCCAGGGCCCGGATCAGGGCGTCGAGCGCCCAGGCGTCGCCCCGCTGGGCGCGCCGCACCAGTGCCGGGTCGACGGTCTCGTGCTCCCTCCCGATGCCCACCAGAGTGCCCGGCCGGCCGAAGGGTTCCGGGGAACCTCACGGTTCCCGCCGCCCTCTTCTGGTCGACGACGACCGGAGGAGCGACGACATGGACCAGGTCAAGGTGATCGGGGGCGGGATCGCGGGGCTCGTGGCGGCCACCGAGGTGGCGGAGGCGGGCACCCCGGTGCGGCTGCTGGAGGCCCGCAGCCGGCTGGGTGGCCGGGGCCGCAGCCTGGGCGGCCCCTACGCCGCCAACCTCGGGCCCCACGCCCTCTACACCGGCACCGAGCTGTGGCGGTGGCTGCAGGAGCGGGGCCTGGAGGGGCCGAGCCGGATGCCGACGGACCCCCGCATCCGGTTCCGCTGGCAGGGCCGGGAGCGGCGGGTGCCGCCCGCGGCCCTGCTCGAGGCGCTGCGGCTGTGCCGGCGCGACGCCCCGGTCGACCAGGACCTGCGGACGTGGGCCACCGAGGCCACCGGGCCCGACGTGGCGGCGATGCTGGCCGGGATCGCCGGGCCGCTCACGTTCGACCACGACCCGGGCCGCCTGGCCGCCGACTTCGTGGTCCACCGCATCCGCACGATCCTGATGAAGCCCCTGCCCGTCGCCCGCTACGTGGCCGGCGGCTGGTCGGCGCTGATCGACCGCATGGCCGACCACGCCCGCGCCGCCGGGGTCGAGATCGAGATCGGCGCCCCGATCAGCTCGCTCGACGACCTCGGCCCGGCGCGCGGGCCGGTGATCGTGGCCGTCGACCCGGGTGCCGCCCGGCGGCTGCTGGGCGACGACGGGCTGCGGGTCGAATCGCCCCGGGTGGCCCTGCTCGACGTGGCCCTGACCACCCGCCGGGGCGACCCGTACATCGTCAGCGACCTGGACGAGTCGGTGTTCGCCACCCGGCCGACGGCGGTGGTCGGGTCGCTGGCGCCGGCGGGGGAGGACCTGGTCCAGCTGTCGGTCGGGGCCCGACCCGGCGAGGGACTGGCCGACGCCGAGGCCCGGTTGGAGGCCGTGCTCGACGTGACGTACCGGGGCTGGCGGGAGCGGGTGACGTGGCGGCGCCGGGGCCTGGTCACCGAGTCGACCGGCGCCGTCGACCTCCCCGGCACCACCTGGCGCGACCGCTCGCCGGTCGCCTACACCGACGGCGTGCACCTGGCCGGCGACTGGGTCGCCGCCCCCGGCCACCTGGCCGAGGTCGCCTGCACCAGCGCCATCGAAGCGGCCCACGCCGCCCTCACCGCCCTCCACCGAACTCCCGCCTGAACGGCTGCCGCGCCGCCGGCGCCGCCTCGGGCGGCCGGCGGCGTGGGAGGCTGCCGGCGTGGTGCAGGCGATCAGGGCACCGGGGCAGTGGGCCCGGGCGCAGCGGGAGTTCCGGGAGGGGTACGAGGCCGACCCCGAGGGCGTCGTCCGGCAGGACGCGCACATCGAGTGGTGGGTCAACCAGGAACCGGCCGCCCAACGACGTGCCCCCGGCATCCTCGGGCTCTTCGCCGGGCTCGGCGGGCTCCTCGGGCAGTGGTGGGCCGGGCGGGGGATGAGCGAGGGCGGCTTCGTCGCCGTCTACGCGCCCACGACGGCGCCGGGTGCCCGGCCGGTCATGGTGTTCCCGGTGAGCGAGGAGATCACGCTGCCAGTCGGGGCCAACGGCGCCGGCACCGGGCCGGGGGTGGTGGCCGGCGAGATCGGCCTCAACGGCTGCTGCTGTGTCGAGCTGCCGGACGGCACCGTGCTGTGGCCGGCCTACAACCCCACCGTCCCCACGATCCGGCCCAGGTCCCGGCGCTGACCGGCGCCCGGCTCCCCGGCGGTCAGGGGGTCGGGCGCAGGCGGAACAGGATGAACGCCGGTTGGCGGGACAGCTTCTCGAACGGGCCCGGGTGGGTCCGGGCCATCTCGGGCTGCGGCAGCGGCTCGACCAGGCGCTCGATCAGGAACCCGGCCGCCGCGAACTCCTCGGTGAGCCGGGTGAGGGGCAGCCGCCAGGCGGTGACGTCCCAGCCGCGGCTCCAGGTCTCGGTCACGGTGTCGACCTCGAAGTAGGAGCCGCCCAGCCGGCACCAGTCGTCGGTCGGGTGGTGGGTGCTGATGACCAGCGCCCCGGTCGGGGCCAGGATCCGCCGGGCCTCGGCCAGGAAGCCGGGCCGGTCGTTGAGGTAGTGGTAGGCGAGGGCGCAGACGACGACGTCGGCACCCCCTGCCACCAGCTCCTCCAGGTAGAACCCCGGCCCGCAGGCGGCGTCGAGGACCCGCCGGCCGTCGACCGGCCCCAGCAGCGCCAGCGTGGCCGGCCGGTCGTAGAGGGCGTTGTAGGGCGCGTCCGCGGCGTGCGTCTCGTACGCGTCGGCGAACGCGTCGTACTGCTCCGGATCCGGCGAACCCACGACCCATCATCGCGCCCCCGCCCCCGCCCCCGCCCCGGGCCGCCGGGCCCCGGAGGGCTCAGCGGGCGCCGGCGGCTCGCAGCTCGCCGATGAGCTCCGACTCGGTCGGGTGGAGGCGTCCCGGCAGGGCGGCCTCGCCGGCGCGGTCGCGGAGCTGCTCGAGGTCGAGGGCGTCGAGGTCGTCGGTCGGGGGGAACAGGTCGGCGAGCGCGCCGACCGGCTCCTCGGCCCCCGCCTCGTGCCAGACCCGCCAGTACACGCTCAGACGACCCCGGTAGGCCGGGGGCTTCTCGGCGTAGAGCCGGAGCCCCAGCGCCACGGCCCGCTGCTCCAGCTCGGTGCGCCGGGCCTCGGCCAGGTCACAGGCGGCCCCGACCGGCCCCTCGCCCCCGAACCGCTCCGGGGTGGCCTGCAGGCGTTCGCCGATGACGACCAGGTCGTGGGCGTCGCCCAGCGCGTCGGCGAGGTCGTGGAACCGGCCGACCAGGGGCCCGAGGACCGACGGCGCGGCGGGCCGGAGCAGCCGCACCTGGTACCAGGCGTCCTTGACCCGCTTGCGCCACTCGTGAACGGCCTGCGGATCGGCGGCGCCGTCGCCGGCATCGGTGATCCGGGCCAGGCCGCGGCGGCCGGCCCGGTAGGTCCGCTCGAGGCCGGGACCGATCGCCGCCCAGCCGTCGGCGTCGAGGTCGGCCTGGTCGACGTGCCCGCGGCCGGCTCGGAACAGGTCGACGGCCTGCCCGGTCCGGGCCTGTCGGTCCTCGGCCCCGCGGCCGGCCGCCTCGGCCCGAGCCGCGAGACCGGCGCGCACGCTGCGGAGGCCGCCCTCGGGCAGCCGGTCGGCGGAGGCGGCGACGAGGTCGTCGAAGGTCGCCAGCGCCGCGTCGGCGTCACGGGCCCCGGACAGCTGGCGGGCGGCGTCGCGGAACGCCTCGTTGGCCGGGGCGTAGGCGTCGCCCAGCGCGGGCCGGACCAGCCGGATCAGGCCCCGCAGCTTCTTGGCCCGGCGCCGGGCGTCGTGCACGGCGGCCCCGAAGTCGTCGTCGCCGGCATCCCCGAGCGTCGAGACCGCCCGTTCGACCTGCTCACCGGTGATGCGGCGCACGGCGTCGGCCGCCGACCCGTCGACGTCGAAGGCATATCCCATACCGGTGCGCTTCCCCGGCTGGCACCCGGGAACCCACTCCCCGGCGGCCACCACCCGGCTGCACGAGCGGGGCGACCAGCTGCTCAGCGTGCTGCTGCTGGTGTTCGTGTTCGTCGAGCTCCTGGCGGCGGTCCGGTTGACGCTGCGGGAGCGAGCCGGTCCGCCCGCCCGAGGAGCCCACCTCCACCTAGGGCACCCAGGTCAGCGCTCGACGGGTCTGGAGCGGGGCGGTCGGGGGTAGGCAACCCGGCCTATGGCTGTCGATCCTGAACTCGTTGACCATGGTGGCGATGCCGAGACCGAGCCCGTGTCGGTCGACAGTCGCCGTCAGGGTGACTCCGCCGTGGTGGCCGTGGCCGGCGAGGTCGACCTCGAAGGCGGCGACGCCGTGGAAGACGCCGTCGCCACCCTCGTGGCCGATGGGGTGACCGACATCTCGGTCGACATGCGGGGCGTGACCTTCCTCGACTCGTCGGGCCTGGGCGGCCTCCTGGCCGCCAAGGTGCGGGTCGAGGGGGCCGGTGGTCAGCTGCGCCTCGACGCCGCACCCACGAACGTCGCCCGGGTCATCAGCCTGGCCGGTGTCACCGACATCCTCGTCCCCCCGCCGGAATGACCTCCGGTTCGTTGTCAGCAGTTTGACGGAATGACCGCGTACATTGCGATAGTGTGATGACA
>Ga0272482_10000264_pt1 | contig 16675 bp, 11 predicted proteins | sample RVTome_8_FD_192427 | JGI IMG/M metagenome (GOLD analysis project Ga0272482, IMG submission 192427) | Soil microbial communities from uranium-contaminated site in the Upper Colorado River Basin, Wyoming, United States - RVT160D0 (version 2) ...
GGAGCGGATCTGCGCCGCGGTCTCACCGGCCGCCCCGGCCCCGACCATCTGCAGCGCGAGCGACACACTCACCGGCGACACGACGAGGTTGGGCCTGTCCGCGAGCGTCGGCGCGGTGAGCAGGTCAAGCCCGAAGGCGTCGGTCGCGGCGACCACCTCGGCCAGGTCGGCCGGCACCTCCTGGCTGACCGGCACGGCCTTCGGCAGCGGTTCGGTCGGCGGTGTCCCGCACGCCGCGACCATCAACACCGCACCCAGCGCCGCTACCCGTCTCATGTCCAACAGACGGCACCACCTACTCACCCGGTTGCTCGTATCAGACGGCGATTCCGGCGCCTCTCATAGACAACGGCAACAAACAGGAGTCGTGATGACCGATCCAGGATCGATGGGACAGCAGGCGGCACAACAAGCGGCGGCGTCGGCGGGCCGGGCCGCGCACCAGGGCTCGGCGCGTGCCCACGACATGACGGTCCGGGGCGCGGGCCGCCCGGTGCACGTCCACCGCTCCCGCACCCGGTCGGGCTTCTTCGGGCGGGTGGTGTTCACGGTGATGCTGGCCATCGTCGTGCTGCTGGTCCTCAACACGCTGCAGCCGGACGTCTACGCCTCGGTCACGACGTGGGTCGAGAGCCTGTTCTGAGCCGCCGACGACACGTCACTCCTCGTTGTCCTTCTTGACGTACGTCGGGTGCAGGTGCACCGGTTGCTTCGCCCGGCGGGCGCGCGCACGCAGGTTGAGGAACTCGACGAAGATCGAGAACGCGATCGGGCCGTACACGTACCCCTTCGGGATGTGCTGGTCGAAGCCCTCCGCGATCAGGCTGCCGCCGATCAGCAGCAGGAACGACAGCGCGAGCATCTTCACCGTGGGGTGCTGGTTGACGAACTCGCTGATCGGCTTCGCGGAGAACAGCATGATCACCATCGCGACGACGACCGCCGCGACCATGATGCTCAGCTCCTCGACCATGCCGACCGCGGTGATCACCGAGTCGAGCGAGAAGACGATGTCGAGCACGAGGATCTGCGCGATGACGCCCGCGAACGAGGCGACCTTGCGCTCCTTGCCGTGCTCGGTGCCCTCCAGCTGCTCGTGGATCTCGTAGGTGGCCTTGCCGAGCAGGAACAGGCCGCCGAGCAGCAGGATCAGGTCCCGCCCCGATATCTCCTGCCCGAACATCGAGAAGATCGGCGCGGTCAGCCCGATCACCCACGAGAGTGATGCCAGCAGCGCCAGCCGGGTGATCAGTGCCAGCGACAGGCCCAGTACCCGCGCGCGCTGCTGTTGGTGCTCGGGCAGCCGCCCGGCAAGGATCGAGATGAACACGATGTTGTCGATGCCGAGCACGACCTCGAGCAGCAACAACGTGCCGAAGGCGACCCACAGTTCCGGACTCGTCAGCCAATCCACGAGATCACCCTATAGGACCCATTCGGGACAAAGTGGTCGAACCGTGTGTAACGGTCCAGGGTCGCCCCGGTCGGGTGATCTCGAGACGTGCACTGACCCGCCGAACGGCCGTAGCCGACCCTTCCCCGACTGTGACAAGGTGACCTCAACTTGTCACAGTCGGGGAAGGGTGCTCATGTACATCACGCGTCGTACGTTCTTACGTGGCACCGCGGGTGGCCTCGTCGTCGCCGGCACGGTCGTGCACGGCGCCGGTCAGGCGGCCGCGGTGTCGTTCTACAACCCGTTCAGCGGGTACCAGATCACGGGCACGTGGCAGGAACACCTCGACCGCGGCTCGCTCGGCGGCATCGACTACGGCATGGGCGTCGGCACGCCACTGCCGGCGGCGGGCGGCGGCACGGTCCGCAACCTGCCGGACAACGGCACCGGCGGCCACACGGTCACGATCCACCACGACAACGGCTACCGCACGCAGTACATGCACCTGTCGCAGTTCGGCCTTGCCGACGGCGCCGCGATCGGCACCGGCGGCATCGTCGGCCTCTCGGGTGGCGCGCCCGGCGCGCCGGGTTCCGGCAACTCGACCGGCCCGCACCTGCACTGGCACATGATCGACCCGGCCGGCAACCGCGTCGACCCACTTGTCTTCATCGGCGGCGGCGGTGGCGGCGGTCTCCCGAAGACCGCGACCGAACAGGACGGCATCCCCGGCACGATCTTCTGGCAGCGCGCACAGAACTGGCTGCGCATCGAGTCCGGCTACACCGGCCCGATCGACGGCGTCCCCGGCCCCAACACGTATGCCGCCCTACAACGCAACATGCGCGACCACTGGGGTTACGGCGGCCCGATCGACGGCGTCCCGGGGCCGAACACCTGGGCCGCCGTCCAACGCCTGGCCGCCGCCCACGGCTACACGGGTCCCGTCGACGGCGTCATGGGCCCCAACTCCTGGCGCGGCTTCGCCCGCTTCCTCAACCAGGACCGCTGGAACTAAGGGTGGTGGGGTGACGCTCAGTTCGTGGAGTTCGTCTTGATCGCCGTGTAGATCTTGTCCGCCGCCGCGTGTTCTCTGGTCATGCCGCGTTCCGCGAAGACCGCCACTGCCTGTTCCAGCAGGGTTGCTGCTCGGTTGTGGTCTCCCGTGCGGGCGAGCACGGTCGCCAGGGCGGTTCGTGCCACCGCGCAGCCGCGGTGGTCCATGATGGTTTCCCTGATGGCCAGGGCTTGTTCCAGCCACCGACACGCTTCTGGGAGGTGGCCGGCCGCCGCTGCCGTCTCGCCGAGGTTGAGTAGGAGGTGGCCTTCGCCGATGACGTCCTGGCTGCGGCGGACCATGGCCAGTACCTCGATCAGCGTCTTCTCCGCTTCTTCGTGCGCGCCGCTCAGTGACTGCACCTGCCCCAGCCTGCGCAGTGCCCGTGCCACGCCGCCCGCGTAGCCGACACCCTGGTTGATCTCCATCGCTTCCGCGAGGTCGGCGCGAGCCGTCGCCAGTTCTCCTTGGAGACACAGGATGTGGGCGCGCTGGGTCAGTACGGTCGCTCGGCCGACGACGTCGTCGACCCGGCCGAAGTCGGCCATCGCCTGTTCGTACAGGGACAGTGCCAGCTCGTCGTCGCCTGCGTACCTGGCCAGTAGCGCCAGGTCGCGACGACACAGGCCAGCTCCTCGGGGTTCGTCCAGCCTGACGAAGTCGGCCAGTGCCGTCCCCAGGGTCTCGTGAGCGTTCTTGTTCTGGCCGCGGGTCAGGTACAGCGTTCCCAGCGACCCCAGCAGCGCCGCCGTTCCCCGCTCGTTGCCGGCCGCGCGGGTCGCGGTCAGCGCGGTCTGGTGTGTCTGGTGCCATTCGTCGAAGTGGCCGCGTAGCTCACAGAGGGTCGCGACCGTGACCGCCAGGTCCCAGCACGCCTCGTCCAGTCCGGCGGCGACCGCCTGGCCCACCGCGGCGCACAGGTTCTCCTGCTCCCCGGCCATCCAGTCCAGCGGATCCACCAGCGCCTGGTCGACGTACTCGGGATCCGGCCGCCACCGCACGCCATTCCCGTGCAGCACGGTGAAGTCACCGCCGTACACCCGGCGGTGCGCCTCCTCGGCCAGCGCCAGCCACCCGCCGACGACCCGCGTCACGGCGGCCGTCCGGTGTTCCGCCGCGATCTCGGCGCCTGCTTTCTCCCGCGCGAACAGGCGCAGCATGTCCTGGAAGCGGTAGCGGAACTCGCCGGTCGGCGCCACCGACGACACTTCCAGCACCTGGACGTCGACCAGTGGCTCCAGGAGATCCGACGGGAACCGGCGGTCGTCGTCCAGCACCGCGCCCGCGAGCCAACCCGGCAGTGACGGGCCGTCGAACTGGCTCAGTAGCGCGAACAACTCGCGTGACCGGTTGTCGAGACCGTCGTGGGTCAGTGAAAGGCTGGCGCGGATCGTCATCTCGCCGTGGGCCAGCTCGTCCAGCCGGTGGCGCTCGCTCGCCAGGCGGTGCACCATCGACGCCAGTGTCCAATGTGGCCGGGCCGCCAGCCTGGCCGCGATGATCCGCACCGCGAGCGGCAGCCCGCCCACCGTCGCGACCAGCGCCTCGGCCGCCGGCCGCTCCGCCGCCACCCGGTCCGCACCCAGCACCGCGCCGAACAGTGCCAGCGACTGGCCGGCGTCCAGCACCGGCAGGTCGACCCGGTGCGCGCCGGGCACCCCGGTCAGCCGCGCCCTGCTGGTGACGATCACCGCGCACGTGCTGCTCCCCGGCAGCAGCGGCAGCACCTGCCGCTCGCTCATCGCGTCGTCGAGCACGACCAGCACCCGCCGGTCGGCCAGCAGCGTGCGGTACATGTCCGACCGGCCGTCGAGGTCCGGGGGGATCATCGGGCCGGGAATGCCGAGTGCGCCGAGGAACCGGCCGAGCACGTCGGCCGCGGCGCTCGGTTCCGCTCGGGTGCCACGCAGGTCGCAGTACAGCTGACCGTCCGGGAAGTGCCTCGTGGCGACCTGATGGCCGAGGTGCGCCGCGACAGTGCTCTTGCCGACCCCGGGCCGACCGGTGAGCACGACGACGCCGACCGCGCGGGTGCCGCCGGTCAGCACCGCCTCCGCCGCGTCGAGGATCGCCTGGTGGCCGACGAAGTCCGCGGTGTCGGCCGGGAGCTGGCGAGGACACACCGTCCGCGCCGCGACCGGTTCCTCCGGTTCTTTCGGCTCCGGCGCCGGCTCCGGGGCGACGGCGCCGAACGGCAGGTGCTCGTCGCCGGCGAGGATCGCGTTCTCCAGCAACCGCAGCTCCGGCCCCGGCTCGAGTCCCAGCTCCTCGACGAGCATGTCGCGGCCCTCGCGGTAGACGTCGAGCGCCTCCGCCTGCCGGCCGGACCGGTACAGCGCGATCATGAGCAGTGCCCGCAGCCGTTCCCGCAGCGGGTTCTCGTGCGTCAGGTGCGTGATCTCACCGACGAGCCTGCGGTGCCGGCCGAGGTGCAGCTCCAGCTCGAGGTAGTCCTCGATGGCGGAGAGCCGTTCCTCGTCGAGGCGCAGCGCGCGGGTGCGCAGCGTGCGGCTCGGCATGCCGGACAGGCAGGCGCCCCGCCACAGCGCCACCGCCTCCCGCAGCATGCCGGCGGCCTCCGCGGTCCGGCCCTCCTTGGCCACGGCGCGGGCGGCGGTGACGGTCGCGGTGAACGCGTGCGCGTCGAGGTCGTCGCCGGGCACGCGCAGCACGTACCCGGGCGCCTTGGTCTGGATCGCCACGTCGACCCCGCCCGCCGCGAGGTTCTTGCGCAGGCGGGACACGCAGATCTGGACCTGGGTGCGTGCGGTGTCCGGCGGGTCGTCGTCCCACAGCGCGTCGACGAGGTTGTCGATGCTGACGACCTGGTTCGCCTCCAACAGCAGGAACGCCAGTACTACCTGCTGGCGACCCGGTGGGATGCGGACCGGGCCGTCGGGCCCCTCGACGTCCACCGGACCGAGGATGCGGAACGTCGGGTTCGGGGCACAGTGCAGCGCAGCCATTCGTTGCCGTTTCTTGCCGATCACAGGGGTGTACCGCGCCCCGGCCCCAGGGCGATGACCCAAATCTACGGGTGGGTCACCTGGTCTGCCTATCACTCGCGTGCCTCAATATGAAGTCCGACCATCGTATCCGACGTTGGGCCGACCGGACCAGTAGAGCCGCGCGAGGTGGGGATAACGCGAGGATTGCGACGTGATGCCGGAGTCGAGAAGGATCAACGCACGACCAGCCAGCGCAAGAGGAGACTCGCCATGGTCGGCAGCACCCTCCCGCCGAGCGCCGCGGTCACGGCCGTCGGCGTCGACCACGTCCGCCTGCTGTACGCCTACCTCGACGCGGGCGAGCTGGACGGGTACGCCTCGCTGACGGACGAGGACGTCGAGCTCCGCGGCCTCGGCAGCCGCGACACCGACAACCGCGACGACGCGGTCAGCATGTTCCGGTCGTGGCCGCCCGGCACCCACGATCTGCGCACGGTCCAGCCGACCGACGACGGCGTCACGGTCGTCGGCCGCTACACCGGCGCCACGACGACGGTCGACTTCGCGGACGTGTTCACGCTGTCCGACTGCGGGCTGATCCGCAGCCACCGCCGCGTCCACTGGGTGGCGCTGGGCTGAGATAGTGCATGCCATGCTCTCCACGGACGACGGCCTGCGCCGCATCACCGAGCTGGCTTCGCAAGAGAACTGGCTGGCCGTGCTGGTCACCACCCGCGCGGACGGCCAGCCGTCGGTGTCGGTGGTCAACGCCGGGATCCTGCCCCACCCGGCGACCGGCTCGCCGGTGGTCGGGCTGGTGTCGGCAGGCGGCACCGCCAAGCTGCGCAACCTGCGGACCACCCCGTCGGCGACGCTGGTCTTCCGCGCCGGCTGGCAGTGGGTCGCCGTGACCGGCCCGACCGAACTGGCCGGCCCCGACGACCCGCACTCCTACGAGCTGCCGACATTGCTGCGCGACATCTACCACGCGGCCGGCGGCTCCCACCCCGACCTCGACGAGTACGACCGCGAGATGGCCGCCGACCGCAGGGCCGCGGTGCTGCTCACCCCGACCCGCTTCACGACGAACCCGGGCTGAGCCGGTCGGTTCCAGCGGCCGAGGAACAACCACACCCGAGACCACAGGACGTGAAACGCACACCGCCGCCTGCCGGGTTCGCGGCGGGCGGCGGTGTGCGGGGGGCGGGGAAGGCACGGTCCGCAGGGGGTGGCGCGGACGAGCGCCGGGACGAGTCAGTCCCAGGGGTCGCTGGGCGGCGGGGTCGGGGTCGAGCTGGCGGGCGGCGGGTCGGCAGGAGTGGTCGGGTCCGCGGTGGCGATCGCCGCTCCGGTGGTGAGTGCGGCGGCTGCGATGGCGGCTGCTGCGATGGCGGTGCGGGCGGTGGCGGCGAACGTGCGGAACACGGGTGATTCCTCTCGACTCATCTGGTGCCGGGCTGGGGTTTCGCTCGACGACTCCGACGCTAGGTACCGCCCCTATCGCCCGGTTATCCCGGCGTTTGCGTGGCACCGGCCACGTGTCCTGCCTGGTGACGGGGTTAAGCGCGGGATGCCGGGGTGATAGCGCCCAACCGCGACAGTGATGTCGTGCAGACCGCGCCTCCGGAGGGAAACGCAATGGCCCACCCCGACACCGCAACGCAGTTCGGCCCCCTGTTACGCAGGCACCGCACCGCGGTCGGGCTCACGCAGCGCACGCTGGCGGACCTGTCGACCGTGAGTGTGCGTGCCATCCGCGATCTCGAGCGTGGGCGGGCCCGCCCACGGCAGGACACCGTGCGGCTCCTGACCAGCGCGTTGCGGCTCGGGCGGGGCGCCAGTGACGATCTCGAGCTGGCCGCTGGTGGTCGGGCCGGCCGGTTGCGGGACGAGTACGGGCCGCACCTCGCCGTGCCACCGCCCGTGCTCACGCCGATGTTCGGGCGCGAGGCGGAGCTGGGCGCCGTCGTGCGGGAGATCGGCGCCGGTCGGCTCGCCACCCTGCACGGGCTGCCCGGCGTCGGCCGGACCCGACTCGCCGCCGCGGTGGCCGCCGACGTGCACCGCACCGGGATGCCGGTCCTGTGGGTGACCGCGCCGAACGCCGACAACCCGCTCGCCCAGCCGATGCGCGACCCCCGGCTGGCCGACGCCGTGGCGGACGTCGCCGCCGCGTTGTTCGGCGCCGCTCCGGTGCCCACCCTCGCCGAGCTGCTCGGCGAGCGCGACACCCTCCTCGTGGTCGACGGCGTCGGCGGGTCCACCCTGAACACCGGTGCGCTGCTCGGGATGCTGGGTGACTGCCCCGGACTGCGTGTCCTCGTCACCGCCGACCGGCCGTGCGGGCTACCCGGCGAACGGCCGTTCCTGCTCGCGCCGCTGCCGGTCCCGACGGGCGCCGAGCCTCGCGTGCTGGCGGAGGAGCCCGCGGTGCGCCTGTTCGTCCACCACGCGCGGCGCCGGTTCGAGGCCGCCGACGCCGCCGACATCGCCGAGGTCTGCGCGCTCACCGACGGGTTGCCGCCGGCACTCGCCGCCGCCGCGTCCTGGCTGGACGTCTACGACCTGCGCACCCTGCGCGACCTGCTCCGTGCCGACCCCGGCGTTCTCGTCGGCGCCGACCTCATGGCCCGCCTCGGCGCCAGGGTCGCCACACTCGCCCCGGCCGACCGAGCGGCGCTCGCCGGCCTGTCCGGTCCGGCCCGCACCCTCGACGAGGTCGCCACCAGCACCGGCCGCACCATCGCCGCCGCCGGCGCACTCGTCCGCGACCTGTTGCAGCGCGGCCTGATCGGCGCCCGCCACGCCGCTGGCCAGGCCCGCTTCGCCGTGCCCGCGCTCGTCGGAGCCCTGCTGTGAGGTGACCCCCGCATGACCGCACCGTCGCGGATCGGCGTCGGACACGCCGGAGCGCTCTGTCTGTTCGTCCCGTCCGACGTGCCCGCCTGCCGTGCCGAGGCGGGCGACCACGTGACCGGAGCGGTCGCGTGGGCCCTCACGGTGCTCGGCCACGGCCACCGCGGCGGCACCCTGCTGCTCGTGGCCGACGGGCCCACCGCACTGGAGGAGTGCCTCGCCGCGGCGATGGCCGTGGACGACGCCGTCGCCGGTGGTCACCGGCCCGGCGCCGGGCCGGGTGCGGGGTTGGTCGAGCACACGCTGCGTACTCCGCGTGCGCTCGCCGCCCTCGCCGCCGCCGCTGGCCTGGACGTGCACTAGCGGACCTGGTGCAGCCAGCCCGCCGGATCGGGAGCCGTGCCGCGCTGCACGGACATCAGCGCCGACCGCAGGGTCTTCGTGACCGGGCCCATGCCGCCGTCGCCGATGACGAAGTCGCCGTCGCGGTCGCGGACGGTGCCGACCGGGGTGACGACCGCGGCGGTGCCGCACGCGAAGACCTCCGTGATCGAGCCGGCCGCGCACTCCGCGCGCCACTGGTCCACCGACACCGGCTGCTCAGCGACGCGGTAGCCGTGCCTGGCGGCGAGGGTCATGAGCGAGTCCCTGGTGACACCCGGCAGCAGCGTGCCGGTGAGCGGCGTCGTGAACACCTCCGCGTCGGCGCCCGTGCCGCGCACGAAGAACAGGTTCATGCCGCCCATCTCCTCGACCCACGTGCGCTCGTGCGCGTCGAGCCACACGACCTGCTGGCAGCCGGCCTCCTGCGCCTTGCGCTGCGCCACGAAGGACGGGCCGTAGTTCGCCGCGCACTTCACGTTCCCGGTGCCACCAGGCATCGCCCTCGGCTGGTCTCGGGAGATCAGCACCGACACCGGCTCGACCGTGTCGCCGAAGAAGCCACCGGCGACGAACGCCATCACCAGGAACAGGTACTCGTTGGACGGGCGCAGCATCAGGTTGACGTCCGTGCCGAACATCAACGGCCGCAGGTAGAGGCTGTGGTCGGGGTTGTCCGACAGCTCACCCTGGTCGGCCGCGACGAGCTGGTCCACACCGGACACGTACAGCTCCTCCGGCAGCTCCGGCATCGCGAGCCGCGCGGCCGACCGCTGGAACCGGCGGGCGTTCTCGTACGGGCGGAACACCGCCATCGTGCCGTCGGCCTGGCGGAAGGCCTTCATGCCCTCGAAGATGACCTGACCGTAGTGCAGGCCGATCGTCGCGGGGTGCATCGTCAGGTCGGACATGGGTGCGAGGGAACCGCCGTGCCAGCCCAACTCGGGGTTGTAGCGCAGGCTGTACATGCTGGCTGTGAACGCGTCACCGTGGCCGGGCGAGGTGGTCTGGGGCTTGTCGAGCAGCGAGGTCATCGAAGTCTCCTGGTGTGGGTGTGAGTCGGGGTTCACGCGAGCGGCGCGGAGAAGAACGTCTCGCGCCGGACGAAGCGGTGGTCGGCGGACAGGGTGAAGAAGTCGGCGAAGCGGAGCGAGAGCGGGGTGCCGTCGTGCTTCTCGCCGACGAACGTGCCACGCACGCCCATCTCGTCGCCGCTGACCGTGACGGCCTCGAGGCTGTGCACGCCGCTCGCGATGACGCGCTCGTGACGGTAGAAGTGGTCGATGCCGGCGTGGCCGTCGGCGGGCGGGTAGCCGGGGCGGTGGTACTGCGCGTCCTCGGTGAACATCGCGACCAGGCCGTCGATGTCGCCGGTGTCGACGCGGCGGTACAGCTCGTAGGCCAGTTCGGCGGTGGTCCGGGTGGCGGTCATGACTGGGTTCCTTTCAGCAGGGTCGCGACGAGTGCGCCGATCTCGGCCAGCGGGCCGGGTGCGGCGATCTCGCCGTGGCGGCAGGCGATGTCGTGGACACGGACGCGTCCGGTGACGTGTGCCTGCCAGTGGGTCGGGGTGGGGGAGTCGTGAGTCTTGTCCTCTGTGGCGCGTACGACCAGTACGTCGCCGTCGAAACGGTCGGTGGTGCCGTGGTCGAGAACGGTCTGGTGCGCGGCGAAAACCCTTGCCAGCGCGGTGAAACGGTCGGTTGGCAACTCGCGTAGCGGCCCCGGCTGCGCGAGAACTCGGGCGAATACCTCGGCCGGGGTAGCCCGCGCGGGTGCCGCCGAATAGCCGAGCGAGGTCAGCAAAGCGTTCAACACCACGGGATCCGTGGCCGTCCACGCCGGCCGGTCGACGGCGGTGGTCGGGTAGCCGTCGAGCAACGCGACCAGTCCGACGGTCGCACCCTCGTTTCGCAGCGCGGCCGCGAGCGCGTGGGTGACGTTCGCCCCGAAGGACCAACCCAGTAGGTGGTACGGCCCATCAGGTTGCACCGCACGGACCTGCTCCAGGTAGTCCTTCACCAGGTCCGCCATGGTCGCCGGCCGCGTGTCCGGTTCGGACAACCCGCGTGCCTGCAGCGCGTAGACCGGCCGGTCCGGCAGGTGCGGCAGCAGTCCGGAGTAGACCCAGCCGATACCGGCCGCCGGGTGCACGCAGAACAGCGGCGCCGCGGCGCCGGTGGTGCGCAACGGAAGCAGCACGCCGAGTGCGTCACCGTCCGAGGAGCCACCGAGGACGCGGCGGGCGAGTGCGGCCGGGGTGGGCGCCTCGAACACCGTTTGCACGCCGAGCCTTACTCCGAACCGCGTACCGACCGCGGCCATCAGGCGGGTGGCGAGCAGCGAGTGTCCACCCAGGTCGAAGAACCCGTCGTCCGGACCGGCGTCGACGCCGAGCACCTCGGTGAACAGCGCGCAGAGCGCCGCTTCCTCCTCAGTGGCGGGAGATCGCCGGGCAGCACGCGTGATGTCCGGGGTGGGCAGGGCTTTCCGGTCGAGCTTGCCGCTCGGGGTGAGTGGCAGCGCGGCGAGCACCATGACTGCCGCCGGCACCAACAGTTCCGGCAGGAGGTCGCGGGAATGCGCCCGAACGGACTCCGGCTCCGGCGTCCGGCCGGCCGCCGGCACGACGTAGCCGAGCAGCCTGCCGTCGCGGGCGATCACCGCGGCCGCCGCGACGTCGGGGTGCGTGCCGAGTGCGGCCGCCACCTCGTCCGGCTCGATCCGCACGCCGCGGATCTTCACCTGGTCGTCCGCGCGGGACAGGTACTCCAGCGCGCCGTCGGCGTCCCACCGGACGATGTCGCCGGTCCGGTACAGCCGCGACCCGGCGGGTCCGTACGGCGCGGCGACGAACCGCTCCGCCGTGAGCGCGAACCGGCCGTGGTAGCCCCGGGCCAGCTGCACGCCGCCCAGGTACAGCTCGCCGGGAACACCAGGCGGGACCGGCCGCAGCGCGGCGTCGAGCACGTACACCGTGGTGTTCCAGACCGGCCGCCCGATCGGGACGGTCGCCGTCGCCTCGCGGCAGGACGCCTGCTGTGCGGTCACGTCGACCGCGGCTTCCGTCGGCCCGTACAGGTTGTGCAGCTCGGCGTCGCACACCACCGCGAACCGGCGGGCCAGCGCACTCGGTAGCGCCTCGCCACTGCACACGACCCGCGCCAGGCTCGGGCAGCGCCGCCCGGTGTCCTCGAGGTGCGCGACGAACGCGTCCAGCATCGACGGTACGAAGTGGACAGTGGTGACATGCTGCTCGTCGACGAGGTCCGCGAGGTACTCGGGGTCACGGTGCCCGCCGGGCTTCGCGACGACCAACGCGGCGCCGGTCTGCATGGGCCAGAAGAACTCCCACACCGACACGTCGAAGCTGGACGGTGTCTTCTGCAGCACGCGGTCGGTCGCGGTGAGCGGGTAGGCGGCCTGCATCCACCGCAACCGGTTCACGATCGCGCGGTGCGTCACCAGTACGCCCTTGGGGCGCCCGGTCGAGCCGGACGTGTAGAGCAGGTACGCCGCGTCGTCCGGGTGCACGGCCGGCAGTGCCACCTCCTGCGCCGCGGACTCGAGTTCTCGCAACGTGTTCGCGTCCAGCACGAGCACCGGGTCGGCGTCATCGAGCATCAGCGCAACGCGGTCGGCCGGGTAGCCGGGGTCGACCGGCAGGTACGCAGCACCGGCCCGCTGCACGGCGTGCAGCGCGACCACCAGGTCCGCGGACCGGTCCAGGTGGACGGCCACGACCCGTTCGCGGCCGGCGCCCCTGGCCCGCAACGCCTTCGCGAGCCGGTCGATCCTGGCGGCGGTCGCCGCGTAGGTGTGGGTGGCGCCGTCGTGGTCGACCAGCGCCACGGCGTCCGGGGTGCTGGCGGCCTGCGCGGCGAACAGCTCCGGCAGGGTCGTCGCGGCAACAGGATGCGTGGTGTCGTTCCACCCGGCCAGCACCAGGTCGCGCTCGCCGTCGACCAGCACGTCCACAGTGGACAGGGGAGTGTCCGGGGCCGAGGTGACCGCGGTGAGCACGCTGACGAAGCGGTTGGCCAGCGCGTGCGCGGTGCGCTCGTCGAACAGGTCGTCGCGGTAGGCGAGCGCGCCCTCGATCCCGTCGGCGGTCTCCCGCAGGCCCAGTGACAGGTCGAACGCGGCCGACCCGGTCTCCACCGGCACCGGCGTGACGGTCAGGCCAGGCAGGTCGAGCGCGCCGTCGCCGGTGTTCTGCAGTGTCAGGAGCACCTGGCACAGCGGGTGCCGGCTCAGCGACCGCGCCGGGTTGAGCACCTCGACGAGCCGCTCGAACGGCGCGTCCTGGTTGGCGAACGCGGCGAGGTCGGTGGCCCGCACGCGATCCAGCAGCTCCGCGAAGGTCGGGTCACCCGAGGTGTCGGTGCGCAGGACCAGTGTGTTGACGAAGAAGCCGACCAGGTCGTCCAGCGCGGCGTCGGTGCGACCGGCGACCGGGGTGCCGATGGGCACGTCCGTGCCGGCGCCGAGCCGGGTGAGCAGCGTGGCGAAACCGGCCTGCAGCACCATGAACGGCGTGGTCCCGGTGCGTCGGGCCACCGAGGTGACGGCGTCGCGCACGGCGGCGCCGACCCGCACGGGCACGCGGCCGCCGGTGTGCGCGGACGTCGTGGGGCGGGGCCGGTCGGTCGGCAGCGCCAGCTCGTCCGGCAGGTCGTGGAGGGCGTCCCGCCAGTACGCGACCTGCCGCTCGGCGTCGGCGCCGAGCTGGTCCCGTTGCCAGAGCGCGTAGTCCGCGTACTGCACCGGCAGTGGCGTCCACTCGGGACGGTCATCCGCTGCCCGCGAGCGGTAGGCGTCGCCGAGATCCCGCAGCAGCGGGCCCATCGACCAGCCGTCGAAGACGATGTGGTGCAGGGTCAGGAGAAGCACGTGGTCGTCGGCGGCGGTCCGCGCGACCGTCACCCTGATCGGCAGCTCGGTGGTGAGGTCGAACGGCGCGGCCGCCGCGGCCCTGAGCGCCGCGTCGACATCGGTCACGTCCAGCACCGGGCACGGCACGGTCACGTCCGCGTGAACCCGCTGGCAGGGCTCGCCGTCCACCTCGGGGAAGGTGGTCCGCAGTGCCTCGTGCCGTCCGACGACGTCGGCGACGGCGGCCGTCAGTGCGGCCACGTCCAGCGTGCCACGCAACCGCAGCGCCACCGGCACCCCGTACGTCGGACCCGCCATGCGGTTGAGGAACCACAACCGGCGCTGGGCGAACGACACCGGCACCTCGGCAGGCCGGTCCACCGGCACGACCGGCGGCCGCGGCGGCGCGGCCCGGTCGAGGCACGCGCCGAGCCCGGCGGGAGTGGGGTGGGTGAACAGGTCCGCCACCGTCAGCTCCGCGGCCAGCGCGGCCCGGATCCTGCTGACGAGCCGGGTCGCGAGCAGCGAATGCCCACCCAGCCGGAAGAAGTCGTCATCGGTGCCGACCTCGGCCACCCCGAGCAACTCGGCGAACAGTCCACACAGGATCTCCTCCTGCGGGGTCCGTGGCGCCCTGCTGGCGGTCTCGGTCAGCGCGGGCGCCGGCAGTGCCCGCCGGTCGAGCTTTCCGTTGGCGGTCAACGGAAGTGCGGGCATGGGCACGACCGCCGTCGGCACCATGTGTTCCGGCAGTACGACAGCAAGGTCGGCGAGCAGGGCCGCGATGTCGAGGTCTGTGTCGATGTCTCGGCGTGGCACCACGTACGCCACCAGCATCGGCATGCCGGGCCGGTCCTCGCGGACCACCACGGCCGCGTGGGCCACGGCGGCGTGCCCGGTCAGCACCGACTCGATCTCGCCGAGCTCGATGCGGAACCCACGCAGCTTCACCTGCTGGTCGGCCCGCCCGGCGAACTCCAGGTCGCCGGCGGCGTTGCGGCGCACCAGGTCGCCGGTCCGGTACATGCGTGCCCCCGGAGCGCCGTACGGGCACGCGGTGAACCGCTCCGCGGTCAGACCGGGCCTGCCGAGGTAGCCACGGGCCAGGCCGACGCCGGCGAGGTACAGCTCGCCGGTCACGCCGTCCGGCACCGGGTTGAGGTGCCGGTCGAGCACGTACGCCCAGGTGTTGTCGACCGGCGTGCCGATCGGCGGCGGCACGTCGGCCCGGGTGTCCGTGCCGACCGGTCCGCACGTCGCGACGACCGAGGTCTCGGTGGGGCCGTAGTGGTTGACCAGCGTGAACGACGTGTCCGGGCCGGGCCGCCGGCGCAGTGCGTCACCGCCGGTCAGGACCGTGCGCAGCGCGGTGCCCGCGGCGGCCAGGTCGTCGAGCACGACCTCGAGGCGCGGGGTCGGCAGGAAGCAGGTGGTGAGTCCGGCGTGGCCGATCCACGCGACGAGCGCGTCGGCGTCGGCGAGCGTGGCGCGGTCGGGCAGGTGCAGCTCGGCGGCGGCGACGAGCGTCGGCCACATCTCCCACACGGCGGCATCGAAGCCCTGCGCGGCGATCTGCCCGCCGCGGTCGCCGGGTGCGGTGCCGTACGCCCGCAGGTGCCACGCGCACAGGTCGGCGAGGCCGCCGTGGTCGACGACGACACCCTTCGGGCGCCCGGTCGAGCCGGACGTGTAGATCACGTACGCCGCGTCGGCGGGGGTGACCGGCACCGACACCGGCGTGGCAGCGGCAGGCAGGTCGGCGACACACACCACCGGCACGCCGTCGGCGGTGACGCGTTCCCGCAGCGCCGGTTCGGTGAGAACCACGGCCGCACCGGCGTCGGCCAGCATGTACGCCAGCCGGTCCGGCGGGTACTCGGGGTCGAGCGGCAGGTACGCGGCGCCGGCACGGAGGACGCCGAGCGGTGCGGCGACAGCGTCCTGGCCGCGGTGCAGGCACACCCCGACGAGGTCACCCGGCCGCACGCCGCGAGCGACGAGGTACGCGGCGACCCGGTTCGCGGCCGCGTCGAGGCCCGCGTAGTCCAGCGGTGCCGCGGTGTGGCCGTGCCAGGTGACGACGGCCGTCGCGTGCGGCGTCGTCATCGCGTGGTCGGCGACCAGCTCCGCGACCGTGCGGAACTCGGGGCTGGTCGCCGGACCCGCGTAGGACAGGAGCCGGGTTCGCTCGGCACTGTCCAGGAGGGGAAGCCGCCCCACCGGCGCCGCGGGATCCGCCGTGGCGCCGGTGAGCAGCGTGCCCAGCCGGGACAGCAGGGTCGCTGCCGTTCCGGCGTCGAAAAGGTCGGTGGCGTACTGGAGGGTGGCGGTCATGCCGGCACCGGTGCTGTGCTCGGACACGGCCAGCGCGAGGTCGAACTTGGCGGTCCCGGTGTCCGCGCCCTCGTCGGACACGGTGAGCCCCGGCCAGGTGACGGCTTCGCCGCCGCCCGCGTTCTGCAGCACGAGCGTCACCTGGAACAGCGGGTGCCGGCCCAGTGACCGCGCCGGGTTCACCGCCTCGACGACCTGCTCGAACGGCACGTCCTGGTGGGCGTACGCGGCGAGGTCGGTCTCTCGGACCCTGGCCAGCAGCTCGCTGAACGTGGGGTCGCCAGAGGTGTCGGTGCGCAGGGCGAGGGTGTTGACGAAGAAGCCGACGAGGTCGTCGAGTGCGGCGTCGGTGCGGCCGGCGACCGGTGCGCCGACGGTGACGTCCGTGCCGGCGCCGAGCCGGGTCAGCAGCGCGGCGAGCGCGGCGTGCAGCACCATGAACACGGTGGCGCCGCTGGACTTCGCGAGTGCGGTGACCGCGCTGTGCAGGTCGGCGTCGAACGTCGTGGTGACGAGCCCGCCACGGCCGGACGGCACCGAGGGGCGGGGCCGGTCGGTGGGCAGGTCCAGCTGCTCCGGCGCACCGGTCAGGGCATCGCGCCAGTACGCCAGCTGGCTCTCGACGTCGAGATCTTGTTGCCAGAGCGTGTAGTCCGCGTACTGGATGGGCAGCGGCGTCCATTCGGGACGGTCGCCGGCGCAGTGCGTGGTATACGCGGTGGCCAGGTCGGTGAGCAGTGGGCCCTTCGACCAGCCGTCGCTCGCGATGTGGTGCAAGGCCAGTACGAGCACGTGCTCGTCCGGTCCGAGCGACCACAGGTGCACGCG
>Ga0272482_10000266_pt1 | contig 16517 bp, 13 predicted proteins | sample RVTome_8_FD_192427 | JGI IMG/M metagenome (GOLD analysis project Ga0272482, IMG submission 192427) | Soil microbial communities from uranium-contaminated site in the Upper Colorado River Basin, Wyoming, United States - RVT160D0 (version 2) ...
TGGTCTGCGGCGGCGACCGCCGCACGGTCGACACGATCCTGGCGGACCGGCGCCTGGCCCCACTGGCCGCCCTCCGCTCCGACCGCCACCTCCAGGTCCCCGACCCCCGCCATGCCGTCCTGGTAGAGGCCGCCCGCGCCGCCCGCGCGGTGGCGATCCACCTCCCACCCGCATAGCCCCCCGTCGCTCGCGGCGGCCCGCGCCAGCCACCGAAAATGACGCGGTGGCCGCTTCGCCCTTGGGGTGGCGTGCGTGGCAGAAACTCCGCCTCCAACCGAAGCTTTGGGCTACCGCGATGTCCGTCTGGGTCCGGACCGCTGCTCCCGCGGCCTCACCGTGCTTCGTCGGTCGCGGTTTACCCCTGTCTGTTGCCTCCGGTGGTAGCTCCGGACCATCAGGATGGGGACCGTCACCAGAGACAGAGTCGAGGTGCGTGGGTCCGTCCACAGTGTTGCTTCCCCTGACGATCGGGCCGTGCACAGGCCCGGGAACAGATCGTGGTACGCAGGTCCCCCCATAGGGGGACTCAATGACCACGATCTGTTCACTGCGACCGTCTACCGCTCATGAGCGCGGGTGAGGGGCCTCCGTCGCAGAAGCTGTCGAGCTGCGCGCACAAACGGAGCATCCTGCGAACAGACCCACCCACCCGCGCTCAGTCGACACCGGCCGGCTGCCCGCCGCACACCCCCAACCGTGTACCATCCCGACGGCCATCGACCCGCATGTGCTCCAAGCGGGCCAACGCCCGGGGCGCCACCCCAGACGGCCGCACCAGAAACGACCAACGCTGGCGTCGTGGGCGTTGGTCTGCTCCGCTCGTGTGGGTCGATGGACGCCGGGATAGCACTACCCCCATCCTGATGTCCGGAGCGCTCCCGCCGGAGGCAGACGAACTTGAACCGCGAACCCGCCGGCCCGCGGGAGCATACGGCCTGCAACTGACGCGAACGCGGGCAAAGAAAATTGGGCTTAAAGAACAGCGAGCACGACCCCCACCCCGAAAGCTCTCCAGAGCGGACGGGCGAGGCCGCGGGAGCAGCGGTCTGAACCACAGCGGGCATCGCGGTAGCCCAAGGCTTGGAGTAGATCGTCGAGCCACCCCGAAAGCTCTTCCTGGACCACGATCGGAGCCCTACCCCGCGCGGCCGTGATCAAGCAGAGCCCGTGACGACGTCCAGGGATTCGAGGCCGCGGAAGAAGTAGCTGGCTATGTACAGCGGCTCGTATTCGTCGGCCAGGCGGAGGTCGGGCAGGCGGGTTAGCAGCGTCTCCACGGCCACCCGGATCTCGGCGCGGGCCAGCGGCGCCCCGGGGCAGAAGTGCAGGCCCTTGCCGAAGGCGACGTGCCCCCGGACATTCGGCCGGTCGAGGGCGACGGCGTCCGGATCGGGAAACACGCTCGGGTCGCGGTTGGCCGATCCGAAGAGCAGGAGCAGCAGCGAACCCTTCGGTAGCGTCGTGCCGCCCAGCTCCACCTCGCGGGTGGTGATCCGAAACAGTCCCCGGTGTGGGGCGTCGCGGCGTAGGGCCTCCTCGATGACCTTCACGATCGTGCGGGTGGGGTCGGCGGTGATCTGGGCGCGGATCGACGGGTCCTGGAGGGCGATCAGCATCGTGGCGGTGATCGCGTCGCGGGTGGTGTCGAGGCCGGCGACCCGCTTGCCGCGGATGTAGTTGTGGAGGTAGTCCTCGCCGAGGCCGGGATAGCCGTCGATGCCGTGGATCAGCGTGGAGATCATGTCGTCGCGGGGGTGCGCCCGGCGTTCGTCGATCAGCGTCTGGATGTAGCGGGTGTAGTCGCCGAGCCGTCTCGCGGCGGCGACCCGCTCCTCCACCGGGATGAAATGGTTCCACAGCAGGTTGAGGTCTTCGGTCCAGGCGTGGACCCGCGCGGTGTCCTCGGGCGGAAACCCGATCGCGGCGCCGATGATCGTCTGGGTGAACGGGGTGGCGTACTCGCTGACCAGGTCGGTGGTGCCGGGCGTGAAGCCGTCGACCAGCTCGTTGGCCCGGCGGTGCATCAGCGGCACCAGCGCGCGCACGCGGGCCCCGCTGAAGGCGGCCTCGGTCAGCGCGCGGACCCGCTCGTGCGCCGGCGGGTCCGTGTTGACCAGCACGGTGGTCTCCGGCACGTTGCCGGCCTTGAGCTCGGCGACCACTTCGGGTGGGTTGTCGTAGATCCAGGGCAGGGACGCCGAGGAGGAGTACGTCCGTGGGTCGTCGAGCACGGCCGTGATGTCCGCGTAGCGGCTGACCATGTAGGCGCCGATCGACGGGCTGAACGCCACCGGCCGCTCCCGGGCTTCGCGGTAGAAAAGGTGCGGATCCTCCCGATGCGGGCTGACCATGGGGTTGAAATCGAGCATGGCGACCCCCTCACGTGCGACCGATTCTCCCTAAGTGATCGCGTGATCGCTACGTGCGATCAACGCGAAGGGGGAGCGGTGGAGCCGCGGACGACGAGGGTCAGGGGGAGTAGCACCGAGCGCGGGTGGCGGTGTGGCTCCTGGATCTCGGCGAGCAGCAGGCGGGCAGCCTCCGCGCCCAGCTCGTAGTGGGGGATGCGCACGGTGGTCAGCGGCGGGCTCAGCTTGTCCATGAACGGGGTGTCGTTGAACCCCACCACGCTCACGTCGCCCGGGCAGCTCAGCCCGCGGGCGGCGAGCGCGTCGTAGCAGCCGAGGGCGAGCAGGTCGTTGCCCGCCAGCACGGCCGTGAAGTCCACTTCGGAGTCGAGCAGCGTGGTTAGCGCCTCGGCGCCGGCCGCCTCCGTCCACGACGCGCAGACGATGAGGCGGGCTGGGTCGTCCGGGAGGCCGTGGTCCTGGAGCGCCTGGCGAAAGGCGCGCAGCCGGCCCCGCCCGGTGGAGAGGTCCTGCGGGCCGGCCAGGTGGGCGATCCGCTCGTGGCCGAGCTCGACCAGGTGGCGCACGGCCAGCGCCACGCCGGTCGCGTCGTCGGCGGTGACCGAGGGGATCTCGGGGCCGGCGACCCGGCGGTTGACCAGCACGATCGGGCTGCCCGCAGCGGTGAGCTCGTCGAGCAGCGGGTGGTCCAGCCGCGCGGTGGCGAAGACGAAACCCTCCACATTGCGCACCCGCATCGACTCGACGGCGTCCGCCTCGCGGGCGGGATCGTTGTCGGTGTTGACGATCCAGGCGCTGTAGCCGACCGACCGCAGCACATCCTCGACGCCGCGCGCGATCGGCGGGAAGAGCGGGTTGGTCAGGTCGGGGATGACCAGGCCGATGCTGGCCGAGCGGGCGGTCTTGAGGCTGCGGGCGATCGGGTTGGGCCGGTAGCCGAGCGAGCGCGCGACCCGCTCCACCCGGTCGGCGGTCTCCGCGTTGACGAGGTGGCGGGTGGACGGGTTGAGCGCGCGCGAGGCGGTCGCTCGGTGCACCTGGGCGCTGTCCGCCACGTCCTGCAGGGTCGGTTGCCGCACCCTGGAATGGTAAGAGCCCGTCATGACCCGACCGCCACGGGTGAACGCCACCGGGCCCGAGCGGCCGTGGCCAGCACACCCAAAGGTACGAGGAGCGCGGCCGCCACCCCGTACACGAGGCCGAACCGGCCAGCCTCCACCGGTGGTCCGGCGGCGACCGCCGCCAGCGCGCTGCCGGTGAAGAGCGCGCAGGCGAACAGCGAAACCGCCGCCAGCCCGGCCTCCGGCACCACCTCGGTGGCCCAGGTCTGCAGCGTGGAGTGCATCGAGGCCCAGGCCGCGCCGATCAGCAGGCACACCAGCGCGGCGGAGAGCGGGGCAGCGGTGATGGCGGCCAGCGCGCAGCCGAGCGCGGCGAGGGTGGCGCCGGCGGCGATGAGGGCCGGTGCGGGCACGCGGCGCTGGAGCCGGCCGACGATCGGGGCGCAGATGAGCACCGCCACGCCGTACGCCGCTGTGACACCGCCGGCGAGCGCGGCGCCGCTGCCGGTGGCGCTCACCGCCGCGGGCAGGAAGGTCAGCGCGCCCATCAGGATGCCACCCTCCACAACGGACAGCAGCAGGAGCGTGCGCGCGGGGCGGGAGCGCAGGACCGCGCGAAACGGGGCGAAGAGGCCGTCGGCGGCGGCCCGCGGCGCCGGCAGCTCGGGCACCCGGCCCAGCACCAGGCAGGCGACCAGCGCGATCGTACCCGTGATGATGAACGCGGACCGCCAGCCGGCGGTGGCGGCCAGGGCCCCGGCGCCCGCGGTGGCCGCGGCCGTGCCGAGGGCGATACCGGCCATCAGCGCGGTGAGGTCGCGGTGGCGGCGCCCCGGTGCCGCGGTGGCGCCGGCGTAGAAGATCGCGGCGGGGACGGCCGCGCTGAAGCCGGCGCCCGCGACGAGGCGGAAGGCCGCCAGCGAGGCGGCATCCGTGGCCAGCCCGGTGCCCGCGGTCGCGAGCGCCGCCAGGAGGACGGCGAGCCGCAGCGACCGGACCACGCCCATGCGGCTGCTGATGAGGCCCCATACGGGCTGCATGAGGCCGTACGCGAGGAAGTAGGCGCCGGCCGCGCCGGCCACACCGGCCACCGGGATGTCGAGGTCACGCGAGATGGCCAGCAACATCGGCGGCATCGCGAAGCGGTCGAGTGTGCTGGCCAGCGCGGTGAACTGCATGAGCCGGTTGTGCCGGTTCATGCCGGTGACAGCCCACTGAGGAATCGCTCGTCGACGAGGCCGGAGTCGGGCGCGAGGAGCGCCTCGAGCTCGGGGCCGCCGGCGCCGTGGCTGCTGCGCAGCCAGCAGATGGTCTCCAGCGCGCGGACGTCGAGGCGGCCGGTCGGCACCAGGCCCTCGCGCGGGTCGGTGAGGGTGCGCAGGTATCGGGTGACGCCGTCCGGGTCGAGGCCGAGCCGGCTGGTGGCGACCTCGGCGGCCGCGCGGGCCAGGCGGCCGTCGACGAGCGCGCGGGAGGTGGTCAGCAGCACCGACGTGAGCGCCCGCAACGCCGACGCGTCGGAGTCCACAGTGGATCTGGGTGCGGCGAGGACGGACCCCACGTACGGCCCGAGGGTCGACGCGCGGCTGATCCGGGCGCAGCCGGCGGTCTCGGCGCGCAGGTCGCTGCCGGCGTTGAGCACGCTCATCATGCACTCGCCGGCGGCCAGCGCGGCGGCCCGGCGCGGCGTGGAGCCGATCGCCCGCACCTCGTAGTCGAGCCCGGCGTGCAGGCCGAGGCGGGCCAGCAGGGCGTATGCCACGAAGGCGAAGCCGGAGCGGGGCACGTCGACGGCGAGGATCCCGCCGCGCAGGCCGGCGCCCGGGTCGGCGCCGCTGGAGCGGATGCCCGGCCGCGCGAAGAGCGACAGCCCAAGCCCGCGGTCGACGGCGGCCAGGATGCGCACGCCCGAGTGCGGGTGGGCGAGGATGTTGTCCGGGCTGGTCAGCACCGCGTCGAGGTCGCCGGCGAGCAGCGCGGCGAACTGCTGGGGCGAGGAGGTGGCCGGCACCTCCTCGACGGCGAGGCCGGCCCGGTCGAGCGCGCCGGTGGTGGCGGCGACGCCGAGCAGCACGGAGGGGCTGAACACCCCTAAGCGCAGCGTGACCGTCACGAGCGACACCTTACCGCAACCGATTGCATCGGCCCGGACTCAATGTCCGCCGCGCTATTGACAGGTAGTGGCGTGGCTCACATGATGCGAGGATCGCAATCGATTGCGGTTAGGGAGGGCCCATGGCTGGCCTGCTGTCTCGCCTCGCACTCGTCACGACCGCCGCGCTAGCGACCGCCGTCGCCGGCTGCGGAGAGCGGCCCAGCGCCTCTTCCGCCGACTCGGACAAGCCGATCACGATCGGCATCTCGCTGCCGCTGACCGGCGACTTCTCCCAGCCGGGCACCCAGGCCAAGCGGGGGTACGAGGTCTGGGTCAACATGGTCAACGCCAAGGGCGGCATCCTCGGCCGGCAGGTCGAGCTCAAGATCACCGACGACGCCAGCAACCAGGACACCGTGGTCGCCGACTACACCCGGCTGATCACGCAGGACAAGGTCGACCTGCTGCTCGGCACGTTCTCCTCGCTGCTCAACTACCCCGCCTCGGCCGTGGCGGAGAAGAACGGCATGCTCTACGTCGAGCCGGCCGGAGGCGCGCCGCGGATGTTCGAGCGCGGTTTCAAGTACCTCATCTACGCCCAGCCCGCGACCGCGCCGAAGCAGGCCGACGTGATGCTGGAGTGGGTCAAGTCGCTCCCGGCCGACCAGCGGCCGAAGACCGCGGCCTACCCCACGCAGGACGACCCCTTCACCCGCCCGGTCATCGAGACGCTCCAGGCCGGCCTCGAGGCGCTCGGCGTGCGCACCGTCTACTCCACTGTGTACCCGCCGGACGCGACGAACTTCCAGACCATCGCCAGCGCGCTCGCGGCCCGCAAGCCCGACCTCGTGGCGCAGGGCGCGGTCTTCGAGGACGGTGTGGGGCTGGTGCGCTCGCTCAAGCAGCTCGGCTTCTCGCCCAAGGTGCTCTTCCAGACCTCCGCGCCCAGCAACGCCGGGCAGTACAGCGACGGCGTCGGCGCGGCCAACACCGAGGGCGTCTTCTACACGGTCAGCTGGAACGAGAAGGCCAAGACACCGCTGAACGAGGACTTCGTGGCCGCGTACGGCAAGGCGTACAACGGGGAGACGCCGGCGGAGGACGCGGCGGACGCCTTCGCGGCGGCGCAGGTGCTGCAGGCGGCCGTCGTGGCGGTCGGGAAGATCGACCAGAAGGCGCTGGCCGACTGGCTGCACGCCAACGCGGTCGAGACGATCCTCGGCAAGCTCACCTGGGACGAGACCGGCGCACCGCAGTCGCAGTTCCTGCTCGCGCAGTGGCAGGGCGGCAAGGTGGAGATCGTGGCGCCGGCCGACCGGGCGACCACCACGACGGTGATCCACCCCAAGCCCGACTGGAAGTAGCCGATGACCCAGCTGGCGCAGGCGGTCGCGCTCGGCGTGCTGATCGGCGGCGTGTACGCGCTGCTCGCCTCCGGACTCACCCTCATCTTCGGGGTGATGCACGTCGTCAACGTGGCGCACGGCGCGTTCCTGGTGCTCGTCGCGATGCTCACCTGGTGGATGTGGCGGCACACCGGCATCGACCCGATCGTCGCCTCGGTGGTCACGACACCGCTGATGTTCGGCCTCGGCTGGGCGCTCTACCGCGGGCTCGTCGTGCGCATCCGGGGGTCGTCGGCGTCGATGTCGGTGCTGCTCACCTTCGGGCTGGCGCTGACCGTCGAGGGTGTGCTCAACGTGACCGCGGGCAACAAGTTCCGCTCGGCGACACCTGGGTACTTCGAGGAGTCGTACCGGATCGGCGGCGTCTCGCTGCCCAAGCCCCAGCTGTACGGCTTCCTCGCCGCGGTCGCCGTGCTCGCGCTGCTCTACGTGGTGCTCACCCGCACGTGGACCGGGCGGGCGATCCGGGCCACCGCGCAAAACCCGGACGGCGCCGCCCTGGTCGGCGTCGGGGCCACGGCCACGGCGTCGCTGGCGTTCGCGATCGGCACGGCGACCACCGGCGTCGGCGGCTCCATCATGTCGGTGCTGTACCCCTTCTTCCCCGCCTCGCACTACGACTGGATCTCCCGCCTGCTCGGCATCATCGTGCTCGGCGGTCTGGGGAGCCTGCCCGGCGCGCTGGTCGGTGCGCTCGTGCTCGGGCTGGCCGAGACGCTCACCGCCACGTACGCATCGCTGCGCTGGTCCACATTGGTCTTCTATGTGGTGATCCTCGGCGTGCTGCTGGTGCGCAAGCAGGGCCTCTTCGGCGCCCGCCTCCGAGAGGACGTGGCCGCGTGAAGTGGGCCGCCGTCCCGCTGGCGGCCCTCGTGTTGTATCCGGTCATCCGGCCGTTCGACACCTACCAGCAGACCGTGCTGCTGCTCGCCTTCCTCCTGGCCGTACAGGCGGTCAGCTGGAACATCATCTCCGGGTACGCCGGCTACGTCTCGCTCGGGCACAGCGCGTTCCTCGGGCTGGGCTCGTACACGGCCGGCATCGTCGGTGTCCACACCGGACTCAATCCGTTTCTCGCCGCGCCGCTGGGCGGGATCGTGGCCGTGCTCGGCGCGCTCGTGCTGGGGGCGGTGGTGCTGCGGACACGCGGCCACGCGTTCGTCATCATCACGATCGCGCTGCTGCTCGCCATGCAGGTCGTGGCCACCAACTGGTCCTCGCTGACCAACGGCTCCAACGGCATCACGCTGGAGCTGCCCTTCTGGTCGCGCGACTTCCAGAACGTGCCGTTCTACTACTTCTTCCTGCTGCTGATGTTCGCGACGATCGGGTTCAGCTGGGCGATCCGGCGCACCAAGTTCGGCACCGGGCTGGTCGCGATCCGGGAGGACGAGGGCAAGGCCGCCGCGATCGGCGTGGACACCACGCGGTATAAGATAGTGGCCTTCTGCTGCAGCACTTTCTTCATCGGCACGGCCGGCGCGGGATACGCGTACTTCCTGACGTTCCTCAACCCGGTGGGCGCCTTCGGCATCCTCGGCAGCGTCACGATCGTGCTCTCCGCGCTCGTCGGCGGGCGGGGCACGCTGTGGGGGCCGGTGATCGGCGCGTTTCTGGTGCAGATCGCCAGCGAGCTCGCCACGGTCTACGGTGGCGGATCGCAGAGCCGGGTGCTGCTCTTCGGGGTCGCGCTCGTGCTCGTGGTGCTCTTCCTCCCGGCCGGCCTGCTGCCCGCGATCTCCGCTCGTGTGCGTAGGAAGTCCACCGTGGAGTACACGGACCAGGCGGGGGCGCTGGCGTCCGCCCGTGTAGAGGTCAGCGTGGCGGCCGCGGCCCCAGGTCCGATTCTCGAAGTGCGCGGTGCGGCCAAGCGCTTCGGCGGGCTGGTCGCCGTCGACGGCGCCGACCTCACCGTCCAGCGGGGCAGCATCACGGCGCTCATCGGGCCCAACGGCTCCGGCAAGACCACACTCTTCAACCTCGTCACCGGCGCGATGCGGGCGGACGCGGGGGAGATCTGGTTTGACGGGCGGCGGATCGACCGGCTGCCGCCGTGGACCCGCGGGCACCTGGGGCTCGGCCGCACGTTCCAGGTCACCCGCCTCTTCAAGAGCATGACCGTGCTGCAGAACATGGTCGCGCCGCTCCCGGACGGCCGCTGGCGCACCATGCTGGCCGGCGCGGTGCGCGGGCACGAGGCCGACCGGGCGCGCGAGCTGCTCGGCTTCGTGGGCCTGGCCCGCTTCGCCGACCAGCCGGCCGGTTCCCTCTCGTACGGGCAGCAGAAGCTCGTCGAGCTGGCCCAGGTGCTGATGATGGAGCCGAAGCTGGTGCTGCTCGACGAGCCGGCGGGCGGTGTCAACCCGAGCCTGGTCGGCCGGATCTGCGACATCGTGCGGGGGCTCAACGAGCAGGGCGTGACGTTTCTCGTCGTCGAGCACAACATCCCGATGGTGCTCGGCCTCTGCGACCCGGTGGTGGTCTTCTCCCGGGGCAAGCCGATCGCCGAAGGGCCGCCCCAGGCGATCCGCGCCGACCCGGTGGTGCTCGACGCGTACCTGGGGGAGGAGGCGATCGCCGATGCTCTCACTTGACGGCGTCGTCGCCGGGTACGGTGCCGGCGACGTGCTCCAGGGCGTCGACCTGGAGTGCGCGGCCGGCTCGATCACCTGCGTCGTCGGCCCGAACGGCGCCGGCAAGTCCACCGTCCTGCGTGTGGTGAGCGGCCTGATCCGGCCTAGCGCCGGCACGGTGACGCTGGCCGGGCGCCCGATCGGCGGCCTGCCGACCGACGAGATCCTGCGCCGCGGCGTGACCCAGGTGCCGCAGTCCCAGGCGCTCTTCCCGGCGATGAGCGTGCGGGAGAACGTGCTGATGGGCGGTTTCCTCATCCGCCGCGACCGGGCCCTGCTGCGCCGCCGGTACGCGGCCGTGGAGGAGCTCGTGCCGCTGGTCGCCGAGCGCCCCACCGATCCGGCCGGCAACCTCTCGGGCGGCCAACGCCGGATGGTCGAGATTGGACGGTGCCTGATGCTCGACCCGTCGTTGATCCTGCTCGACGAGCCGTCGCTCGGACTCGACCCGAAGGCCCTCGCCGCCGTGGCGGGGCTGATCCGGCGGCTGCACGACGGCGGCACCACCGTGCTGCTCGTCGAGCAGAACGTACGGCTGGGGCTGGGCATGGCCACCCGCGGCGTGGTGATGGAGGGCGGCCGGGTGCGCCTGGCCGGCACCGCCGCCGAGATCCTGCGCCATCCCGAGATAGCGACCCTCTACCTGGGCGGAGTCCCCAATGGATGACCTCGTCGCCTCCGCCATCGCCAACTGGGCGCCGCGCTTCACCACCAACGGCGTGGCCGTCGCCGACTTCGAGCGCGTCACCCGGATGGTCGAGCGCTGGTCCGACTGGTGCGCGGCCTGGTCTTTCGTGGCCGGCGAGCACGAGACACTCGGGCTGCAGGCGGCGGCGCAGGAGCGGCACCGCTCGGCCGGGCAGCACTACGCCCAGGCGGCCGTCTACTACCACTTCGCCAAGTTCCTGTTCGTGCGGGACACCGTGCAGATGCGGGCCGCGCACCGGGCGGCCGTGCGGTGCCTCGACGCCGCCCTGCCACACCTCGACCCACCCGGGCGGCGGGTCGAGATCCCCTACGGCGGGTCGCGGCTCGTCGGTGTGCTCCGCCTCCCCTGCGGCCCCGGACCGCATCCGGTGGTCGTGATGGTGCCGGGTCTCGACTCGGCCAAGGAGGAGTTCAGGTCGACCGAGGCGCTCTTCCTGGAGCGGGGCGTCGGCACGTTCAGTGTGGACGGTCCGGGCCAGGGCGAGGCCGAGTACGACCTGCCGATCCAGGGCGACTGGTCGGCACCCGGCGCGGCGATCCTCGACGCGGTGTCCACACAGGAGGATGTCGACGCCGAGCGGCTCGGTGTGTGGGGCGTGAGCCTGGGCGGCTACTACGCGCCCCGCATCGCCAGCGCCGACGAGCGGGTGCGCGCGTGCGTGGCGCTCGCCGGCCCGTACGACTTCGGCGACTGCTGGGACGGCCTGCCGGTGCTGACCCGCGAGGCGTTCCGGGTGCGCTCGCGCTCGGCCGACGAGATCGCGGCCCGCGCGGCGGCACACACGCTGAGCCTGGCCGGCCACGCCGCCGCGATCCGCTGCCCGCTGCTGGTCGTCACCGGCAAGCGCGACCGGCTGATCCCGTGGCGGCACGCCGAGCGGCTGGCCGCCGAAGCGGGCGGCCCGGCCACGCTGCTCCTGCTGGAGGAGGGCAACCACGGCTGCATGAACGTGGCCGCCCAGCACCGCCAGCGGACCGCTGACTGGGTCGCGGCTCAGCTCGGCGTGCCGGCCCGCACCGGCCGGCCGCTGGGTGCGGCTTGGGCCGGGCGCCCGGCCGCGCAAGGAACAACCGCACTGAGGGGAAACGCGCCACTATGACGCACGATATGACCGTCGGCTGGATCGGCGCCGGGCGGATGGGGTCCGCTATGGCCCGGCGGCTGGCCCGCGCCGGCTTCGACGTCACCGCCTGGAATCGCACCCGCGCCAAGTCCGAGGCCCTGGCCGGCGACGGGATCCGCGCCGCCGACCAGATCACCGACCTGGCCGACCGCGACGTCGTCTTCACCATGGTCTCCACCTCCACCGACCTGGAGACGGTGCTCACCGATCTCTTCGCCCGCACCGACGTGGCACCCTCCACTGTGGTCGACTGCTCGACGGTGAGCGCGGAGGCGTCCGCCGCGATGCGGGCCGCGGCCGCCGAGCGCGGCGTCGACTTTCTCGCCGCACCGGTCAGCGGCAACGGCAAGGTCGTCGCCGCCGGCCGGCTGAGCCTCGTCGCCTCCGGCCCCGAGGCCGTCTACCACCGGGTCGAGCCACTGCTGGCCGCGCTGGGGCGGGCCACCACGTATGTCGGCGAGGGCGAGACCGCCCGGCTGGTCAAGCTCTGCCACAACCTGCTGCTCGGCGTCGTCATCCAGTCGGTCGCCGAGATCACGGTGCTGGCCGAGAAGGGTGGGGTCTCCCGGGCCGCGTTCCTCGACTTCCTTAACAACAGCGTGATGGGCTCGATGTTCACCCGCTACAAGACGCCGGCGCTGGTGAAGCTCGACTACACGCCCACCTTCACGCCGGTGCTGCTGCGCAAGGACTTCGACCTCGGCCTGGCCGCGGCGCAGGACCTGGGAGTGCCCATGCCGGTGGCCGCCCTCACCCAGCAGATCATCCAGGCCGTGATCAGCGGCGGGCGTGGTGCCGACGACTTCGCGGTCCTCCTGGAGCAACAGGCCGCGGCGGCCGGCCTCGACCTCAAACCCGAAGCCGCCGAGGTCGACGACGGTCTGGCGTAGATGCATCCATTTGCCCGCGTTGGCGTCAGTCGCGGGCCGTTTGCTCCCGCAGGCCTCTGCTAGAGGGGGTTGCCGTCTTCGTCGACTGCGATCGCGCGCTTGACCTCCAGTGACGTCAGGGTGGTCAAGGCGGCGATGGCGGGGGCGGACCAGTCGGTCGGGGGTGCCTCGTCCTCGTCCTCGTCCTCGTGCTCGCGGACGGCGCGGTCGGCCTGGTCGATGGCCGCCCGCAGCGTGTCGACGTCGGCGAAGTCGCGGCGCGCCTCCTCTACGAACATCCGCAGCTCCGTCACGGCGAACGAGGCGCCGAGGCTGACCGGGTAGCGCTGGCGCTCCTCGCCCGGCGGGGCCCAGTGCTGGTCGCGGGCGGCGAGGAAGGCGTCGACGGCGGCGAGCTGCCGGACCAAGGGCGCCACCTCGGCCAGGCGGGTCTGGTAGATCTCGCGGGCGATCGTCGACTCCCCGAAAAGGCGCTCGAAGAGTCCGTCGGCCGGGGCTTGGTCCTGGGGCGTCGAGGCGGAGAGCGCGTCCCAGACCGGCTGGTAGATCAGCGCGTAGCGGATCGCCTCCCCGTCGAGGGTGAGGGCCGGCTCGGTCTCCACCGGGTCGTCTCCGAAGGAGAGTTCGTTGCGCTCGACCACCTGCAGCAGTTGGTCGACGGGGTCCGTGGGCTCCAGCGACTCGTCGGCGCGCACGGCGAGCCGGCCGTCGGCCAGCCGCTCGGTGGCGTACGTCCAGATGAGGCCGGCGTTGACGTCCTCGACGACCCCGTCGATGGTGCCGTAGCAGTTGTAGATCCCGCGCAGGCCCAGCGTGGCTGGCCGGTAGGAGTCTTCCGCGCTGGTCAGGAGGATGGCCGTGGCTGGGTCGTTCGCGGTCAGTGGCAGGCCGGTCACCATGCACCGCAGATCCCACATGCCCATGCTGCTGCCTCCCCCGATCGACCGGCGGCGAACAGCCTAGGCGTTGATGGCGGCCATGACGCGCTCAGGGGTCAGCGGGAGGTCGCGGACCCGCACGCCGCCCAGCGCGGCGGCCACCGCGTTGCCGATCGCCGCCGCGGTGGGGCCCTGCGCGGCCTCGCCGGCGCCCACGCTCGGCTCGTCGGGGCGGTCGAGCAGCGCCACGTCGACGCGGGGGACCTCGCTGAAGCGGAGGATCGGGTAGCTCTCCCAGTCGGCACTGGTCACCCGCCGGCGGTCGAAGCGCACCCGTTCCTTGAGCGTCCAGCTCGCCGCCTGTACGGCGCCGCCCTCGATCTGGTTGCGTACGCCGTCGGGGTTGACCACCCGGCCGACGTCCACGGCGATCGCGAGGTGGCGTACCCGGATGTCGTGCTCCGCCTCGACCTCGGCGACCACCGCGCAGTACGCGCCGCGGTCCTTGTAGCGGGCCAGGCCCAGGCCCCGGTTGGCGCCGCCCCACCCGCCCAGCTCGGCGGCGGCCAGCAGCACCGCGCGGGCGCGCGGGTCGGTGAGGTGGTCGAGGCGGTGGTCGAGCGGGTCGCGGCCGGCCACGGTGGCGAGCTCGTCCATGAAGGACTCGATGGCGAAGACGTTGAGGAACGCGCCGAGCGAGCGTAGCGACGACGATCGCAGCGGCGCGCGCAGGGCGCGGTGTGCGCGGATCGACCGCCGCGGGAAGGCGTAGATGGGTGTGGCGTTGCGGGCGATACCGGCGCCCCGCTCCGGTGGTGGGTCGGCGGGCGGTGGCAGCGGGTGCGGCTTTTCCAGGTGCGCGGCGGCGAGCAGGCCGGGGCTGCCGGCGTATCCGGGGCGGGCCACGTGGCCCTGGCTCCACACGTCGTACGACCAGGCGGTCACCATGCCGTCCGCGTCGACGGTGGCGGCGACGTCGGCGACCATCGCCGAGCCGAACGGTGCCCAGGTCAGCTCGTCGCGCCGGCTCCACCGCACCTGCACCGGCCGGCCGGGCACGGCGCGGGCGAGGAGCACGGCGTCGAACGCGGCGTCGTCGGCGGCGTTGTGGCCGTAGGCCCCGGCGCCCTCCACGTGTCGCACCTCGACCCGCTCCGGTGGCAGGCCGAGCGCCTGGGCGATCGCCCGGCGCAGCGGGTGCGGGCCCTGGGTGTGGCTCCACACCCGGACCGTGTCGCCGTCCCACTGAGCGACGGCACAGCTCGGCGCGATGGAGGCGTGTGCGAGGAAGGGACGGCTGTAGGTGGCCCGGTGCGTGGCCTCGGCGAAGGGATCGGAGACCACGGTGGTCGTCTCCAGGGGGCCGCCGCGCAGGAAGGCGGGCAGCTCCTCCTCGTCGGGGAGGGTGTCCGACTCCTCCCACCGCGCTGAGCGGGCGAGCGCCTCGGCGGCCCGTGCCGCCAAGAGCTCGCTGGGCGCCACCACGCCGAGAAAGCTGCCATCCACCACTGTGGAGGGGATGGTCGCGTCCACCGAGATGAGGCGCGCACCGGGGGAGGGCGGGCGGACGACGCGGCCGTAGAGCTGGCCGGGCAGGCGGAGGTCGTGCACGTAGCGGGGGCGGCCGGCGAGCTTGTCGGGCAGGTCGAGCCGGGGCACGCTGGTGCCGACGATCCGCAGCTGGGCCGCGCTCTTGGGGCGGGCCGAGCCGTCCGCGTCGCGGTCCCACTCGACGGCACCGGCGGCGCGCAGCGCGCGTACCTCCGCACAGGCCTGCCGGAGCGCGGCGCCGGAGTCGGCGACGGAGAGGCTGCCCGCGGTGATCCCCTCGTCCGGGCCTTCGGCCGTGCCGGCGGGGACCATGCGGACGCGGTCGAGCGGCACGTCGAGCTCGTCGGCGGCGATCTGGGCCAGCGCGGTGAGGATGCCCTGCCCCAGCTCGACCTTCCCGACCCGGATCTCGAAGGCGCCGTCGGCGCCGAGCCGCACCCAGTCGGAGAGCCGGGGATTCGCGGCGAGCGACCGGGGGAGCGTCATGGGCCGGCCGCCCGGAGCACGGCGCGGACCATGCGGCCGTGGGCGCCGCAGCGGCACAGGTGGCGGTCGAGCGCGTCCTTGACCGCCGCCTCGTCGGGGTGCGGCTCGCGGGCCAGCAGGGCCGCCGCGCTCACCAGGATGCCGGAGACGCAGTATCCACATTGGGCGGCCTGCTCGGCGAGGAAGGCGTCGAGCAAGGCGTGCTCGCGCAGGCCCTCCACAGTGTTCACCGCCTTGCCCGCGACCGACCACAGTGGGGTGTCGCAGGCCGGCGCGGGGTGGCCGTCGAGGAGCACGAAGCAGGCGCCGCACTGCCCCACGCCGCACCCGAAGCGGCTGCCCACGAGGCCCAGCTCGCCGCGGAGCACGTCGAGCAGCGGCGTGTCCGGCGCACCCTCCACGACGCGCGCCTCGCCGTTGACGGTCAGCTCGTGGCAATCGATTGCACCACTCTACCGTCAGAGCGCGTTGCCGAACGTGTCGCACCGCTTCGGATCGCCGGACTTGTACCCCTGGTCGAACCACTGCTGGCGCTGCCGCGCGCTGCCGTGCGTGAAGGCCTGCTCGTTCACCCGCCCGCCGGCCTTCTTCTGGATGGTGTCGTCGCCGACCGCGGCCGCCGCGGCCAGCGCCTGCTGGATGTCCTGGTCGGTGACCCGCGTGAAGAGCGGCTGCCCACCCGCGTCGGTCGTGGTGGTGGCGGCCCGCGCCCACGCGCCGGCGTAGCAGTCGGCCTGGAGCTCCAGCAGCACCGAGAGCTGGTTGGCGTTGCCGGGGTCGCGCTGCTGCTGGCGGCGCATCTGTGCCTCGGTGCCGAGCAGCGCCTGCACGTGGTGGCCGTACTCGTGCGCCATCACGTACGCCTGGGCGAACTGCCCCGGCGCCCCGAACCTGCTGGCCAGCTCGTCGTAGAAGGACAGGTCGATGTAGACGTGGTTGTCGGCCGGGCAGTAGAACGGCCCCACGCCGGCGTCGGCGGAGCCGCAGCCGGTGGTCACCGCGCCGGAGAAGTACCGCGTGGTGGCCGTCTGGTACGGCCGGCCGAAGTTTTCCGGGAGCGCGCGCTGCCAGTAGGCCTGGATGGAGTTGACGAAGGCCAGGTTGACGCAGGCGGGGTTGTCGAAGCGGCTGGCGTTCTGGCGGGAGCAGGTCTCGTCGAGCGGCGCACTGCTGGCGGTGTCCGCCTCGCTGCCGGTGAGCCCGCCGAGGCTGCCGAGGCTGCCCAGCCCCCCGAGGCCGCCCTGCCCGACGCAGGCGAATCCGCACAGGCAGAGCAGGACGACCACCACGACCGCGATGCCCGCCTTGCCGGCGGG
>Ga0272482_10000267_pt1 | contig 16512 bp, 9 predicted proteins | sample RVTome_8_FD_192427 | JGI IMG/M metagenome (GOLD analysis project Ga0272482, IMG submission 192427) | Soil microbial communities from uranium-contaminated site in the Upper Colorado River Basin, Wyoming, United States - RVT160D0 (version 2) ...
CCGGTGGGCGGCCGCGGCTGCCGTTCGCGTGGCGCGGCGTGCGCGTGCACGCCGTCGGCACGCGGGCGGCGCGGATCCGCATCTCGCCGGCCGGGTCGGACGCGGTCGCGCTGACCGTGGCCGACACCGACGGCAACCCCGTGTGCACGGTGGACTCGCTGACGCTGCGCGAGCTGACCGCGACACAGCTCGGCCGCGGTGGCCTCAACGACTCGCTGTTCCGGCCGGAGTGGACGCAGGTGCGCCCGAGCGGCGAGCCGACCGCCGACGCGGAGCTCCTGGTCTGCCCGGCAGGTTCCGGCACGCCCGAGGACGTGCGCCGGACGGTCGACCACGTGCTCGCCGCCGTACAGGAGTGGCTCGCCGCCGCGTCCGACGGCGGCCCGCTGGTCGTGGTGACCCGAGGCGCGGTGGCCGTGGCGGACGAGCCGGTCACGGACCTCGCCTCGGCCGCGGTGTGGGGCCTGGTGCGCACCGCCCAGATCGAGAACCCGGACCGGCTGGTCCTCGTCGACCTCGGCGCCGAGAACGACAGTTCCGACGCTGACAACGTCGCCGCCGCGCTGGCCAGTGGCGAACCCGCGGTCGCGATCCGCGACGGCGGGGTGTTCGCGCCCCGGCTCGCCAGGGTGCCAGCGCCTGCGGAGCGGCCGGCGTTCGGCGACGGCACCGTGCTGGTCACCGGCGGCACCGGCACCCTCGGCGCGCTCGTCGCCAGGCACCTCGTCACCGAGCACGGCGTTCGCCGCCTGCTGCTGACCAGCAGGCGCGGCATCGACGGTCCCGGTGCGGCAGACCTGGCGGCCGAGCTGACCGCGCTCGGCGCCACCGTGCGGATCGACGCCTGCGACACCGCCGACCGGGACGCGCTGGCCGCGCTGCTCGGCTCGGTGGACTCGGCGGCGCCGCTGACCGCGGTGGTGCACACGGCGGGTGTGATGGACGACGGCGTGCTCGGCACGCTCACCCCGGAACGCGTGGACACCGTGCTGCGCCCCAAGGTTGACGCCGCCTGGCACCTGCACGAGCTGACGCGGGACGCGGACCTGTCGGCGTTCGTGCTGTTCTCCTCGGCCACCGGGCTGTTCGGCAGCGCGGGCCAGGCGAGCTACGCGGCCGCCAACGCCTACCTCGACGCACTCGCGGCGCACCGCGTGGCGACCGGCCTGCCGGCCGTCTCACTCGCGTGGGGCCTGTGGGAACAGCGCAGCGACATGACCGCCGTCGTCGGCGAGGTCGAACTGCGCAGAATGGCCCGCACCGGCATGTTGGAGATCGCCTCCACGCAAGGACTCGCGTTGTTCGACGCGGCCGTCGCCGCCGGCGAGCCGGTGCTCGCGCCGGTCCCGCTCAACCTCTCCGTGTTCGCTGCCGGCGACCTGGACGTGCCACCGCTGCTGCGTGGGCTGGTCCGGGTGCGGCGGCGGCGCGGCGCGGCGAGCGCCGGGGGCGGCGCGATCCGGCAGCGGCTGGCCGGGGCGAACGCGGAGCAGCGCGCCGAGGTGCTGCTGGAGCTGGTGGTGACCAGGGTCGCCGCGGTGCTCGGCTACGCGCCCGGCGAGCAGGTGCCAGCAGAGCGGGCGTTCAGCGAGCTCGGCTTCGACTCGGTGACCTCGCTGGAGCTGCGCAACCAGCTCGGCGCCGCCACCGAGCTGAAGCTGCCGGCCACGCTGGCCTTCGACTACCCGACCCCGGTGGCGCTGGCCGGTTACCTCGACACTGAGCTCGGCGCCGCGGCGCCGACGCCCACCGCGGTGGCGGTGGACCGGGGAGCCGTCGACGATCCGATCGCGATCGTCGGCATGGCCTGCCGCTACCCCGGCGACGTCACGTCGCCATCGGACCTGTGGCGGCTGCTCGCCGACGGCAGGGACGCGGTCGGCGCGTTCCCCGGCGACCGCGGCTGGGACCTGGAGAACCTGTACCACCCCGACCCCGACCACCCCGGCACCAGCTACACCAGCACCGGCGGGTTCCTGTCCGGCATGGCGGAGTTCGACCCGGGTTTCTTCGGCATCTCCCCCCGCGAGGCACTGGCGATGGACCCACAGCAGCGGCAGCTGCTCGAGGTCTCGTGGGAGGCGTTCGAGCAGGCCGGGATCGACCCGGACACGTTGCGCGGCAGCCAGACCGGCGTGTTCGCCGGTGTCATGTACAACGACTACTGGGCCGTGCTCGGCGCGTCGGCGGAGAACGTCGACGGCTTCCTCGGCACCGGCAACACCGGCGGCGCCATCTCCGGCCGGGTCGCCTACGCGCTCGGCCTCGAGGGGCCCACCATGACGGTGGACACCGCGTGCTCGTCCTCGCTCGTCGCACTGCACCTCGCGGTCCGCGCGCTGCGGGCAGGCGAGTGCGACCTCGCGCTGGCCGGCGGGGTCACCGTCATGGTCGCGCCGAGCACGTTCGTGGAGTTCAGCCGCCAGCACAACCTCGCGCCGGACGGCCGGTGCAAGGCGTTCGCCGGCGCCGCCGACGGCACCGCGCTGTCGGAGGGAGTCGGCCAGCTGGTGCTGGAGCGGCTGTCCGACGCGCGGCGCAACGGGCACCAGGTGCTCGCCGTCGTCCGCGGTTCCGCGGTCAACTCCGACGGCGCGTCCAACGGGCTCACCGCGCCGAACGGGCCGTCGCAGGAGCGGGTCATCCGCGCCGCGCTCGCCGACGCCGGACTGTCCACAGCGGACATCGACGTGGTCGAGGCGCACGGCACCGGCACCACGCTCGGCGACCCCATCGAGGCGCAGGCACTCCTGCGCACCTACGGCAGGGACCGCGACGAGCAGTCGCCCGTGTTGCTCGGCGCGATCAAGTCCAACCTCGGCCACACGCAGGCCGCGGCCGGGGTCGCCGGGGTGCTGAAGATGGTGCTGGCCATGCGGCACGGCACCGTGCCGCCGACGTTGCACGTCGACGAGCCGAGCCAGCACGTCGACTGGGAGACCGGCGCGGTCCGGCTGGCGAGCGAGCCCGTCGCATGGGCCGACCACGGCCGCCCGCGCCGCGCCGCCGTGTCGTCGTTCGGCATCAGCGGCACCAACGCGCACGTGGTGCTGGAGGAAGCGCCGGCGGCGCCGGAGCAGCAGGAGCCGGCCGGCGAGACCGGCCAGCTGCCGTGGGTGCTGTCCGGCCGGACCCCGGCCGCGCTCGCCGCACAGGCCGACCGGCTGCGTGCGCTCGTCGCGGCCGAGCCGGACCTGCGGCTCACCGACGTCGGCCGGTCCCTCGCCACCGACCGGGCCCGGTTCGACCACCGCGCCGCCGTTGTCGCGGACAACAGGGCGGACTTCCTGCGCGGCCTCGCCGCCGTTGCCGCGGACCTCGACGCGCCGGGTGTGGTGCGGGACGTGGTGTCCGGCGGCCGGACCGGTTACCTGTTCACCGGCCAGGGCGCGCAGCGGGCCGGGATGGGCAAGCGGCTCTACGACACGGTCCCGGTGTTCCGGGACGCCTGCGACGCCGCGTTCGCCGAGTTCGACGGGCTGCTGGACCGCCCGCTGCGCGAGGTGATGTGGGCCGAGCAGGGCAGCTCGGACGCGGCGCTGCTGGACCGCACCGACTACACGCAGCCCGCCCTGTTCACGATCGAGGTGGCGCTGTACCACCTGCTGGCGGCCTCGGGGGCCCGCCCGCAGCTGCTCGCCGGGCACTCCATCGGCGAGCTGGCTGCGGCGCACGTCGCCGAGGTGTGGTCGCTTTCCGACGCCTGCGCGCTGGTCGCGGCCAGGGGCCGGCTGATGGCGGCGCTGCCGTCCGGCGGCGCGATGCTCGCCGTGGCCGCCACCGAGGACGAGGTCGCGGCGTGGCTGTCCGACACGGCGGACACGGTCGGCGTCGCGGCGGTCAACGGGCCGACCTCGGTCGTGATCTCTGGCGACGAGGACGGCGTGCTCGCGGTCGCCGACCGGCTGACCGAGCTGGGGCGCAGGACCAAGCGGCTCACCGTGTCGCACGCGTTCCACTCGCCGCTGATGACACCGATGCTCGACGAGTTCCGCGCGGTGGCGGAACGGCTGACCTACCACGAGCCGCGGGTCCCGATCGTGTCCACCGTGACCGGTGCGGTGGCCGGCGACGAGCTGGCCACACCGGAGTACTGGGTGCGCCACGTCCGCGAGCCGGTCCGGTTCGCCGACGCCGTCGCGAGCATGGCGACGGCGGGCGTGACGACGTTCGTCGAGGTCGGCCCGGACGGGGTGCTGTCGGCGATGGGCGCAGAGTGCGTCCCGGCGGAGACGGCGGTCGCGTTCGTGCCGACCCAGCGCCGCGACCACGACGACGCGACGACCTTCACCCAGTCGCTGTCCCGCCTGCATGTCCGAGGGGCCGTCCCCGACCTGACGGCCTACTACCCGGGCACGGGCAGGGTCGACCTGCCCACCTATGCCTTCCAGCACGACCGGTTCTGGCCCCGCCCGGCGACCGGCGGCGCGGAGGACGCGGCCGGACTCGGGCTCGGCGCGGCCGAGCACGCACTGCTCGGCGCCTCCATCGCACTGCCGGACTCCGAGGAGCTGCTGCTGACCGGCAGACTCGCACTGGCCACCCACCCGTGGCTCGCCGATCACGCCGTGGCTGGCACCGTCCTGGTGCCCGGCACGGCACTGGTCGAGCTGGCCGGTCGCGCCGCCGCCGAGGCGGGCTGCGGCGCGGTCGACGAGCTGATGCTGACGGCGCCGCTGGTGCTGCCCGAGCGCGGCGGCGTGCAGCTGCGGGTGCGCGTCGGCGAGCCGGACGAGTCCGGCAGGCGCGAGCTGGCCGTGCACTCCCGGCCGGACGAGGCGGACGAGAACGGCGAGGACGGGACCTGGACCCGCAACGCCACCGGCACACTCGTCGCGCAGGCCGTCGCGCCGGCCGACCTGCCGACCGTCGACCTGGCCGAGTGGCCACCGCACGACGCGCGGGAACTCGACATCGAGGGTCTCTACGACCGGCTCGGCGCGCTCGGGCTGGCCTACGGCCCGGCCTTCCTCGGCCTGCGTGCGGCATGGCGCAGCGGCCGCGACGTCTTCGCCGAGGTGGCCGCCGGGCCGGACCTCGACGTGACGCGGGTCGGGCTGCACCCGGCGCTGCTCGACGCGGCGCTGCACGGCATCGGCCTCGCCGACTTCCTGAACGGCGACGAGGACCGGCCGTGGCTGCCGTTCTCGTGGTCCGGGGTGTCGATGCACGCGGCTGGCGCGACCACGCTGCGGGTCCGCCTCTCCCCAGCAGGCCCCGGCACGGTGTCGGTCGCGATCGGCGACGCCACCGGCGCCCCGGTGGCGTCGGTCCGCTCGCTCACGCTGCGGCAGCTGTCCGACGACCAGCTCGGCGCGCTGCGCCAGCAGCCGAGGCAGTCGCTGTTCGGCGTGGACTGGGTCACCACGGCGCCCGGCGTCGCGGACCCGAACGCCCGGCACACGGTGCTTGGCGACCATCCCGCCGTCGCGGCCGCGCTGCGGGACGCCGGCTTGACCGTCGACGTCGCAACCGATCTCGGCGCCGTGCCGGCTCCCGCACCACAGGTCGTGGTCACGACGGTCGCGGACAGCCACGACGCGCTCGCGCTGGCGCAGTCGTGGCTCGCCGACGACCGGTTCGCCGACTCCCGGCTGGTGCTGCTGACCCATGGCGCGGTCAGCACCGCGCCGGGTGCGGACGTCACCGATCTCGCGGCCGCCGCCGCGTGGGGCCTCGTCCGCTCCGCGCAGTCCGAACACGCCGGCCGGTTCGTGCTCGCTGACCTCGACGGCACGGCGGCGTCCCTGCGGTCGCTCGCCGCGGCGCTGGCGACCGGCGAGGGGCAGCTCGCACTACGCGACGGCGTACTGACCACCCCCCATCTGGTCCGTGTGTCCACTGTGGACGAGACGGCGCCGCTGACCGGCACCGTGCTCGTCACCGGCGGGACCGGCGCGCTCGGCGGACTGCTCGCCAGGCACCTGGTGACCGGCCACGGCGTGCGGCGGCTGCTGCTGGTCAGCAGGAGCGGGCCGGCCGCGCCTGGCGCGACCGCGCTCACCGAGGAGTTGACCGGACTCGGCGCCGAGGTGACCGTCGCGGCCTGCGACATCACCGACCGGGCCGCGCTCGCCGAACTGGTGTCGGCGCACGCACCGCTGCACGCGGTCGTGCACGCTGCCGGCGTCCTGGACGACGGCACGATCGGTTCGCTCACCCAGGACCGCCTCGACACCGTCCTGCGTGCCAAGGCGGACGCCGCGTGGCACCTGCACGAGTTGACCGAGGACACCGACCTGTCGGCGTTCGTGCTGTTCTCCTCGGCCGCGGGCGTGTTCGGCAACCCCGGCCAGGGCAACTACGCCGCCGCGAACGCCTATCTCGACGCACTCGCCGCACACCGCAGGGCCATCGGCAAACCCGCCGTCTCGATCGCGTGGGGGCGCTGGGCCGACATCACCGGCAGCGGCATGGTGCACCAGCTCAGCGAGGCCGACCTGCGACGCATGGCGCGCTCCGGCGTCGGCGCGCTCTCGGCCGAGGAGGGACTCGCGTTGTTCGACGCGTGCCTCGCCAGGCCGGAGCCGTTGCTGGTGCCGATGCGGCTGGACGTCCGTGCGCTCGGCGCCGGCGGCCTGCCGGTGCACCCGCTCGTGCGCGGGCTGGTGCCCACCGCCCGCCGGACCGCCGCCGCCCCGTCGGCAGGTGGGTCGGCCGACGCACTGGCGGCCCGGCTCGCCGGCGCCGACGAGACCAGGGCCGAGGAGATCCTGCTCGACCTGGTGCGTGGCCAGGTGGCGACCGTGCTGGCCTACCCGGACCCGGGCGGCATCGACCCGACGCACCCGTTCAGCCAGCTCGGTTTCGACTCGCTCACCGCGGGAGCTGCGTGACCGGCTCGCCGCCGCGACCGGGCTGCGGCTGCCGGCCACGCTGATCTTCGACTACCCGACGTCCGGCGAGCTGGTGAAGTACCTGCGCACCACGCTCGGCGGCGGCGACAACGGCCCGACGGTCCTGACGGTGTTCGCCGAGCTGGACCGGCTGGACGCGGTCCTGCCGGACCTGGCGACCCAACCCACGGTGCGCACCCGGCTCGCCGCGCGCCTTCGCGAGGTGCTCGACCGCCTCGACCACGGCGACGGCGACGGCGAAGCCGACGCGGCAGCGGCGGACCTCGACACCGCCACCGACGACGAGGTCTTCGCCATGATCGACGACGAGCTCGGACTGTCCTGAGTGGACTATCCGACGCCCAAGAGAGGAACCGAGATGACGAGCAAGTGCCCCATGCACGGGCTCCCCATGCCGATGAGCGACCCGTCGTTCTACGACGACCCCTTCGCCAGCTACGACAAGCTGCGCGAGGAGGCGCCGATCCACCGGATGTGCTACCCGGACGGCACCCCGGTCTGGGTGGTGACCAGTTTCGCGGACGTCCACAAGGGAATGTGGGACCCGATGCTGGTGCGCCCGGTGGAGGCGGCCGGGCCGGACTTCGCGATGCGGCGGTTCCCGGAGGGCGCCAAGACCGGCACGCTCGCCACCCTCGACCCGCCGGACCACACCCGCCTGCGCAAGTTCGTGAACTGGGCGTTCGTGCCCAAGCGGGTCGAGACCATGCGACCGAAGGTCGAAGCGGTCGTCGACGGGCTGCTGGACGCCATCGAGCGACGCGGCGAGGCCGACCTGGTCGCCGATCTCGCCTCCCCGCTGCCGCTCGCGGTGGTCGGCGACGTGCTCGGCGTGCCGGAGGCACTGCGGAGCAAGGTCCACGAGTGGTCGAACAAGGCCTTCGACGGCGACGACGACACCAACATCGAGACCAACAAGATCATGATCGGCGCGTTCCGCAAGCTGGTGGACGTCAAGCGGGCCGAGCCAGGCGACGACCTGATCACCTACTGGACCACGGCCACCGACGACGCTGGCGTCGCGCTGACCGACTGGGAGATCTGCGCGATGGCCGTCTTCGTGGTCACCGCCGGCTACGAGACCACCTCCAGCATGATCACCCAGTGCGCGAAGTTCCTGCTGGAGCGGCCGGACGTGGCCGCGACGCTGCGTGCGGCGCCGGAGCGGGTGCCGGAAGCGCTGGAGGAGATGATGCGCGCGACCACCTCCGTGCACCACTCCTTCCGCCGCTTCGCCAAGGAGGACATGGTGATCGCCGGCCAGCAGGTCGCGAAGGGCGACTGCGTGCTGCTGCACGTCGCCGCCGCGCACCGCGACTCGGCGCACTTCCCGCACGGGACCGAGTTCGACCTCGACCGGCCGGACAAGAAGCACCTGACCTTCGGCCGGGGCGTGCACTACTGCCCCGGTGCCGAGCTGGCCAGGCTGGAGCTCGTCGCCGCGCTGCGCGGGCTGGTCACCCGGTTCCCGGCGATGAAGCTCGCCGTCCCGGTCGAGGAGCTCACGCGCCGCCACAACCCGTGGATCCCGGCGATCCGCGGGCTGCCGGTCGTGGTGTAGTCAGCACCCCGCCGGCCGGGTCATCTCCCGGCCGTGCGAATCGCATGGTCATTACATGAGATCGGGCCGGTGACTCTGCGCCCGGCGAGCGGGATGGTAGGTACATGGAAGAGACAGTCATCGAAGTCGAGCAACTGCGCTGCAGGTACGGGAAGTTCGAAGCTGTCAAGGGGATCTCGTTCGAAGTGCGGCGCGGCGAGCTGTTCGCCCTGCTCGGCGCCAACGGCGCCGGCAAGACCACCACCATCGAGATGCTCGAGGGCATGGGCAGGCCGGCGAGCGGCAAGATCCGGATCCTCGGCCGCGACCCGATCCGCGACCGCGCTGCCGTGCGGGCCAGGACCGGCGTGATGCTCCAGGCAGGCGGGTTCAGCGGCACGCTGACCGTCCGGGAGACCATCGACATCTGGCGCGACCTGACCAGCGAGCCGAGGAGCACCGACGAGGCGATGGAACTGGTCGGCCTGACCCACCGCGCCGACGTGTCCATCGAGTCGCTGTCCGGCGGCGAGGAGCGCAGGCTGGACCTCGCCGTCGCCGCGCTCGGGCACCCGGAGCTGCTGTTCCTCGACGAGCCGACCTCCGGCATGGACCCTGCCTCGCGCCGCAAGACCTGGGAGGTCGTCCGCGACCTGCAGCGCGGCGGCACCACGGTGCTGCTGACCACGCACTACCTGGAGGAGGCGGAGGTCCTCGCGGACCGCCTGGCGATCATGAAGGCGGGCCAGATCGTGATGACCGGCACCCCGGAGGAGGTCGCGACGGTGCTGCCGGCGCGGATCACCTTCCGGGTCCCGCCGAACTCGCCGCCGCTGCCGGAGCTGACCCACGCGACCCGCGAGATCGTGGAGACCGGGCTGGTGCTCTACGAGTCGACGAGCCTGCAGGCCGACCTGAGCGCGCTGCTGGCCTGGGCGAACGAACACGCACTCACACTGCCCAACCTGTCGGCCCGGCCGGCGTCGCTCGAGGACGTGTTCATGGACGTCGCCGTCGGCGACGGCGCGGCCGCTGACAAGTCGAACGAGGGGGCCCTAGCATGACCGCGGTGCTGACGAAGGAACAGAAGACCGGTTCGCGCGGCGGCCCGACCTCGCGCCGCAAGCAGTTCCTCGCCATGATCCGGATGGAGCTGATCCTGCTGCGCCGCAGCTGGGCCACGATGGGCGCGGGCATCGGCCTACTCGCCATCTGTCTCAAGCGCGGCGCCGAGGAGGGGCCGGGGATGCCCGGCGCGTTCCGGCTCTCCGGCACCATCATCATCATCGGCGTCTTCATGGTGCACCACCACCTCGCCATCGTGTACGCGACGCGCAGGCAGGACCTGGTGCTCAAGCGGCTGCGGTCGGCGACCCCGTCCGAGGCGACGATCCTGATCGGCACCGGAAGCGGCGCGGTGATCGTGTACCTGGCGCAGGCGCTGGGGTTGTTCCTCTTCGGCCTGTTCGTCCTCGACCAGCCGTTGCCGACCAACCCGCTGGTGCTGGTGATCGGGGTGCTGCTCGGCGCCACCGTGATGGCCGCGTTCGCCGCGCTGATGTCGGCGATCACCCGCAGCGCCGAGGCCGCGATGCTGACCACGCTGCCGACGATGGGCCTGTTCCTGGCGACGCCGGGCGTGCTGGTCGACTTCGGCACCTTCCCGGCGCAGGTCGAGGAGATGATGTGGTGGGCGTCGCCGCTGGGCCCGCTGCCCGAACTGCTCCGGGTGAGCTGGACGGGTGTGGCGGCGGACGGCGAGCGACTCGGCTTCCTCGGCACGCTGACCGACTCGCTGCCCGGCCTGCTGGTGCTGGTGGCCTGGATCGCGGTCATGGCCTTCGTCCTCAAGCGACTGTTCCGTTGGGAGCCGCGCGAAGGCCGCAAGTGACAGCCAGTTCCAAGAGAATTCCCAGCCGGCGGGCCGTTGCCCACCGGCTGGGAATTTTTTATGCCACTCTCCGGTAATTGTGTGACGTCCGTTTCATGATGGTTCCCCAGGAACTGACGGCCTCCTGTGGCCGACTACTAATATGACCACGAAGTACATGTTCGCTGATGGATTTTTTCGTGGGTTCGTCACATGACCGGGCTGAGAAAGTCCATGGAGAGGGACGTTGTGAAAATTACTCCACAGAGCGGGCCACGACAGAAGTTCGGGGTGTTAGCGGAGGGTTTCGACGCGCACACCGCGACCGAGGCCGACCTCGTCGAACTGAAGCAGACGGTGTACAAGCACAAGATCGTCGTACTGAAGAACCAGCACCTCGACCCGGCGGAGTTCCTGGCGCTCGGCCAGAGCCTCGGCCACGTCGACCCGTACTACGAGCCCTCCTACCACCACCCCGAGGTGAAGGAGGTGTTCGTCTCCTCGAACGTGAAGGAGGCGGACGGGTCGCAGGTCGGTGTCCCGAAGACCGGCAAGTTCTGGCACTCCGACTACCAGTTCATGAAGCGGCCCTACGACCTGACGCTGATCTACCCGCAGGTCGTGCCGGCCAAGAACCGCGGCACCTTCTTCGTGGACATGGCCGCCGCGTACCGGAGCCTGTCCGAGGAGCTGAAGCTGGCGGTCAAGGACGCCACCGCCACGCACAGCGGCCGGTGGAACTACAAGATCAAGCCGGACGACCTGTACAAGCCGATCTCGGAGATCCTCCGCGAGGTCGACACGATCACCCCGCCGGTCGAGCGCGGCGTGACGATGACGCACCCGGCCACGGGTGAGACCGTGCTGTACGTCAGTGAGGGCTTCACGCTGTCGGTGAAGGACGCGGACGGCAACGACCGCCCCGACCTGTTCCACGACCTGCTCGAGGCCACCGGCCAGCTGGACCGGACCTATGAGCACGAGAACATCCACCTGCAGACGTTCGAGAAGGGCGACATGCTGGTGTGGGACAACCGGTGCCTGGTCCACCGCGCACTGCACACGGCAACGGCGGAGCCCGCGGTGTCGCACCGCGTCACCGTCTACGACAAGCACCTCGACCCCGAGGACGCGCACTGATCGCGACGACCGGCGGGCGGCGGCACGGGCACACGCCCGTGCCGCCGCCGGCGTTCACCGGGCCCTTCGTCCGGTTACCGCTAGCCTTGCTCTCCGTGAGAGCGGGACTGCCCAACCAGCAGCGCATGCACCGCGCCTGGCTGATCACGCTGTTCGGGGTGGCGAGCGGAGTGGTCGTCGGGCCCGTGCTGGCGGCCGTCGGCATCGGCGGCGCGGCGGACGTGCCCCGGTTCGTGCTCGGCTGGCTCGGCCTCATCGCCTTCACGGTGACGCTCTGCGGCGCGGCCTACACGGCCATCAGCCAGGACGCGAGCCGGTCGGCGCTGCGCGGCTGGTTCGCCGCCTTCGCCGCAGCGGCCGTGCTGTCCGTGCCGACGGTCGGCCCGCTCGGCACGGCCGACTGGCAGACGTGGGCGTTCCTCAGCTCGTCGGTCATCGGCGCGGCGGCACTGCTGCCGGTGCGGACCGCGATCGCCGTCGGCGTGCTGACCGTCGGGGTGTCCGCGCTGGTCGCGCTGTGGGTCGGCGCCTCGGTCCTCGACTACGTCCAGATCACGCTCGCCCTCGGGATGGCGGTGGCCGCGTGGAACGGGCTGCACCGGTGGTTCTGGATGTTCCTGGTGCAGTCGCAGACCGGTCAGGACGCCCTGACCCGCCTCGCGGCCACCGAGGAACGGCTGCGGTTCGCCAGGGACGTACACGACCTGCTCGGCCACAACCTGTCGGTGATCGCGCTGAAGGCCGAGCTGACCTCGCGCCTCGCGCAGGTCGACCCCGAACGCGCCAGCCGCGAGGCCGACGAGGTCCGCCGCATCGCCGCGGCCGCGATCGTCGAGATGCGCGAGGTGGTCCACGGGTACCGCCGCGTCGACCTGCGCGAGGCGACCAACGCGGTGGCCGAGGTGCTGCGTTCCTCCGGGGTCCGCTGCACCGTCACCCAGCCGGACGAGGACCTGCCGCCCGACCTCGCCACCCCGCTCGGCCCGGTCCTGCGCGAGGCGAGCACCAACGTGATGCGCCACAGCCGCGCCAAGTGGTGCACGATCGATCTCACCTTTGACGGCTCTCAGGCTCGGCTGCGGATCAGCAATGATGGTGCGGAGGATTCTGCGGGGCCCGATCGGTACAGCTCTGGTCTGCACGGTCTCGCTGACCGGCTCGGTGCTGTCGGTGGCACCCTTCGCACCGAGGCTGGTGACGGGTTGTTCACGCTTGAGGCCACTGTCGGTGCTCCGCGGTAGACCTGCCCTGGTGTTCCGCTTTTGGTTGCTTCGCAAGGGAACTTGGCGGCACTAGGGGCTCAGTGCCGGCCGGGCAGGCTGCCGGGCTGCCTTCTTGCGTCGCCTGGGTTGTCTGCCGGGCTGCCTTGCGGGTGAGCTTTGCGGTCTGCCGCTACTGCTTTGTTGCGCGTGGCTTGTCGCCCACCCACCCCACACACAGGCCGGCCCCGTCGTGGTGCCACGACGGGGCCGGCCATGGAACTAGTCCCTCAGACCAGCAGGTTGCCGATCGCCATGAGGATTGCGCCTGCCCAGGCCAGGCGGCGGCCCAGCATGCGGCCCAGCAGGGGGTTGCGGGCGAGTGCGGAGACCCGGAACTGGATCAGTCGCGCCGCGAAGATCGGGCACAGCAGCGCCCCTAGCAGCAGCGGCAGCACGCCCATCACGACCAGCACCGCCACCGCGGCCAGGTCGACGACCGCGAGTACCCCGAGTATCGCGATGTAGTTGCGTTCGCCCGCGATGGTGGCGATGTTGATCCGACCCGCGTCGCGGTCGGTGTCCAGGTCTCGCAGGTTGGAGTAGAAGGACACCATCATCAGCCAGAAGGCGAGCAGCGAACCCTCGACGACCAGCAGCGCGGTGACCCCGCCGGTCAGCGCCCAGAACGGGATCAGCACCAGCTCGATGGTCCACAGGAACAGCACCAGCTCCTGGAAACCGATGTGGCTGAACTTCAACCCGTAGGAGTACTGCGCCGAGATGAGCCCGCCGACCACCGCGATGACGATCATGAGGGCGGGGTGGTGCGGCGCCACCAGGAGCCCGCTCACCAGCAGCGCGAGGCCGGCGGTCAGCGACGCCCCCGCGAACCGCAGTGCCTGCGCCAGGCCCAGCTCACCGGTCACCAATGGCTTCCAGCGCAGGCGGCGCAGCGTGCTCGGGTTGTCCCGGTAGTTGGTCGCGTCGGTGCCGTCCTGGTACCCGTTGATGTCGTCGAACGCGATCATCGAGCAGTGCACGAGGAAGTACCCGGCGACGATAAGGGCCATGGCCACCCAGGTGCCGCCAGCGCTCGCGACGGTGGCGGGCAGCAGGGTCAGCGCCAGCGGGTAACCCAGGTTGTAGTCGAGGAAGTAGACGTTGGACAGGTGCGCGTAGGCCCGTACGGACTTCGTCACGGGGGTGAGCAGAGCGACCACCGCAGCATTCCAATCTGTGTCGGTTCGAGGGTCAGATGATCTGGATCCGCTGCATGTGCCTGCTCGTGGAGCCGGTGAACGCGTTGCGGCCGTGCAGGAGCGCGAAGTTCTCCGCGACGACGATGTCGCCGGTCTCCCAAGCGTGCGCGTAGCAGTACTTCGGCTCGTGCAGCCGCTCGCCGAGCTCGGTCATGAGCTGGTCCGCCTCCTCCTGCGAGGCGCCGTCGACGGAGACGTACAGCGGGTTGCGGTACTTGGCCGGGTCGAGCGGCTCGGCGTAGCGGATGGTGGTCTCGCCGGTCGTGGGGTGCGTGGTGAGCACGTTGTGGGCCATGGAACCGCCGTAGTGCGCGAGCCGGTCGGAGCGGTAGCTGACTTTGGTGTTCGCCCACCGCTCGCGCAGCTCCTCCGGCGCGTCCCGGTACACCTCGGTCGCGTCGGAGAACACCGTCTCCCCGCCGGAACCTGGCTCACAGCCCTGCACGCACTGGAAGAGGAAGTACCTCGGGGCCCGCTCCGACCAGGCGCCGTCCCAGTGGAACGGCACGTCGCCTCGGTCGAACAGGTAGTTCTTCGGGTCGTCCTGCACGACGAGGTCGAGCACGGTCCCGAACTCCCACTGCACGAGCTCGCCCGCCGCCTCGCAGTACTCCTCCAGCGCCGGCACGTCGAGCAGGCCGTAGCCGCGCAACACCAGCACCTTGCTCGCCAGCGTCGTCGCCAGCAGCTGGTCGACGGGCACGTCGGCGAGGGTCAGTCCCTCGGTGGGCGCCTCGACCACGCGCCCGAACGGCGTCAGATCGGTGCCCTCGAGCAGCGGTGTCCGTAGTTTGTTGTTCACGATTCTCCCTTCCGCTGACTGAGGTCAGCCGAAAATCCAGTTGAGCAGGGTGCCGGAAGCGGCGACCAGCACCGCGCTCCACACGATCGCGCCGGTCATGAGCCAGACCAGCAGCGGCCACCTGGCGAGCCCGAACGCGGAGCCGACCGCGGCCGACACCCACGTGCCGATCAACGCGGGCCCCAGCAGCCCGAGCCCGGCCGGGCCGAGCCGGTTCAGCAGCCGTCGCGCGCGGTCGACGGCCTTGCCCGGCCCCTTCTTGTTCTTCCGTTTCGGCCACTTGCTCTTCAGCCAGTCCATGGCGAACAGGGCGACCACGAAGCTCACCGCCGAGCCGATCACCACGGCGAGGACCGCGAAGACCGGCGGTAGTCCCAGCGCCATCCCGAACGGCGCCGCGGTGGAGGGGCCCGCCACGAACGACGTGACCACCACCGACCCGAACCTGCCCATGTCACACCGCCCGTGGTCCGGTGGTCACCGAGTACCGACGTCCACCGGTAGCGCGGGCAGCATCCCGGCCATCGCGGAGATCTTGGTCCAGGTCATGGCGAGCTGGTCGAGGTCCTCCTCGCCGACCGGCACCCCGAGTCGCGCGAACGAGTCCGCGAGCGTCTTGCGGGTGTCGAGGTCCACCTCGCCTACCGCCAGCGGCGAGGCCACCTCGGCCAGTCCGGTCGCGGCGGCGGTGCGGGCGGCCGGCTCGCGGGTGTGCCACGTGGTGCGCCGCTGGTACACGTCCGCGATCGCGGCCAGCTCGAAGTCCCGGCCAGGGCCGGCCGCGAGTTGCAGCGACAGCGGCATGTTCGCGCCGTCGAACCCCATCGGCAGCGCGATCGCCGGGAACCCGACGGCACTCCACAGGCTGGGCAGCCAGGAGATGGTCGCCATCCCGGCCGCGTCGTCGTAGCGCGGCGCGCCGGCCGGCCAGGTCGGCGTCGCGATGACGTCCACTTCGGACAGCCGGGCGGCGAGCGCGGTCGCGCCCCACTGCCGCACGCGCAGCGCACGCAGGTAGGTCTCCGCGGTGAGCACGCCGCCGAGCGCGACGCTCCACCGGAACGGCCTGCCGTAGTCGTCCCACCGTTCCCGCAGCGTCGTGCCGTGCACCTCGAACGCCTCGACCAGCATCGTCACCAGTTGTGCCGCGACGAGCGGGAAACCCTCGTCGGCCTTGATGTCCACGACCGTCGCGCCAGCCGCCCGCAGGTCATCGAGCGCGGTGTCGAACGCGGCCTGGGTGTCATCGGCGAGCGCCGCCGCGTACCGCAACACCTCGGTGGGCACACCGACTCGCACACCGGCGAGATCCGGTCGCGACGGCAGGTCGACCGGCCGGTCGGCCATCACGGCAACCAGCCGGGCGCACTCCGCCGCGGTCCTGGCCAGCGCGCCAGGGGTGTCCAGCGACCGCGCCAGCGGCCAGATGCCAGCACCGGGCAGCAGACCGTGCGTCGGCTTGAACCCGGTCACCCCGCACATGGCGGCCGGGATGCGGATGCTGCCGTTGGTGTCGGTGCCGATGCCGGCGTCGAAGGCGCCCGCGTGGATGCCGTTCGCGCTGCCGCTGCTGGAGCCGCCCGGATACCGGTCGGGGTCCCACGGGTTGCGTGGCACCGGGAAGGCGGCGGCCGGGTCCGGACGGGACAGCGCGAACTCGGCCATGGTGGTCTTGCCGACGATCGACGCGCCAGCCGCCCGCAGCCGCGCGACGATCGGTGCGTCCCGGTCCGCCCACCACTGCGGGTCGGCCACCGCGCTCTGGCAGGTGACCGGCGCGCCGGCGACCGCGATCAGGTCCTTCACCCCGATCCGCACCCCGGACAACGGCCCAGCGGGTCC
>Ga0272482_10000268_pt1 | contig 16495 bp, 15 predicted proteins | sample RVTome_8_FD_192427 | JGI IMG/M metagenome (GOLD analysis project Ga0272482, IMG submission 192427) | Soil microbial communities from uranium-contaminated site in the Upper Colorado River Basin, Wyoming, United States - RVT160D0 (version 2) ...
GTCTACGACAGCCTCGACTATGCGGTACCGTCGGCGGTCGTCCTGGGCAGCGAAGCCCACGGCCTGCCGGCCACCGTCGAGCCACTGATCGACCAGCTCGTCACCATCCCGATGAGCGGTCCCACCGAGTCGCTCAACGTCGGGATGGCCGGCACCATCGTCTGCTTCGAGGCCCTACGACAACGCCGCAACCGCGACAAGGAACCGACAGGACATGAGTGATCTCTCCCGCGAGGTCGAGGCCGTCCAGGAGGACGCGCTCGAGCGCATCGCCAAGCTGGGCTCGCTCGACGAGCTGCGCTCGCTGGAGAGCGACCTGCTCGGCAAGAAGTCGCCGCTCGCCGGGCTGCGCCAGGCCGTGGGCAAGCTCGACGCCGACGAGCGCCGCGTGGTGGGCCAGGCCGTCAACGCCGCCCGCGACGCCCTCACCCAGGCGCTGACGGAGCGGCGCTCCGCCCTCGAGGTCGAGGCCCGCCGGGCCACCCTCGAGGCCGACCGGCTGGATCTCACCGAGGTGCTGCCCGGGCGGGGCAGCGGCCACCTCCACCTGGTGACCCAGGCCATCGAGGAGCTGGAGGACGTGTTCCTCGGCATGGGCTTCACGGTCGCCGAGGGCCCCGAGGTCGAGACCGACTGGCGCAACTTCGGCGCCCTCAACTTCCCCGAGGGACACCCGGCGCGCGACATGTACGACACGCTCTACGTCGACTTCGGCCCCGAGCACTCGACGCTGCTGCGCACCCACACGTCGCCGGTGCAGGTGCGGGTGATGACGTCGGGCCCGCCGCCGTACTACTCGGTGATGCCGGGCCGGGTGTTCCGGTCCGACACGGCCGACGCCACCCACATGCCGGTGTTCCACCAGATCGAGGGACTGGTCGTCGACCGCGACATCACGTTCGCCGACCTGGCCGGCACCATCGACGCCTTCACCAAGGCCTACTTCGGTGGCGACTTCACGTCGCGCCTGCGCCCGTCCTACTTCCCGTTCACCGAGCCGTCGGCCGAGTTCGACATCCAGCGGCCCGACGGCACGTGGCTGGAGCTGGGCGGCTGCGGCATGGTCCACCCCAACGTGCTGCGCAACTGCGGCGTCGACCCCGAGGAGTGGCAGGGCTTCGCCTTCGGGTTCGGCATCGACCGCCTGGCCGCCGCCCGCCACGGGGTCGACGACCTGCGCGACCTGTTCACCAACGACATCCGCTTCCTGAGCCAGTTCTAGGACCGAGGCCGAACGATGAAAGTTCTCCTGTCGTGGCTGCGTGAGTTCGCCCCCATCGAGGGCGACCCGGTGGCGCTGGGCGAGACGCTGAGCGACCTGGGCCTGGCGGTCGAGGAGCTGGACCGCATCGGCGAGGGCCTCGACGGCATCGTCGTCGCCGAGGTGCTGCAGACCCGGCCCCATCCCAACGCCGACAAGGTCCACCTGGTCGACGTCGACCTGGGCGACGGCGAGGCGCTGCAGATCGTGTGCGGCGCCTTCAACATGTCGGCCGGCGACCTGGTGCCGCTGGCCACGCTGGGCACGACGATGCCCAACGGCATGGAGATCGCCCGGCGCAAGATGCGGGGCGAGTGGTCGAACGGGATGCTGTGCTCGGCCCGCGAGATCGGGATGGGCGACGACCACGCCGGCATCTGGCTGCTCCCGGGCGGCCTGCCGCCGGGGGCGCCGCTCACCGAGGCGATGGGCATCGAGCAGGACGTCCTCTACGACCTGGAGATCAACCCCAACCGGCCCGACGCCATGTCGGTGGCCGGTGTGGCGCGCGACCTGGCGGCCCGCCTGGGCCTGCCGTTCACGCTGCCCGACGTCTCCACCGCCGCCGAGGTGGCGGCCGAGCAGCTCCCCAACGTGACCGTCGACATCGTCGACCCCGATCTGTGCGGTCGCTTCGCCTCCCGGGTGCTCCGGGGCGTCCAGGTGGGCCCGTCCGATCCGGCCATGGCCCGGCGGCTGGCCCTGATGGGCATGCGGTCGATCAGCAACGTGGTCGACGTGTCCAACTACGTGATGCTCGAGCTGGGCCAGCCCAACCACCCCTACGACCTGGCCCGGGTGACCGGCCCCGGCTTCCGGGTGCGGCGGGCGAAGCCGGGCGAGACCCTGGTCACCCTCGACGACGTCACCCGCACCCTCGCCGGCGACGACCTGCTGATCTGCGACGCCGCCGACAAGGCCATCGGCATCGCCGGCGTGATGGGCGGTGCCGACACCGAGATCGACGACAGCACCACCGACGTGTTGCTGGAGATGGCGTGGTTCCTGCCGCTGGCCGTCGCCAAGACGTCGCGCCGCCTGAAGCTGAGCTCGGAGGCGTCGGCCCGCTTCAACAAGGGCGCCGACCCCGAGATCATCGACCTGGCCTTCCGCCGCTTCGCCCAGCTCCTGGGCGCGCCGCTGGAGCGGGGCACGGTCGACGCCCGCGGCGAGCTGCCCGACCGGTCACCGGTGCGGGTGCGGCCGGCGCACGTGAACAAGGTGCTGGGCAGCGACCTGTCGGCCGACGACATGGCGGCGCTGCTGGGCCCGATCGGCTTCGCGACGACCCCCGCCGACGGCGACCTCGACGTCGAGATCCCGTCGTGGCGCTACGACTCGGCCACCGAGATCGACGTGGTCGAGGAGATCGCCCGCCTGCACGGCTACACCCGGCTGGGCCGCTCGGTCCCCACGTCACCCCGCACCGGGCGGCTGACCCCGCGCCAGCAGCAGCGCCGCCGGCTGCGGTCGCTCCTGGCCGGCCTGGGCCTGTCCGAGGCCATGCCGCTGCCGTTCCTCGCCCCCGGCGAGCTGGAGCGCTGCGGCCTCCCCGGCGACGGCATCGCCCTGCTCAACCCGCTGGTGGCCGAGGAGTCGATCCTGCGCACCTCGCTGCTGCCCGGTCTGGTGGGGGCGCTGGCCACCAACGCCGCCCGCCGCAACACCGGGGTCCGGCTGTGGGAGATCGGCCACGTGTTCCGCCGGGCCGTGTCGACCGCCGCCGACGCCGAGCTGCCCGACGAGCGCGAGAACCTGGGCATCGCCCTGGGCGGCGAGGACGCCGCCGCCGCCGTGCAGGTGTGGCGGGCCGTGGCCGAGGGCCTGGGCATCGGCGACCTGCCGCTGGTCAACACCGCGGTCGACGGCCTCCACCCCACCCGGTCGGCCGTGATCGGGGCGGCCGGCAGCCCGGTCGGCGTCGTCGGCGAGGTCGACCCGGCGTCGCTGGAGGCCCAGGGCATCGGCGAGCGGGTCGGCTGGCTGGAGGTCGACCTCGACGCCCTGCTCGAGCTGGCGCAGCACGACGCCCAGTACCGCCCGGTGAGCCGCTACCCGTCGAGCGACATCGATCTGGCCTTCGAGGTCGACGAGTCGGTGTCGGCCGCCGATGTGGAGGCCACGTTGCGCAGCGCGGCCGGCGACCGCCTGGCCTGGGTGAAGCTGTTCGACGTCTACCGGGGCACCGGCATCGCCGACGGCCGCCGCAGCCTGGCCTACACGCTGCGCCTCGAGGCCCTCGACCACACGCTCACCGACGACGAGCTCCAATCGCTCCGCCAGTCCTGCATCGCCGCGGTCCAATCCACCCACGCCGCCACCCTCCGCGGGTAGCCCCCGAGATGACGTGGGCCAAGGCCTCGCCGGCGGTTCCCGCCTTCGCGAAGGCCCCGAGTGTCTCGGAGCTTCCCCCGAAAGAGGATCGGGTTTCATCCTCTTTCGGGGGCAGGTTCGTCGTGTGCCTCAGCCGGCCAGCGGCCCCGCGGGACCAGCCTCGACGGCGGCGATGATCTCGGCCGGGTCGCGGGCGTCGTCGATCGACCGAGCCACCCAGGTGACGCCCAGCGCCGCCATGGCGTCGAGGTCGAGGGCGACGCCGGCCTCCGCCTCGAACATCACGTCGTAGCCGTCCAGGCCGCCCCGCTCGGCGGCGACGATCTCCAGCATCGGGCCCAGCTGGTCGATCGTGGTGTTCACCGGGAACAGGCCGTCGAGCCTGGCCGCCCGTCGGACCGGCTTGAGCGGGCCGCCGCCCCACGCCGCACCCCACAGCGGGATGTGGGGCTCCTGCACGGCCCGGGGGAGGAAGGTCACGTGGTCGACGGTGAAGTGCTCGCCGCGATGGTCGACCTCCTCGCCCGACCACAAGTCCTTCAGCAGCCCCAGCGCCTCGTCGTACACGGCCGCCCGGGCCTTGTCGTCGTCCAGCTCGCCGAACCGGGTCAGCTCCCCGCCGGCGTTCACCCCGAGACCCACCCCGAGGACCAGCCGCCCGCCGGACAGGCGGTCGAGCGTCACCGACTCGCGGGCCACCTTCTGGGGCCGGCGGCGGGCCAGCGGGGTGACCATCGGGCCCAGTCGGATCCGCGAGGTCACCGTCGCCACGGCGGCCAGCAGGATCCACGGGTCGCCGACCACGGTCCGCTGCGGTTCGTGGGGCCGGGCGATGTGGTCCCACAGGAAGAGGCCGTCCCACCCACCGGCTTCGGCGGCCCGGGCCAGGTCGAGCACGACGGCCGGGTCGGCGAAGCGGCCGAACGGCGGAAGGTAGAGGGCGTGGCGCATCGCCGGACCGTACCCGCTGTGGGCTACACCACCCGGTGCGGCCGAGGACCTAGGTTGGGTGGCTATGACTGACGCGTTTCCCCCTCCCCCCGGTGAGCCCGGCGGCCAGCAACCCCCGCAGGGCCCGCCCGGGCAGTACGGGACGCCGTCCGGCGGATATGGACAGCCCGGTGCGCCCCAGCAGCCCTACGGCGCGCCCCAGCAGTACGCCCAACCGTCGGGCTACGTCCCGCCCAGCATGGGCGAGATCTGGTACAACCCCGGCCTCAACATCCTGCTGACGATCGTCACCTGCGGCATCTGGGCGATCGTGTGGTCGTACAAGACCCACGACGACCTCTACAAGCACAACGGCGACGGCCTCAACGGCGTCATCGCGCTGATCATCGCCATCTTCGCCTCGTTCGTGATCATGTTCACGGTGCCGATGGAGCTGGAGAAGTCCTACCAGCGCCGTGGCTGGCAGAGCCCCGAGTCGGCGATGCTGGGCCTGTGGTTCCTGCTGCCGATCATCGGCAACTTCATCTGGTACCTGAAGATCCAGCGGGCGCTCAACGCCTACTGGGTGGCCTGCGGCAGCCAGCCCGCGGCTTGAGCTGACGGAGCAATCCGCTCGCCCGGCGTGGCGGGCGGCGTGCAGGCTGAGGCATGGCCTCGCCCTACGCCGTCCGCCAAGCCACCCCCGACGACATCGACGAGCTGCTCCGCCTGCGCCGGCTGATGATGGCGCTGCTCGAATCCCCGGGCGCCGGCGCGCCGCAGGCCGTCGATGACCCGGTGCACCAGCCGGAGGGTGGTGGGGCCGACTGGGAGCCGGCGGCCCGGGCCTTCCTGGTCGCGGGGTTCGCCGCGGGGACGGCGGCCGCGTTCGTGGCCCGGAGCGAGGCCGACGGGTCGGTGGTGGGTGGGGGAGTGGGCAACGTCCTGCAGCGGCTGGCGAGCCCGTGGAACCCGACGGGCCGCTACGGCCACATCGCCTCGATGGTCACCGACCCGGCGTGGCAACGGCAGGGGATCGGCGGTGTGGTGGTCGACCGGCTGCTGGCGTGGTTCACGGCGCAGGGCATCATCCGGGTGGAGCTGACGGCCACCGTCCACGGCGAGCCGATCTACCGGTCCCGGGGGTTCGCCCCACGGAGCGACCTGGCCATGCGTTGGGTCCGACCTCGCGACATGACCTGTGCATGAGTATGCAGCGCGACGTATGCTGACTCGGTGACATCGGTCGGCATCGTCGGCGCCTCGGGGTTCACCGGGGCCGAGCTCCTGCGGCTCGCCGCGCAGCACCCCAGCTTCGAGGTGAAGCTGGCCACCGGCGACAGCCAGGCCGGCACCCGCATCGCGGAGCTGTACCCCAGCCTGGCCGCGGCCTACGGCGACACCACCTTCACCCCCTACGACCCGGCGGCGGTCGACGGCCTCGACCTGGTGTTCCTGGGCCTGCCCCACGGGGCGTCCCAGAGGGTGGTGCCCGATCTGATCGGCCGGGTGGGCGCCGTCGTCGACCTGGCCGCCGACTTCCGCCTCGTCGACGCCGAGCTCTACCCGACCTGGTACGGCGAGGAGCACACCCGGCCCGACCTCCTGGGCGCCTTCACCTACGGCCTCCCCGAGCTGTTCCGGTCCGAGATCCAGGCCGCCGACCTGGTGGCCGCCCCCGGCTGCTACGTCACCACGGCCACCCTGGCGCTGGCACCGCTGCTGCAGCACGGCCTGGTCGAGCCGACCGGCATCGTGGTCGACGCGGCCAGCGGTGTGTCCGGCGCCGGCCGGCCCCCCAAGCCGACCACCGCGTTCTGCGCCGTCGACGAGGACTTCACCGCCTACGGCCTGCTCGACCACCGCCACACCCCCGAGATGGAGCAGGCCCTGGGCCGGGTCGCGGGCACCGACGTGCAGCTCCTGTTCACGCCCCACATGGCGCCGATGAACCGGGGCATCCTCGCCACCTGCTACGCCCGGCCCACGAGGCCGACGTCCACCCCCGAGCTGCGGGAGGTGCTGCGGGAGACGTGGCGGGGCGAGCCGTTCGTGGTGGTGACCGACAAGTCGCCGTCCACCAAGGCGACGCTGGGCTCCAACGCCGTGCACGTGACGGCCATGGCGGATGCCCGCACCGGCTGGGTCGTCGCCATCGCCGCGCTCGACAACCTGGTCAAGGGAGCGTCGGGCCAGGCGGTCCAGTGCGCCAACCTGATGACCGGCCAGCCCGAGGGCGCCGGCCTCAGCACCGTCGGGCTCTATCCGTGAGGCGGAACATGAGGGGGAACCGATGAGCGTCACCGCGCCTGCGGGGTTCGTGGCCAACGGCGTCGCCTGCGGCATCAAACCGTCGGGCGATCCCGACCTGTCGCTCGTCGCCACCGCCGACGGCGTCGCCGTGCCGGCCGCCGCCGTGTTCACCCAGAACCTGGTGGTGGCGGCGCCGGTGACCACCAGCCGGGGCCACCTCCTGGCCACCGGGGGCCGGGCCGCCGGGGTGATCCTCAACAGCGGCAACGCCAACGCCTGCACCGGGGAGCAGGGTGCCGCCGACGCGGCTGCCATGTGCGCCGCCACCGCCGAGTCGCTGGGCTGTGCGGCCGACGAGGTGCTGGTGTGCTCGACCGGCCTGATCGGGCCGACCCTGCCGATCGACCGCATCACCAAGGCCGTGCCCGACCTGGTGGCCGCGCTGGGGCCGTCGCCGGTCGACGCCGTCCGGGCCGCCGAGGCGATCATGACCACCGACACCCGGCCCAAGCAGACCGCGGTGCGGGGCGACGACTTCGTGATCGGCGGCATGGCCAAGGGGGCGGCGATGCTGGCCCCCAACATGGCCACGATGCTGGCGGTGCTCACCACCGACGCCGCCGTCGACGCCCGCGAGCTGCACGCCACGCTGGCCGCCGGGGTGTTCGACTCGTTCAACGCCATGACCATCGACGGCTGCACGTCGACCAACGACACGGTGATGATCCTGGCCAGCGGGCGGGCCGGGGCGCCGGCCTCGCTCCCGGCGTTCCGTGACGCCGTCGCCGAGGCCTGCCTCGACCTGGCCATGCAGATGGTCGGCGACGCCGAGGGCCACACCAAGGTGGTGAAGGTGCGGGTCACCGGGGCCGCCTCCGACGACGAGGCCCGCCGCGCCGCCCGCAAGGTGGCCGAGAGCCAGCTGGTGAAGTGCTCGTGGTACGGCAAGGACCCCTACTGGGGCCGGGTGGCCAGCGACCTCGGCACCGCCGGCGTCGAGCTCGACGTGACCGCCCTGTCGATCGCCTACGGCGGCACCGTGGTGAGCCGGGGCTGCGTGGAGGTCGACCACGACCGGGCCGCGGTCGTCGCCCACATGGAGGGCGAGTACCTCGATCTGACCTGCGACCTCGGCGTCGGCTCGGGCGCCGCCCGGATCCTCACCAACGATCTCACCCACGCCTACGTCGACGAGAACATGGGCACGTCGTGAGAAAAGCGATCAGCGCCGGCGAGGTCCGGGCCGAGGTGCTGGTGGAGGCGCTGCCCTACATCCAGCGGTTCCGCGGCGCGGTGGTCGTGGTGAAGTACGGCGGCAACGCCATGGTCGACGCCGAGCTGGCCTGGGCCGTGGCCGCGGATGTGGTGCTGCTGCGGGCCGTCGGGCTCCGGCCGGTCGTCGTCCACGGCGGCGGTCCCCAGATCAGCGACCTCATGAAGCGGCTGGGCATGGTGCCCGAGTTCCGCGACGGCCTGCGGGTGACCGACGCCGAGACCGTCGACATCGCCCGCATGGTGCTGGTGGGCAAGGTGAACCGCGACATCGTGTCGGCCATCAACGTCCACGGCCCCCTGGCCGTGGGCATCTCCGGCGAGGACGCCGGGCTCATCCTGGCCAGCGCCCGCAACCCGGACCTGGGCTTCGTCGGTGAGGTGGCGGCAGTGAACCCGGGCATCGTGCACAAGCTGCTGGCCGAGGAGCTGATCCCGGTGGTGTCGACGATCGGGTCCGACGCCGAGGGGCAGGCCTACAACATCAACGCCGACACCGTGGCCGGCGCCCTGGCCGCGGCGCTGGGCGCCGAGAAGGCGATCTTCCTCACCGACATCGCCGGCCTCCTGCTCGACGTCGACGACCCGGAAAGCCTCGTGTCCCGCATCGACGCCACCGAGCTGGGTGCCATGATCGGGTCCGGTCGGCTGACCGGCGGGATGATCCCCAAGGTGGCGGCGGCCGTCGATGCCGTCCGCCACGGCGTCGGGTCCGCCCACCTCCTCGACGGCCGCATCCCGCACGTCCTCCTGTTGGAGCTCTTCAGCGACGAAGGCGCAGGCACCATGATCACCGACGGAGAAGGCGACCTGGAAGGGGTGGGCGCATGACGCCTCCCTCGTTCGCGTCCCTCATGCCCACCTACGCCGAGCCCCGCGTCCAGTTCGTGCGGGGCGAGGGGTCGTGGCTGTGGGACGACCAGGGCCACGAGTACCTCGACCTCCTGTCCGGCCTGGGTGTCACCAGCCTGGGCCACAGCCACCCCGAGGTGGCCGACGCCCTCGCCACCCAGGCCCGCACCCTGCTCCACGTGTCGAACCTGTTCGGCAACCCCATCGCCTGGGAGGTGGCGGACACGCTCGACCGGCTGGTGGGCGACGGCACGCCGCTGGGCGGGAAGGTCTTCTTCGCCAACTCGGGGGCCGAGGCCAACGAGTGCGCCTTCAAGCTGGCCCGGCGGTTCGGCGGCCACGGCCGGCACGTGGTGGTGTCCGCCTACGGCAGCTTCCACGGCCGCACCCTGGCCACCCTCCACGCCACCGGCCAGCCCGCCAAGCACGAGACGTTCCAGCCGCTGCCCGAGGGCTTCCGCCACGTGGCCTGGGACGACCTGTCCGCCCTCGAGTCGGCGCTCGACCCGTCGGTGGCGGCCGTGCTGTTGGAGCCCGTGCAGGGCGAGGGCGGCGTCAACCCGGCCGGCCTGGAGTACTTCCGGGGCGTGCGGCGGCTGTGCGACGAGCGCGGGATCCTGTTCATCGTCGACGAGGTGCAGACAGGCCTGGCCCGCACCGGCCGCTGGTTCGGGTTCCAGCACTTCGGCGTCGTGCCCGACGTGGTGACCATGGCCAAGGCGCTGGGCAACGGCGTCCCCATCGGGGCGTGCTGGGCCAAGCCCGAGATCGCCGACGTGTTCCGGCCGGGCGACCACGCCACCACCTTCGGCGGCCAGCCCCTGGCCACCGCGGCCGCCCGGGCGGTGCTGGCCACCATGGAGACGGAGCGGGTCCCCGAGCGGGCCGCGGCCGCCAGCCGCAAGCTGGTCGGGGCGCTCACCGAGATCGACGGGGTGGTCGCCGTCCGGGGCCTGGGCCTGCTGCTGGCGGTGGAGCTGGCGCCGGGCCTGCCGTCGGCCGAGGTGGCCGACGTGCTGATGGGCGCGGGCGCCATCGTCAACGCCGTCACCCCGACGGCGCTGCGGCTGGCCCCATCGCTGCTGATCACCGACGAGGAGATCGACGCCGCCGTCACGCTGATCGCGGCGGCGGTGAAGACGGTGGGCGCGACGACGTGACGTTGCGGCACTTCCTGGAGGTCGACGACCTCACGGCCGACGAGCTGATCGCCGTGCTCGACCGGGCCGAGCTGCCGGAACCGCCGCGCGTGCTCGGCGGCCGCACGGTGGCGCTGTACTTCGAGAAGCCGTCGCTGCGGACCCGCCACTCCTGCGAGGTGGCGGTGGTGCAGCTGGGTGGGCACCCGGTGAGCTTCCGGCGCGACGAGGTCGGGCCCGGCGACCGCGAGCCCATCGGTGACATGGCCCAGGTGCTGTCCGGCTACCACGCGGCGCTGGGCGCCCGGGTCTACGAGCAGGCGCTGCTGGAGCAGTTCGCGGCCTCCGCGTCGATTCCCATCGTCAACCTGCTGTCCAACGACGGCCACCCGTGCCAGGCGCTGGCCGACCTGCTCACCATGCGCCAGGTGTTGGGCTCGCCGGCCGGGGGCACGGTGGCCTGGGTTGGCGACTTCAACAACGTGGCCCGGTCGCTCAGCCTGGGCGCCACCATGCTGGGCATGAAGGTGCGGCTGGGCTGCCCGCCCGGCTACGGCCCCAGCGACGCCGACCTCGACCGGCTGCGGGGCCTGGGCGCCGAGCCCACGGTGACGAAACGGCCCCAGGAGGCCGTCGAGGGCGCGCTGGCCGTGCACAGCGACACGTGGGCGTCGATGGGCCAGGAGGACCAGGCCGACGAGCGGCGCCGGGCCTTCGAGGGCTTCACCGTCGACGACGAGCTCATGGACCGGGCGGCGCCCGGCGCGGTGTTCATGCACTGCCTCCCCGTCCACCGGGGCGAGGAGGTGACGGCCTCGGTGATGGACGGCCCCCAGAGCCGGGCCATCGCCCAGGCCCACAACCGCCTGCACAGCTTCCGCGGGCTGCTGTCCTGGCTGCTGGAGCAGTCATCATGATGGGCGATGTCCGGTCGCTGGCCAAGCCCCAGCGCCAGCACCGCATCGCCCGGCTGCTCACCGAGCACGCCGTGGTCAGCCAGACCCAGCTGGTCGAGCTCCTGGCCGCCGAGGGCGTGGCCGCCACCCAGGCCACCGTGTCGCGCGACCTCGACGAGATGGGCGCGGTGAAGGTGCGGGTGCCCGGGGGCGACACCGTCTACGCCATCCCCGAACTGCCGATGGAGCAGCACGTGCCGGAGACCCATCTGCGCCGGGTGTTCGGGGAGTGGGTGGTGGACGTGGCCACATCCGGCAACCTGGTGGTGCTGCGCACGCCGCCGGGATCGGCGCACGTGGTGGCCTCGGCGCTCGACCGCACCGGGCTGCCCGGCGTGATCGGCACGGTGGCCGGCGACGACACCCTGTTGGTGGTCGTCGCCGAAGAGATCGGGGGCGACAACATGGCAACCCAGCTCCGAGAACTGGCTGGGCTTTAGCAAAGGATGAAAGAGCAGATGACTTCGGAGCCGTCGCAGAGTTTTATCGATGATGGCGAGGCCTTGACGTCGCCGTCGGCGGCGAAGCTTCGCCGAGGGCACAACAAGAGAGTCGTTCTGGCGTACAGCGGTGGTCTCGACACGTCCGTCGCCGTGCGTTGGATGATCGACAACCAGAACGTCGAGGTCATCGCCCTCGCCGTCGACGTCGGTCAGGCCAGCGAGGACTGGGACGTCGTGCGGCAGCGGGCGCTGGCCGCCGGCGCCGTCGACGCGTTCGTGGTCGACGCCCGCGAGGAGTTCGCCCGCGACTACTGCGTCCCCGTGCTGCAGGCCAACGCCCTCTACGAGGGCCGTTACCCGCTGGTGTCGGCCCTGTCGCGGCCGGTCATCGTCAAGCACCTGGTCGCCGCGGCCCGCGAGCACGCGGCCGACGCCGTGGCCCACGGCTGCACCGGCAAGGGCAACGACCAGGTCCGCTTCGAGGTCGCCACCCGGGCGCTGGCCCCCGACCTCGACGTGGTGGCGCCCGTGCGGTCCTGGGGCATGACCCGCGAGGACTGCATCCTCTACGCCTACGACCACGAGATCCCGATCACGGCGACGAAGGAGAAGCTCTACTCCATCGACGACAACCTGTGGGGCCGGGCCATCGAGTGCGGCGAGATGGAGGACCCGTGGGCCGTGCCGCCCCCGGGCGTGTGGTCGCTCACCAAGCCGACGGCCACCGAGCCGCTCGACGTGGTGATCGGCTTCGAGAAGGGCGCCCCCGTGGCGCTCGACGGCGAGGCCCTGGCCCCCGGCGCGCTCATCACCAAGCTCAACGGGATCGTCGGCGCCTTCGGCTGGGGCCGGATCGACATGGTCGAGAACCGGCGGGTCGGCATCAAGAGCCGCGAGACCTACGAGGCCCCCGGCGCCCTGGCGCTGATGATGGCGCATGCCGACCTCGAAGGGATCTGTCTGGAGCGCGACCTGGCGCGGGAGAAGAACCGGATGGAATCCCGCTACGCGGAGCTCGTCTACGACGGCCTGTGGTTCAGCCCCCTGAAGGACGCTCTCGACGCGTTCGTGGCGTCGAGCCAGCAGCACGTGACCGGTGAGGTGCGCCTGCACCTGGCGCCGGGCTCGTGCCAGGTCACCGGTCGGCGCAGCCCCCACAGCCTCTACGACTACGGGCTCGCCACCTACGACGCCGCCGACAGCTTCCGCCACGAGGACAGCGAGGGCTTCGTCCGCCTGTGGGGGCTCGGGATCCAGACCTGGGCCGCCGTCCAGGGAGGCGGCACCCCGTGACCGAACCCGAGGACCCGGCGTCGAACCCGGATCCCTACGCGGAGCTGGCCGACCTGGCCGGTCCCCCCGACCCGGCGTCGGACCCGGCGGCCCCGGGCCCGGAGCCGAAGGTCGATCCGTACGCGGAGCTGGCCGACCTCGATGCGGACCCGGCGCAGCAGTCGGACCCGTACGCCGGGCTGGCCGACCTCGATGCGGCCCCGCCCCCGAAGGCCGATCCGCACGCGGTGCCGGCCGGCCCCGTCCCGAGCCCGGAGCCGGGGCCGGATCCGTACGCCGAGCTGGCCGACCTCGCCCCCGCCCCGGCCCCGAAGCCGGACCCCTACGCCGAGCTGGCCGACCTCGCCCCCGCCCCGGAGCCGGGGTCGACCCCCGCTCCGTCTTCGGCCTCGGCCTCGGCCGACGGGCCCACGTCCGAGTCGGGCGCCGAGCCGGGGGGAGCCGGGTCGCAGACCCTGTGGCACGGCCGCTTCGCCGGCGGCCCGGCCGACGAGCTGATGGCGTTCACGGTCAGCCTCCACTTCGACCAGCGCCTGGCCCTCGACGACCTGGCCGGCAGCCGGGCGCACGTGGCCGGGCTGTCCCGGGGCGAGGTGATCACCGACCTGGAGGCCACCGAGATCCTGGTCGCCCTCGACCAGGTCGAGCACGAGCTGACCAAGGCCGAGTTCACCTTCGTCCCCTCCGACGAGGACATCCACACCGCCATCGAGCGCCGGGTCACCGAGCTGGCCGGCGACGTGGGCGCCAAGCTCCACACCGGCCGCTCCCGCAACGACCAGGTGGCCACCGCGCTGCGCCTGTGGTGCAAGCGGGAGCTGGCCGTGGTCGTCGAGCGGGTGGTCGCCTTCCAGGAGGTGCTGCTCGACCGGGCTCGCAAGGCGGAGGGCACCTACCTGCCCGGCTACACCCACCTGCAGCGGGCCCAGCCCGTGCTGCTGGCCCACCACCTGCTGGCCCACGGCTGGGCGCTGGCCCGCGACGTCGACCGCCTCCGCGACTGCCTCAGGCGGCTCGACGTATCGCCGCTGGGGGCCGGGGCGCTGGCCGGGTCGTCGCTGCCGCTCGACCCGGCGTTCACCGCCCAGCAGCTGGGCTTCGCCAAGCCGTTCGACAACAGCCTCGACGTGGTCAGCGACCGCGACTTCGTGGCGGAGGCCCTGTTCGCGCTGAGCCTGCTGGCCGTGCACCTGTCGCGGATGGGCGAGGAGATCGTCCTGTGGAGCAGCGCCGAGTTCGGGTTCGCCCGCCTCGACGACGCCTACGCCACCGGTTCGTCGATGCTGCCCCAGAAGAAGAACGCCGACATCGCCGAGCTGGCCCGGGGCAAGGCCGGGCGGGTGATCGGCAACCTGACCGGGCTGCTCGCCACCCTCAAGGGCCTGCCGCTGTCCTACAACCGCGACCTCCAGGAGGACAAGGAGCCGCTGTTCGACGCCGTCGACCAGATGCGCCTCGCCCTCGGGGCCATGGCCGGCCTGTACCGGACCATCGTCTTCGAGCCCAAGGCCATGCAGGCCGCGGGCGACGAGCAGTCGCTGGCCGCCACCGACCTGGCCGAGTGGCTGGTGCAACGGGGCATGCCGTTCCGCCGGGCGCACGCCGTGGTGGGGGACCTGGTGCGGCGGTCGCTCGACCAGGGCCAGCCGCTGGACGACCTGGTGGCCCTCCACCCCGACCTGGGCCCCGAGCCGGCGCGCCTCATCGGTCCCGGCCAGGCCGTCCGCCGCCGCACCACCCGCGGCGCCGCCGGCCCCGCCGCCGTGGCCCCCCAGCTCGAGGCCTTCGCCACCCACCTCGAGTCGCTCAGAACGCAAGACGAACCTGCCCCCGAAACCCGAGACGAACCTGCCCCCGAAAGAGGGAGCTCGCTCCCTCTTTCGGGGGCAGGTTCGGGGGATGTGGTCACCGAGCCAGAGCCGTCCCCCGACGATGCCGCGGAGTCCGAGGCCCCCAACCCGGAGGCGGAGATCGCCGACCCGACCCCGGAAGCCGAGGTCGCCGATCCGGAACCCGAGGCCGCCGTCGAGGAACCGGAGCCGGAACCCGAGGAACCCGAGGAGCCGGAGGAACCGGTGTCGGCCCCAGGGGAGCTGCCCCAGATCGGGCCGCTGGTGTCGGCGTTCACCGCCGCGGCGTCGTCGGCCCTGGCCGAGGAACCCGAGAAGGATCCGGAGAAGCCGGTGTCGGGGGAGTTCGACCTCAGCGAGTTCGGGCAGTTCGTGGCCAGCTTCGACCTCGACAAGCCCCCGGACGACGGAAAGGGCGAGTCGTAGCCACCACCGTCGTCGACAGGGAGCTGTTCCGGCGCGACGCCCGGGTCGTGGCGCCGGAGCTGCTGAACAAGCTCCTCGTCCACGACGGCCTGGTGGGCCGGATCGTGGAGGTCGAGGCCTACTGCGGCGGCGAGGACCCCGGCGCCCACACCTACCGGGGCATGACCAACCGCAACCGCACCATGTTCGGGCCGCCCGGCGGCCTCTACGTGTACTTCACCTACGGGATGCACTGGTGCGCCAACGCCGTCTGCGGCGAGGAGGGCGACGGCGTCGCCGTGCTGCTGCGCGCCCTGGCCCCACTGGCGGGCGTCGACGTGATGCGGTCGCGCCGGCCCAAGGCCCGCCGCGAGGTCGACCTGTGCAACGGCCCGGCCAAGCTGTGCCAGGCCCTGGGCATCGACGGCACCTTCGACGGCGCCGACCTGGTGACCGGCGACCGGGGCGTCACCATCGCCGACGACGGCACCCCACCACCGCCCGACCCGGTCCAGACCACCCGCATCGGCCTGTCCGCCGGCGCCGAGCACCCCTGGCGCTGGTGCGTCCCCGGCGACCCCCACGTCTCCCGGCGGTAGCGTCCGGAAATGGAACTTGTTCTAGTTGAGCACCCGCGGGACCACGTGGCCGTGGTCACCCTCAACCGGCCGGACCGGCTCAACGCCCTGTCGATCGACCTGGCGCTGGAGCTCGACCGGGTGCTGGGCGAGGTGGCGGCCGAGTACGACACGTGGGTCGTGGTGCTCACCGGAGCCGGACGCGGGTTCTGCTCGGGCCTCGACCTGAAGGACTACGGCATCCTCCCCGGCATCGACGGCCTGTCGGTGGGCCGGATCGCCCAGCGGTCGATGCGGGTGTACAGCCAGCTGGTGCTGCGCCTGCGCCACCTGCCCCAGCCGGTCGTCGCCGCCATCAACGGCCCCGCCTACGGTGGCGGCATGTGCCTGGCCCTCGGTGCCGACCTGCGGATCGCCGATCCGTCGGCCGAGCTCAACGCCACCGGCATCGTCAACGGCCTCACCAGCACCGAGATGGGCGCCGGCTGGCTGCTGCCCCGACTGATCGGCGCCGCCCGCGCCCACGACCTGCTGCTCACCGGTCGCAAGGTCGGCGCCGCCGAGGCCCTGGAGATGGGCCTGGTGTCGCGGGTGGTCGACGACGGCCGGGTGCTCGACGAGGCGCTGGCCATGGCCGAGGCGATGTGCGCCTTCAGCCCCTACGGCCTGGCCATGACCAAGGACGCCCTGTGGGCCAACCTCGAGGTGTCCAGCCTCGACGCCGCCATCGCCCTGGAGGACCGCAACCAGCTCATGCTCGGCTTCACCGAGAACCTGCAGGAGGCCATCCGGGCCTTCGACGCCGGCCGCACCCCCGTCTACACCGACGACCCCCGCCGCGACCTCTTCGACCGCCCGGCCGAGCCGTCGCCGTGAAGCTGCTCGACACCGACGACCCGTCGCTGGCGCCCCGGACGGAGCTGGCGGTG
>Ga0272482_10000269_pt1 | contig 16489 bp, 11 predicted proteins | sample RVTome_8_FD_192427 | JGI IMG/M metagenome (GOLD analysis project Ga0272482, IMG submission 192427) | Soil microbial communities from uranium-contaminated site in the Upper Colorado River Basin, Wyoming, United States - RVT160D0 (version 2) ...
GGATAGCCGAAGGTGGACGAGATGCCGCCGCCCGTGGTCGCCTGGCCGGAGGCGACGCTCGCCGCGACCGCCGCCTGGGTGAAGTACTGCAACGTCTGGATCACTCCGGTGACCGCGGCGAAGAGCATCACCGGCGCGATGTTCGGCAGCGTGACGTACCGGAACTGGTGCGCCGCGTTGGCGCCGTCCAGCGAGGCGGCCTCGTACTGCTCCTTCGGCACGTCCAGCAGCGCCGCCAGGAAGATGATCATCAGGTCGCCGATGCCCCACAGGCCGAGCAGCACGAGCGAGGGCTTGGCCCAGTCCGGCGAGTTGAACCACAGTGGACCCTGGATGCCGATCTCCGCCAGCAGCGTGTTGACCGGGCCGGTGCCGGGCTTGAAGAGGAACACGAACGCGAGCGTCGCCGCCACCGGCGGGGCGAGCGCCGGCAGGTAGAACAGCGTCCGGTACAGCCCGGCACCGCGCTTGAACCGGGCCAGCAGCATGCCGGTGCCGAGCGCGCCGAGCATGCGCGCCGGCACGAGCACCACGACCAGCCACAGCGTGTTGGTGGCCGCGGTGCGCACGTTCGGGTCCTCGAGGAGGTGCTCCCAGTTGCGCAGCCCCACCCAGCGCGGCGGGTTCACCAGGTCGAACGTGGTGAACGAGAAGTACACGCTGGCCACCAGCGGGTACACCAGGAAGATGAGCAGGCCGAGCAGGACCGGCGCCATGAAACTCAGCACGGTGAGCCGGTCCCGCCTGCGGCGCTGCGCCAGGGTCGTCACCGATCAACCCGCGAGCTGGATGAGCTGGTTGATCTGCTTGTCCACGTCCTTGAGCCCGGCGCTCGGGTCACCGCCCGACCCGGCCTGGTACTTCTGCAGGTACGTGGCGAGCGCCTCCTCGTAGGCGGGGCCGACCGCGCTCGGCGGGGTGGTCGAGGTGTGCGGGTGGGCGAAGATGTCGAGGAACACCTTGAAGTCCGCGTCGTTGCCCAGCTCGCCGGGGGCGGCCAGCGCGTCGGTGGTGCTCGGCACGTTCTTGATGAGGTTGGCCAGCTTGACGATCGCGCCGGTGTCGGTGGTGAGGTAGCGGATCAGCTCCCACGCGGCCTCCGGGTTCTTCGCTGTCTTGGAGACGCCGATGACGTTGCCGGTGACGTAGCCGCCGCCGTACCAGTCCGGGTGGGCGCCGCTGACCGGCAGCGGGGCGGTGCCGAACTTGACGTCCTTGGCCTGGTCGCGCAGGAACGCGATCCGGTACTCACCGTCGACCATCATCGCGATCTGTCCCTTGTGGAACGCGTTGTCGGCGGACCACTCGTCGCCCAGGCTCGCGCGAAACTTCTCCAGCTTGTCGTAGCCGAACCAGTCGATGAGGTCCTTCTGCCACTTGAGCAGCTCCAGCCAGGCCGGGTCGGAGCCGATCGCGCTGGTGCCGTCGTCGTTGAGCCATTTGACGCCGACCGCCGGCCCGAGGTGCGAGGGGGAGTGCTCGTAGAAGCCGAACAGCGGCAGGAAGCCGGCCCGCTCGATCGTGCCGTCGGGCTTGCGCTTGGTGAGCTTCCTGGCGGCGTCGGCGAGCTCGCTCAGCGTCTTGGGCGGGGCGGCGATGCCGGCCTCGGCGAGGAGGGTCTTGTTGTAGTAGAAGCCGTACGTGTCGGCCAGGAAGGGCATCGCGCACCGCCGCCCCTTGAACTCGGTGTAGCTGCGCACCGTCGGCGGGAGCTTGGCGAGGTCCACGCCGTCCCGCTCGATGTACCGCTTGAGGTCCAGCCAGGCGCCGCTGGCGCAGAACTTGCCGACGGTGTCGGTGGAGTACGACAGGCCGACGTCGGGACCTTGGCCGGCGCCGATCGCCTGGAGCATCTTTGTGTCGTCCTGGCCCGACTTGACCACGACGTCGATCTTCGGGTGGGCGGCCTTGAAGTCCGCGACGATCGTGTCGATCGCCTTCCCCTCGCGGTCGGTGAAGAAGTGCCAGAACTCGACGGTGCCGGAGGCTTCGGCGCCGGGGGAGGCGACCGGCTTCTCGGCCTCCCCGGGGGTACAGGCGGCGAGGGCGAGCGCCGCTATGGCGCCACTTATGACTATTTTTCGGCTGAATGAGGGCATGGTGGAGCGCTCCTTCCGGTGGTGGGTCCGGCGGATCGGGGGTGGTGCGCCTTTGGGTCTATGCGGCCGGGGCGGTTTCCCGGAGGGTGGCGATGATCTGTTCGCGGAGGGCTTGCTGGGCGGCGACCTGGGCGCCGAGCAGGACCGGGTCCGCGCTGACACCGGTGACGGCGATCGCGGTGTCGAGCGGGGTGGTGGCACGCAGCGCGGCGGTGACCCGGTCGGCGAGCGCCTCGCCACCGGCCCGCCCCACGTCGCCGGCGAGCACGATGAGCGGCGGGTCGAGCACGGCGGCCACGGCGGCCAGCCCGTACGCGATCCGCTCGGCGAGCGCGTCGAGGAAGGGAGGCGTCCCCGCCGCCACCGCCGCCTCGGGGGTGGCGGCCGTGATGCCGTGCGTCGCGGCGAGCGCGAGCACCGCCGGGCCGCCGACCAGGTCGGTCAGGTCGGTGCGCTCGGCGTCGCGCCCGAGGCCGACCGGCACATACCCGATCTCGCCGGCCCCACCCCGCGCGCCGCGCAGCAGCGTGCCGCCCAGGTCGATGGCGAGGCCGAGACCGCCGGCGAACCACACCAGGGCGAAGCTGTCCACCGCGCCCGCCACCCCGTGGTGGCGCTCGGCGATGGCGGCGAGGTTGACGTCGTTGTCCGCCGCCACGGTGGCGCCGAGGCGGGTGGCCAGGTCGGCGACGAGCCCCGGCCGGTCCCAGCCGGGCACGTCGATGTGCCGGATGACGCCGGCCGCCGGATCGTACGAGCCGGGGAGGCCGAGCTGGACCAGCCGCACGCTCCCCGCCGCGAGCCGCGCCCGGCGGGCGAGGTCGTCGACCAGCCCCACCACCGCGGACACCGGGTCGGCCGCGACGGCGACCTCGGTCCGGGCCACCTCGGCACCGGCGAGGTCACAGAGGACGGCGGCGAGATGGGGGCGCTCCGCCTCCCGTACCGAGATCGCGATGGCATGGCCGGCGGCCGGGTTGGCCGCGTAGATCTCGGCGCTCGGGCCCGGCCCGCCGCTCGTGTGGCCGACCACGACCGCCAGGCCGGCGTCGGTGAGGCGCCGCATGACCTCGGAGGTCGTGGGTTTGGAGAGGCCGGTGAGGTCACGCAGGTCGCCGCGGGTGAGCGTGCCCCGGTCGAGCAGGAGCGCGAGGGTGGCGCTCTCGTTCATGGCCCGGAGCAGCTTCGAGGAACCGGCGAGTCGCGTCATCCACCCCTCCGTGTGGGGAAACCGTTAGGCAAGTTGATTAACTATTGCGGCTCACCGCCCGGCGGTCAAGACCCAGCGGCGCTGCTGCCTGCCGAGCGCGCGTACCCGCTGCCGGACGCCATCGCCGCGAACCTCGGCGCCGTCCCGACGCCACTGGGCTGACCGCGCGCGGTGTCCGGTATCGGGCCGGATGTCGAGTGGCTCGGCGGAATGGCGGGCGGTCGGGCGTCGTTATGCATGCGGCTCACCAAGGAGTCCGGCGAGTACGGGCCGTGGGAATGGCGGGCGGGCGCGGGTCGTTGACCGACTGGCGCCGTTGAGTAGAGAGTCCGCCGGGCGTTTCCTTTCCCCCTTTTTTGTGGCGCATCCCCCTTTTTGTGGCGCACGTAGTGGTGCGCGCTTGCGCGTCTCCGGTTTTGCGGTGAGGCGTGCCTTTCCCCCTGGATTGGAGTTCGAGCATGAACACGATGCTGCGTAAGACGGTGACCGCGTTCGCGGGTTTCGCGTTCGCCGGTGGTGCGCTGCTCGGTGTGTCGGGTGCCGCGTCGGCGGCTCCGGCTACGGTGGCGCCGTCGATGACGTCGGTGGCGTACGTGGCCTCGGACAAGCCGTCGGTGGAGTCGCTGACCCCGCATGGTGTGCAGGGTGAGCAGTCGTACATCCAGCTCAGCGATGAGCAGGTGGCGAGCGCGAAGGCGATTATCGCGGCGACGAAGAAGTCGGGCATGGACGAGCGTGCGGCGGTGGTGGCGATCGCGACCTCGTTGCAGGAGTCCAAGTTGGAGAACCTGGGTCATCTGGGTGATCTGAACGACCATGACTCGCTGGGGCTGTTCCAGCAGCGTCCGTCGGTGGGTTGGGGTACGCCGGAGCAGGTGACCGACCCTGGGTACGCGACCGGTGCGTTCCTGAGCGGTCTGAAGAATGTGGACGGGTGGCGTGACATGCCGCTGACCGATGCCGCGCAGGCGGTGCAGGTGTCGGCGTATCCGTTCGCGTACGCGCAGTGGGAGTCGATGGCCGCCAAGACCGTGGCCGCCTACTGGAGCTGACGTAAGACCGGCCGGCCGGGGTCCTCGAAAGCGAGGGTCCCGGCCGGCGGCGTATCCGCCGCTAGCCGGGCAGCGGCAGCCCGGCCTCCAGCAGTGCGAGCGCCTCGTCGATGCGGCCGTAGTCGGCGAGCTCGTGGGCGGTGAGCACGTGCGGGATGGCGGCCAGCGACACCCCGATCACCGCGCCGGCCATGGCACGGACCGCGAGGTCGTCGGCCGGCAGCCCGGCCCGTTCGCCGATCGCGCCGGCGAGCAGCTCGATCGCCTCCACGTACTGCTGCAACTGCCGGGCCCGCAGCTCGGGCACCATGTTGACCAGGTCCTGCCGCCCCCGCTCGGCCTCCCACTCGCTGGGGGAGATGCGCGCGGCGACCTCGCGGATCCCCGCGCGGATCGCGGCCACCGGCCCCATCTCGGGTGGCTGGGCGCGGACCGCCTCGAGGAATATCGGGTCGTAGCCGTCGAGCAGGACCACGTCCTCCTTGGTGGGGAAGTAGCGGAAGAACGTGCTCGGCGAGATCTCCGCCGCCTCGGCGATCTGGTCGACGGTCGTCGCCGCGTACCCCTTCTCCCGAAACAGCCGCAACGCGTGCCGCTGGATGGCGGCACGCGTCTTGGCCTTCTTGCGTTCGCGCAGGCCCGGGGTCGTGGTCATACCATCGATTCTGCCGGCTCCCGGGCCGGCTCGCCGTCGCGGGGCGCGTGCGTCGCGGATCGCGCCGGCAGGAAGACCAGCGCGAGCACCGCGCCGGCCGCCGCCAGCGCCGCGGATAGGGCGAGCGTGGCATCCATCCCGTGTACGAACGCCGTGCGCACCGCGTCCAGCAGCGTGGACGAGCCGACCTGGCCGGCCACCTCGACGCCGCCGGTGGCACTCCGGCGCACCGCCTCCTCGGTGCCGGCGGGCAGCGCGTCGCGGTAGGCGGCGTTCAGCACCGTGCCCAGCACGGCGACCCCGATCGCGCTGCCGACCTGGCGCATCGCCTGGATGAGCCCCGAGCCGACGCCGCTGCGGCCGGGCTCCAGCGCGCCGAGCGCGGCGTTCATCGCGGGCGGCATCGCGAAGCCGAGCCCCAGGCCGGCCGCCGACACCCACACGGCGACGTACCCGTAGCCGGTGCCCGCGCCGGTCGTGGCGCCGGCGGCGAGCGCGGCGGCCATCACCGCGAGCCCGGCCGCGACCACCACCTTGGCGCCGGCGCGCTCCACGACCCGGCCGGCCAGGCGGGCGCCGACCATGAGGCCGCCGATCACCGGCAGCAGGCGCAGGCCGGTGCCGAACGCGTCCGTGCCGTACACCGTGCCGAAGAACTGGGGGAGCGTGAAGAGCAGCCCGAACATCGTGAACGTCGCCACCGTCGCGAGGATCGCGCCCCAGGTGAAGCCGCGCGAGCCGAACAGGTCGAGGTCGACCAGCGGCTGGCGGGCGCGGCGCTGCCAGAGCCCGAACGCGACCAGCACCACCGCGCCGGCGACCATCATGAGCAGCGAGCGGGCGTCGCCCCAACCGCGCTCGCCGGCCTCGATCACGCCGTAGGTGAGCGTGACCAGACCGACCGTGGAGAGCACCACGCCGGCGAAGTCGAAGCGGCGGCGCTGGTCCCCGCGCGACTCGGGCACCAGCCTGCCGACCGCGAGCAGCGCGACCGCCACCAGCGGCAGGTTGATGAGGAAGACCGAGCCCCACCAGAAGTTGTCCAGCAGCCAGCCGCCGACCAGCGGGCCGAGCGGGATGCCGAGCGCGTTCGCGGTCACCCACACCGTCAGCGCGCGCGGGCGCTCCTCGGGTGTGAAGAGCACCGTCAGCACGGCCGCGGTGAGCGGCATGAGCACGGCCGCGCCGAGCCCCAGCAGGGCCCGCGCGGCGATGAGCTGGCCGGTCGAGGTGGCGTACGCGCACGCGGCCGAGGCGACGCCGAAGAGCACCAGCGCGCCGAGCAGCATCCGCTTGCGCCCGAACCGGTCGCCGAGCATGCCGGCCGGCAGCAGGGCGGCCGCCATGACCAGCAGGTACGCGTTCGTGAACCACTGCAGGTCGCCCGTCGACGCGTCGAGGTCGCGGGCCAGGGTGGGCAGCGCGACACTCAGCACGGTGGCGTCGAGACCGATCGCGAGCGTGGCGAGGGCGAGCGCGATCAGCGCCCACCAACGAGACTTGATAGCAGCCATGAAATGAGAGTAACTTCCAAAATCCAGCTGCTATCAAAAAGTGGTGGCTGTCACGCCACCGATCTGAGCGCCCCCGGCCGGCGGCCAGCGATCTTGTCGAGCGCGGCCTCCGTCTCCCCGTCCGCGGGCAGGTAGACGATCAGCCGCTGGTAGTCGCCGGCCGGCAGGTCGAGCGTCTCGTACGCCATTCGCAGCTCGCCGCCATCCGGGTGGACCAGCCGGTCGACGCCGGTGCTGCGGGCCAGCGCGGGCGGGTGGGCCAGCCGCTGGATGAACGCCGTGCCCCCCGCCACGCTCAGCCAGTCGACCAGCTCCCGCGTGTGCTCGTCACGGCCGCGCGACTCGAACCGCAGCGCCGCCACGGCCTCGTCGGCCCGCCGATCCCAGTCCGGATACGCGGTGCGGGCGCGCGGGTCGGTGAAGAGGAAGCGGAACAGGTTGGGCGGATCGCCGTCGAGCAAACCGACCGGCTCGGCCAGCCGCCGGTAGCCCTCGGTGTGCGCGACGAGATCGCCGAGCCGGTTGGCGATGTACGCCGGCGCCGGCTCGAGCCGCTCCAGCAGCGCCCGCACCGTCGGCCGCACCCCGCTCGACGGGGTGGCCCGACCCGCGCAGACCGGCCCGCCCCCGGGCTTGGCCAGCAGGTGCAGGTTGAACCGCTCGTCCACGTCGAGGCGGAGCGCGTCGGCGAGGGCGCCCAGCACCTGTGCCGACGGGTGCCGGTCGCGGCCCTGCTCCAGGCGGGTGAGGTACTCGACGCTCACCCCGGCCAGGGTGGCGAGCTCGGCGCGGCGCAGCCCGGGGGTACGGCGGCGGGATCCTTCCGGAAGCCCGACCTCGGCGGGCGTGACGGCCTCACGGCGGCCGCGGAGGTAATCACCCAGCTCACTCATGTGTCGAGCCTATCGACGCCGGCTCGGCGGAGGGTGTCCCTCGCGGGGCCACTCTCACGCCGGCCTCCCTACCGCGGCCGGCGGCGGCGAGGTTGTGGGGGAGACCGAAAGGGGCACCATCATGGATCTGGGACTCAACGGCCGCACCGTCATCGTGACCGGGGCGACCGGGGGCATCGGGCAGCACCTCGCGCGCGGCTTCGCCGCCGAGGGCGCCCACGTAGTGCTGACCTACCACTCAGCGAAGGAGGCGGCCGAGCTCCTGGCGAAAGAGCTCGAGGCCACCGCCGTCCGGTACGCGCTGGACGAGCCGGCCTCGGCCACCGGCCTGGTCCGCGCGGCGCTGGACCGCACCGGGCGGATCGACGTGCTGGTCAACAACGCCGTCCACTGGGGCGGCGACGCGCTCAACCAGGGCCCGTACGAAGGGCTGGCCGACGACGAGTGGCTGGCCGTGGTGCGGCACAACGTGGAGGGCGCCATCCGGCTCAGCCGCGAGGTCGCACCGGCGATGCGGGAGCGCCGGTTCGGCCGGATGGTCCACGTTTCGTCCAGCATCGCGACCGACGGCCTGGCCGGCGGCGAGTACTACGGCGCGGCCAAGGCGGCCCTGCACGGGTTCAGCCGCTCGGCCGCCTTCAACCTGGGCCGGGACGGCGACATCCTGTCCAATGTGGTCATGCCGGGCCTGACCCGCACCGAGCGCAACGCGCACATCGTGGCCGCGGCCGGCGACACCATCGCGGCGCTGACCCCGATCGGGCGGCTGCTCGACGCGCCCGAGGTGGCCAACGCGATCGTCTACCTCGGCTCCGCCGCGAACACCGGTATCACGGGGCAGGTGATGGCCGTCACCGGGGGCATGTGACACACCCCGCGCCGGGATGTCGGGCTGATGTCGGACCTGGCCGTTACGCTGGCCGCGATGTAGCCACACTATCCGGGAGCAGCACGGTGACCGAGACCCTCTACGGCGCGGACGACCTCACGCACCTCGAGGGGCTAGACGCTGTCCGCAAGCGACCGGGTATGTACATCGGGTCGACCGACAGCCGCGGTGTCAACCACCTGGTCAACGAGATCCTCGACAACTCCACCGACGAGGGCGTGGCCGGCCACGCCACCCGGGTGGAGGTGACGCTGCACGACGACGGGTCGGTGCAGGTCGACGACGACGGGCGGGGCATCCCCACCGACGTCCACGCCCGCTCCGGCCTGTCCGGCGTCGAGCTGGTCCTGACCCGGCTGCACGCCGGCGGCAAGTTCGGCGGCTCGGGATACAAGACCTCCGGCGGCCTGCACGGCGTCGGCGCCTCCGCGGTCAACGCGCTGGCCCGCCGCTTCGACGTCACCGTCCGCCGGGCCGGCAAGATCCACGAGATGTCGTTCCGCTACGGCGAGCCCGGCGTCTTCGACGGCCCGGGGCCGGACGCGCCGTTCACCCCCGAGGGTGGGCTGCGGGTCACCGGCCGGCTGCGCGCCGGTAAGCCCACCGGCACCTCGATCCGCTACTGGCACGACCAGCGCTACTTCGAGACCGGCGCCGCGCTCGACGTCGAGGCGGTGCGGACCAAGGTGCGCAACACCGCGTTCCTGGTGCCCACCGTCACCTACGTGCTCGTGCACAGCGAGGGCAAGGACACCTACAACTTCCCCAACGGCCTCTCCGACATGGTCGAGTTTCTCGCGCCGGCCGGCGACCGCCCGGTCTGCGGCACCGTCCTGATCAACGGGTCCGGTTCCTACCGCGAAAACGCCGCCGATGAGAACGGCGTGATGCAGTCCAACGTGGAGCGCAAGGCCGAGGTCGAGGTCGCGCTGCGGTGGGGCACCGGCTACGAGCGCACCGTCGAGTGCTTCACCAACACGATCCGCAACGTGCACGGCGGCACCCACCGCAAGGGCTTCGAGCGGGCCGCCACGCGCGCGCTCGTCGACGCGGTGCGCAACACCCGCGGTCTGCTCAAGCCCAAGGAAGACCCGCCGGTCCTCGACGACGTGCTGGAGGGCATGACCGCGGTCGTGCATGTGCGGATCCCCGAGCCGCAGTTCACCTCGCAGACCAAGGACGAGCTCTCCACCGCCGGCATCACCCGGGTCATCCAGGGCGTGGTCGAGCAGCAGCTGAAGACCTGGGTCGACGCCCGCAAGACCAAGGCCGAGGCGCGCACCGTCCTGCAGAAGATCGTCGACGCCGCCCGCGTGCGGCTCACCCAGAAGCAGCAGAAGGACGCGGCCCGCCGCAAGACCGCCCTGGAGGGCGCGTCGATGCCGGCCAAGCTCGTCGACTGCCGCTCCAGCGGCGTCAGCCGCAGCGAGCTCTTCATCGTCGAGGGTGACAGCGCGCTCGGCACCGCCCGGCTGGCCCGCTCGGCCGAGTACCAGGCGCTGCTGCCCATCCGCGGCAAGATCCTCAACGTGCAGAAGGCCAACCTGCAGCAGGTCCTCGACAACGCCGAGTGCTCGGCGATCGTGCAGGTGCTCGGCGCCGGCTCCGGCCGCACCTTCGACCTCGGGTCGCTGCGCTACGGCCGCATCCTCATCATGGCCGACGCCGACGTCGACGGCTCGCACATCCGCACCCTGCTGATCACGCTCTTCGCCCGCTACATGCGCCCGGCCATCGAGGCCGGCCGCCTCTTCGCCGCGATGCCGCCCCTGCACAAGGTGACGACCAAGGGCCGCGACCCGAAGACCATCTACACCTACACGCAGGCGGAGATGGAGAGCACGGTCGCCAAGCTGGAAAAGTCGGGCAAGCAGATCGTCACGCCGGTGCCCCGGTTCAAGGGCCTCGGCGAGATGGACGCCGACGAGCTGTGGGACACCACGATGAACCCAGCCACCCGCTCCGTCCGCCGCATCACGATGCAGGACGTCGACGCGGCCGAGCGGGTGCTCGACCTGCTGATGGGCGACGCGGTCCCACCGCGCCGCGCGTGGCTGATCGACCAGGCGGCGCGCGTCGACCGCGACGCCATCGACGCGTGAGAGAGGGTCCGAGCTAAATGGCACGCCGCAAGGACAAGGGGTCCACTGTGGACCTGTCCGCCTTCGACCAGGCGGGCGCGACGGTCGTCGACAATCCGCTGGTCCAGGAGGTCGAAGACTCCTACCTGGAGTACGCGGTCTCGGTCATCCACTCCCGCGCGCTCCCGGACGCCCGCGACGGCCTCAAGCCGGTGCACCGCCGCATCCTCTTCTCGATGTACGAGCAGGGCCACCGCCCCGACCGGCCCCATGTCAAGTCTGCCCGAGTTGTCGGCGATGTCATGGGTAAGTACCATCCGCACGGAGATGGCGCCATTTACGACGCTATGGTCCGATTGGCGCAAGACTTCTCGATGAACGCGCCGCTCGTCGACGGGCATGGCAATTTTGGTAGCCCAGACGATGGACCGGCAGCCTCGCGATACTGCGTTGCAGGTGACACGCGCATTCGCCTTGCCGACGGGGCGAGCCTCCGCATCGCGGACCTCGTGGATCTTCCCGCCGACAGTGAGGCGGATGCGGACTTCATGGTCCTGGACAAGGACGGGAAGCCTGTTCGAGTCAGCAAAGTCTTCAACTCCGGCATTCATCCGACCCTTCGGATCCGGACGGCCACCGGCTACTCACTTCGCGGCAGCGAGAACCATCTCGTCCTCTGTCTGGAGGCGCCGATGGGCGTGCCGCTGTTCCAGTGGCGGCGGCTCGACGAACTCCAGCCCGGCATGACCGTCTGCGTTGCCCGCAACGCTTGGTCCCAGGTGATACCCACGGCGCGCGAGTACATGCTCGGTGTACTCGGTGGCGCCTGGGTCTCGGAAGGTTTCGCCAACGAGACGCGTGCCGGGTTCAATAACACCGACGAGCATTTTTTTGGCGAGGTTCTCCACGCCTACGACCAGATAGTCGGCGGCCGGCGGTATGTGAGCGAGCGACAAACCCGACGCGACCGTCGGCGGATCCAGGAGCTTGACGTCCAGGAGTACGCCGGAGGGATGGATGCCTTCCGGGCAAGTCCTCTCGGCGAGTTGATCGGACATCAGGCCCGCGACAAGTTCGTCCCGGAGTTCGTCTGGCGGGGTGGTTGGGGAGTCAAGCGCGCCTTTCTGATGGCGGTGTTCGAGGGCGACGGTGGTGTACGCGTCGCGCACGACGGATTCACGATCCAGTACTCCACCTACAGTGCTCGGCTCGCGGAGGAGATGCAGGAGCTGCTGGCGGAGTTCGGCGTGGTCGCCGGGCACCGCAGCTACACACGACCGAGTGGCTCGGTCGAACACCGCCTGGTGATCTCCGGGCTTCGCAACGCACGCGCATTCGCCGAGCGGGTAGGTTTCCTGCGCTCCAAGCAGGCGCAGCTGCACGATCTGCTCGTCCGCTCGCCGCTACGTCCGCATCGGCTAAGCAAGGACAGCGTGCCGTTCGTGGCGGACTACGTCCGAAGCGCACTCGACTTCGACCGCCGGGGAAGCGGCCGCAAGTGGCTGACTAGGCACAACTTCGACCGGGTCGAGCGCTGGGAAACCGAGCGGCTTCGGATCATCGACCGGATCAAGGATTCGGAGATCCTCGGCAGGATCCTGCCTGTTATGGACTCGGGCTACCGCTTTGAGGCGATCACGGAGATCGAGCGTTGCGAGCCGACGGAGGTCTACTCCGTTCGGGTCGACTCGGAGGATCACTCCTTCCTTGCTGGCGGCTTCGTCAACCACAACACCGAGGCGCGGATGTCGCGGGAGGCGATGCTGCTCGTCGGTGAGCTCGGCGAGGGCACGGTCGACTTCTACCCCAACTACGACGGCTCGCTGGAGCAGCCCACCGTGCTGCCCGCCGCCTTCCCCAACCTGCTCGTCAACGGCACCTCGGGCATCGCGGTCGGCATGGCCACCAACATGATCCCGCACAACCTGGGCGAGGTCGTCGCGGCCGCGCGGTGGCTGATCAAGCACCCGGACGCGACGCTCGACAAGCTCATGACCTTCGTGCCGGGGCCGGATCTGCCGACCGGTGGGCTGCTGCTCGGCCTCGACGAGGTGCGCAAGGCGTACGAGACCGGTCGCGGCATCGTGCGCATGCGCGGCAAGGTGGAGATCGGGCCCCTCGAAGGCAGCCGCGGGCGGCAGGCGATCACGGTGACCGAGCTGCCCTACGGGGTGGGCGCGGAGAAGGTGATCGAGCGGATCACCGAGGAGGTCAACCGCACCAAGCGGCTGCAGGGCATCGCCGACGTCAAGGACCTCACCGACCGCGAGGCCGGCACCCGCCTGGTGATCGAGTGCAAGGTGGGCGTCAACCCGCAGGCGTTGCTCGCCGACCTCTACCGGCTCACGCCGCTGGAGCAGTCGTTCGGCGTCAACAACCTGGTGCTGGTCGACGGCCAGCCGCGGACGCTGGGGCTCAAGGAGCTGCTGGAGGTCTTCCTCGCCCACCGGTACGAGGTGGTGACCCGCCGCACGACCTACCGGCGGCGCAAGCGGCAGGAGCGACTCCACCTGGTCGACGGCCTGCTTATCGCGCTGATCGACATCGACAAGGTGGTGCGCCTGATCCGGGCCAGCGACAACGCGCAGGCGGCCAAGGACGGCCTGATGAGCCAGTTCAAGCTCTCCGAGATCCAGGCGACGTACATCCTGGACACCCCGCTGCGGCGGCTCACCAGGTTTGACCGGATCGAGCTGGAGGCCGAGAGCGAGAAGCTGCGCGCCGAGATCGCCGAGCTCTCCACGATCCTCGACGACGACCAGGTCCTCAAGAAGGTCGTGTCCGACGAGCTCGCCGCGGTGGCGAAGGAGTTCGCCGCCGAGCGGCGCACCACGCTCATCGACGGCGATCTCAAGGAGACGCTCGCCGCGTCGGTGCCGTCCGGCCCGCTGGAGGTCGGCGACGACCCGTGCCAGGTGATCCTGTCGGCGAGTGGCCTCGTCGCGCGCACCGCGGTCGAGTCGGAGGAGGCGCGCGAGGGGCGTAGCCGCCGTGGCCGGGTCAAGCACGACAGCGTGCGCGCCGTGGTGCACTCCACCGCGCGCGGGAAGGTGCTGCTGGTGACCAGCCACGGGCGGGCGTTCAAGACCGATGTGCTGCCGCTGCCCGTGCTGCCCGAGCAGTCCGGCACGGTGTCGCTGAGCGGCGGCATGTCCGCCTCCGAGCTGGTGCCGCTGGCCGCGGGGGAGACGGTGATCGGCCTCGCCCCGCTGTCCGGCGAGGGCTCGCCCGGCCTCGCGCTCGGCACCAAGCAGGGCGTGGTCAAGGTCTGCTCGCCGGAGTGGCCGGTGCGCTCCGACGAGTTCGAGGTGATCGGCCTGCGCGAGGGCGACGAGGTCATCGGCGCCACGTGGCTCACCGACGGCGCGGAGCTGCTCGCGTTCGTCACCTCCGACGCCTCGCTGCTCTACTACGCGGCGAGCCTCGTGCGCCCGCAGGGCCTCAAGGGCGGCGGCATGGCCGGTGTCAACCTCACGGCCGGCTCGCACGCGGTGTTCTTCGGCGCGGTGCGCACCGACGACCCCGAGCACGGCGACCCGATGGTGGTCACGTCGGCCGGCGGCAGCGTGAAGGTGACCCCGCTGTCCGTGTACCCCACCAAGGGACGGGCGACCGGGGGCGTGCGTGCCCAGCGGTTCCTCAAGGGTGAGCGGCGGCTGGCTCTCGCCTGGGTGGGGCCGCGGCCGGCCGCGGCCAGCGGCAGCGGCGAGCCGGTCACGCTCCCCGAGGTCGACATGCGGCGGGACGGGTCGGGTGCGGCGATGTACGGCCCGGCCGTTGTGGGCCACCTCATAGAGCGCGGATGATTGACCTCAAGCGGGGTTGAGGTCCGAGACTCAACCCCATGAGAGCGGCCATTTTCAGCGAGTACGGCGGACCCGAGGTGCTGCGGGTGTCCGAGGTGGACACTCCGGTGGCGGGTGCCGGCCAGGTGCGGGTGCGCGTGCGGGCGGCCGGCGTCCAGCCGTACGACCTCGCGGTGCGGGCCGGGTGGACGCCGCCCGGCGTGACGGCGCCGCTGCCGCGGATCCCCGGCAACGAGTTCGCCGGAGTGGTCGACGAGGTCGGGGCGGGCGCCACGGGGGTGGCCGCCGGCGACGAGGTGCTGGGCTTCGGGCAGGTGCAGGCCTACGCGGAGTACGTGGTGGTGCCGGCCAGCCACGTCACGCCGAAGCCGGCGGAGATGCCGTGGGAGGTGGCCGGCGGATTCACCTCGGGCGCCCAGACCGCGTCCCTCGCGCTGGAGGAGCTCGCCGCCGGCCCCGGAGACGTGTTGCTCGTCCACGGTGCGGCCGGGGCGGTCGGCACGATGGCCGTGCAGCTCGCGGTGCGGGCCGGGGCGCGGGTGATCGGCACGGCGGCGCCGGACAACCACGACTACCTGCGGGAGCTGGGGGCTGCGCCGGTCGCGTACGGCTCCGGGTTGGCGCAGCGCGTGCGGGCACTCGGAGGGGCGACGGCGGCGCTCGACGGGGCCGGCGGCGAGGCCTTGGACGCGTCGCTGGAGTTGGTGGCCGACCGCCGGCGAATCCTCACGCTCGTCGACCACCACCGGGCCGCTGAGCTGGGCGTCCGGGTGGTCGAGGGAGTGCGGTCGGCGCGGCGGCTGGCCACGCTCGCCGACCTCTACGCCAAGGGCGAGGTGCGCTTCCACGTCCGGCGCACGTATCCGCTGGAACGAGCGGCCGACGCCCACCGCGCGCTGGAGTCCGGCCACGGCCGCGGCAAGATCGTGCTGCTCGTGGACTGAAGTTCGCGTGGCATCATCGACCGGTGCGACTGGACGGGGTGTGGCTCCGATATCGGCGGGGTGAGCCGTGGGTGCTGCGCGGCGTCGACGCGTCGGTGGTGGCCGGCGAGGCGGTGGCGGTGGTCGGCCGCAACGGGGTGGGCAAGTCGACGCTGCTCAAGCTCGCCGCCGGGCTGCTGCGCCCGCAGCGGGGCGCGGTCCACGACCGGCCACCGCGCATCGGCTACGTGCCGGAGCGGTTTCCCGCCGACCAGCCGTTCACCGCGCGGCGATACCTGCTGGGGATGGCCGCCATCCACGGCCTCGCGCCGGCCGACGCCCGCCGCGCGGTGGGTGAGTGGGCCGCCCGGCTGCATCTGGAGCGGCTGCTGGATCACCAGCTCGCCGAGCTGTCGAAGGGGTCCGCGCAGAAGGTGGGCCTGATCCAGGGCCTGGTGCACCGCCCCGACCTGCTGATCCTCGACGAGCCGTGGGAGGGCCTCGACGCCGCCACCCGCGCGGAGGTGCCGGCCATCGTGACGGAGACCCTCGACCGCGGCGGCCGGGTGCTGATCAGCGACCACCTCGGCGGCGTGGCGTCACTGCCCGACGTGCGCACGTGGGAGCTGGCCGACGGGGTCCTCTCGTCGCCGGCGCTGGACGCCCCCGACCGCATCATCGAGGTGGCCGTCGCCGCCGCGGACGTCGACGCGGCGCTGGCCGACCTGCGGGCCGCCGGCCACCGGGTCCTGGGGGTGCGTACGCCGTCGTGAGCGCCCTCATCCGCCTGCGGCTCGCCGCGTTCCTGCGCACCGGCCGCGCGCTCGCCCCGCTGCTGACCCTGCTCGCCGTGCTCGGCGTCATCTACGGCGGCGGGCAGGCGCAGGCGGCCGAGGCGTACGGTTTCTCCGCCGCCGTCGTCTTCCCCGTCGTGGCGTGGCAGACCCAGATCCTGTTCAACGTCGAGCCCGACATCCAGCGCGAGCTGTCCACAGTGGCCGTCGGCGGCCTGGCCCGCGAGATCACCGCCGGCCTGCTCGCGGCGCTGGTGCCGGCACTCACGCTGATCGCGCTCGCGCTCGCCCTGCCGTGGCCGCTGGGCGGCATCACCGGCCCGTCGGTGGCCTCCGGTGTCGTGGCGGGCCTCTGGGCCCACCTGCTGCTGGTGCCGCCCGCGCTGCTGCTGGGCGCGCTGGCCAGCCGGGCCGCGGTGGGCAACGCCGCGCGCGGCCTCGCGGTACTGGTCGGCTGCACGGTGCTCGCCTTCGTCGTGGGCACGAAGGGCTCGCCGGTGCCGTGGCTGGCCCCGCCGCTGCTGCCCACCGCCCGGGCGACGGTCGACGGGCTGGCGGCGGGCCCGCTGACGC